>Ga0302193_10002701_pt1 | contig 14592 bp, 14 predicted proteins | sample II_Bog_E3_3_FD_200228 | JGI IMG/M metagenome (GOLD analysis project Ga0302193, IMG submission 200228) | Peat permafrost microbial communities from Stordalen Mire near Abisko, Sweden - II_Bog_E3_3 | ecosystem: Environmental > Terrestrial > Soil > Wetlands > Peat | place: Sweden: Abisko...
CCGCCACTCTACACGCGGGCCGACATCGAGTTGCTGGCCTCGGTCGATGAGGCTCACGAGACGCTGAGCGGGCCGGCGACGCGGCGCATTCTGGAGCGCGAACACTTGCTCTACAAGCGGCCGGAGTTTGCGCGGCTGGCAGGCATTTCGGTCGCGGACCTTTATAACTTGCGCAAGCATTCGCGCTACCGCGAGCGGCTGATGAGTTATACCAGGACGCGGCCCACAGCGGTGTCGATCGGCGAGAAGCGCAAGCCTCAGCCGCAGGGCCAGCCTGGCTTTCTGCGCCTGGATACGGTGCATCAGGGCGACCAGCCGCACGGCGGGGAGAAGGGCGTTTATTATATCAACGCCGTCGATCAGGTCACGCAGTGGGAGGCGGTGGGCTCAACGCGGCGCATCTCGGAGGCCTATCTGGGGCCGCTTTTGAAGCACATGATGCGTCAGTTTCCCTTTCGCATCCTGGGCTTCCACACCGACAAAGGCTCGGAGTTCATCAACAAGACGGTCGCCGAGTTGCTCGAAAAGCTGCTCATCGAACAGACCAAGAGCCGGCCTCGGCAAAGCGGCGACAACGGCCTGGTGGAGACCAAGAACGGCGCCATCATACCGGGGTCCCCAGCGACAGGTCTTCGTCGCTGGGGTGGTCATCCGCAAGCATATCGGCTATGGATACATCGATCCCAGGCACGCCGATGCCCTCAATGACTTCTATCATGAGTACTTGAATCCGTATCTGAACTATCATCGCCCTTGCGCCCAAGCCGACGTGAAGATCGACGAGAAGGGCGCAGGCGCATCCGGTACAAGCGCTACCAGACCCCGTTGGAGACTCTGTCGTTGTTGGACAAACCGGCGCAATACCTGCGCAAAGGGCTGAGTATGAACGCGCTGAAACGGGTTGCCGCAGCCATCGGCGATACCGATGCCGCGCGGCGCATGCAGCAAGCAAAAAGCAAGCTGTTCGAGAAACTGCAGCTCATTGCGTAGAGCCCCAGGCTGATGCACAAGGGCCTTGCCGAGGAAATGACGGCTTGCTAGAGTATTGTCCACGAATTAGCTGGACAAACGTTTGCGGGCTTTGGGTGCGGCGGAACCAGGCTGGATCTGTTCCAGAGTCTGGCGGCATTTGGAGAGTTTGGCGACGATGGAGTCTACCTCGGTAGTCCAGACGAATGGTTTTGGGTTCTCGTTCCGTGCAACCAGGAAATTTTCAATCGCAGCGACCGAATCGTCAACGCCGAAAAAGGAGCCGCGCCGTATGCTTTTCTCGGTCAGTTCGGCAAACCAGCGCTCAATCAGGTTGAGCCAACTGCAGCTGGTCGGCACATAGTGGACGACGAAGCGTGGATGTTTGTCGAGTTATTCTCTGACATTGGGTTGGCCGTGCGTTCCGTAGTTATCCATGACTAAGTGCAGAGCTGTCTTTCCGGGAAGCTTTCGGTTGATCGAGCGCAGGAAACTTAGGGAACTCCCGATGCCGGTGCCGCTTGTGAAAGTCTCCTATAACTTTTCTTTCGAGCAGGTCGAGCGCGGCAAACAGAGTGGTGGTTCCGTTCCGCTTGTAGTCGTGGGTCATGGCGCCGCAGCGGCCTTTCTTGAGCGGCAGGCCCGGCTGGGTCCGATTGAGTGCTCGTATCTCCACCCCAGTCTGGCTTTTCTCATCGACGCAAAGGACGATCGCCTTGTCCGGCGGATTGATGTAGAGCCCGACCACGTCTGTAAGTTTTTCCAGAAACCGGGGGGCGCGACAACTTGAAAGTCCTGGCGCGATTCGGCTTGAGATTGTGACTGCGCAAGATGTTATTGACCGTCGACTTACTAACACCCTGATCGGCCGCCAAGGTACGGCAGCTCCAATGCGTGCTCCCTTTCGGCTTCGATTGCAGAGTTGTGTCGATGACCGCCTTGATACGGTCCGGGCCATAGGTTGGCTTACGTCCGCGACCCTGCGCGATCTCCCATAGCCCGCATGCCCAACCCGTCGGCAGTCCGGTCTGGGCGGGGCGAACTGACGGATGCGGATAATTTGCGACGATGAGCCGGCTCCGGGCGTCAAAGTAAAGGGTGGGCGGCATACCCTCTCGCCGGAATCGTCTGTGGCAGCGGAAGGTAACGCGGGCACCGCAAATCTAGAGCAGGGCATCCTGCCCATCCCGCAGCCGAGCGGGGCCCCAGGTTGAGACAATTCAGGCTCAAACAAATCAGCAGCACGCATCTGCACAAAGGAAAGATCAAGTGAGGGAGAGCGCGTTGAAACGCATTCATATCATAGGTTCTCTGGTCCTGGTGGGGTTTGCTGCCACGGGCTGCAAGCCAAAGCCAGCCGCGCCACCAGCAGCCGCTATGCAGGGGTTACCGGTGCAAACGGCGACGGTGACCATGGCGCCAGTGGCGCAAAGCAGCGAGTATGTGGCCACCATCAAGTCGCGGCGGTCGGCCACAATGGAACCTCAGGTTGCCGGAATGCTGACTCAAATTCACGTCCAGTCAGGCGAAGATGTGAAGGCGGGCCAGGTGCTGATGGAGATCGATCCTCGAGTCCAGATTGCCACCGTAGAGTCGGCGCGCGCCACAGAGCGCCAGAAAAAGGCGCTCTACGACTACAACACTGTGGAGATCGAGAGGCAGCGGAAGCTGTTTGAAGCAGGCGTGACCAGCCGCGATGTCTACGACCAGGCGCAGCAATCACACGACAACGCCAAAGCGGATTACGAGTCAGCGGTGAACCTGCGCAAGACGCAGGAACAGCAATTGGCCTACTACACCATTCGCGCGCCGTTCGACGGCGTAGTGGGGGACATTCCGCTGCACATTGGGGATTTTGTCGCACCGATGAGTTCGCCTCCAAGCGTACTCACCACGGTGGATCAGATCACCGATTTGGAAGCGTACATCTACGTACCCACGGAACGCTCCGGCCAGGTGCGGCAAGGGCTGGATGTGGACCTGATGGACAACAGCGGCAAGCTGCTGGAGAAGACCAAGATCGATTTTCTTTCTCCGGAGGTGGATAGCACGTTACAGGGGATTCTGGTGAAGGCTCCGGTCCACTTTACGGCAGAGGTGCTGCGCAACGCGCAACTGGTAAAGGCGCGGGTTATCTGGAGCACCGCACCGATGGCTGTGGTTCCGGTGCTGGCCATCACGCGCCAGGGCGGCCAGAGCTTTGTGTTTGTGGCGCACCAACAGGACGGGCACACTTTCGCCGTCCAGACTCCAGTGACGCTGGGGGATACGGTGGGCAACAATTATTCCGTCACGTCGGGGCTGAATGCAGGCGACAAGGTGATTGTTTCCGGCACCCAGTTTCTGGTGAACAACATGCCGGTAATCCCGCTGCCGGAAGCTCCGAAATAGGCGATTCATGCGCCCCCGGCAGATGAGCCAGAGGCGGCACGACCCAAGGTTTGTGGCGAACGCACAACAAGCAAAAAGGAAGGCAAGCTTTGTTTGTCGATTTCTTTATTCATCGGCCGGTTTTTGCGACGGTTTGCGCGCTGTTGATCATTCTGGGCGGAGCCGTGTGCATTCCCAACTTGCCCATCTCGATGTATCCCACTCTGACGCCCCCGCAGATAGCAGTCAGCTGCAACTATGTGGGCGCCAACGCGGATACCGTTGAGAAGGCCGTGACCATTCCCCTGGAAGAAGCCATCAACGGCGTCGAGGGGATGCGCTACATCAGTTCGTCGAGCACCAACAGCGGCGTCAGTTCCATCGTCACCACATTCGATACGGGCTACAACCAGGACATCGCCGCCGTGGACGTGCAGAACCGCGTGGCCAGCGTGGAAGGACGCCTGCCCGCGGCGGTGAACGCCACCGGCATCACCATTACAAAGACCAACAACAACTTCGTTTTCGCCGCCGGCTTCTTCTCGCGGGATGGCCGCTACTCGCCCGAGTTCATCTCCAACTATCTTGACGTTTATGTAAAGGACGCGGTCAAGCGCGTACCGGGCGTGGGCGATGTTGTCATCTTCGGAGAGCGCAAGTACGCCATGCGCGTGTGGCTCGATCCAGTGCGTCTGGCCGCGCGCGGCCTGACCGCCACCGACGTGGTGAATGCGCTGGTGGAGCAGAATGTCGAGATTCCCGCCGGACAACTCGGACAGCCACCTTCGGACTCGAAGCAGGCTTTCCAGATACCGGTGCGCGTGGTGGGACGCCTGACAAGCCCCGCGGAGTTCGACAACATCATCGTGAAGAACAGCGCCAACGGCCTGGTGCTGTTGAGGGATGTCGGCCATTCGGTGGTGGGCGCAGAGGATTACAGCACTTTGCTGAAATTCAGCGGGCATTCCGCAATGGGTTTCGCTGTGCAACTGCTCTCGAACGCCAACGCATTGGATGTGGACCGCCAGGCCAAGGCCGTGTTGCTGGAGTTATCGAAAAGCTTTCCGCCGGGCCTCGAATTCGCTATCGCCTTCGACGCCACAACCGTGGTCGGCGACTCGATCCGCGAGGTGCTGGTCACGCTGGCTGAAGCCGTCGTCATCGTCATCGTGGTCATCTTCCTGTTCCTGCTCGACTGGCGCGCCACCATCATTCCCGCCGTCACCATTCCGGTTTCGTTGATCGGAACCTTTGCGTTCATCAAGATCTTCGGCTTCTCAATCAACTCGCTCACGCTTTTCGGCATCACGCTGGCCACCGGGCTGGTGGTGGACGACGCCATCGTGGTTATTGAAAATGTGCAGCGGCACATTGCAATGGAGCACTCCGATCCCCACGAGGCCACGTCGCGCGCCATGGGAGAGGTTACCAGCGCGGTCATCGCTACATCATTGGTTCTGATAGCCGTGTTCGTGCCGGTCTCGTTCTTCCCCGGAACCACCGGCATTCTCTACCGTCAGTTCTCGCTCACAATCGCTTTCGCCATTGCCATTTCCGCCTTCAACGCGCTCACACTTTCGCCTGCGCTCTCCGCCCTGTTCCTGCGCGGCGAGGAGGATCGCCCCAAGCAATTGGATTTCCTGCGCATCCCCCCGCTTTCGCGCGCCTTTGCGGGGTTTGTTCATGGGGCCGATGCCTCTGTGAGTTGGCTTTCGCGCAGTTATGCTAAATCGATTCATGTTGCGCTACAACTGCGGTACGTCCTGTTGCTGCTGTTCTTTGCGGGGCTGGGCGCAACGGTGTGGGTCTACCAGCATGTTCCGACAGGGTTCATTCCCCAGGAGGATCAAGGCTATCTTCTTGTGATTGTGCAGGCGCCGCCAGGCTCTTCGCTGGCCTACACCGGCGCATTGGCCGATCGCGCCGAGGCCATCATCGCTACGAATCCCGACGTGGTGGGAGCGTTCTCCGTTATGGGCTTCGGCTTTTCCGGAGGCTCTTCCAACGCGGGACTGATGTTTGTGGCCACCAAGCCCTCCGATCTGCGGCGAGGCAAAGGACACTCCGCGACAGACATTGTGGCCGACCTTACTCCCAAGCTGCAAAGCCTCATGTTTTCACCCACCGGCGGACTGGTGGCCATGTTTCAGCCTCCGGCGGTGCAGGGCGTGGGCAGCTTCGGAGGCTTTCAGTTCATGCTCCAGGACCAAGGCAAGAATACGCTGGCGGACCTGGACCGCGTGGCGCACCAGATTGTGGGCGCAAGCCGCGCGAGCAAGGACCTGATCGGGCTGAACACCACCTTCTCCGCCAACGACCCGCAGATGCTTGTGACAATCGACCGTCAGAAAGCCAAAGCGATGAACATTTCGCTCTCGCAGATTACCACCACGCTCAGCGTCTTCATGGGCTCGGAATACATCAACGACTTCGACTACAACAACCGCACCTATCGTGTATTCGTGCAGGCCGACCAGCCATTCCGCATGACGGCCAAGGACCTGCACAACTTCAACGTGCGTTCGGACTCGGGCGAGATGGTGCCGCTGGACAACCTGACCACTGTGGCGGAAAGCTCCGGACCGCCCGTGATTACCCACTACAACCTCTTCCGTGCGGTCGAGATCGACGGCTCTCCGGCACCGGGTACCAGTTCCAGCGAGGGACTCGTGGCGATGGAAGCTCTCTTTGAGCAGAACAAGATGCCAGGCATGGATTACCAGTGGACCGGCCTGACCCTGGACGAAATCGAATCGAGTGGCAGGGCGATCATCATCTTCGGTCTTGGAATTCTGGTTGTCTATCTCACTCTCTCCGCGCAATATGAGAGCTTTGCGCTGCCCTTTATTATTCTGCTTGCTGTGCCAATGGCAGTGCTGGGCGCTCTGGGATTGGTGGCTGCACGAGGCCTCTCGAACGATGTTTACTGCCAGATCGGCCTTGTGATGCTCATCGGTCTCTCCGCAAAGAACTCGATTCTTATCGTTGAGTTTGCCGAGCAACTTAGACGCAAGGGTCATTCCATCGCCGAGGCCGCCATTGAAGCCGCCGAACTTCGCCTACGCCCGATCCTGATGACTTCGTTCGCCTTCATTCTCGGCGTTCTCCCGCTGGTCTTCGCCACCGGGGCGGGCGCGTTGGGACGCCGCTCGGTGGGGACCACAATCGTCGGCGGCATGTTGCTCTCCACCGTGTTGAATCTTTTCTTCATCCCCGTGCTATATGTAATTTTGAGCGGGCTGCTGAGGCGCGGGGACGGAACAATGGTCCCGCGGACGGAGAGCCACTAAGAACCCGTCAAAAAGCTCTGTAGAGATGCCGAACATTCGACTGGATGCAGGTCCAACAGGGGCGAGAAAGCCCAGCATAGTCTTCGGCCCTTTCGAGACAAAAGCCATGCACCTGGCGCGTCGCCGCTGGTACGGTTAAATGCGTACGCTGCGATGGCAGAAGCGCAGCGTAGCGTACGCGTATACGCGCACTCAAGAGTGTGACAAAAAGTGCAAAACAGCGCAAAATAATGCCTTTTAGGAGCGAATTAGAGCGTTTTCGATGCGTTTTTGCGCACAAATATGCGCGTGTAAATGTTTACATTTTAGGGAAAGTGCTAGCAACGATATCATCTGGTTGCGTAAGCCTTGCCGGGGTACGGCTGACACCGTGCCGCATCAGAATAGTCCCGGCGGTCGCAGTTTCTGGACAGTTTCCGGATCGTTTCATTGTCGATTGCCTGCTTTTGTCGAGTTTCCACCGGAATCATCGCTACTCCCGGTGCGCAATCACGTAATCCTTGATCCGGTCGTAGACCTCGCTCGGTACCACGCCGTTTTCCAGCAGGTCAGCCTTGGTGCGGTAGGGCCGGAAGCGCACAACCCGCCCCGCCCAGGAGCGTGTCATGCCGGGAACCTTCAGCAGCTCCGCCACAGTGGCATGATTGATATCGATCCGCATCTCCGGCGGAGGCGCAGTGGCAGATGTCGCAGGCACGCCACTGGTGTCTCGATCCTGGTTCTGCGCAGGCGCGGCAAGGCACACACATAGAATCGCGGTCGCAAAGCCCGTCCATTGCCACACCGTTCGCATCGTTCCATTTTCCGCCTTGCCTGGCATAGACCGCAACCGCGCAGCTACGCCTATCTGTGACAATGAATCTATGGCCATGCCACCCGAGTCTCCTTCAACAACCGGAATCGACCCACCCCGCATCTTCGGCTGGACCAAGCTTCTTCTTCTCTTAATCTTGTCCGCGTTGTTCTCGATCTGCCTCGTCTTCGCGTGGACGACGCGGAGCGCCATGGCAAATCTTCCCTTTTTGCAAGCGCAAGCCGAAGGGCTGGCGCCAGTTGGAGACCAGAAAGCGCTTGCCGATCTGCGCCCCTGGCAAACAGCGCAGGCGCTGGCTCCGCTTGCCGTAACCGCCGAGGAATCCGAGTACGCGCGGGAAGCTGTCCGACTCGCCGATCACGAAGTTGAGCAAGCTTTCGACTCGGCGTTGCGCAAGGCCAACTCAGAGGCACAGCACCGCGTCCTCACCGGTGATGCGCTCGCGCTTTCCAGCAAAGTCGACAATCTTGAACAAGTGGTGGCGCAAGATCAGGCACTGGTCGCCAGCCTCACGTCCAAATCGCCGTCGCTCGCAACTGGGGCAAAATCCGGCTCCCCGTCCGCTGGTGCTGGAGACGATCTCGAAGTCGCCAAAGCCCAATTCGGTCTTGACTCCGACGACCTTGCCGATGCGGAGCGAGATCTTAACCGCGTCTCCGGCGACGACCGCGCCCAGATTCAAAGCGAATTGGCTGCTCATCAGGCGGCAATGAACAAATACAACAGCCAGTCGGGTGGCAATTCCCAGGTCGCGGTCGTCTCCGCCAGGCAACACGGAACTTTGGCCAGCCGCGTGAAAGCATGGTTCGATCAGCGCGACCGCTCCCAGTTGATCGAGCAGGCATTGCGGCAGGCGCAAGCCGAAATCCCCGCTCTGACCGCCGAACACAACAAGCTTGAGGGTGCGGCTGACTCAGCAGCAACCGCGGCAACAACCGGCGAGGGCCGGCTGACCGGCATTCAACAGAAACGCGATCAGCGCCAGCTGCTCAGCATTTTCGACGACCGCATTGCAACTGAGCAGCAGTTAGCCACCGTGTATAGTAAGTGGTCCACCCAGGTGGCCCTGCAACACCGCATCGTTCTCCATCTCATGATGCAGTCGTTGGCGCTGATCGCCCTGATTCTCATCTGCATGATTCTCTCGGACGCACTGGTGCAGCGCCTGTTGGCCCATCCATCGCTCGACTGGAAGCGTATGCAGACGCTGCGCACCGTCCTCGAATTTGGCGTGCAGGCGCTTGGTGTCCTGCTGATTCTCTTCGTCCTTTTTGGCCCGCCGCATCAGTTGACCACAGTTCTGGGCCTGGCCACAGCCGGCCTCACGATCGCACTCCAGGATTTCATTCTCGCGTTTCTCGGTTGGTTTGTTCTCATGGGAAAGAATGGCGTTCGCATTGGCGATTGGGTTGAAATAAACGGCGTGGGTGGCGAGGTCACAGAGATCGGCCTTATCTACACTACCCTGCTCGAGACGGGAAGCCTGGAGGATAAAGGGCACCCCACAGGCCGACGCATAACGTTCATCAACGGATACGCGATCAAGGGGCCATACTTCAACTTCTCTACGAGCGGTCAGTGGATGTGGGACGAAATCACCGTTCCCGTGTCCGCTTCTTCGAACACGCAGACAGTCGTCGAACAGATTCAGAAGGCTGTGGAGCAGGAGACAGCCGAAAATGCACGTGTCGCGGAGCAGGAATGGAAGCGCGGAATCCGCGGCGACGGCCTCAGCCGCTTCAGTGCCGCTCCGGTCGTGAATCTGCGTCCCGCCGGCTCCGCAATCGACGTTGAGGTGCGATATGTGACTCGCGCATCCGAACGATTTGATCTGCGAAACCGGTTGAACCAGCAGTTCATCGATCTGATCCACGAACCAGCATCGCCGCAGGCCGGGACGTCGTCCGCGGCTGAGAATTCCTGACATTGGAGCTTCTGCCAAACGCCATCCACAAGCAACAATTTGACAGCGCAGGGGGTTTACCCTTACTTTGAAAACAGATGCAGAGCCACCGCCATCCCGGCCATCATCATCATCATGGGCTCCCCATGCCGGCGGACTGCCATGGCCTGAACTAAGCGGCCATCCAGATCAAGAAGATACCAAGCCCGCCGGCCACCAAGCCGGTGGGCTTTTTCATGTTTCCAACCAAGAAAACCAACCGAAACCAGGAAAAGAATGAGCAACGAATCGACAACAATCGACTTTGACAAGATGGATGGCCTCGTCGCCGGCATTGTGCAGGATGCGCACACCGGCGAGGTGCTGATGCTGGGTTTTCTTAACCCCGTAAGCTATGCCAAGACGCTGGAAAGCGGCTATGTAACCTTCTGGAGCCGCACGCGCCAGAAGCTTTGGATGAAGGGCGAGACCAGCGGCAACCGGCTGCGCGTAATCTCTGCCGCAACCGACTGCGACAACGATACGCTGCTGTTTCGCGTGGAGGTGGAAGGCGACGGCCTGGTGTGCCACGAGGGCACAATAAGCTGTTTCACCAAGCCGCTGCCATTTGGCGCTGCTAACCAGGAAACCGACGCTCAGAAAGGGGAAATTCGTGGCTAACAAGCTAAGACTCGGCATCCCAAAGGGAAGTTTGCAGGATGCGACCATTGCACTTTTCAAGCGCGCAGGCTGGAACATTTACGCCGATGGCCGCTCCTACTTTCCATCGATCGACGACCCGGATATCGAGTGCATGCTGATTCGCGCGCAGGAGATGGCGCGCTACGTCGATCACGGCGTACTGGACGCCGGCCTTACCGGCATCGACTGGGTGGTTGAGAGTGGTCTCGACGTGACCAGCGTTACCACCCTCACCTATGCCAAGCAGAGCCGGCGCAAGGTCCGTTGGGTGCTTGCCGTCCCCGAAGGCAGCGGGTTTGAGAAAGCCGAAGACCTGGAAGGCAAGATTGTCGCCACGGAACTGGTGGAGGTAAGCAAGCGCTACTTCGCAGCCAAAGGCGTGAACGTAAAGGTTGAATTCAGCTGGGGCGCAACGGAAGTAAAGCCACCCACTTTGGCTGATGCCATCGTGGAAGTCACCGAAACGGGCAGCTCTCTCAAGGCTAACCACCTCAAGATCATTGACACGGTGATGGAGAGCGAGACGCATCTCATTGCCGGCCACGCCACGCTTGCCGACCCGTGGAAACGCGAAAAGCTCGACCAGATTGCGCTGATGCTGCGTGGGGCAATCGATGCGCAATCGCAAGTTGGGTTAATGCTCAACGTGAAGCGCGGCGATCTGGAAGCTGTGCTCGCGGTGCTACCCGCGTTGAACTCGCCCACTATTTCGCAATTGAGCGATTCCGAGTGGGTCGCGGTGAATACGATTGTCGATGAGCGTGTGGCTCGCGATGTAATCCCGCGGCTTAAAGCGGCCAGGGCTACGGGCATTGTGGAATATCCACTGAACAAAGTGGTGCTCTAGCCCAAGGCGAACGATGAAGCTGATTCGGACCAGAGGACGGAGCGCGAAAAAGGCGGCAGATACAATTGCGGCCCTCGAGCGGCGTGGCGGCGCGGCGCTTGACGCCGTGCTGCCTGCGGTTAAGCACATCGTGGCCGATGTGCGCAAGAGAGGCGACCGCGCTCTTCTTCGCTATGCCGCTCAATTCGACGGATTGAAAGGCGCAGCAACTGTGCGCGTTACGCCGGATGAAATGGCCTCTGCATGGGAATCAGTCGGCCCCGCGCTGCGCGAAGCTCTATCCACGGCTGCTGAGCAAATCCGGACATTTGCCAAGCGCCAACTTCCCGCCTCATGGAGCTTTTCTCCGCTTGCCGGCCTCACCACCGGTCAGCTTGTCCGCCCACTGGCCTCGGTGGGATGCTATGTTCCCAGCGGCCGTCATCCGTTGCCCTCCACGCTGCTGATGACGGCTATTCCAGCGCAGGTGGCCGGTGTGAGGCGCATCGTGGCAGTCTCGCCCAAACCTGCACCGGAGACTCTGGCTGCGGCTCATCTGCTCGGCATCACCGAGTTTTATCGCCTTGGCGGCGCTCATGCCGTTGCCGCGCTGGCCTACGGGACGACGACCGTCCCACGAGTCGACAAGATCGTCGGCCCCGGCAATCTCTATGTCACCGCGGCCAAGCGCCTCATCGCTTTCGAGTGCGCCATCGACATGCTCGCGGGACCAACTGAAATTGTTGTAACCAGCGAGCGGGGCAACGCTGTCGACATCGCCTCCGACCTGGTTGCGCAGGCCGAACACGACCCTGAAGCGCTGGCCATCTTCATCACCACACGAGCAGACCTGGCCAAGCAAGTGATTGCGGAAGCAAAGCAGCGTAGCCGCAACAATGCTGTCGCGCGAGCAGCGCTTGATCGCAATGGAATCGTTCTAGTCGCCGCCAATGTTGACGAAGCCCACCAAATCACCAATCGCCTCGCGCCGGAACACCTCACCGTGGATGCGGCGAGCGATCTCGACTGGGTGCAAAACGCAGGCTCGGTATTTGTCGGACGCTGGTCCGCGCAGCCCATGGGCGATTACATCTCGGGCCCGAATCACACCTTGCCTACTGGCGGCATGGCCCGTGTTCGCGGCGGCCTGAGCGTACACGATTTCGTCAAGCTCATCACTGTGCAGGAATACACCGCTCAGGCCGTCCGCAGCCTTGGCCGGCCGGCGATATTGTTGGCAGAAGCTGAGGGACTGATCGGCCATGCCGAGGCCATTCGAACTCGGCTCAAGAGGAGGTCTCGTGGCTGAAACAGAAGCGATTTTGATTCCAGTTCCGCGCGCGCGCGTGCAGGCCATGAAGGAGTATCACCCTCCCTTGGGAAGCCGCGACGCGCTGCGCCTGGACTTCAACGAGAATACGCTGGCTTGTTCTCCAAGGGTTCGCGAGGCATTGGCGCAAATCTCCGCCGGCCAACTCACGCGCTATCCTGAGCGCGAGCCAGTGGAGGCAATGGTTGCCACGCATCTCGGACTCGCCACCGCGCAGGTTGCGCTCACCAACGGCGTAGACGAAGCCATTCATGTTCTGTTCGAGACTTTTCTTGAAGCCGGCGATGAGTTATTGCTGCCCGTACCGACTTACACCATGTATGAGGTCTACGCGTCGGCAACCGATGCGAGCGTGGTCACCGTGCTTGCCGCGGACGAACTTCAGTTTCCCTTCGAGCGCCTTTTGGCCGCGATTACTCCGCGCACCAAAGTGATCGCCATCGCCAATCCCAACAGCCCTTCGGGTTCTGCGGCCACACGCGCGCAGCTCATCGAGATTGCTGAGCGCGCACCTCATTCCATTGTTCTCGTAGACGAAGCGTACTTTCATTTCCATGGCGAGACAGTTATTGATCTCGTGGGCGAGGCGCCCAATCTCGTTGTTGCGCGAACCTTTTCCAAAGCTTATGGCCTGGCCGGTTTGCGGCTTGGTTTGCTGGCCGGTCCCGTGGAATTGATGCGCTGGGTCCGGCGCGTCCTTTCGCCCTACAGCGTCAACTCGCTGGCGCTGGCGTGCCTGCCGCCCGCGCTCGAAGACACTGCCTATCTCGATTGGTATGTCGGCGAGGTGCTCGCAGCACGCGGCGAGTTTGAAGCCGCTCTCGATGCAGCCAAACTCCGCCGCTGGCCCAGCTGCGCTAACTTCATTCTCGTCGACATTGGCGCGCAGCATGCGGAGTTTGTGCGGCTCATGCGTTCCTCGGGCGTGCTGGTCCGCGACCGTTCCAGCGATCCTGGTTGCCTGGGCCGCGTTCGAATCACCATCGGAACACGAGAGCAGATGCGCGGCGCGGTTGGCGTATTAAACGACGCGATGATCGCATTGAGGGGCATAGGACAAGAGCAATGACAACCGCAAAAAAATCAAGACCCGCAATCGAATTGGCCTCGCGCACTTCCATCGTCGAGCGCAACACGGCGGAGACGCGAATCGCGATCCATCTCACGATTGAAGGTCGTGGTCAATACAAAGTGTCCACTGGAATTCGCTTCTTCGATCACATGCTTGAGTTGTTCACGCGCCACGGCGCATTCGATCTTGAGCTTGCATGCAATGGAGACCTCGATGTGGATCAACACCACACCGTGGAAGATGTGGGCATCGCGCTTGGCGAAGCTTTCGACCGCGCGCTTGGAGACAAGCGCGGCATTCTGCGCGCTGGATATTTCCTGATGCCCATGGACGAAACCCTGGCCATCGCCGCAGTGGACTTGAGTGGCCGCGCAGCCTTTGCAGTCGAGACCAAGGTGCGCACGCGGCTGGTGGGCGACCTGCAAACCGAACTGGTTACCGACTTCTTTGAGGGCTTTGCACGCGGCGCGCGCGCCAACGTCCACGTGAAGACCATGTACGGCCGCTCCAATCATCACAAGATCGAAGCCATCTTCAAGGCCTTTGCGCGTGCGCTGCGCGTTGCCTGTTCGCGGGACAAACAACTCGGAGACATGCTGCCATCGACAAAAGGATTGCTGTGATGCGCGTAACCGTCATCGATTACAAAGCGGGCAATCTCACCTCGGTGCTCAAGGCGCTTCGTCATCTAGGCGCAGAGCCCGTGGTCACCGACGGCGATCTCGCTCCTGTCGAATCCGCCGAGCGCATCGTCCTCCCCGGCGTAGGCCATTTTGCCGCCACAAACTATCTCGACTCCACTGGCCTCACGCCCGCCATTCGCGCAGCCATCGCGCGCGGCGTCCCATTCCTCGGCATCTGCGTCGGCATGCAGTGGCTCTACGCCGGCTCCAGCGAAGCGCCCGATCAACGCGGCCTCGCGCACTTTCCAGAGCAATGCGCCCGCTTCTCCGAGAGCCACGAAAAAGTTCCGCACGTAGGCTGGAACTCGCTTGAAGCGCGTGCTGGCTCCCGCCTTCTCGCAGGCGTCGAGCCGGGCGAGTTCGTCTACTTTACACACTCCTACAAAGCTCCCGTCAGTGAAGACACGGCAGCGATCACGAAATACATCGAACTCTTCGCATCGGCAGTCGAGCGTGGTAATGTAATGGGCGTCCAGTTCCACCCAGAGAAATCCGGCGCAACAGGCCTGAAGATTCTGAGGAACTTTCTGGAGTTGCCACGATGAACCTCGAATACTCGATCACATTGGCTGACTATCAGGCTGCACAATCTCTTCATTGGCGTCAGACATTCGCGCGGCGTGTTCTCAATTTCCTGATCTACGATGGCATTCC
>Ga0302193_10002705_pt1 | contig 14549 bp, 14 predicted proteins | sample II_Bog_E3_3_FD_200228 | JGI IMG/M metagenome (GOLD analysis project Ga0302193, IMG submission 200228) | Peat permafrost microbial communities from Stordalen Mire near Abisko, Sweden - II_Bog_E3_3 | ecosystem: Environmental > Terrestrial > Soil > Wetlands > Peat | place: Sweden: Abisko...
ATCCAAATCCCCAAAAACCGCCGCAAACCCATCCATCGTAGTCTCCCGCGCCAAACCTGCCACGGGTAGAATCAATCAATGCTCAACGCGCAACCCTGACGCAAAAGTTCAAGTGCGATTCCCCTGGGCGCCGCCCGTTGCTGACGCGACTCTGGTATTCATGCCACACTTGTTACGGCAAAAAGCCGGATTGGCGTCGATTCTGTTCGCGCTTCAGGATTTTGTGGGTTATAGTCGTTCTGCAATGGACTAAACCGGCTCTTTTGACCGGCGTGGTTCCCCTGTCGTGCCGCCGGCTCCCGCGTCCGGCTTGCGGCACCGAGGAAAGCTGGAGCGGAAACAAGGTTTATTGATTTCTATGGGTTTTGACAGAGGGCGGCGTCGCGGACGCGACAAGCGCGACGGTTTTGGCGAAGACAATTTCGACCCGTACGGTGGTTTCGGCGGCGGCGGCGGTGGCGGCTATGATCGTGGCGGCTTCGGCGGCGGCGGTCGTGGTGGCTTCGGCGGCGGTGATCGTGGCGGCTTCGGCGGTGGCGATCGCGGCGGCTTCGGCGGCGGTGATCGTGGCGGCTTCAGCGGCGGTCCGCGCAGCGGCGGCGGCGGTGGCGGCTTCGGCGGTCCTCGTGGCGGCGGCGGTGGCGGTGGCGGCGGTTTGCCCGCCCAGGTCGTCGGCACCGGCAAGGGCGTCGTGAAGTTCTTCAACACCCAGAAGGGCTTTGGCTTCATCCAGCGTGAAGACGGCGGCGAAGATGTGTTCGTTCACATCAGCGCGGTCGAACGCGCGGGCCTTGAAGGTCTGGCCGAAGGTCAGCAGCTGCAGTTCAACCTGGTTGATCGCGGCGGCAAGATCTCCGCAGCCGATCTTCAGGTCGTCGGCGACGTGATCGCGGTTGCCGCCAAGGCGGCCACGCCGCAGCGTCAGCTGACCGGCGAAAAGGCCACCGGCACGGTGAAGTTCTTCAACGCGATGAAAGGCTTCGGCTTCATCACGCGTGATGACGGACAGCCCGACGCATTCGTTCACATCAGCGCAGTCGAACGCTCCGGCATGCGTGAACTGAACGAAGGCGACAAGCTTGAATTCGACCTCGAAGTCGATCGACGAGGCAAGCACTCGGCGGTCAACCTGGTGCCGCGCCAGGATTGATCAAACCGATGAGCTTGCCCTTCCGGTCGAATTGACCGGGCGTCAGCAAGACTGTAAACGCGCGCAGATGGCGGCCCCTTTCAGGGCCGCCATTTGTCGTTTGCGATTCCTGCTTTTCAAAATTTGCCCAACCTCAAATTTGCCCAACCCCAAATTTGCCCAACCCTTGAGCCGATTCGTTTCGTGAACAGGAGCATGCCATGACGATCACCCCGCTGATGCCCGTCTATCCCCGGTGCGGCGTGCGTCCGGTGCGAGGCGAGCATTGCCACCTGATTTCCGAAGACGGTACGCGCTATCTCGACTTTGCAAGCGGGATTGCGGTCAACTTGCTCGGCCATTCGAACGCGCATCTGATCGGCACGATCCAGCGTCAGGCGGCAACGCTGATGCATGTCTCGAATCTCTATGGCAGCCCGCAGGGCGAGGCGATTGCCCAGCGACTGGTCGACCTGACCTTTGCCGATACCGTGTTCTTTACCAATTCGGGCGCCGAAGCGGTGGAATGCGCGATCAAGACCGCGCGCGCCTATCACCAGTCTGCCGGTAACACCGACCGCTTCGAACTGATCACGTTCAACAATGCCTTTCACGGGCGGACGATGGCCACGATCAGCGCGTCGGATCAGGAAAAGATGCACAAGGGCTTTCTGCCGCTGCTGCCCGGGTTCAAATACGCGCCGTTTGACGATCTCGCCGCGGCCGAATCGCTGATCGGGCCGCATACCGCCGGTTTCCTGGTCGAGCCGATCCAGGGCGAGGGCGGTATTCGCGACGGGTCGGAGGAATTCATCACCGGCCTGCGCGCGCTTGCCGACAAGCACGACCTCATGCTCATCTTCGACGAAGTGCAGTGCGGCGTTGCGCGCACCGGCACGTTTTATGCCTATGAGCAGTACGGTATCGCGCCCGACATTCTGGCGACGGCCAAAGGGCTGGGCGGCGGCTTTCCGCTTGGCGCTTGCCTTGCAACCGAAAAGGCGGCGCGCGGCATGGTGATCGGTACGCACGGCAGCACGTATGGCGGCAATCCGTTGGCCATGGCGGCAGCGGAGGCGGTGCTCGATGTCGTCGCCAACGAGGCATTTCTTACCAATGTGCGCGCTACCGGCGCGCGGCTTCGCGCGCGGCTCGAACAGTTCATCGGCAATTACCCTGATTTGTTCGAACTGGTGCGCGGCAAGGGCCTGATGCTCGGCATCAAGCTCAAGATCGAGCCGCGTCCCTTCGTGGTGCATTTGCGCGACAACCATCAGCTGTTGACTGTGGCGGCCGGTGACAAGACCATGCGCATCCTGCCGCCGCTGGTGATCGACGACACGCATATCGATGAATTCATGGACCGGCTATCGGCCGGTGCCGCCAGCTTTGTGGAATTGGCAGCATGACCAGGCACTTTCTCAATCTTGCCGATGCGGGCGCCGAGGCGCTCAAGGCGATTCTCGACGATGCGATCGCGCGCAAGGCGGCACGCAAGGGACTGCCCAAGGGGCAGGCCGATGTCGATGCGCCGCTGGCCGGTCGCGTGCTGGCGATGGTGTTCGAAAAGAATTCGACGCGCACGCGCGTTTCGTTCGACATCGCCATGCGCCAGTTGGGCGGCAGTGCGGTCATTCTCGAGGCTGGAACGACTCAACTCGGGCGCGGGGAGACGATTGCCGACACCGCGCGCGTACTCAGCCGGATGGCCGATGCGATCATGCTGCGCACCGACGATCATGCCAAAGTCGAGGAACTGGCGCGCCATGCCACTGTCCCGGTGATCAACGGGCTGACCGACCTGTCGCACCCGTGTCAGATCGTCGCCGATCTGGAAACCGTGATCGAACACGGCAAGCCGCTTGCCGGGCTGGAATGGGCCTGGCTGGGCGATGGCAACAACGTGCTCAATTCGATCGTCGAAGCGGCGGGTCTGTGCCGGTTCAACGTGCGCATCGGCGTGCCCGAAGGGTATGACAGCAATCCCGGCTTCATTGTGCGCGCGCGTGCCGCCGGCGCAAATGTGACCGTTGTCCGGGATCCCGTGGCAGCCGTGGCCGGCGCCGATGTCGTGGTGACCGATACCTGGGTCTCGATGGGGCAGGCCCATGCCGAGGAAAAGCTGGCGGCGATGGCGCCCTATCAGGTCAATCCGGCGCTGATGGCCAAGGCGAAGGCCGATGCGCTGTTCCTCCATTGCCTGCCTGCGCATCGCGGCGAGGAAGTGACCGATGCGGTGATCGATGGCTCGGCCTCGGTGGTATGGGACGAAGCGGAAAACCGCATCCATGCGCAAAAGGCGATTCTGCGCTGGGCGTTCGGACAGGTCTGATCGGATGCACACGCTCGACCAGTCGGAGGAAACCGGATTCGATCGCACCTTGCTGTTCACCGTGCCCGACCGCGACGCGCGCGGGCGGGTGGTGCGGCTGGGGCCGGTGCTCGACACCATATTGGCGGCGCATGCCTATCCGACGCCGATCCGCAACCTGCTGGCCGAGGCGCTGGTGCTTACCGCGATTCTCGGCTCTTTGCTCAAGGATGACACCGGGCAGCTGACGCTCCAGGCGCAGACCAACGACGGGGTGATCGACCTGCTCGTGTGCGACTATCGCGGCGGGGAATTGCGTGGCTATGTCCGTCACGACCGCGCCCGGCTCGATGAACTGGGCCCCAATCCGACGCTCCACGCGCTGTTTGGCGATGGCTATCTGGCGGTGACATTCGACCTCGCCGCGACCGATCAGCGCTATCAGGGGGTTGTTCCGCTTGATGGCGACACGCTGGCGGCGGCGGTGGAAAGCTATTTCCTTCAGTCGGAACAGATCCCGACGCTGATTCGCGTGGCCGTCGATTGCAGCGGGAGCGGGGCGATTGCCGGCGGCCTGATGTTGCAACATCTGCCCGAAGGCGAAGAAGGGCGCGAACGGCTGCATGCCCAGTTCGACCATCCCGAATGGGAGCATCTGGCGATCATGGGTGGCTCGATTCGCCGCGACGAGCTGCTTGATCCGGCGCTGTCGATGGAAGCGCTGGTCTGGCGCCTGTTTCATGAAGAGCGCGAAGTGCGCGTCGATGTCGGGCCGCAGTTGACGCGCGGGTGCCGCTGTACTGCCGAATATTACCGCGAAGTGTTGTCCCGCTTTGGCTCGGAAGAACGTCGCGGCATGGCCAATGACGCAGGCGCGATCGTCGTCGATTGCGCGTTCTGTTCACGCAGTTTCGACATCGTGCTCGACGCGTGATTGCCAAAGGGCGTCGGCACGGCTAGCCCACGGTCATGACAGCAGGCGATACGACCGGTGCCGAACGACGCGCCGTGGTGCTTCTTTCCGGCGGCCTCGATTCGATGGTCTGTGCCGCATTGGCGCGCGAACAGGGCTTTCGCGTCCTGGCACTGACTTTCGATTACAACCAGCGCCACCGCGTCGAGCTCGATGCCGCGCGGCGCGTGGCGGCGCGGGTCGGGGTGGAGCGCCATGTCGTCTTGCCGCTTGATCTGCGCCAGTTTGGCGGATCGGCGCTGACCGATGACATCGCGGTGCCCAAGGACGGGGTCGGGCCGGACATTCCGGTGACGTATGTCCCGGCGCGCAATCTCGTATTCCTTTCGCTGGCGCTGGCCTGGGCCGAAGCGGCCGGGTCCGGCGACATCTTCATCGGGGTCAATGCGCTCGATTATTCGGGCTATCCCGACTGCCGCCCGGAATTCATCAGCGGTTTTGAATCGCTGGCCCGGGTGGCGACCACGTTCGGCGACAAGGGGGGCAAGGTCACCATCCATGCCCCGCTGCAATATCTGAAAAAAGCCGACATTGCCCGCGAAGCCGTCCGGCTTGGTCTGGACGTCGGGGACAGCTGGTCCTGCTACGATCCCTTGCCCGATGGTCGGGCCTGCGGCTTGTGCGACAGCTGCCGGTTGCGCCGCGCGGGCTTTGCAGAAGCGGGGATAGAGGATGGAACACGCTATGCAGCGGGAGACGCCGAAGCGACCTGAAACGCCGGAGCTGGATGCATCATCCCCAGGGGCGGCCTATGGCTGGTATGCCCTTGGGGTGCTGATGCTGGTCTATGCGCTCAATTTCATCGATCGCCAGATGCTCACCATCCTGGCGGCCGACATCAAGCGCGACCTGCATATTACTGACGCGCAGTTCGGGTTTCTTTACGGCACCGCGTTTGGCGTGTTCTATGCCGTGTTCGGCATTCCACTAGGCAAGCTGGCCGATCGCTGGCCGCGCACGCGCCTTTTGGCAGTGGGGCTGGCGACATGGTCGACGATGACGGCTGCCTCCGGGCTTGCGGGCAGTTTTATCCAGATCGGGCTGGCGCGGATCGGCGTCGGCGTCGGCGAGGCGACCGCCGGACCTTGCGGCTATTCGCTGTTGTCCGACTATTTTCCGGCACGACGGCGCGCGACAGCGATCGCGATCTTTTCGGCGGGCATCTATCTCGGCGGCGGGATCGCGCTGTCGATCGGTACGGGCCTGGCGCAGGCATGGGACCATGCCTTTGTGGCCGGCACGCGCCCGCTCGGCCTTGCCGGGTGGCAGGCCGCGTTCCTTGGTCTCGGGCTGCCGGGGCTGGTCATGGCGTTCTGGGTGCGCACGTTGCGTGAACCGGCGCGCGGACGATTCGAGGGAGCCCCGATCGTGACGGCGATGTCGACGCGCGAGGCCTGGGGCGCGTTCGTGCGCGACATCGGCGCGATTGCGCCGCCGTTCACGGTGATCGCTGCGGCCCGGCGGGGGTGGGGGGCGCTGCGGACCAATCTGCTGTTTCTTGCGTTCGCGATGCTGGCTGCGACGGGAATGACTGCGCTGGTGTCCGATCCGGCGCAATGGTTTGTGCTGGGGACCGGATTTTATGCGGTGGCTTCGTGGTCGCAAAGCCTGCGTCATGACGATCCCGATGCTTACGAGCGGATCTGGCGCAATCCGGCGCTGGTCCTGCTCATCGTCGGTTACGGCCTGACATGCGCGGTGGCTTATGCGGCGTCGGCGTTCGGGCCGCTCTATGCGATGGAAACCTTTCACGCACCGGCGGCGCAAGTCGCGCTGATTGTCGGCGGCGGCGGGGCGGCGGGCGGTGCGCTCGGCGTGGTCGCGGGGGGCTGGCTGGGCGACTGGCTGTCGCGCGGGCTCTATCATTCGCGGCGCGTGGCGGTGGTCATCGGCGCGCTGGTTCTGGCGATGGTGCCCAATGCGGTGTTGATGGGCACGCATTCGCTGAGCGTGTTCTATGCGGCGGTGTTTCCGCTGTGGTTCCTGCTCAGTGCTGCCCTGGGCAGTTCGGCAGGCACGGTGGTCAATATCGTTCCGCCGCGCCTGCGCGGAACGGCGACCGCTTCCTTTTTCCTGGGCTCGACGATGCTGGGGCTTTCGCTCGGGCCTTATGCCGCCGGGCGCATATCGCAGGCAACTCACTCGTTGTGGACCGGGCTGGTCGCGATATTGGTCGCGGTGCCGTTTGCGCTGATCGCTCTGGCGCTGGCCTGGCGGCATCTGGCCCGCAACGAACGGTAACCGGGAGCGATAACCGGCCCGGTTCGAAACCGGGCCGGTGCAGCGTCAGAGCGCCTTTTCGTAGATGGTGTATTCCTTGTTGACGTGGCTGTGGATCGCATCGGCGATCGCCACCATCCCCTGGTTGTCTTCGAGGATCCAGCCGATTTCGCCCCGGCTGGCGCCATAACGGCTGACCGAATTGCGGCGGATATATTCGATCATCATGAAGGCGAGCTGGCTGGCAAGGCGCGAGGATTGCAACTTCTTGCGCACGCCCATCAGCGGCACGCGCATCGTGCGCACGCGCGGTTTGCGCAGCCACAGCAAGAGCTTGATGAAATTGAACGGAAACAGCTTGCCGCCCATCGGCTTGATGGCTTCGTTGAGGTCGGGCAGAGTCATCATGAACGCGACCGGTTCGCCATCGTATTCGGCAACCATGATCAGATCGTTGTGCACGATCGGTTTGAATTTCTTGCCCGCGTAGGCGATTTCGGTGTCGGTGAACGGGACGAATCCCCAATTGTCCGACCATGCATCGTTGAGAATGTCGAGGATCAGCGCCGCTTCGCTGTCGAACTTTGACTTGTCGACGTCGCGGATGCGGATCCGGGGGTTCTTTTCGCCCGACTGGATGATCCGCTGGATCAGCGGGGGGAACTCCTTGGTGATGTCGAGTTCGTAGGTCTTGAGCAGCTTGGCCGGAACATAGTCGCCCAGCGCCTTGATGTAATCGGCATAGCGCTCGCTCTGGTGGCCCATCATCACCGTCGGCGGATGGTCAAAACCGCGCGTCAACTGGCCCGGCTCTTCCCACACCGACATCGACATCGGCGCGAGCACGCGGGTCACACCCTTTGCGCGCAGCCATTCTTCGGCCCGCGCGATCAGCGCATGGGCGGTCGCCTGATCTTCGGCTTCGAGCAGGCCCCAGTTACCGGTGCCGGGGCCCATTCCCTGGACCGGGGCCATGGCGATGGCAAGATGGTCGATATGCGCGGAAATCCGCCCGACCGCGCGACCATCCTTGCGCGCAAGGAACAGTTGCACATCGGCATGTTCGAAGAACGGGTTTTTGCCCGGGGTCATCAACTCGACCGCTTCCATGTGCAGCGGCGGCACCCAGTTGGGGTCGGCGGCATTGATGCGGTAGGCGAGGTCGACAAATTCCCTGCGTTCACGCGGCGTACTGATCGGTTCGATCGTCAGATCGCCCATACCCGTTCCTTTCCTTCAGACTCCTGGCCGGCGCTGCGGGCCAGCAGAGACATATCCCCGCAGGGGGCAATGCCCGCGTTTGCCAATCCAGACAAGAGACAGGCGAACGCTTTGCCGGTCGATGCCGAAAGCTCACGAAAAAAGGGCCGGATTGCTCCGGCCCTTTCTTGTCTTGTCCGGGTATCGGGGCGGTCGATGACCACCCCGATAGGCGGGATCAGTTGCCCGAACCGGGACCGTACGTGATTTCCACGCGACGGTTCTGCAGTTCGCGCACGCCGTCCGCGGTCGGAACGCGCGGGTTGGCCTTGCCCCAAGCCTTGGTGCTGATCGCGGCGGCAGGGATGCCGTGCGCGGTCAGGTAAGCCTGGACCGAGGTGTTGCGGCGAGCCGACAGGCCCAGGTTGTACTTCACCGTACCCGAAAGGTCGGTGTAGCCGTCGAGCTGGATCGGAACGCTGGCGCAATTGCCATACGCGGTGATCGCGTTGTCGAGGATCGTCGCCGCTTCGGGCGTGATGTCCGACTTGTCCCAATCGAAGAACACGATGTACGGGCCCTTGTTGCACACCGGAGCAGGCGGCGGGGGCGGCGGGGGCGGCGGCGGGGGCGGCGGCGGGGGCGGCGGCGGGGGCGGCGGCGGAGCTGCCGGAGCCGGTGCCGGCTTGCCGCCGAAGTTGTAGGTCAGCGTGCCGAGGAACGAATGCTGGCGGTAATGGGTGTTAACCCCGCCACCGATGTCCTGGGCGCGATTGAACAGGCCGTCCACGTTGAAGTAGCTGTAACGCAGACCAATGTCGAAGTGATCGGTGATCGGCATGCGCACGCCGGCGATCAGCTGCCAGGCAAACTTGGTCTGAGCGTCGCTATAGGCATAAACCGGGACGTTCGCAGTAACCCGGGCAACGCCCAGGCCGCCGCCGACAAAGCCCTGCAGGCCGTTGTCGGGACCGAAGTCGACGAGGCCGTTAGCCATAGCGTCCCACGCGTGGGTCGAACCACCCGGATAAGCCGTGGCGCCGTTGATGGTCAGCGCCTTGTTCCTGTTGGTGCGATAGCCGCTTTCCGCTTCCAGACGGAATGCACCGAAATCGTATCCGATTTCACCGTTGAAAGTGCCGCCGGTCTTGTGAGTCAGCGAACCGCTGTCACCGACCGAATCGCTGCCATCCATGTGTTCAAGGATGGAAGGGCCGGCTTCGCCTTCGACGTACCACTGACCACTGCGCGCAAAGGCGGGAGTAGCCATGGCGGTTGTTGCCAGGGCAAGGCCCAGGACCAGTTTCCGCATTATCGTTTCCCCTTTATATTAGGTAATTTTGCTACGTCGTGGATGGCGTTTATCGTTTTCAGGCAATTTCCGCAAGCGGGAGGAACACAATTGTGTTGCATTTCCGCCACTACGGCGATGCATGTGAAGATTGTTTCCTGCTTGATCGCGAGTGTCCAACACGATTTGGCCGGTCTTTGCCGCAAATTTTGCCAAGCGCGCGGCATCTCTCTTCGCACCGAGTCGCACAACGTGTAAATCCGGCGCGGTTTGTCTGGCGTTTACCTCTGGTGCTTTAAGACGCGCTCTCGTACTCAGCGGGGCCTTGGGCCGGTCTGTCTGCTCGGCCCGAGATCTTGCCTTCGACGGGATATGCCATGCTTCGCCGCTTGTATGACTGGACTATGGCCAAGGCCGCGCATCGCCACGCTGCCGCCTGGCTGGCGCTGTTTGCTTTTGTCGAGGCAAGCTTCTTTCCGATTCCGCCGCATCCGCTGCTGGGATTGATGTGTCTTGCCAATCCGAAAAAGGCCCTGCGCTATGCCGCTGTCGCCACGATCGGTTCGGTCGCCGGCGGTTTTCTGGGCTATGCCATCGGCCATTTCCTGTTTGCCACCGTTGGCGCGCAACTGCTGAGCATTCTGCACCTGTCTCACAGCTTTCCATATGCCGCGTGCGAACTGCGCGCCAATGCGTTCTATCTGATCGTGGGCAAGGGGGTCACGCCGATCCCCTTCAAGCTGGTGACGATCGCGGCAGGTTTTGTCGCGGTTCCGATGGGGACGTTCGTTGCGGCAAGCCTGATTTCCCGTTCGATCAGCTTCATGATCGTGGGCGTCTTGTTTCGCCTGTTCGGCGCGCCGATCAAGGCCTTCATCGATCGCTATCTCGTGCTCGTCACTTTGGGCTTCGTTGCGCTGGTCATCGGTGGATTTCTGGCGATTTCGGTCCTGACCGGGCATCATGGCGCCAAGGGCGATGCCTGTTCCGCCGCAACGCAGATCGTGCAGCCCGCCTGATTTTTGCGCTTCAGGGCTTGCGCGCGCGGCGTTCCGCTTCGGCCAGCGCGGCGCGCGCGATCGGCTCCATGATGGCATAGCCTGCAGCATTGGGATGGACGCCATCGTTGGCGAGGCCTGGCTTCATCGCGCCGTCGGGGCCGACCATGGCTGCGTAGTAGTCGGCAAAGACAAGGCCACGCTGCTGCGCCAGATCGCGCAGCCAGGCGTTGAGCGCAGCAATTTCGGGCGCCGGGCGATAGCCGATGCGCCAGCTGAACGCGCCCGCAGGCAGGATCGAGCCGATCACGACCGCGATGCCGTTGGCGCGCGCCATGTCGATCATCGCCAGCACAGCGTTGGCATAGTCATCCGGACTCGTCGGCCCGGTGTTGCCCGCGACGTCGTTGGTGCCGCACATGATGTGAACCACGCGGGGGCGCAGGCGCACCGCGTCCTGGTAGAACCGCGCCATGATCTGCGGGCAGGTCTGGCCTGAAACGCCGCGATCGACGACGCCTGCGGCAAACAGGCCCGGCGCGGTGCGCAGCCAGAATTCCGTGATCGAATCGCCGATGAACACCGCGCGAGAGGCCTTGTCTACGGCGCGATTGGCCTCGCGATAGCGGCATTGCGACGGCCAGTCGGTCAGCGGATCGCGGTCGGGCGGGCAGGGCTGCGCGGTCATCGCGCTGACCGCGCCTGGCGCCGGCGGAGGCGCCGGGGGCGGCTGTTGCGGCACTTGGGCAAGCGCCGGTCCAGCCGCCAGAGCCAGGCTCAGCGGCAATACCGCCCTGCGCGCCATCAGATGATCCCGACGGTCTTTCCGGCGCGTTCGAACATGCCCAGGATCGTCTGAACCTGTTCGGCGGTGTGTTCCGCGCAAAGCGAACAACGCAGCAGCGTCATGCCCGCAGGCGTTGCCGGCGGGCGCGCCAGATTGACGTAGAGCCCTTCGTGCAGCAGCGCTTCCCACATCGCGGCGCCGCGTTCGAGATCGGGCATGATCACCGCAATGATCGCGCTCTGCGGCGTTTGCGTGCCGAGCGTGAAGCCGCGCGCGATCAATCCGGCGTGCAGCGTGCGCGAATTTTCCCAAAGGTGCGCGCGCTTGTCACCGGCATGCATCAGCTTGCGGATCGAGGTCGCGGCGGTATGCACCACGCTCGGCGGCAGGCTGGCGGTAAACACATAAGGGCGGCACACGAGGCGCAGGATTTCGAACTTCGGATGGTTCGACACGCAGAAACCGCCGACCGTGCCGACCGATTTCGAAAAGGTGCCGATGACGAAATCGACCTGATCGAGCACGCCCTGGTCTTCGGCCACGCCGCGCCCGTTCGGCCCGATAAAGCCCATCGAATGCGCTTCGTCGACCAGCACCATTGCGCCATGGGCCTTGGCCACGGCGATCATTTCCTTGAGCGGGGCGATGTCGCCCAGCATCGAATAGACGCCTTCGAGCACGACCAGCTTGCCCGCGCCTTCGGGAATCCGGCGCAGGCGCTTTTCCATCGCTTCGATGTCATTGTGCTTGAACGGGACCACTTCGGCGTCGCCCATCTTGCAGCCATCCCAGATCGAGGCATGGCTGTCGATGTCGAGCACGATATAGTCGCCCTTGCCCGCGATCGTGCTGATAATGCCGAGATTGGCCTGATACCCGGTCGAAAAGACCATGGCGTGATCCATGCCGTAGAAATCGCACAAGGCCTGTTCGACCGCGCGGTGTCCGGCATACGTCCCGTTGAGCACGCGGCTGCCGGTCGTGCCCGCGCCGAATTCGTCGAGCGCCTTTTTGCCGGCAGCGATGACGTCGGGATCGAAGGTCATACCCATGTAGTTATACGTGCCGAGCAGGATCGTTTCGCGCCCGTTGCACACCGCCACGGTCGGCGACAGCACCTTTTCCATGACGAGGTTGAACGGATCTTCGATGCCGTTGGCGAGCAGCGCGCGGCGCTGTTCGATCAGGCCGTCGAACTTCGAAAACAGGTCGGGTGTGGTGGCGGCGTCGGTCATCGCTGGTCTGTTAGCCCTTGATCTTGGTCACGGCGTCGATCAGCTGGCCATAAGTTTCGATTTCGGCCTGCTGGTTCATGCTGATGATGATGTCGAATTCGTCTTCGATGGCGGCGACGAAGTCCATTACCGTCAGGCTGTCCCATTCGAGATCCCCGGCAAAGGTGCTGTCGTCGGTCAGCGCCACGGCCTTCTTGTTGAAGGGTTCGATGACGGCGGCAATCCGTGCGCTGGTGTCGGCGCGGTCCATGAGAGGTTCTCCAATTGGGCAGGTCAGCCCCTGCCAGACGAATGAGGCGGAAAAGCGGCTGATCGTGCCGCTTGTCAAGCGCAAGTGGGCGAGGCATCGCATGCAGGCCATGAAATTCCCTTCCGCAACCCGCTGTCTGACCGTGATCGCCGGCATGGTTGCGCTTGTCGCCGGGGCGGCGCGCGCGGCCGATGCGGGGGCGGCGCTCTCGGCGGCGATGGCGGGGACGCGCGTGCCGGCGATGGGCATGGCGATTCTGCGCGACGGGCATATTGCCGCGCTCGCGGTGCGCGGGGTGCGCGTGACGGGCGGCAGCGATCCGGTCCTGCCCGATGATCCCTGGCACATCGGTTCGGATGCCAAGGCGATGACGGCGGTGCTGATGGCGCGGCTGGTGGAGCGCGGGGCGCTCGACTGGGGCGATCGTCTGGGGCGCCTGCTGCCCGATGTCGCGATGCAGCCCGGTTATGCCCATGCCACGCTGGCCGAGCTTTTGTCGCATCGCGCAGCCTTGCCGCACGATCTTGTCGATCCGGCCAGGCGCGCGGCGCTGTTTGGCGATGACAGCGCGGCCAGCCTGTCGGACAAGCGGCGGCGCTATATCGCCCTCGCGCTGGCCGATCCGCCGGCAGGGCGGGAAGGGGCGTTTGGCTATTCCAACACGGGCTATCTGATCGCGGCGGCGATTGCCGAACGCGCGACCGGGGATGATTGGGAAAAGCTGCTCCGACGCGAAGTTCTGGCGCCGCTGGGGATGGGCCATGCCCGTTATGGCACCACCGGGCCGGGCGAGCCGCAAGGGCATCGCGGCGGGCATGCGACCGGGCCGGGCGAGACCAATCCGCCGTTTTTCGCGCCTGCGGGTGGTTTCGTCCTGCCGCTGGCCGACTGGGCGCAATTTGGCCTCGACCAATTGGCGGGCGCGCGCGGGCGGGGGCAGTTGCTGAGTGCGGCGGGCTATCGGCGGATGCAGAGCGATCTGGGCGGCGGCTATGGCATGGGCTGGGAAGTTGTGCCCCGCTATGCCGGGCGGGCCGGGCCGGTGCTGGTCCATGCCGGGTCCGACACCTGCTGGTATGCGATCATGGTGCTGTTCCCGGCGCGGGGGACCGGGGTCATGGTGGTTGCCAATGCCGGGCCCGACATGGGCGGCGATGCGGCGGCCCGCGCGGCGCTGGCGGCGGTTCTGCCCGATCTCGCCCCTGTTGAGCCTTGATCGGCCGAGCATTGATCGGGACTACCCAGCGGGGCGTGGAATCGTATAAGCGCGTCCTTTCCTCAGGCTTTGGAGCGATACGATGAGCGTGAAGCGGATTTCAACGGGATCCCCGTGGGAAGCGAAAATGGGCTATTCGCGCGCAGTGATTGCCAATGGCATGGTGTACATTTCGGCGACCGCAGCGACCGATGCCGCCGGCGCGGTGGTGGGCAAGGGCGATTTCGAACGCCAGACCGCCGTGATTCTGGAAAAGCTCGGCGCGGTGCTGGCCGATGCCGGATCGTCGTTTGACCGCGTGGTGCAGTCGCGCGTCTATCTGACCGACATCAGCGCATGGGAAGCGGTTGGGCGCGCCCACGGCGCAGTGTTCGGCGCGCATGGCCCGGCGCTGAGCCTGGTCCACGTCAAGCCGTTCCTCGATCCCGACATGCTGGTCGAAATCGAACTGGTGGCTGTTATCTGATCCTGGCCGCACCTGCCCGGTGCGGCATTCAGATCAACTGCCCGACGGCCTGGAGGAACGGCATGATCGAGACCGGTTTGGCGAGGTATCCCTCGGCGCCGGCCTCGCGAATGCGTTCCTCGTCGCCCTTTCCGGCATAAGCGGTCACCGCCAGCACGGGAATCCGGCTGAGCGTTTCGTCGCGTTTGAGCGCCTCGATCAGCTCGAGGCCTGAAATGCGCGGCAGCTGGATGTCCATGATCACCAGATCGGGGGCAAAGGCGCGGGCGCGCTCGATCACCGCATGGCCGTCGGCCAGGGGTTCGACTTCAAAGCCTTTGGCCTTGAGCAAATCGCTGAACAGCTTGCGGTTGAGGCAGGGGAATCGCACTTGAACTTTTGCGTCAGGGTTGCGCGTTGAGCATTGATTGATTCTACCCGTGGCAGGTTTGGCGCGGGAGACTACGATGGATGGGTTTGCGGCGGTTTTTGGG
>Ga0302193_10002708_pt1 | contig 14541 bp, 17 predicted proteins | sample II_Bog_E3_3_FD_200228 | JGI IMG/M metagenome (GOLD analysis project Ga0302193, IMG submission 200228) | Peat permafrost microbial communities from Stordalen Mire near Abisko, Sweden - II_Bog_E3_3 | ecosystem: Environmental > Terrestrial > Soil > Wetlands > Peat | place: Sweden: Abisko...
CTGGAACGAGCTCACCGGCTCCATCCTCGGCTATGGCAACGGCTCCAAGGCCAACTTCACCAAGACCCAGCTCTGGATCGCCATCGATACCTGGAACTGCCAGTATGACGCCAACGACGACTGCATCAGCTACGATCCGGGCCCCTGGACCTGGACTGCAACCAAGCCCGTCACGGCTCTCTGGGGACTGACCGAAGAGCAGAACAATCTGTCACCCGATGACACCTATACGTCCTCCACACCGGCCAGCAGCCTGCCCAAGCTCCTGTGCCCCGGATGGAATGGTTGCTACATCGAGTATTCAGAGACCGCGCCTTAGTATCGCGGGCGGCGGGTGGCCCATTCATGGCACAGTCTTATCGTGCCATGAATGGGAACCTCGGCCGCCTGCACTCCTGTCGCCTCACGACCCAATTCTTGTCAAGCCCCTTGCGACCCCCATAATCGCCTAACTATCTCATTCCATTCGAAATAATAGAATGATTATCTACTTGACTGAGGATGAGTGTTTGGGTATAAGGATTGGCAGAGGTACAGCCAATGACTCAGCAAGACAAACTGATTAGGCAGATCGCCCGCTTGGTTTCGCGGATGTCCGTTGACGTGGATTACCTTTTGGGGCGCGTCCATGAGTTTGGGCCGCACACAAAGGGCAAGCAGCAATACGTTGCTCGGCGCGTTGTCGGGCTACGCGCAGACGTTGCGAAGCTAGGGTTAGCTCTCGGCTCAAAGCCTCAATCTCTTTCGGGGGGAGCAAAATGAATCTCTTCTCTCTCGCCAAGTCGTTTCCTACTGAGGAACACGCGTTAGCGTATTGGTGCAAGGTCCGCTGGCCGAAAGGCGTCCAATGCGTGAAATGCTGCCATGACAAGTGCTATCTAATCGAGACGCGGGGCAAAACGGGCAAACCTGCGCGGCTATTCGAGTGTGCGGCTTGCGGTTTGCACTTCTCCGCTACCGCCGGAACGTTATTCCATGACTCGCATCTGCCCCTGCAAAAGTGGTTTATGGCTATCGCGCTTATGACTGAGGCGAAGAAAGGCATATCCGCGAAGCAAGTCCAGCGGCATCTGGGATGCGCGTATAAGACAGCCTGGTATCTCTGCCACCGTATCCGCCAAGCCATGCAAGAGCCGAACGACGTAGTTTTGGGCGGTCCGGGGCAGATCGTGGAAATAGACGAAACGATGATTGGCGGTCGCGTTGCTGGTAGTGGCGTTTTCGCGGGAAAGGCTAAGAAAGTCAAAGTTGTCGGCATCGTAGAGCGCGGCGGCTCTGTCCATATGCAAACCGTAAAGGACGGCAAGAAATCGTCTATCAAGCCTATCTTTTACGAAAAGGTTGACGCGGATACAGAGAAGATCGTGACGGACGGAAACCCCGTCTATACGGCCATCATTCCCGCTTTCCAGCACGAAGCGGGAAACCATAGAGCCGAACAAAAGGCGCGGAAACCGCCATCGAATCAGACGATTGAAGGTGTATTTTCGCTATTCAAGCGCGGCATCGTCGGCTCGTATCACAAACTAGGAACCGAACACCTAGACCGCTATCTTGGCGAGTTCTGCTGGCGGTATAACAGGCGCGGCGTACAGCCTTGGATGTTTGAGATGGCGCTGCTGTCCGCTGCTGAAAACAAGCCTTTGCCATACAAGGAACTAACGAAGTTTTAGGCGTACTGCGGTATTCTCAGGCTATGAAAATACTGCGAAACCGGACCATAACTAATGAAACTCTTGTGATGGACGAGACGGGGTTTTACAACTGCCACCTCAACAAGTGTGTCTTGCAGTACGGCGGCGGAGCCCTCATTCTCGAAAATACCCCTATCCACGAATCCCGATGGGAATTCACTGGCGCGGCTCTCGGCACTATCGAATTGCTCACCAATTTGGGGGTTTTGCATGACTTTCCTGCGAGCGGTTGGGTGGGCGGAACGGTAACGCCCTAGATTCCGATAAATGGAAACTTCGGAGCGAGTATGCAACTTGAGAGCAGTAAAGCGATAGCGGTTTGTGCGGGCGTTGTTGTTTGCGCGGCTTGTTTCGGATCGGGTATGTTGGTCGGACGCCAGTTTCCTGCGCACCATTTTGAGCGGTTCGGAAATACTGGTTATCTGGTTGACGTGTCAACAGGGTCGCTATGCAACGCTTTCCCTCCTGTCGCCAGGACTCCCGATGGGTTTGAGATAGTGAACCCGAATCCGGTGGATCAGGCGATAGCAGGCGGCACTAACCATATCCCGCCTTGCGCCGTTGCAAAGTGAATCACTTGGCTTTCTTCGCCTTGCGATCTGCCTCTGCCTTGGCTTTCGTCTCTGCCTCTGTCTGCGGCTTGGCCGCGATGAGACGGCTTAACACGGCATCGAACTTGTCTTTATCTACGGTGTCGGACATTAGACGATTGTATCGGGATAGGCTTTTAGGGCGCGTTTCTGCGCTCTACGGGTGAGACCAAAAGAGACGAGTCCATTTTGCAAGCTGTTCGGCAACTTCTCTAGGATTCCGTCTTGCAACAATCCAGCGACGCGGGGATCGTGCTCCCATGTAATGAGCGATGGGTTCCGCTCTACAAGAGACTGTATAACCCCGCTTTCGGTCGCCGTTGCCGTTCGTAACCGGGAATCAAGACGGCTGTTTTCGCTCCAACCGTAAACAGGAAAGCCGATAGCCGCGCCCGTCAAAACAATCGCAGCAAACCACGCCCCAAACTCAAGCGCACCAGTAGGATGCGCCCGCCATATTGCAACCCAAAACGCTAGAGCAAAAAGGGAGCACGCGGGGGTCACAAGTTTGGGGTGCTCCGTGAGCGCGTCCCATACCTTGATTGCTACGCCGGACCAATCCACAGAGGGCATAGCGGTATGGTAGCCGCTTGGCGAGATTTGAGGCGCAAATAACCACCTCCCAGACTTTGCACCATATCCGGTGCTTTCCTATGTCAAGGAGATAATTATTAATAATAGTTTGAAAATCATGGCGTATATATATTCCCCACTCGCTATAATTAAATTAGAGAGTTAAACAAGAGAACTCATCAGGGCTGCAACCGGCACAAGCCGCTTGCAGCCTTCGCATTTAACCCAACGCTCAGAAAGGAAGATCCAACCGCCCAGTTGCATCGCTGTTAAGTGTTCGCTATTGCCTGTTAACTGCTTCGTCATGAATACTTTGCCGATAAAGTCTCTACCATCAATACTTTGACCCCTGGGTCACCCGCTAAACCGCTGATTCCAGGGACCCTCCAGAAATCCATAATAGGGGGTACCCCCAATGCTGACCCCCCAAAATCGAAATAAGCGACAATAGACAGATGGAACTTCTGGTCTACTCTGCGGAATGGTGTCGCGACTGCCGCGAGGCGAAGCGCTTCCTCGCCAAGCACGCAATTCCTTACACCGAGGTCAACATCGAGACAACGCCTGGAGCCGCTGACGCGCTCATCGCAGCGACCGGCAAGAAGGCGATTCCGCAGTTCGTCCTCGACGGCAAGTGGATTCAGCCCTATCGTCCGGGCGAAGGCTTCCTGCACGAAGAGATGGCCGAACTGCTCGGCGTCACCGACAACTAGCTGCCGGACTTTGGCGCCGAGCGCCTGCCGCGGAACGGCCAATGCAGGCGAATCACGCGCTCGCGGTTGCTCTCGCGCTGCGCCTGTTTGCTGCGGCCTTTGAGCAGATCGTTGATGGTCATCACGCCCTGTAGTTTGCCGTCTGCGCCGACGACCGGATACGACGTCAGCTTGGACTCAGCCATCATCGTCGCGCACTCGCGCAGCGTGGTGAACGGCGAGACTGTCTTCGGCGTCGCATTGCCATCGCCCGCGAGCGGTTGTGTCAGGTCCGCTTGCCGCGCCGCAAGGATCATCTGTGAGCGCGTCACTGTTCCGGTGAGCTTGCCCTCGTCATCGACCAGCGGAAAGATGCGCTGCCAGTGCGACCAGGATTCGGCTCCGCGTTCCTCCATCGTCTGCAGCCAGTCAGTAGCATCCTGTCGCGTCGCCGTCGCGGGCAGAGCGAAGACGCTGGTGTGCATCGCCTGCGAGACCAGCATCGTCTCCAGCGGATCCACGCCGAACTCTCGGCTCAGATGCAACCCTCTGCGGCTCAGGCCCTCAGTCAGCATGGATCGCGGCATCACCAGCACGCTCACTGCGTAAGCCGCAACGCACGACAGCAGCACGGGAAGCATCAAGCCACCGTTGTGCGTCAGCTCCAGCGCCAGCATCGCCGAGGTCAGCGGAGCTCCGATAGCAGCGGACAGCACCGCTGTCATTCCGACCAGCACCCACGCTCCAGTCGGCATCCACGGCATCAGGTGGCTGAGCGCAGCGCCCAAAGCTCCACCGATCATCAGCAGCGGAGCCAGAATTCCGCCCGCGGTATTCGAGCCCAGCGAGAAGACCCACATCAGGCTCTTGACGATCAGAATGCCGCACAGCAACTGCCAGCCGCGATCGCCCTCGATCATCTGCCGGATAACGCTGTAACCAACGCCAAGTCCCTGCGGAAACATCAGACCGCAGACACCGACACCGAGACCACCGATCGCTGGCCACCACATCCAGTGGATCGGAAGGCTCTCAAACCAGCGCTCACACAGATGCACAGCCTTGCTCAGTCCAGCGGCGACGAACGCGGCAATCACGCCCAGGACCAGCGCTCCGAGCATCGCGGAGTGGTAGATAGGAGCTCCGGTTGGAGCCATCTCCAGCAGGCTCTGCGGTCCCAGCAGCAGCCGCCGAACTGCTCCAGCAGTGACGCACGCAATCGCCACCGGAACCAGCGAGCGCGGACGCCACTCGAAGAGGAGGATCTCCACCGCGAGCAGCGTCGCGGACATCGGGCAGTTGAAGGTCGCGGCCATTCCCGCCGAAGCGCCTGCGACCATCAGCACGGTTCGTTCGGAGTCAGTCATCGGCAGCAACTGGCCAACGACCGAGCCGACAGCTCCGCCGGTGATGATCACAGGGCCTTCCGCGCCGAACGGCCCTCCGGAACCGATGGAGATCGCCGTCGCAATAGGCTTCAACACCGCGACTCGCGGCTGCACTCGTCCGCCGCCGAAGACGATGGTCTCTACAGCCTCGGGCATTCCATGTCCGCGAACCTTAGGAGAGAGAAACCGTGCAATCAGACCCACGATTAAGCCGCCGAGAACCGGCATCAGCACCAGCCACCAGTGCTTCCCTGCCTGCCACGGATCGTGCTCCCTGAAGCTCCAGTGCTGGAAGTAGAAGAGATTGGTACAGAGCGCGATCAGTTCCAGCAGCGCCCATGCGGCCAGCGCACTCACCGCTCCCAGAATGGAGGCCAGCGCGCTGGTGTATAGAATCCGGCTGTCTGCGGAGTAGTCCCGAAGCTTCGCCGCGGCTCCCAATGTCATCTATCAGGCCTGGGTTCCTGCTTCATGGTCATCCTCACCTGGTCGTTCCAGCTCCCGCAAAGCGTGGATCAGAGGCTCACACTTCGGAGCCAGCTCGTCCAGATGCTGAGCGACCAGCTTGTGCAGCAGGGTTTCGCCATGAGGTGTCAGTTGTACCAGCGAGCGACGCAGATCCTTGTCATCATGCTCGCGACGCACCAGCCCTGAGCGTTCCGCCCGATCCACCAGCTCCACCATGCTGTTGTGGCGAAGGATCATGCGCTCGGCAAGGTAGCTGATCGAGGGTTGCTGACCGTCGGGAATCGCAGCGATTACCTGCATCAGCTGGTACTGTTGCGCGCCGATACCGCAGCTCTCGGATGCCGCTTCGCTGAAGCTCAGGAAGCGGCGCAACTGGTAGCGGAACTCCGCAAGGCTTCTCAGCCTGCGCACTGAAACGGGATGTCGTTTGACGGAGGGCATTCGCAATTAGTTTCAATTGTATCGCAGCGCGATAGTTGGCAGGCCAATTCGTCCCTGTACTCGTTACACTAACCATAGAGCCCTTGCGTCCGGCGAAGGTTGTCTGCGTCCATTGGCTATCCGCGTCGCTATACAGGGAGAGTTCATGATCGCCCGTTACACTCGGCCTGCGATGGCCGCAATCTGGTCCGAACAGCGCAGGTATGAGAACTGGCTGCGCGTGGAACTGGCTGCAACCACGGCCCTCTCCAGGTTCGGGATCGTGCCGGCGGAAGCGGCAGAGTCGCTACGGCAGCGAGCGAGCTTCACCGTAGAACGCATCCACGCTATCGAGGCCGAAACGCGTCACGATGTGCTGGCATTCACTACTGCTGTGGCTGAAAGCGTCGGCCCTGATGCACGCTGGCTGCACTACGGTCTTACCTCAACCGATGTTGTGGATACCGCGCAGGCGTTGGCGCTAAAGGAGGCATCGGCGCTCATTCGCCTGGGCATTCTCAGGCTGCGTGAGGCATTGCGCAAACGCGCCATCGAGTTCCAGCACACGCCCACGATCGGACGGACACATGGCGTTCACGCCGAGCCAACTACCTTCGGCATGAAGCTGCTGCTCTGGTACTCAGAGATGGGACGAAACCTGCGCCGCTTTGACGCCGCTGCCGAGGACCTGCGAGTCGGCAAGATATCGGGAGCAGTAGGAAGCTTCGGCCATCTCAAGCCGGAGCATGAGGCTGCGATCCTCGACGAGCTTGGCCTCACTGCAGCGCTTATCTCCACGCAAGTGCTGCAACGCGATCGCCACGCAGCCTATATCACCACGCTTGCAGTGCTGGCTTCCACACTGGACAAGATGGCGACGGAGATTCGCCACCTCCAACGTACGGAAGTTCGCGAGGCCGAAGAGTTCTTCTCCGCCGGGCAAAAAGGGTCCAGCGCTATGCCACACAAGCGCAACCCAATTACCAGCGAGAACATCTGCGGTCTGGCGCGAGTGGTGCGCGGCAATTCGCAGGTCGCCCTGGAGAACGTCGCGCTCTGGCATGAGCGCGATATTTCGCATTCTTCGGCAGAGCGCGTGATTCTGCCAGACACGACCATCTTGATCGACTACATGCTGGACAAGTCGGCGACGCTGATAGAAAAACTGCTGGTCTATCCAGCGCGAATGCTGAGAAATATGGAAGCGACCGGCGGTCTGATCTTCTCCGGGCAACTGCTGCTGGACCTGGCCGAATCCGGAATGAGCCGCGAGGAGGCCTACAAGTTGGTCCAGTCACATGCCATGAACGCCTGGCAGAACGACCTGAACTTCCACTCGTTGGTGGAGAAAGACGGAGCCATCACAGCACGACTCTCACCGCAAAAGCTGACAGCAGCCTTTGATTACCATCGTCAGTTGGCAAATATCGACACGGTGTTCAGCCGCGTTCTGGCAGATGGCTAAGCTCGCAGTATTAGCAGAGCTTCTCACTATCATTCGAATTCGGTTCGCCGTACAGCAATACAGCAACGCCTGCAACCTCGAAGTAGATGCACTTCTCGTCCAGCGTGCGTGCGGTACGACCGAGGAAGTCCTTAAGCTCAGGTAGTCCTTTGTCGTCCGGCAACGCCACAACGAACTCACGGTGTTCGCCATAGGAGTGTTCGCCACCCTCTTCCTTCCAGTACCCGAATAGATTGGCCGCGGTCGCCGTATAACCGCCAAAGTGCTCCATCAGGAACACATGGACGCACTGCTCTACGGTCTCCCCGTTCGGCGAAGGCTGCTTCAACTTCAGCGAGGGTAGAAGAAACCGCACGTTTTTACCCAGAGGTGTCTCGTGATAATCCATGTTTTCACTATCTCACCACAAGCGTAGTTTGGATGGTTAGACTTTCGCTCGATCAGGACAGATTTTTATGAACCGTCGAGAAATCCACCAGATAGCGCATCGGAATTTCACTGCGCCTGGCTTGTAGCAGACATGCCACGCAGGACAGTCGAACCTGAGCCGCTTGGCAGCGTCAACCGTGTTGTCATCTGGGTAGGAAATGCCTCAGGAAGCTTGCACAGATCACCTTCTTGGGCCTGCATCCGATTGACATCCAGCACTGGAGCATTGCGAGGCATGGAAAAGCGGCCTTGTCCAACATAGGCAGCAAATACCGCAGCAGTGGACCAAGGCGAGATAACGGTCATCGGAATGGCGTATCTCGTAAGCAGTCCCTCCGCAACCCCTTCGATTGGGTGGGATCGCGGCAGACTGCCTTTGACCTGAGGAATGACGAAGGCATCAAGCCCAACTTCAGGATGTTTGCGGGCATAGTGAGCCAGCGAGCGCCCAACCGACTTGGGCGATGTAATCCCGAAGCCCGCAATGAAGTTGCGGCGTATCGCGTGAGGGTAGAAGAAGTTCAGGATGACGCGCGCAAAGTCAGCACAGTTGCTGAAAGCGCCGTTGTAGTGCTCCACATTGCGGCGGTCATTCAGCACGGCAACCAGAGCCTCATCTTGTTCGGGGCTTGTCCGGACACGGAACCCAAAGATGGTGCGGTCGTAAGCCGATCCAATCAACTCATACCAGTTGCCAGGTGGAAACGTCCCGCTCTCATCGTCTGGCACCAACTTCGCCAAATACTCGCGCCGATATGCATCTCGCAGTAGCTCGACCTGGACCTGATCTACACTGCTCGGAATACGATCTGGCGAAGCCACCGAATAGAGGTAAGGAACCAGTGGTATGGCGATCCAGTCGTAGCCGCCAACGCCGTCATATCGGCTCAACACCACGCCAAGTTCACCAGGTCCGCAGAGACGTAGCCTCGTCGGAGTCTCGGCGCAAATATGATCCAGGTAAACAGCGGAGTGTCCAGCAGGATTGATCAGATTGATCTTGCCGTACGGTTGTTCCAGCAGCAATGTCACCGATGCCGATGCAGCTGCAGGCAGCAGGAAGACGGCAAACAAGACTTGAGCCCGGATTGTGATCTGGACTTTACGGGTAAACAGGTCTCTCATCGCTTCTACCTCCATCGGACGACGGATCGACCGGTTCGGGATGCATGCCGTGACACGCAAGTGAAAAGGGATCTGCTCTACATACTCAACAAGAGCTCAACCTACTTCTATTTAACAACAGCAGATATCGAATGTTGCTGAAAATATGGAAAAATGTGCGCAATAATCAGGTGTGGTACATGTTGCCAATCCGGATCACGAAGCGCGTCATGTGCCATCAGATGAGGCGCAAAGCAGTAACCTTGTCGTCGCCGTCACCGGAGCCAGTGGCTCCATCTTCGCCCTAGAGCTACTCCGTGCCCTCGCGACTGACGAACGCATTGACCAAGTTGAGCTCGTCGTTTCGCCCAGTGCCCTTCGGGTATTGGCCGAAGAAGTCGGCGGTAACGGAAGGACCGGTCTGCTGGATAGGCTACTTAGTGCCGACACTTCCAACAAGATTCACCTCTTGGAACATGAGGACATTGGCGCCTCCATCGCAAGCGGTTCGTATCCAACGATGGGCATGATCGTTCTGCCCTGTTCGATGGGTACGCTCGCAGGGATCGCACATGGAATGGCCGGAAACCTGATCGAGCGTGCAGCCGATGTCTGCCTAAAGGAACGACGCCGACTGATTCTCTGCGTCCGTGAGACACCGCTAAGCTTGATCCACCTAAGGAATATGGCTGCTGTTACTGAAGCAGGAGGAACCATTTTCCCCGTAATTCCTACATTTTATAATCGCCCGCAAACGATAGAAGAAATCGCGTGTGCCTATGTTCAACGAGTACTTTTGCACTTCGGCCTTCCGCAGGCTGGCGCATTTACTTGGGGACAATCTCGAGAGGCGGATTAGCCTCCCTCAAGGAATGCTGCGCATACCGCCGCTGACTGCCGGGTTAGCCGCGAGAAACTCGGCAGTGACTGCTGCAACTCGCGTGGTACAAAGCGCCGGTGCAAGATGCCCGCAACCTTCCACCACGTCCAACTCAGAGCGCGGATCCAGGGCATGCATCTTCTCCGCGAGCGCGACGGGAATGAGACGGTCGTCTGCTCCCCAGACCAAAAGCAGCGGCTCCGTGAAGTCGCTCAGACGGCTATCTACCAAGTCACGACCCGTAAACATCGAGTCCATCCCACGGTCAATGACCCACTGTTGTCCAGCGAACTTGCGCAGCGCATCCCGTGCGATAAATCCAGGGAGCGGCCGCGAGTTCGGCTCCAGAAGAATCTGTAGTCGACGCAGTTCAGCGGCGTTAGTAGGGTGAAAAATGGACTGCGAGAAGCCGGTGTCGTACCTGAGCCCGGCGGCGTCGTAGACGACCACGCGATCAACCATCTCGGGATGATCGAGCGCCAGCTTCAAGGCTATCCAGCCGCCCATCGACCAGCCTCCGATGTCGGTCTTCTGCATGCCGAGCGCGCGGATGAAGTCTGCGACCAACTGCTCCTGGGTCGCAATCGAGTAGTCAGAGTCGGCTGGCTTCGGAGAGCGGCCGTAGCCCAATAAGTCGAGGGCATAGACGTGAAACCCGTCTTTCTTGAGCTGCTTGATCATCGGCGCCCACGCCTCGGAGCGGTCTCCCAGACCGTGAACCAGCACCAGAGGAATGCCGCCTCCGGGGACATCCGGCTCGGCCTCATAATAGTGAACGCGGCCTTCAGGAGTCAGGACATAGTTGCTATGGACATGTCCGAGGAACAGGCCGAGATGGGTAGCCTGTTCGCGCACCCAGAGCGGCCGCATGTATACAGTCACCGCGCCAACAAGACCAAGCACGATCAGCAACAACAAGAAACGGATAAGCTTCCTCATGCGCACTCCAGCTCTCCAATTGATAGGAGTGAGATGCCTGCATGATGAAATGGATTCGCCGTTCCCTGTTGCCTACTTGAGGGGTTTTCCATACTCCTCGGCAAAGACTGTATGGGACATGTCGAATCGGCCACCGTCGAACTTGTCCTCGCCCTTGCGGTGCCCAATCGCCAACAACGCCACTACCCAATAGCTCATTGGAAGTCTGAGCGTCTCGCATACCTTCTTTTGCTCGAAGCCCTCCATGGGAGCGGTATCGTAGCCCAGCACTTCGGCCATCAGCAGCATGGACGTAAAGGCGAGCATGACCTGCTTATTCAGCCATCCCTGCATCTGGGCCTCGGTAAAGCTGGAGAGATAGCCCGGAACGCCCTCTGCGGCCTGCGCGGCATAGCTTTCTGGCATGCCGTTAGCGCGACCGAGCCGCAGCATCTCATCCAGGTCCTTACGCCAGCCATCGCGGTCGCCGCACGCCACGATTACCGCGGACGCCTCTTCGACCTTGGCCTGGTTGTAGCTGGCAGCACGCAAGCGTTTGCGCTGCTCCGGCTGCTGCACCACGATGAACCGCCAAGGCTGCAGGTTATAGCCACTGGGAGCATGCAGACCGGCTTCAAGAATCTGGCGCAGATCCTGCGGAGGAATTGGAGTCCCGTCAAAGCTCGGAGTTGCACGGCGGTCGTGAATTGCCTGAGCCAGGGATTTAATCGATCGAGCCATCAGCGAGTACTCCGGGAAAACCAGTGCAACTCAGTACAGACATCAGTCTTACAGGTAGTACCAACCTACAACAATTCCATCGCTACTGCTCATGGGACCTGCGACATCGGCAGGTCGTTCGCGAACGGGCTATGCCCTTCGGAGTCGGCGATGATCAGGACACGATCGAACGCCGCGCGCATCTCCTGATGGGCGCCAATCAGGGCCTGTGCAGCGGCGGCGTTGCGGGCGCGGGCCGTGACCGGATCGGCGACATATGCTGCATCGTAGTGCAGCGCGAGTATCAGTTGCTTGCCGTCGTTGAACGGCTGCGCAGCGATCGCCGTGAAACGAAACTCCGCGTCACCAGACTTCACCACCAGAGGGATGGAAGTACTTGGTCCATCGCCCAGCTCCGGCGGAGCGGCCGAGTGGCGCTCGGCTCGCAGCCGGTCGAGGTTCGTCGAGGTGACGAAGTTCGCCGGCCGCAGCAGATCGTCCGCTTCACCGTAGAGCAGCCACGCGAGCAGCGGCTCTTTGGCCTTGACGTCGTCTCGTGCGGTGCGCCAGTACCACAACCCCTCGTGGCCGGCGGCTGTGGTCTCGTGCGGATAGAATCCGGCCATCTTCCACTCCGGATTCGCGGTCCCAGCGCCTGGCGCAGCAACCTGCTGCAACAGGAACGACAACTGCCACGGTCGCGCTCCTCCTGTCGCATCGACCATTGCGAAGGCATACATTCCCGGTGGCAGACCAGAGATGGAGAAGTCCGTCTCCGAGGTAGTTGCGGACAGCGGGCAGGTGAAGTCAGCGTCCGACGCATCGCCCGTCTTGCGATTGCTCGCGTCCAGCTCAAACAGATGCATGACCGTCAGCTTGTCCGCAGCGAGCGCCGGAGCGATCGTCTGGATCAGGTTCGCGGTCTGCGAGAAGTTGGCCGCAAAGTCCGCAGTGGTGAGCGACTGGACCTTGGCTGTATCTCCCGCCTGCACCGCGACCGCCAATGCCAGCGTGGTGTCTGCCAGCCGGTCGCGAAGGTCGGGCGCCAGATTCGCCTGGGTGGTGCAGTTCTGGGCGGCGAGCGCCAGCGGTAACCCTGCGGTCAGCAGCCCAAGAACGGTACTCCTGAAGAATCGGCAACTCACGGACAAAGGCGCTCCTGACACAACTGACGGGCTTTCCGGCCCGTCAGCCTCAGCATACGGAGGGCGCGGCCTGCGAGTCCAGTTGGATGCCGTTCCGCATGGCCATGGCCACCGCATATGCCCGCCGACCCCCCCTCCCCCCCTTTTTCTAAAGTCTCTGGAATCGGCGGTTTAGCGGGTGACCCCGGGGTCAAAGTATTGATGGCAGAGACTTTATCGGCAAAGTATTCATGATGAAGCAGTTAACAGGCAATAGCGAACACTTAACAGCGATGCAACTGGGCGGTTGGATCTTCCTTTCTGAGCGTTGGGTTAAATGCGAAGGCTGCAAGCGGCTTGTGCCGGTCGCAGCCCTGATGAGTTCTCTTGTTTAACTCTCTAATCTAATTATAGCGAGTTGGGCAATAGAACTACGCCAAGTATTTTGAACTTTCTTCTTGAGCGTTATCAGTGGGTTAGGCGTTTTGGGGGGTCGCAGGGGGCTTGACAAGAATTTGGTCGTGACGCGATGCGAAGGGGTGGGCAACGGCAACAGCCTTGATGCTGAGTTGGCTAAGGGAGCGGAGTTTCGCAGAGGAAGACGGAGGAGGACATGGTGGGCTTATTCTGTAGGCAGTGAGCTATCCCCTGCGGAGACCGATGAGTCCTATGAAGCAGATGTCCAGAGCGCCCAGATCGCGTAAGGCAGGCCGAAGGCTGGCGCTCGTAGTGGTGGCGGGGATGGTGCTGTGCTGCGTGGCGGCGGCGCAGGAGCCGGGGTCACTGCCTGAGGGCGTGCCGCAGCAGGGCGTGCCCCAAAATGACATGGGTCCGCGATCGCTGCCCCCTCGTGGATTTCCGCCGGAGCCGAACGGGCTGCCGCCGCGGCCGGGTTCGCCGGAGTCGCGCCTGCCACCGACGCCGCCGACGCAGATGCCTCAGCCGCCGGCCCAGCCGTCTCCCATGACACCGGGGCTTAACACCTCGGCCCCTGGAAATAACGCGATGCCGGCACCTATCGCCTCCACGCCGTTGTCTTCCGCGCCAGCCAGCACGCAGCCGCGCCGGGCTGAGGTGCAGTTCTCCAACGGCATGCTGGAGGTGCGGGCGGACGACTCCAGCCTGCAGCAGATTCTGCGGGCGATTGCGCGGCGCACCGGGATGAAGGTCTCGGGCGGCGTGGCCGACGAACGGGTCTTCGGCAACTACGGCCCTGCACCCGCGTCGTCCGTTCTGGCCACGCTTCTGGATGGCACAGGCGTGAACATACTCCTGCAGTCCACGCCGGATGCCGTGCCGGAGACGCTGGTGCTGACACCGCAGACCGGAGCGGCGAGTCCGCCCAGCCTGGACATGAGCGTAGATGACGACCAGGCCGAGGATCTCCGGCATCAAGACACCAGGCGCGATCAGGAGGTTTCACCCCCAGTGCCTGCAGGCGCGACGTCCGGGCCGGGCAGCATACCGCCGCCTGCCAACGACGTGAACGGCAGCTCCAGCAACACCTCGCCGACGGCCTCTACCTTCCCGACCACCAACTCTGTGCCGCTGGACTCGGTGCCCTCGCCTTCGACGACGCCGCCGAGCTCTGGGATTGTCGACGCGCCGAATCCGCCGCCGCCGGGCAGCACAACATCGCAGTCGCCCAACGGGGTGGCCACGCCGGAGCAGATCTACCAGCAGTTGCTGAAGATGCAGCAGAAGCAGCAGAGCGGCAGCAATGGAACGGCTCCGCCTCAGTAGTAAGTTGTCAGTTGTCAGTTGTCAGTTCTTCGTTATCAGTCGAAGTGCTCTCAGCTGTGAACTGACAACTGAGGACTGAGAACTATCTAGCTCTGGACGGTCGCGGTGGCGGCAGGAACCCGGCGCGCAACGGCGGTGATGTGAAGCAGGAAGATGCGGAAGAGTCCCAGACAGATGCCATAACCCAGCAACACGCCCAGAGCCAGGGACGTAAAGACGGCGCATGTCAATAAGAGTGTCGCGATCAACTTGAAGTCTCTCCCGGCTATCGAGCTATAGATAGTGTGGACGATTTGCTGACATTTAGCGAGAGAAATGATGAGAATTGGCTGA
>Ga0302193_10002713_pt1 | contig 14532 bp, 12 predicted proteins | sample II_Bog_E3_3_FD_200228 | JGI IMG/M metagenome (GOLD analysis project Ga0302193, IMG submission 200228) | Peat permafrost microbial communities from Stordalen Mire near Abisko, Sweden - II_Bog_E3_3 | ecosystem: Environmental > Terrestrial > Soil > Wetlands > Peat | place: Sweden: Abisko...
GGCAGGGTGAGATCGTGGGCCTGATGGCCTTCGTCGAGGACATCACCGAGATGAAGCGCCTGCAGCAGGAGCGGCGCAAGATGGAGCTGGAGATCCTCCATGCCCAGAAGATCGAAAGCATGGGCCATCTGGCGGGAGGCCTGGCCCACGACATGAACAACGTCCTGGCGGCGATCCTGGGCGTGGCCAGTTCGCTGGAGCTGAAGTACTCCGAGGATCCCTTCCTGGGCAAGGCCCTGGACATCATTGTGCACGCCGGCAACCGGGGCCGAGACCTGGTCCAGGGCCTCACCAACTTCGCCCGCAAGGAGATCGGCGAGCCGAGACTGCTGGATCTCAACGAGGTGGTCGAGCAGGAGATCGAGCTCCTGCGCCGCTCCACCCTGCAGAAATACAGCCTGGTGGCGGATCTGGAGCCGGCCCTGCCGGCCATCCTGGGGGAGCCCTCGGCCATCGGCAATATCCTGATGAACCTCTGTATGAACGCCCTAGACGCCATGCCCCAGGGCGGGACCGTGGGGTTCGGGACCCGGGTCCTGGCCACCGGCCAGGTGGAACTGTCGGTGAGCGACACCGGCGAAGGCATGTCCGAGCAGACCCTGGCGAAGGTGAGGGAACCCTTCTTCACCACCAAGCCCATGGGCAAGGGCACCGGGCTGGGCCTCACCATCGTCGCCAGCACCATGAAGGCCCACGGCGGGTCCATGGAATTGTCCAGCACGGTGGGGGAGGGCACCACGGTCCTGCTCCGGTTTCCGGCCGGAACCTCGTCCCAGCCCCGGCCCGCGGCCCGGACCGGGCAGCGGGACAAGGGGGAACTGAGGCCGCTCAACATCCTGCTGGTGGACGACGACGATCTGATCCGGGCCACGGCCCCGCTGATGCTGGAGCACATGGGCCACCGGGTGGCGGTGACCTCCCGGGGGGCGGAGGCGGTGGCGGTGCTGGAGGACGGGATGGCGGTGGACCTGGTGGTCCTGGACCACAACATGCCGGGCCTCAACGGCAGCCAGACCCTGAAGCGGATCCGGTCCCTGCGTCCGGAGCTGCCGGTGATCCTGGCCACGGGCCGGGCCGACGCCGCGGTGGACGCCTGCCTGCGCACCTGGAACAAGGTCCACCTGCTGCTCAAGCCCTACACGTTCGGGGAACTGGACGCCAAGCTCAAGGAGCTGTTCCCCCTCTGAACGTTCAGGACCGGCGCAGGCGCAGGGCGTTGAGCACCACGGTCAGGGAACTGAGGCCCATGGCCGCCCCGGCCAGCATGGGACCCCCGAACCGGTCCAGCAGGTTGAACGCCGCCAGGGGCACCAGCACCAGGTTGTAGCCGAAGGCCCAGGCCAGGTTCTCCCGGATCACCCGCCGGGTCCGCAGGGCCAGGCGCCTTGCCTGCAGCAGCGGGTCCAGGCCCTCCCGCAGCAGGTTCAGCGGGGCCGCGGCCTGGGCCGCCTCGAGCCCGGGCAGGCTGATGCCCGCGTCCGCCTGGGCCAGGGCGGGCCCGTCGTTCACCCCGTCGCCCACGAACGCCACCACCGCGCCCCGGGACTGCAGGTCCTGGATGAGGGCGCGCTTGCCGTCGGGGGTGCAGCCGCCGCGGGCGTCCGGGATGCCCAGTTCGGCCGCCAGAGCCGCGGCCGCATCGGCCTGGTCGCCGCTGAGCAGGTGCAGGCGCAGCCCCTGGGCGGCCAGGGCGGCTACCGCCGCCGCGGCCTCGGGGCGCCTGCCGTCGGCCAGGACCAGGGCGCCCAGGAGCCGGGTCCCTTCCGCCAGGCCCACTACCAGCCCGTGCCGGGGCGCTTCGGGCAGCGCCAGGCCGAGGAAGGCGGCGTTGCCCAGGCGCAGATCATGGCCGTCCACCCGGCCCTCGACCCCCAGGCCAGGGAAGCTGCGGAAGGCCTCGAGCTTCAGGCTGGGCAGACCCTTGGCCGCGGCGCGGATGCCGATCGCCACCGGGTGTTCCGAATCCCGTTCCAGGGCCGCGGCCTGGGCCAGGATCCGGTCCCGGTCCGGATCCGGGGCGATGACCGACTGCAGGACCGGGCGGCCCTGGGTGAGGGTGCCGGTCTTGTCGAAGGCCAGGTCGGTGATCCGGGCCAGGGCCTCCATGGCGGCGGCGTCCCGCACCAGCAGGCCGTTCCGGGCGGCCGTGCCCAGGGCGGCGGCCATGGCCACCGGCGTGGCCAGGCCCAGGGCGCAGGGGCAGGCGATCACCAGCAGGGTCACCGCCGGGCGCCAGGCCAGGGCCAGGGATCCGGTATGCCACCACCAGCCGGCCAGGGTGAGCCCGGCCAGGGCCAGGATGACCGGCACGAACACCGCCGAGACCCGGTCGGCCAGGTCCTGGGCCGGGGCGCGGGAGCCCTGGGCCTGGGCCACCTGGCCCGCCAGCCGGGCCAGCCAGGTGTCCCGGCCGGTGGCGGTCACCCGCAGTTCCAGGGCTCCGCCGTGCACCAGCGCCCCGGCGATCACTTCTGCCCCGGGCCCCTTGGTCACCGGGAGCGGTTCCCCGGTGAGCAGGGCCTCCTCCACCTCCGCCACCCCGGCCAGCACGGTGCCGTCCACCGGCACCGCCGAGCCCGGCTTGACCCGGACCCGGTCTCCGGTCTGGAGCAGGCGGGTGGGCACCGGCTCCTCGGCGCCGTCCTCGCCCAGGCGCAGGGCCATGGCCGGGGCCAGCTTGAGCAGGGCTTCCAGGCTGCCGGTGGCCCGGTGTTTCGCCTTGGCCTCCAGATACTTGCCGGTGAGCAGGAAGGCCACCAGGCCCGCCGCGGTCTCGAACGGCGGGTGCATGAAGCCCTGGAGGCCCTGGTACAGGCCGAAACCCCAGGTCACCGAGGAACCCAGGGCGATGAGGGTGTCCATGCTGGTCTCCCCGGCCACGGCCTGGGCCGCGGCCCGGGTCAGGAAGCCGCTGCCGCAGCCGAACGCCGCCAGGGCGGCCAGGGCCGCCTGGACCGGCCAGGGCAGGTGCAGGTGCAGGCCCGGGACCATCCCGGCCATGAGCGGCAGGGTGAACAGCCAGGCCAGTCCCGCCCGCAGCGCTGCCCGGCGCAGGTTGCCGGCGTGGGGGTCCTCGGCCCCGGCGGGCACCAGCCGGTAGCCCCGGGCCGCCAGGGCCGCGGCCAGGGCGGCGTCGGTCACCGGTGCGGAAGACGTCACCGAGGCCTCCTCGGTGGCCAGGTTCACCTGGGCCGCCTCCACCCCGGGCACCGAGGCCAGGGCCTTCTCCACCCGCTTCACGCAGCTGGCGCAAGTCATTCCTTCCACCCGAACCGTCCGGCTGGCCATGGTCCACCCCACTTCTTTCTTAACGGTATTTGAGGATCTCCAGGAGCTCCTCGACGATGCGGTCCTGGTCACCCCGTTCGTGGGCGGTGACCACGTGCCGTTTGAGATGGCTGTGCAGGATCAGGTTGCCCACCTTGTCCAGGGCGCCATCCACCGCCTTCACCTGCTTGAGCACGTCCACGCAGTAGACCTGGTCATCCTCGAGCATGCGCAGGATGCCCTCCACGTGGCCCCGCACCGACAGCAGGCGGCGGCGGGCATCTTCCCGCACCGCCGGATCCAGGCGCAGGCCGGAACAACAACCTTCAGGGCCGGCCATGGCTCAGGGCACCAGGACGGCCTGATAGCCCTCCTCCACCACCGCGGCCACCAAGGCTTTGGGATCCGCGCTGCCCGGAACCTTGGCCTCCCCCTGTTCCAGGCTCACCTCCACTGGCTCCTGCACCCCGGCTACACCGGAAAGTGCTTCTTTCACGTGCTTTACGCAATTCTTGCAGGTCATTCCCTGGATCTTGAGGGTAGTCATGGCGATCCTCCTTATCCCACCCCCCCTGGGGTGGGGTAACTTCAGCCTGCGCTCCCCCCCGGAGGCTGTCAAGGCTGGCAGAATGGGCTGGGAGTTTTTGAATGCATCAGGAAGAGGTTGAAATCCTAATCGTGGGCGGTGGCATCGCCGGGTTGTCCACCGCCTGCCATCTGGCCCTGGCCGGCCAGGGTTCGGTGGTGCTGGTGGAACGGGAAGCCCTGCCAGGGTTCTACGCCAGCGGCCACAACGCCAGCATCGCCCGGCAGTTGACCGGCCGGGCCGAGCACACCGCCCTGGCGGTCCAGGGCCGGAACCGGCTGGCGGAGGCAGGCCTGCTGCGGCTCACCGGGGGCTATCTGCTGGGGGCCGAGTCCGGCGGCACCCGGGCCCTGGCCGAGGAGGCCCGGGCCTTCGGCCTGGATTGCCTTCCAGGGGCCGGCAGCCCGTTCCCGGGGCTGAAGGCCGCGGAACACCTGCATCTGCCCGGGGACGGGATCATCGATACCAGCGGGGAGCTGGACCACTGCGCCCGGACCGCCCGGGCCGGCGGGGCCAGCCTGCGCTTCGGCTGCCAGGTCCAGGGGATCACCCCCCAGCGGGGCGGTTTCCGGGTGGCCACCGACCAGGGCGAGCTGCGGGCCCGGATTCTGGTGAACGCGGCCGGGGGCTGGGCCCAGGCGGTGGGGCGCATGGCCGGCGGACTGGACATCCCGTTCCAGCCGCTGCGGCGCCACCTGGTGTGGAGCAACGTGCCCTATCCGGCCGAGCGGGCCTACGCCTGGTGGGCGGATCGGCCCCTCTACCTTCGTCCGGAATCCGGCGGCGCGCTCCTCTGTGCCTGCGAGGAAGCCCAGGTGGCGCTGCCGCCCAGGGGCCAGCAGCCGGACAACGACGATTCGGTCCTGGAAGGTCTTTCGGCCTCCCTGAAGGAACGGGTTCCGGCCCTGGCCGACGCCCCCATCGCCCGCCTGTGGTGCGGCCTGCGCACCTTCGCCCCGGACCGGCGCTTCGTGCTGGGGCCCGATCCGCTGAATCCCAACCTGTTCTGGGTGGCGGGCCTGGGCGGGCACGGCATGACCTCGGGTCTGGCGGTGGGTCACCTGGCCGCCCGGGGCATCCTGGAAAATATTTCCTCCGGCCCCCTGGATCCTGGACGTCTTTTGTCGCAATAATTATAAATGAGACATCGACTTTCGGTGCCAGCCCTGTTCCTGACCGCTTCCCTGGCGCTGGCCTCGCCCTGGGAGGATCTGGTCCAGCGGCGCAAGGGCGCGGACCCGCGGCTGGCCAAGTGGACCCTCTGCGTGCGCCAGGGGGAATTCCCCACCGTTGAGGCCTACCAGGATTCCGTGTTCCAGAAGCTGCTCAGTTCCGGGGATTTCGTGCTGGAAACCCTGAGTTCGGGCGCGGCCCAGGACCTGTGGTCGCGCAAGGGCTGGGGTCCCGAGCCCCACTGGGTGCTGCTGTCCCCGGCCGGGGAGGAGCTGGGCGGGGGTTCCGGACGGCCAAGGGGCGGCGAGGTGCTGGACCGCATCCACGCCACCGGGGCCATGCCCCGCTGGGAGGCCCGGGAGGCCTTCCTGAAGGACCATCCGGAACAGGGTGAGGCCCGGCTGGAGGCATTGAACCAGGCGTTCCAGGTCCTGCGGGCCCGGCTCCAGGTCATGGACCGGGAGGGCAAGGTGCGGGTGCCGGCCTGGCATGCGGATCCGGCCCAGCGCAACGCCTACGTCAGCCCCAGGATCAGCATCGCCGGGGGCGCCCAGGGGGAGTCCACGGCCGATGACCTGTACCGGGAGGTGGCGGACCATCTGGAGCAGTTGATGCGCTTGCCCGGCTGGGAGCAGGAGGCCAGTTCGGTGGCCTCCCACCTGGCGTACTGGGACGTGGGGCAGTCCTTCCGCATGAAGCGTCTGTTCAGCCAGGCCGCGGGCAACCTGGAGGAGGGGCTGCGCCAGGACCCGTACGATGTGGACACCGCCAATTTCTGGATGGAGGCCTGCGACGCCGCCGGGATGGCCAAGGACAATCTGGCGGGGCTCTGCCTCCCGGTGCCCGGGGCGCCGTGGCCGGATCCGGGCCTGCTGAGCCGGTTCCTGGAACCCTCCTACCGGAAGAAGGACTGGACCTCGGCGCTGAAGCTCCTGGCCGACCTGGCGCCCCAGAGTCCGCCGGAGCCCATGTCGGCTTCGGGCTGGGACAGCTATTGCCGGCTGCAGTGCGCGATCCAGGCCCAGCGGGCCTTGGCCCTGGCCGGGCTGGGTTCCTGGGATCTGGCCGGAACCGCCCTGCTGGAGGCCCGCTATTGGGGCGGCGGCGGCGGGGTCCGGGAGGCGCTGCTGGCCCGGGGCTCGTTGTTCACCGGTCCGGGTGGAGATGCCAACTCCTGGCGCCGGCTCATGGCCCAGTCCCTGGGCCGGGACGGGGAGGCCCCGGCCATGCCGGCCCAGGATCCGACCCTGCGGCTGGTGGTGGGCGGCATGCCCAAGTGGATCCTCCCGTGGGGGAACCTGCGCGATGCGCCGGAACTGGCCCTCTGGTCTCCGGCGGAACTGCGCTGGGAGGTGGCGGACCGGGAGGCCCATGAAAAGCGCCGGGCCCAGTACGGCTGGGGGCCCGGTCCCCGGTGGGCGCTGTTCCGGGGCGAGGAGGTGCGGGCCAGCGGCGTGACCTGTCCCGACGCCCGGGCCCTGGCCGCCACCCTGGACGGCGAGGGCACGTCCATGCTCCAGCGGCTGCAGATGCTGCTGTCGACCAAGCCCGATCATCTGGCCGCGCGCCGGGAGCGGTACGACCTGGTGGCCAAGCGGATGCCCGACCGCCGGCTGGAACCCCTCATGGCCGAGGATGCGGCCTGGGCCCTGATCACCTTGGAATTCGATCCCCAGGCGGCCTGGAAGCCCGACCCGAGCCTCTGGGCCGAGGCCGCCCAGAAGGCGCTGCCGAAACTGGAGGAATCCATCCGCAGCTGGCCGAACCGTTCCTACCTGTGGCGGGCCTGGATCAGCTGGGCCCGGTTCCATCCCGCCCAGCCCTCGGTGCTGACCCTGGCCCAGGGCGTCGCCTTCTGGAGCCCCCGCTGGGATTGGCGGACCGCGCTGCCCTTCGAGGTCCAGCGGGAAGTGGCCAAGGAGTTGCGCCGGCAGAGAAATTTCATGGTCATGCGGGACTGGTTCCGGGCGGTGTGGGAGACCCTGGACCAGCGTCCCCTGCGCATGCTGCACGTGGGGGAGCGCAGCTGGGTCATGGAGCGGCGGCGGGAGGAGGAGACCGCGGTGTTCCAGCCATTGCGGGACGCCCTGGCCGCCCTGGGCTGTGTCCAGGAACAGACGGAACTGGAACGCCTCTTTGGCGAGATGACGGGAAGGAACGGCGCCAGGAGGAAGTGAATGGCACCGGCCGAACTCGAACCGGCTGAACGGGGATGCCGGTTTGGCGGGATGATGGGGAGGAACGGTTCCAGGAGGACGTGAATGTGGTCGGCCGATGACATCTATTTCATGAAGCTCGCCATCGAGGAGGGGGAGCTGGCCGACCGCCGGGACGAGGTGCCCATCGGCGCCGTGCTGGTCATGGACAACCAGCGGGTGGCCTCGGGCCACAACTGTCCGGTGTCCAGCAACGATCCCACCGCCCACGCCGAGATCCAGGCCCTGCGCAGCGCCGGCGAGTGGCTGCGCAACTACCGCATGCCCGGCGCCACCCTCTACGTGACCCTGGAGCCCTGCCTCATGTGTTTTGGGGCTTTGCTCCAGGCCCGGGTGGCCCGGGTGGTGTTTGGAGCGCCGGACCCCAAGGTCGGGATCAGCCGCCTGGCGGGGGACCTGCGCGGCGCCAACCTGAACCACCGCATGGAATGTGTCGGCGGGCTGCTAGAGGGGGAGTGCCGGGAGCAGTTGCAGAGTTTCTTTCGCCGGCGAAGGCAGTCCTGATTAAATGCCTATGGGTTAAGCAGCCTTGGGGACAAAATGGCGGCAAAGGATCGCCCATGCCGAATCCAGCCATCGCTCTCGTCACCGGCGCCAACAAGGGCATCGGGCTGGAAGTGGTTCGGCAGTTGGGGCGGGCTGGCCTGTGCGTCTGGCTCGGGGCGCGGGATGCCGGGCGGGGCGAGGCTGCGGCCGCCGGGCTGCGGGAGGAGGGGCTAGATGTGCGATTCGTGGCCCTGGATCTCGGCCGGCCGGAGACCCTGCCTTTGGCCGCCGAGCGGATCCAGGAGGAATGCCGGCGGCTGGACGTGCTGGTCAACAATGCCGGGATCGCCGACCCGGCCGATGGCTCGCCGGGTGAGGCCAGTCTCGATGCGGTCCGGCGGGTGCTGGAGACCAACTTCCTCGGTACCCTGGCGGTGACCCAGGCCATGCTGCCGCTGCTGCGCCGGTCGGGGGCCGGGCGGATCGTCAACGTCTCCAGCGGGTTGGGTTCCCTCACCCAGAATGCCGATCCGGCCTGGGAATTCGCCAAGGTCAAGCTGCTGGGCTACAACGCCGCCAAGGCCGCGTTGAACATGCTCACCATCCTACTGGCCGCCGAGCTGCGGGATACGGCCATTAAGGTGAATTCCGCAGACCCAGGCTATACCGCGACCGATCTCAACGGCCATCGAGGCACCCAGACCATCGAGCAGGGGGCAGCGGAGGCGGTCCGGCTGGCCTTGTTGCCGGAGGATGGTCCCACGGGCGGTTTCTTCAGCTCGGCCGGTCCGGTGCCCTGGTAGCGGCAGCCGGGGGCCAGGCTTCCAGCAGGCGCACGGCGAAGGTTGCCAGCCAGTGTTCTCCGCAGTACTGGCCGGAGGCGACCTGGGGCAGGGCGGCGGCCCCGTGGTTGTGGGACGCCATTTGCAGTTCCGCACCCATGGGGTCCCTTGGGCCCAGGGCCGCGGCCAGGGTCTGGAGGGCCCGGGCCCGGCTGAGGTTGAGCCCGTCCAGATGGACGATTCTCGGGTCCGAGCGGTCCGATACACGCACCGGGATCAGCACGGCGCTCCCCCGCAGTTCCGGCAGCCAGGGTTTGACCCAGGCCCTGAAGCCGCGGGCGGGCAGGATCCTGGCCATGAGCGGCAGGAAGTCGTGGAACCGTTCCACCACCGCGTCCGCCAGGGGCTGGAGCCGCGCCGACCAGGTGCGGGCCTCGGCCGCGTCCCCGTCCGCAAGTTCAGCCGCCAGTTTGAGCAGCCAGGCCCAGCCGTAGGTGCGTTCGAAGCCGAAGTGGCCCGGGTGGCGGAAATAGGCCACCTCGCCCCGCAGCCGTTCCGGGGCGAGGTGGACATCCAGCACGGCCCGGATGGCTTCCGCCTCGGGCAGATCCGGGAAGGTGCGCAGCAGTTTGGCCAGCATCCAGTGGCCATGGACGGCCGAGTGCCAGTCGAAGCAGCCGTAGAAGGAGGGGTGGAGCTGCTTGGGGCTGCGCACATCCTCAGGGCCATGGAGGATGTGGTCCATCTTGTTGGGATATTCGCGCCAGACGCAGGCCAGGGTGATCTGGGCGAACCGGGAGGCTGCGGTGGGGGTGAGCGCGCGTTCCGATTCAGGTTCCGGGCCTTGGTTGGGCTCCGGTATCCCAGTCAGATTACGTTTCAGTTCCCGGCCAGGCCCCATGGCGCCCTCCCCTCATTTCACAGGATAGTGAGCCTGGCACAACTCCAGGGGGCAAACCCGGGAGCAAAACCTGATACACTGGCTGGTCTGGAGAGATGGCCGAGTGGTTGAAGGCGCCTGACTCGAAATCAGGTGACGGTGTGAGCCGTTCGGGGGTTCGAATCCCTCTCTCTCCGCCACTTAAGCCCGCAGCCATTAGGTTTGCGGGCTTTTTGATGCTTGCCAAAGAATTGTTCCGTTCGACCGCGTTGAGTTGAATAATCTATTTCCGCATGAACGGGTGCCAAATAGGTGCCAAATGAGCAGGGAAGAAACCCATGTCAAATATGGGGAAAATGCCCAGTCGCCCGGCTTTCCTGGTTCGATGGCACTGTTCCCCAAAGCAACTGGGACCGCAGCCTTCGCGTGCCAATTGAAACGGACGTTATTGCTCAACCCGCCCTGCGGGCCGCAGCCCACAAGAATCCTTCGCGGAGCTGCCCTTCCACAACAAACCCATTCCAACATTGGATTTAGAGGGTCCTTGCCCTTCTCCAGGCTTCCCATTTCTCGATCTGGTTTCCCAGGGCAACGGTGCGGGGACCCGCGCCTTGTCAGGGCTTTGGAATTTACCAATGCGGACCATGGTCAAACCCGAGCCACGAGCGCCCAGAAACCGTCTTCATCGCCCGGATCGTAGGCACCCAGGTCGCGAATGCCGGTGAGGAACCCTGGATCAAAGTAGAGTGGCTCTCCGTCCAGGTCGAAGAATCCAAGGGCGGAGCTGTCTTCGCCTTTTGCCATGAACCCCTTCGACCCGTTTTGGAAAGCGACCAGGGACAGCATATTCCCGCCTGGAATAGCTGGTTCGGACTGTTGGGTGGGGCGGAAGATTTCTTCTTCGTGGTGGGGACCATGGGTTCCTCCTCTTGCCCCGCCATCGTGGTCGGGGTGTGTTCAGGAATTACCACCCGCCGAATTTTTGTCCTGAGAAGTGAATTGAGCGCCGTGATCTCATCGGGGTGAGGGCGGGAAGGAACTTGGCAAGGGGCACTGCGACCTAATACACTGTTCAAAACCTCTTGAACCCCAAAAAGCAGAATCAGACCAAGGCATTTGCGATGAAGAGATTCCTATTTTGCTTGTTGCCATCCATCTTCTGCATGACTGCCTCTCCAGATAGTTTCACGAGGGCTATTCCAAGTATCCATCAGGTCAACCCTGCCTTCAGCGGTGGGGGAAGCACACTATGCGGTCCTACATCAGCAGCAGATGTCATTACATATCTATGGAGAAATGGATACAGCAACTTCCATGCAGACAAACAAGCGGAGTTGGTAAATGAATTAGCAAAAATAATGTGGACAGGGAGTTACGGCGTCAATGGTTCAACTTTTATTTTTGGTTTAAGCCACTACATCGAAAATAAAGGGTACAAGGCAACATTTGAATTATCAGGGATAACGATAGCTGGTGATGGTGTCGCAAAAATAGATCCACCAGACTTGGAGAAAGCGAAACTCGATGTCTCAAGGGGTAAGTTCGTGTTCCTGGAATTAGGTTTTGTAGAGCTTACCCCGGATGGGTACGAATTACGTGGTGGACACTGGGTAGTCCTATCCGGGTACGATAAGACCAGCCTTGTCCTCAACGACCCAGCCTATGGCTCCATCTACACATCAAGAGTTCAGTATTTAACTAAGACAAATTTCACATTTCAAGGACATAACATCAGCACTGATAAGTTTTTGGGAATCGTGGATACTCCCCGAAAATATCTGCCGGTTATAGTAGCGACCGTAACAATGGATATAAAGCTAACCATATGAATAAATTCATACGGAGAAGTGGGATATTGAAATTACGTCGGATGAACTTCCAGAACCCGAATTGACTGTTGACCTTGAACTCTATGCCTTGGAAATGTTCCAAGACCTTCCGGACGAGCCATCAGTGTGATGGAATGAGGGTAGTCAGCTTCCAACGAAACAAATGGGGAATCATCCCAGCACCAGGAAGTTCACTTTTCAATGCTTTGCCCGTCAAGCTTGCCTTCTCCAGTCCACGGTGCAGGAACTCATGGAGACGGGGCATCAGGGCAAGCCGCTCGGGAACGTCATTGATTTGTTCCTCTTGGGCGGCTTGAAGGAGTTCTGTCCACGAGCCTTGGTCAGCGTCAATTGTTCCCATGCCCAGCCACATGAGGGTCATCAGTTCATTCTTGGCGGTCAGAGGGAGCCGGTCGATCACAGTTACCAGTTTCTGCAATGCGGAATCGGCAGCGCCATCGTTTGATTGGTCGGCTGGGTTGTTGATCTTTTCCAGAGTCACCTTTGCTGCCTTGGATTCGGCGAGGCTGATGACTTCCTTCACTTGGGCTCGGCTAAGGGCTGTCAGGCGGATTGCCATGTAGGTGCTCCTCGAATCAGAAACGTGGCATGGGTATGGCAGATCCACAGCCAAAGGATTTAGTTCCCTTTCGGCTTGGGATTCTAGTCCCATGGCTGTTTATTCATAGCCAAGGCGTTTCGGTGGTGCAATTGGTGGATGCAAGTATACCGATGACCCCGCCGAACGGAAGAGGGTGAAGAAAGTAAATCCAATAACGGTGTCTAAGGTGAGCCCATCTAGCGGGTGGTAGTGCCCTTTGCGTGGCAGCGGATTTGTCGCAGCGAACCGGGAGAACTGACTTGCCCATCCGCTCCCGCTGGAAGGATGTGGTGCATTCTCAAATCTCACTCAGGAGGCTAAATAGGCATTTTACGCCTATATGCCACCTCCAGATTGGCTCGGCAGTTCCTGGAGGCTCCCAGGCACCTGGGGCGTTGGCACTAGGTTCATCTCTTCAATATTATTCACTCCTTGAAAAACATAAACAAAACTGTATATTCAATCGTGAAGAAGTCAACACCCCAACGACCAACCCCGGTCGCCTTCTGGCGCCGCAATGGCTTCCTCTGGGTTGAGTTCTCTGACGGGCATCTTCAGGGTTTCCAAGCAGCCAGCCCAGAGGCTGACTCCAGAATGCGGAATCGACCGCCATGTATCCTTGGTCCCGCTCTGTCCGAGGATATACTTCGATGTGACGAAAATTCTGGTGATCGACGACAGCAAAATGATGAGGCTCTACTTACGTCGATGTCTGGAGAGAGCAGGCTATGAAGTCGAGGATTGGGAGTCACCTTCGGCTATGGAAATTCCCGAACGCATCACTGCTTCCGCACCAGATCTCATCCTTTGCGACTTCCAAATGCCCGGATGTAATGGAACCACAGTTGCGCGCATGGCGCAGAGGAACCACCCTAAGATCCCTTTGCTCATTCTCACCGCTTTCCACGACAAGGAAATGGAATCCAATCTTCTTCGGCTTAGGGTCAGACAGGTCCTCGCCAAGCCAATTGAGGCTGCAGCCTTGACTCAAGCCATAGAGGATGCCCTTGCCACTCCCGAGCAAGTTGCCTAAATGCTATTTTGAGAATGGTCCGGTAATTGCTATCCAATAAAAGCGTGGCATCGATTTAGCTCATCTCGGGAACAATAGGTCATCCCCCAACATTGCGGTCCCAAAACAGGGTCGAATCTCAATGTGCCCAAATAGCCTCAGCCGATTTGCGCCCCTCACCGTCCTTTTTGTGGATGACGATCCGACTTTGCGCTCTATTGTCAGAAGTATGCTGGAAAGGCTCGGATTCCAGACCATGATAGCCGATCACGGTGTCCATGCCATTCAGATGGTGCTGAATGAGAACCCTTTATTCCACTTGGTTATTTCGGACTTCACGATGCCACATATGAATGGTGTAGAAACCTTGACGGTTTTGCAATCGCTACGTCCGGGACTGAAGGCGATCTTGTGCAGCGGCAACACGGAGCAGGATTGCATGCAGGGGAAGACATTGAAGGATTGTGTCTTTCTCGCGAAGCCATTCGGGCTTCAGGACCTTGACGCTGCTGTGAACCAAGTCCTTGGGTTTGATTTTCAGGTGCCCAGGATCTGACCGAATGGTTAATTCCTCGATCAACCTTGATCAGATTAAATATTTTGTCGATATGAAATCCTAGCCTGGGATACGTTTTCTACGTCTTTCATGCTTGGGCTGCCGCTTTAGGTTGCGGACATTTTGTCGTATTTGCGGATGTTCGTTTTTCATCTGTTCTAATTGCATTAAAAACAAGAACGAAAAAGGCAAGAATTACAAGGATGCAATATTCGCTAGTGTGCATTGGTAAATCTCCTAATATGAAAATTTTGCAGTCCCATCTCCACATCGATAATTGTTAGCCAGCAAGGAGTTTTGGGAGCCTTTGCCTTTCTGTCTTTAGGATTTCATCGTATTCGTTTTCCGAGAAGCAGGTCCATGAAACTGGTTTACCCGGTCTTTTCTTTGAACCAACCCCGCATTTATCCCCCTGGAGCGAAATATGGATAGGGGCGGAATCAACAAGGATGCTCATAAAGCGCAAGGAGATAGAAGTAAACACTGGATTATTCTCCGGAGAATACTGAACCCGGTGGAACTGATCCCATCCTTTCCCGACAGGGTATGCAACGAAATGCTCAACCCAGTAAACGCTTTCAAAGTCCAGCCTGCCGAGATACAAGTCCACGAGGGACTCTATCAAGCTTTCCATCCCGGTGGTGATCGTCTCCCCGGGATTGTCCCCTAACTCGGTCATCATGCAGACCAAGGAACCAAGTTCGCGGCTTACCCAAATACGGACCCGACACGAAGATCTCTGTCCATTGTTGGAAACCCAGCAATGGGCGCAGTCGATTGGCAAAGTGAACATAGAATGCCTCCCAAGGATGCTAGAGCGCGGAGGCGATGGCGTGTCCCAGACTATTCAACCTATCGGCGGCGTCGACAGGAAGCGTGAGCCCCTGGGGAAAAGATGAATATATTTATAAATAATCGAGGATCAAGAGCCTCTTTTCCAGCGGCAACCATCCTTTTCATCAACTTTGGATTGATGACAGGGATCTTAGCACATGGGAGTTATCGAATCCCTCCAAACTCCAACACACCCTCGAAGATCCAAACCAGAAACAAAACACCCCCATATGGATTGAATTCTCAGGCGGGCACATGCAGGGATTCCAATCATCCCAAGTTGAAGACGCCATACCAAAGTCACTCTGGT
>Ga0302193_10002723_pt1 | contig 14499 bp, 13 predicted proteins | sample II_Bog_E3_3_FD_200228 | JGI IMG/M metagenome (GOLD analysis project Ga0302193, IMG submission 200228) | Peat permafrost microbial communities from Stordalen Mire near Abisko, Sweden - II_Bog_E3_3 | ecosystem: Environmental > Terrestrial > Soil > Wetlands > Peat | place: Sweden: Abisko...
GCGGTTGAGCGCAGCGGCGCCGCGAGTACTAGAATTTCTTACGGCCAGGAGAGTGGATGGACAGCGATTCGGCGGGGCTTGCTATGGAGAACTCGATCGTTCCCTGGCTGAATGTGCGGAAGAGCGAGCAGGCGGTTGAGTTCTACAAGGCGGCATTCGGAGCTGTGGAGGTTTATCGCATCGAAGACCTGGACGGAAACGTGGTGGCGCGACTCTCAGTGGAGGGCGCGGAGTTCTGGGTGGGGACGAGTCGCCGGAGCATCTGAATTTCAGCCCGGAAGGGCTGAGCGGGTCGACGGTGCGGATCATCTTCACGGTTGCCGATCCGGATGCGATGTTCGAGCGGGCGTTGAAGGCCGGCGCAACCCAGGTTTGGGCGGTCACGGAAGGCCATGGGTGGCGTGTGGGAGGTATAGCCGATCCATTCGGGCATCAGTGGGAAATTGGGAGACCGCTTGCACGGCAATGAATCAGCGGCTGGGGCTCAGCCCGTATTTCTGAGCCCCGCGGAGATTCCGCTGATGGTTGCGGCAATTGCTCGATTGACCTCGGGGGTGTCTTCGCCGGCACGCTTGCGACGCAGCAAGTCCACCTGGATAAGGTGCATGGGATCCACATAGGGATTGCGCAGCTTGATGGACCGCCCCAGGACCTGGTTGGTCTGAAGCAGTTCCGTTTGCCGGGTAACGGCGAGAACCGCGCGCACGGTGCGATGGAATTCAGCCTCGAAGAGGTCGTAGACACGTTCGCGAAGAGCCGGGTCTTCAACCAGCGAGGAGTAGAGGCGCGCGGTGGCAAGATCCACTTTTCCTAGCGCCATTTCCACGTTGCGCAGCAGGTCAATGAAGAGCGGAAACTCCTGAGCCATGGTCTGCAGCAGAGCCAGGTGTTCGGCACCGGCGGGTTGGGAAAGATACTGCTCGAGCGCAAAGCCAACGCCAAACCATGCGGGAACCAGGAGACGAGACTGCGTCCAGCCAAAGACCCACGGAATGGCGCGCAGATCAGTCAATACGCGTGACGAACTGCGGCGCGACGGGCGTGAACCGATTTTTGCGTTCTCCAACTCGGCCATCGGGGTAGACTGCTCGAAATAGGTGAGGACGCCCGGGTCCCCGAGAATGTTGCTGCAGTAGTAGTCGAAGGAGACGGCCGAAAGCTCGTTTAGGACTGCCTCCCATTCCGGCTTCAGCACGCCGGTGAAGTGGCCTTTGGGATCGCGCGCGTTGGGGCGGGCGAGAGCATCAAGAGAGGCCGCAATCATGAGCTCAAGATTGCGCTCTGCAAGAACCTCGTCAGCGTATTTGAAGTTCAACACTTCACCTTGCTCGGTGATGCGCAATTGGCCGTCGAAAGAATCCATTGGCTGAGCAAAGATGGCCCGATGCGTGGGACCGCCGCCGCGGCCAACCGTTCCGCCACGGCCATGGAAGAGACGCAGCTTGACGCCGGCTTCGCGAGCGACGACGTGGAGATCGCGATGAGCCCGGAAGATTTCCCAGGTACTGGTGAGCATGCCACCGTCTTTGTTGGAATCGGAATAGCCCAGCATGACTTCCTGCCAGTTGTCCCAGGTGGCCATCAGCTTGCGATAGTCGGGCCGGCTCCAAAGTTCGCGGCAAACTGCCGAGGCGTTGCGCAGGTCTTCAATCGATTCGAATAGCGGCACCGGCATCAGGCCTGGATCGCGCCCTGAACCCTCGACCGTGACACCACCCAGGCGGGCGAGGCGGATGACTGCGAGAACGTCGTCCACAGTCGACGCGCCGCTGATGACGTATTGGCGAATTGCCTCGGGAGAGCAGCCGTTCTTGATTTCGGCGACCACGCGGAAGGTGTCAAGCACGCTCGCAGTCTGGGGTGAGAGTGTTCCCGGCAACGACTCGGCGAGAGTATCGGAGATAGCCTCCTGCAGCGCCATGGCCAGGACCTTCGCGTGCTGGCGGATATCAAGTGTGTGCAGGTGCAATCCGAAGGTACGAACCTGCAGAATCAGCGGATCGACGAGGGTGCGCGCGATCCGCAAGCCGGCATTGGCGGCGAGCGATGCCCGCAGCGTTTCGAGATCGTCGATCAACTCCTCGACGGAACAATAAGCCGGAAGTACTTCGGCCAAATGCTCCTGCCCCTGGGAGAGCGTGTAGGGCGTTACGGGGAGCGTCGCGGTAGCGGGGCCAGGATGCTCCATGGTGCGGAGAACCCGCGCCTTAACGCAGATGATGAAGCGGCGATAATACTCAAACTCATACTGCTCACCGAAGACCTGTGTCTCGGGCGTATGGATCTGCTCCACGTAGGCTTCAAGGCGTTTCAGCAGCTCGTTGCTGACCGGCCGCTGCTGCGCGCTGGTGGTGAGCAGATCGATGATCTCCTGGAGCTGCCGCACGTAATAAAGCAGCAGGTGGCCGCGCGCCAATTGAATGGCGTCGCGGGTGACTTCTGGCGTAACAAAGGGATTGCCGTCGCGGTCGCCGCCGATCCAGGAGCCGAAAATAAGCACCTGGGGCAAGTCGAGCGGTTCAATTTCCAGCCCGTAGGAGGCACGCAGCGCCTCGGATATTTCGCGATAGAGACTGGGCAGCGTTTCGAAGATGGAAACGTCGTAGTAATCTAGGCCCATCTTGATTTCGTCGTAAACAGTGGGGCGTCGCGAGCGAATCTCATCTGTTTGCCAGAGGCTGGTGATCTCGGCCAGCACCAGGTCTTCGAGACGCGCCATGTCCGGCTCAGGGACAGGAATGCGATCGAGTGCGGCCAGAAACTCGCCAATCCGTCGGCGTTTGAACATGACCGACCGGCGGGCAACCTCAGTGGGGTGCGCGGTAAACACAGGGACAATGAGAACGCGCTTGAGCCAATCGAGGGCCTCATCTGCACTGATTCCCACCCGGCGCATTTCACACAAAGTTCCTGCCAGCGAACCGCGCTGATGGGCAGCCTCACCGTTGAGGCGCAAGGCAATGCGGCGGCGCTTGCGATGGTTGGTTTCGGCCAGGTTGATGAGCTCAAAGTAAAAAGCAAAAGCGCGGGTCAGCAGGGTCGCGCGCTCCGCAGGAAGCGAATGCACCAGGTCGAGGGCGACTGCGGCATGGCGGGCAGCCTCTTCATGGTTGCCATTTGCTTCAGCGTCGCGCCGGCGGATGGTTCCTTGGCGAAGGGCTTCTACGTGGGCGAAGAGGTCATCGCCAGCCTGCTCGCGTAAAACCTCGCCAAGTAACATGCCAAGGGAACGCACATCGCGACGCAGCGGTGCTTCCTTCAGGTCGCCTGAATTCGCTTCGAGCTCTGCCAGCCTCTCGGTCCAGCTCTCGGGACTCCACAAAAGTGCCATCGTATCTTGATTATGCACGAGGGATTGATAAAGATCGCCTTAGGACAGCGCAGCCTGCGCATCCAATTGCATAGTCAGGTCTTCCCACTCGGCAGTCATCCCGGCTAACTGGTTGCGCAGGTCGTCCGCAAGCGCGCTGAGCCGAGCCGTCTCCGCCGCAGATATGTAAATCCCCAGTTGCTCCTCCGTGTGCGCGACGGAACCTTCGATGCGAGGGATTTCTTCTTCAAGAAACGAGCAGCGATCTTCCAACTGCTTTATCTTGATGGGATTGAGACGGCGGGGGCGCTCTTTAGTAGCTTCCGAATCAAGATCGGAAAAGACAACGGCGTTTGGCAGCGCAGCTGGTTGTGCCGTCCGAGACACGATTGAAGGCACAAGTTGCGAGAACCCAGCACTCTGGCCCTCTTTCCGTCGCAGGTAGTCCGCGTAAATACCTTCATGGCTGGTGACGGAACCATCGCCCACTTCCAGAACGCGCGTCGCCAGACGGTCAATGAAATAGCGATCGTGTGAAACGAAAACAACCGTACCTGAAAATGCGGCGATGGCCTCAAGCAGCACGTCTTTGGCTCGCATATCCAGGTGGTTGGTGGGCTCGTCGAGAAGCAGGAAGTTGGACGGCGAAACAAGAATGCGCGCCAGGGCGTAGCGGTTGCGCTCGCCACCAGACAGGACACCGAGCGGCTTGAAGACGTCGTCACCGCGAAACAAAAAACAGCCCAGCAGCGAACGGAGCTCGACTTCAGGCACTTTAAGCGCAGCACGGCTGATGTCGTCGAGCATGCGCGCGTCGCCGTTGAGGACCTTGTACTGGTCCTGCGCAAAATACTCGCTGATGACGTTGTGGCCGAGCTTTACGTGGCCGGAGGTGGGCGCTTCGTCGCTGGTGAGCAGCTTGATGAGCGTAGATTTGCCGGCACCGTTGACGCCGACCAGCGCCACTCGATCGCCGCGCTCGATGTTGAAGTTCACATTCTTGAGAACTTGCTTCTCGCCATAGCTCTTTGACAGGTTTTCCGCTTCAACCACCGTGCGCCCAGAAGGCGGCGGCTGAGGAAACTTGAAGTGGATGATTGGCTCTTCTTCGGGAATCTCGATGCGCTCGATCTTCTCGAGCTCCTTGATGCGGGACTGGACTTGCTTGGCCTTGGTAGCCTGGGCGCGGAAGCGGTTGATGAAGGCTTCAAGGTGCTCAATCTGGATGCGCTGATTGCGATAAGCTGCCTCAAGTTGCGTTCGGCGCTCGTCCTTCTGGCTCAGGTACTTTGTGTAATTACCCTGGTAGATGTTGAGACGCTTGTTCCAGATCTCCACCGTGCGGTCGATGGTGACGTCGAGAAAATAGCGGTCGTGCGAAATGAGGATGTAGCCGAAGGGATAGTTCTTTAGATAATCCTCAAGCCAGTTGCGGGTCTCCAGATCGAGGTGGTTAGTTGGTTCGTCTAGAAGCAGAAGATTCGGTTTGGCAAGTAACAGTTTCGCCAGCGCGATGCGCATTTGCCAGCCGCCGCTGAACTCATCCGTCTGGCGGCTCCAGTCTTGTTTTTGGAAGCCCAGGCCGGTTAGGACGCCGCCAACTTGCGCGTCTAATGCATAACCATCGAGGGTGTGAAAACGCTCTTGCAGCATGGAAAAGCGCTCTGCGGCGGACTCGTATTCGGGGCCAGCATGGTCAAGCACCGCGAGTTGGCCAGCTAAGTGCTCGATTTCGCGCTCCATGTCGCGGAGTTCATCGAAGACCGTCAGGCACTCTTCAAAGACAGTGCGGCCGCTGAGCCGCAGACCCTCCTGGGGCAAATAGCCGATGCTCATGCCCTTGGTTTGCTGCAGAGCCCCGTAGTCCAGCGGTTCCAGGCCGGCTAGGACCTTCATTAGAGTAGACTTACCTGTGCCGTTGGCACCGACGAGGGCGGTCTTCTCCCGCGACCGGATGAGCCAGTTGGCTTCAAGGAAGAGGATGCGCGGACCAAAGCGCTTGCCGGCATTTTGAAGGGAAAGCATCGTTGTCTATTCTCGCAGAAGGTCTTGCCGCATCGCAGTAGCCGCCGACTCTGCGCTTATCTCTAGCGGATGCGGGCGCGGACTTCCGGGCGCACCAGGTACAGGAAGAAGATCAGGTTCAGCAGCCCCTGAACCAATGCAGGCCCCTGTTGCTGCGTGGAAAAGATCCACAGATTGTATCCAGCCAGCATCAGAACCGCCGCGAGAGCCAGGGCCCAGGCCCAGCGGAACCGCATCACAAGTCCGCCGCTGGCGGCAATGAACGCGGCGGCAAACGCTAGAAACAATGGGGGATAATGACGTCCACCGACGACGCCCACGACAATGACTACCGCAAGCCCCAGGAGATAAAGGCCGATGAAGGCTAGCGCCGGCAGCGGCAAAAGCTCTGTTCGCTGAGGGCCATTTTCCGGGCTCGGCGCTCCTTCTGGCTTCAATTCGTTCTCAGGGTCTTCGTCGGTCATAAGGTGTGCAGATACGCCAGCAGGTCCTGAAGCTGATCGTCGGTAATGTGGGTGGCCGGCATATTATTGCGGCCATGCAGGATGACGTAGGTCAAGCGCTCATCGGTGGGTGGCGCACCGGAGGGCATGGCTTTAATCTTGGTAAGCGCCTGCAATCCTGGCCCGTTGAGCGGACGCGTGGTGTTTGGATTGTGACACTTAGCGCATTTTGCGTGATAGACCTGCGCACCACGCGCCTCGTCCATAGTCCACAGCGCCTCCGGCTTTGACGCCGGAAGAGAGCGGCAGCCAGCCACAAAAGTGGCAAGCGCAAGCGACACCCCTATGGCGGCCAGAAAACGTGAAGTAGGACGGGCGAGCATCTGGCTCTGATGATACAGCGTCAGTCGGCGGCGGCGATTGCTTCCACGATGCGGTCGATTGCCTGAAGTTCAGCCTGGCTTCCGGGACGGTGGCCATTGACCATTACGGAGAAAGCCAGCGTCTGACCACTGTTTGCAGCAAGATAGCCGGAAAGCGCATTGGTCTCATTGAGTGTTCCGGTCTTCGCCCACACGCGGCCCTTCACAGGGGAGCTCTTGAATCTTCCCGAGAGGGTGCCATCGACTCCGGCGACCGGGAATGTGTTGCGCCAGGCTGTTCCCCACGGCTGGTGCGAGGCATAGGCCAGAAGCTGGGTGAGAGCGCGCGGCGCAATACGATCGTTGGCGCTCATCCCGGAGCCATCAAACAGGAAGAAGTCGGAATCGCTGACCCCTGCGCCCATCAGGAACTGGCGCACGACGCGGGTGCCCTGGGCGAAGCTTCCATCAGAACCCAACGTCTTGCCGAGCAGGCGCAAAGTTAACTCAGCATGCAGGTTCTGGCTGATTTTGTTGATGACCATGAGGTCTTCAACCATGGGGAAGGAGGTACGCGAAGCCAGAACTTTGCGGTCGTTCAGGGGTGCGGCAAGAGTGGTTATGCCGACGGGTACCAGGCTCAGGGGTTGGGCTCGCTCGTCCGCAAACTCTCCAGTTCCAATGGGATAGCGATGCGCCGATGCGGGTTCTCCGCTGATTTTGATTCCGCGGCGCAGGAGCGCCTGGGTCAGGGCCGCTGCCGTAAACTGCGCCGGATCATCGACAGCCAACGAGGACCGGAAACCCTCAGGAGGCACAGTTCCCCAGGCGCGGACGACCATGCTGCCGAGGCGGCGATCGAGACCGGCATGTGCCTGTTGTCCCGCCGGCGCCAGGGTCATGGAGTTATCGATGGTGTAGTAGTCGGCGTCGGGGGACCACTGGGCCGCGGTCGCGACGGAATCACCCGCTTGCGAAGTGCTGTCCTTAGAGATACTTAGCTGCACGGCGTTCTCATTGAAGCTGAGGCCTGAAACCGGAGCGCCGTCAGGCCATTGAACGTCATCCCAGGCCCAGTCCTGGCCATAGGGTTCGTCGAGGTATATGCTGTCGTCGCCTACAACGCTGCCTTCGATGGTGCGGACGCCAGCCTGCACAACCTGCTGGGCGAGGAGATTGATGGCGTCCATCGCGCTGGGAGGCTTTGGAGCGTCACTGGGCGAAGTTGCTGGTGTAGCAGGGGTTACCGGCGTGGTTGCAGGCGACTGGTAGGGATAGCGGCGGGCGCTGATGGTGGGATCGCCTGCGCCGAGAATGATTAGATCGCCATGCAGGGTACCGCCTGCGTCAATCTCGCCACCGGCAACGACGTTGGTGGTCCAGGTGAGGAGATCCACGGGCAAAAGGGCGAAGGCAGCGGCAGTGGTGGTTAGCTTGACGTTCGAAGCCGGGGTGAACAGGCGGCCTTCGTTCGAGCCGTAGAGGGACTTGCCGTCGAGAGTGGTCACGCTGATGCCGAAGGTGGCATGGGCCAATGCGGGATCGGCAAGTATAACTTGAATTTTCTCAGCGAGTTGCGCTGATGAAGGAGCAGGCTTAGCGGCTGGCTTGGGGCTGCGGATCTGGGCTTGAGCAACCGAGCCGGGTGGGATGCATGCGGCTGCCAGGGCAAGCAGTAGACTTCGCCGAAGGGCATTCATGCAGGGAGTTTAGCAGGATGCGGGTTGGCTTCGGCATGCCATTCTGAAGGAGACGGCCTTGGAAAGCCGATTGGCCGAGATTCAAGATCCCCGCGGCAGAAAGGGTTAAGTGGTGGGAATGAAGGAGCTTAGGCGGGCAAATTCGACTTGGAAGCTGCGGACGCGGACGCTGGAGCTTGGGCGGCGGACGCTGGTGATGGGCGTCGTGAATATTACTCCGGATTCCTTTAGCGATGGTGGGAGGTTCCTGGAGCCTGACTTGGCTATCGCTCATGGAATCAGTCTGTTGGATGAGGGTGCTGCCATGCTGGACCTGGGCGCGGAGAGTACGCGGCCGGGATCGAAAGCGGGAAGTGAGGACGCTGCTGTTGACACTGCGGCGGAGCAGGAGCGGCTCATTCCCGTGCTGCGAGGTATTCTGGCGGCGCGGCCGGAAGCGATTGTTTCTATAGATACTTACAAGGCAGAGACGGCACGGGCGGGTTTGGCTGAAGGCGCCGAAATTGTGAACGATGTGAGCGGGTTTCTGTGGGATTCCGCAATGGCTCGGGTGTGCGGAGAGGCCGGTTGCGGGGTGGTGCTGATGCACGCGCGGGGACGGCCTGAGGAGTGGAAGGCACAGGAACAACTTGCTTCGAATGAGCTGCTTGCGACGGTGCGCGCGGGGCTGGAGGCGAGCCTGGAGCTGGCGACGGAGGCGGGGATTGCGCGAGAAGCGGTGGTGCTGGATCCGGGGTACGGGTTCGGGAAGCGGTTGGGGGAGAATTTCGCACTGTTGGCGCGGCAGGCGGAATTGCTTGATCTGGGGCGGCCGCTGCTAGCGGGGGTTAGCCGCAAGTCGTTCCTGGGGCATGCTTTAGCGCATCTTTATGGAGGACGGAGCGCGCCGGTGGGAGAGCGGGAGACGGCTGGTTTGGCGGCTTTGACGACAGCGATTCTGCGTGGTGCGTCGGTGGTTCGGGTGCACCGGGTGCGCGAGGCGCGGGAGGCCGCGGCAGTTGTGGACCTGGTGCTGGAAAATTAACCTTCCAAGGGGATGAAAAGTCTGCACGAAGAGTTAGATTGTGCAGGGGAGCTCGGTCTGGCTGGTGAGTCTGTTGGCGCGAACATGAATGTGCGCGGTTCGTAAACGCTTCGTAGTTAACCGCGAAAAGTTATGCGCATCCGAAAGTGGTTTGCGCGGAATTACAGGAAGTCCGATGTTTGTCTGCGGGGAAGCGATAAAAGCGGGCATAAAAGAGCGGAAATCGACTGATAACATGTTTGTAATGAATTAGATGGCGTCTTATTTCGTCTGCAATCTCCCAATCCAACTTTCTACTCATTGACAACGTCGTCCCGGTTGATCCGGTAGAGGACGTGACGTTGCAGCGCGTGGCCTGGGGTCATGCGCGGGTGGTCGAAGTCGTCTGCGGGATCGTGAAACATGCCCAGCTTTTCCATGACGCGGCGGGAGCGCTGGTTCGCCGGGACGGTGAAGGAGACGAGGTGGGCGAGATTGAGGGAACGAAACGCGTGATGGAGAACGGCGCGGGCGCCTTCGGTGGCGAGGCCGCGGCCCCAGTGGTCGGCTGCGAGACGCCAGGCGATTTCGACGGCGGGCATGAAGGGGGCTTCGAAGGTTGGGGTGTAGAGGCCGATGTAGCCGATGAAGGCTCCGGTTTCTGTGAGCTCGGCGGCGTAGGGGCCGTGGCCGTGGAGTTCGAAGTGAAGATTGATGCGGTCGATTAGGGCGTCGGATTCCTGAGGGGTTAGGGTGGAGGGGTAGAACTCCATTACTCGGGGGTCGGCGTTTATCGCCTGGAAGGGGAGGCGGTCGGAGTCGCGCCAGGGGCGGAGGGTTAGGCGCGGGGTGGTTAGTTGAGCGGGCATCGGATGAAGAGCGGGTAGATTCGTTCAGCGAGTCAGCCTCCGCTTTGCGGAGTTGGCGAGTCAGCAAGTCAGCGGGTCGGGAGCATGCAAAGATTCTCGATTTGCCGCAGTGGAGTATCGAGTTCGGACAATCAGGCAATGGCGGCGGTTTTCTTTCTGGGGCGACCGCCTGCGCGGCCGTTGCGCTGGGCTGCTACGGTCTTGGCATGGCTAGTGGATTTTCCGCCTCGCGCGCCCAAACGACTGGCCATCCATTGGCGGGAACCGAGGAAGCCTTCGAGGAGGGCGGGGAGATAGAGATCGGCGTCAAGCTTGGGGAAGTAGATACCGAAGCCGGATGGGGAGATTTCTATCGGCGTGAGCTGTGCGGGGGTTGCCGCTTCAAGACCCTGTGCGATGGCGGGCGGGAAGGCCAGATCGATGCCGGTAGAGAGTTGAAGAACGATGCGGCCGATGCGGCGGTCATAGCGGGCTGCGACGGCGCGGGGAAGTGCGGATTGCATTTCGCGAGCGCGGGCGTTCGCCTGTTCAAACTGGTCAGGCTGGGCAAGTTGGTCAAACTGGTTAAGCTGGTCAAGCTGGTCCATGAATTCCTTCCCATGCGCGCAAAAGCGCTTCCAGGTTCTGAACAAGGGCGCGCGCAATTGCGGCCAGATCGCTGCGGGTGAAGCCGTAGTTCTCGCGGAGGGTGACTGATCCTGCGGGAACGCTTAGCTCGTAGACGGCTTCGTGGCCTTGCCCAATGACGTGAACATGGGCGGGGCGATGGTCGTTCGGATAGATGACGATCCGGAGCGCGCCAAACCTCAGAACGCTTGGCATGAAGGAAGTGTAGCATAAACCGAATCGGTTGGGTTTTGGAGTCCGTTTAGCTCACGCCCACTTTGTACCTCGGCCAGAGGGGTCTTGTGGCGTTGTGGTCGATGATGGGTTCTCCGTCGCACTCTACTTCTATTACTGTGGCGGGTTGGTCGGGGGCCTGGAGCGGCAGGCCAGTTAGGCGGAGGGTCAGGTCGTCTTGTGTGAACGGAATGTGCTGGCCGGTTTTGAGGATTTTGGCGGAGAGGACTTTGGGTTTTAAGCCGGCGATGGCGATGACGGCTTCTGGCTGGTAGAAGGTTAGCCACTCGGCTGCTGGGGTGTGGCCGGGCCAGTATTGCTGGTGGATGTAAAGCGTGTTGGCGCGGCGGGTGTAGTTGGCGTTGACGTTCCAACTGAAGTTGCCGGCGTCGGTTTCATAGATGGCGCGGCCGTTGGTCTGGAGCCATTTGCCGACGGCTTCAAGGCAGGTGACGGACTCCTCAGGGATGGAGCCGTCGGGCTTGGGGCCGATGTTGAGCAGGTAATTGCCGCCGCCTCGGGCGCAGGTGGCGAGGTTGGCGACGATGGTCTTGGGCGTCTTCCAGGCGTCGTCGAAACGGTTGAATCCCCAGGAGTCGTTGAGGGTCATGCAGGATTCCCAGGCGCGGCCGGACTGGGCGGCTTTGATCTCCTGCTCGGGGGTGGCGAAGTCACCTTCAAGGCCGTTGCGGTTGTTGACGATGATGTCAGGCTGCAGCTCGAAGACCATTTGATTCATGCGCTCGGACTCCCACTCGGCGGCGCTGAGGGGCCAGTCGACGTCGTACCAGAGGACGTCGATTTTGCCGTAGTTGGTCATGAGCTCGCGGATGAGGCCGTGGGTGTAGTCGACGAAGCGGCGGCGGGCGGCGGGGTCGGTTTTGCAGGTGGCGCCGTCGGGGTGGTGCCAGTCCATGAGGGAGTAGTAGAAGCCGACGCGGAGGCCTTCGGCGCGGGCGGCGTCGACGAATTCACGAACGAGGTCGCGGCCGGGGCCTTGTTTGGGGGCGCAGTAGTCGGTGAGTTTGGTGTCCCAGTGGCAGAAGCCCTCGTGATGCTTGGTGGTCATTACCATGTACTTTTGGCCGGCGGCTTTGGCGAGCTTAGCCCAGGCGCGGGCGGCGTTGGGTTTGGGGGTGAAGTGCTTGGCGAGGAGCTCGTATTGGGGGATGGGGACGCCTTCGACTTCCTTGGCCCACTCGTGCTGGCCGATTACCGAGTAGAGGCCCCAGTGGATGAACATGCCGAATTTGGCTTGGTGCCACCAGGCCATGCGCTGGGCGCGGGTGTCGGCTTGATGGGTTGTGGAGGCGGAGGGCTGGGCGCCTGATTGGGCTTGGGGCTGGGAGGGCTGGGCTTCAGCGGCGGCGGTGGTGAGGGCGAGGGCCGATGCGGCGCTTAGCTGCTTGAGGAATGAGCGGCGGGAGGTTTCGTTCGAATCCATGATCGGCTCCGGTTTTGGGGATCAGTTCCATCCCGTGTCCGCAAAAACTACGGACCGGGGGCACCCAGTTTTTGCGACGAAGTGAATATAGCAGCCGGGGGCGACGGCGAGTTGAGGACGGGACTAAGATGGAGGTTGTTCTGGATGGGGGAATGCGGATGAAAGCACGATTTTCTTTTGGGAAGAGCGGCCTTGAGGTTTCGGTTCCTGAGGGATTCCGGACGCAGGTGATACTGAGCCACACGGCGCAGGCGGTGGGGGATGAGGCCGCGGCGATCGGGCTGGCGCTGGATCGTCCGATTGGGTGTGCGCCGCTGGTGGAGATGGCGCGGGGGAAGAAGACGGCGGCGATCAGCGTGTGCGATATTACGCGGCCGGCGCCGAACCGGAAGACGCTGCCTCCGGTGCTGGAACGGCTGCATGCGGCGGGGATTCCGGTGGAGGGGATCACGATCCTGATTGCGACGGGGCTGCACAGGGGGGCGACTGAGGACGAGGTGCTGACGATTGTGGGGCCGGAGATTGCGGCGCGGTACAAGGTGGTGAGTCATGATGCGAAGGCGCTGGGGGAGCATCGGTTCCTGGGTGAGACTGGGCGGGGGACGCCGGTTTATATCGACGAGCGATTTATGGCGGCGGACCTGCACATTACGCTGGGGTTTATTGAGCAGCACCTGATGCTGGGATTCAGCGGCGGACGGAAGCTGATTGCTCCCGGCCTCGCGGCGCAGGAGACGATCAAGGTGATCCACTCGCCGAGGTTTATGCGGGAGCCGCGGGCTACGGAGGGGTCGATCGTGGACAATCCTCTGCACGCGGAACTGCTGGAAGTGGCACGGATGGCGCGGCACGACTTTGCGCTGGACGTAACGCTGACGCAGGAGCGTGGGATCAGCGGAGTGTTTGCAGGCGAGCCGGTGAAGGCGCATGCGGCGGGGGTCGCGTTTGTGGAGACGACTTGCCTGGAACGGCTGCCGGAGCCTGTGGACGCGGTGATTACCAGCGCTGCTGGATATCCACTGGATTTGACGTTTTATCAGACGGTGAAGGGGATTACGGCGGCGCAGCATGTGGTAAAGCCGGGTGGGCGGATTCTGGTGGTGTCACAGTGCGCGGAGGGGGTTGGATCGCCGGAGTTTGCGCGTCGGCTGGCGGGGCTGAAGGATTTCAAGGGATTTCTGGAGGAGATTAAGAGCTCGGCGGTGGAGGTGGACCAGTGGCAGCTGGAGAAGCTGGCGCTTGTGGGGGAGAAGTTTGATCTGTTTTTCTTTACTCCTGGGGTGACCCGGAGTCAGTTGGGATTTTTAGGGGATTGGGCTTATAAGACGCTGGAAGAGGCGGTTGCCGCGGTTCTGGATGGGCTGCCGGAGGGGGCGCGGGTGGCACTGGTGCCGGAAGGGCCTTATACGTTTGCTCGGGCGGAAGAGGGTGTGGTGGCTTAGTGGTAGGGAAGAACTATAGAAAACTCAAGAACTATAAGGGACCCGAAGAGCTATAGATAGACGGAGCTATCCCACCTTAACCGCGATGAAACTGCGGCGAAGGTGGGGCACCCGCTTTTATTGGACGCCCAGTGAATTCGGAATGAACGGCTTCAGAAGCGGTGGCTGCCGGAATGGTGACCGCCGCTGGAGCTGTGGCCGCCGCCGTGTTCTTTGGGGGCCTTTGGGGCTTTGTATTTTGGGCCTTTGGGTTCGCGGTAGGATTCGTGGGAGCTTCCGCGATGGCCGCTGTTGAAGCTGTTGCCGGCGAAACGCTCGGGCTGGGACTGGGCGTAGCTGCGGGGCTGGGAGTATCCGCGGTTGGGTTGCGCGTAGGGCTGTGAGTAGGGGCGCTGGCTGAAGCTGTTGTATTGGGGCGCTTGGCGAAACTGGGGCGTGGGCTCGCGGAGGGCCTGCTGGCGGGAGTATTCCGTGGCTGGGCGGCCGTAGGCGGGATTGCCGTAGAAGCTGGAACCATAGCCGCCGTTGGGGCGGGCGTAGGGTTGCGGTCGGGCGGACATGCCTTCCTGTGGACGGTTATAGGCGTATCCGGGCTGGGCGGAACGGGCGTAGTTGCCGGGTTGCTGGTAGCCGCGGCTTTGAGATTCGTTGCCGCGAGGTGCGCCGTACTGGCGGTTGTCGGGCCGGTAGCTTTCGGATGGGCGGGCATAATTCCCACCGCGATATGCGTCCATGGGCCGGGGAGTGGAACCGCGGAAACCGCCGCCGCGGGGCTGATTCCAGTGCGCGACGGTGGTGCTGTGGGTTGTGTAATTCGAATGGTGGAAGAAGATGGATTGGGCGAGCCAGTTTAGAGCCCAGGTAGCCCAGCCGAAGGGCGTGGCGTTGAAGGCTCCCATGGCGATGCCGGGGCCGAAACGCAAGGCCGCTGAGCCGGCAAACGATGCGAGCGATCCGAACTGCGAGAAGCCGGAGTAGGGCTGGATGGGCTGGCCGTAGACGGCCCAGGGATTATAGGCCGGAACGTAGACAACCTGCGGATTGACGGGGGCCAGCTGGAG
>Ga0302193_10002724_pt1 | contig 14495 bp, 11 predicted proteins | sample II_Bog_E3_3_FD_200228 | JGI IMG/M metagenome (GOLD analysis project Ga0302193, IMG submission 200228) | Peat permafrost microbial communities from Stordalen Mire near Abisko, Sweden - II_Bog_E3_3 | ecosystem: Environmental > Terrestrial > Soil > Wetlands > Peat | place: Sweden: Abisko...
CTGTTGGCATGGCGGAGGAGTTCCTGCACCGTCTTGATGTCCTCACCGTTGGCCTTGAGGAGTGTCGCGTAGGTGCGCCGGAAGGTGTGCCAGCCAATGCCCTCGATGCCGAGAATTTTGGCTGCCGATAAAATGTGAGCTCGGTAGAATGCGCCGGGCCAGTAGGGCAATTGTCCGTTGGAATGCGGGCTTGCGAGAATCCAATCCTCGGGCCGCGGATACGGACTCATCGTCCGCCAATTGTAGAGAGCAGACGCCAGCCGGAGATCCATCGGCACCGGCTTACGGCTTGCCTCCGTCTTGCAATCACCGATGCGCTGCATGACGATGGAGCGGGTGACAGAGATTCGCGATTTTTGAAAATCGATGTCATTCCACTTCAACGCCAACAGTTCACCCACGCGCAGGCCTGTGAGTACATCGAGTAAGACTGCCGTGCGCGCCGGCTCCCGCAACAAGCGAAGCAGCGCGACAATCTCCTCGACCGAAAGCACAATCGGAATCTTTGACCGCTTCGCACTTTGACGCACATGCGAGATCGGATTCCGGTCGTGCCATTCCCAGCGAACCGCGTGATTGAAGACGGCGTGCATAATATTCCGCATCTTTGCCTTGCTGCCATTGGACAGCTTCAAGGATCGCAACCATTCCTCTACAGCGACGGATCGAACATCCTTCACGCGGTAAGTACCCCAACGCGGCAATATCCACTTGCGGAAATAGCCTTCGTACGTCCTGCGTGTCGCGTAGGTTTTGCTTGAGTCTTCGCCGAGTTCCTTTTCCCGGTAGTGGTCGATGAGCATCTGAACACTGATCGGAGCGAGGCTCATGCGAGGACTTTCAGCGTTGATGTCAACCCGAAGTACAGCGACGGCCTTTTGTGCCGCCGTTTCGTTCGGAAATTGTTCCAGAGTTCCCAGCACCAAGTTGCGGCGCCTGCGGCTGCCATCGGGCTGGACTTCGTACCAACGGTACTCCCATGCCTTCCGGCCTCCTTTGCGCTCCACAAGCTGGAGACTGCCTTGTTGGAATCGTGAACGTCTCATTTCCTCTCCATTTCAAGGGTGGTGAGACAGCACGGATAGCTGCTCCGAGTTTACCGCGTTAGGCAGACAGTGTTCGAGATCGGAAGCCCGAAAGCGCCTAAGTTTGCCTACGCGCAGACCGACAACGAGCCCGGCGTGCGCATAACGTTGGAGGGTTTTGGGATGGACTTTCACAAGAACCGAAGCTTGTTCACTTTTGAGTAGGGGTTCAAGATCATGGCGGGAATCGAACATCGTTCGTACGCTCCTATTCACCACAATGCATCGGATCGGGAGGCGTGTCTACATTACGTATAGGTGCTCGCGAAGACGCTATTGGAAACCAGAGGTGCACCCGGCCGCAGGAAGAATCTGAAGGCAATTTCAGGAACAATTGGCGCAGAGATTTTTATACATAATTGAGGTTAAGTAGGTCGTCTGGGCCAAATCCCCTGGGCCATTCCCCGAATGTCGAGAGCATGGTCGAGGCCAGGGGCGCGCGCCGCTCTCGCGGTCCGAGAGCTTTGACGCGGAACCTTGCGCCTCAGCTTATTGTTCAGCTATTCCGGGGATGTCGTTTTCAACGCGGCCCGTCAGAGTGACCTGTATCGTGCGCCTCTGCTCTAACGGAACGCTTCGTTTTCTTGAGCGACCACCGGACCCGCTTCGCAATGAAACTTGCAAAGGGCCTTGCGTCCACGTCAATGCTCGCACGATCCAGAGCCTTCAAATACTCTGTGCGGTCCTCAACGCGGACCACCGTCCACGGATACCCGCCAGATGCCAGCAGGACATTCATGAGGAAGCGAGCCATGCGGCCATTGCCATCGGGATAGGGATGAATATAGCCAAAGAGCCAATGACCGAGCACGGCCCGAACTGATGGTTCCGGTTCCGCCTCGATCAAATCGAACAGTGCGGGCATGGCATCGCGCACAGCTTCCCAACGCGGCGGAACATACCTTGAATTTCGCAGGTATACGGCGTCACTCCGGTAACCAGCCAGGGCCGAGGCCGGGATCAGGCCGGAAGCAACGCATGGCTCAAAAAGTTCTCTGTACCATTCCTTGTGATCCGCTCTGGCAATCGCTCCCGAATTCTCTCCGGCAAGCACTTTGGACACAGTACCCTTCACTTTTTGAAAGGCTTGCCAATACCCACGCGCAGCCAGTGCATCCCGGCTTTGCCGGTCTGCTTCGTGATGCGCCGGGTCCCATGCTCCCGACATGACCCTCTCAATCAACTCAGGGCTGACACGGTAGCCTTCGATAGACAGCGAATGATAGGCATCGCTCTGGTAAATCCCATCGACAAAATCCAGATACGCCGCCTGCTTTTTGGGCAACCCAGGCGGCTTAGGAAAACTCTCCAGCACAGCATCCCGAGACGCCGACCAGATAGCCTGAAGCCTGCCAACGATGGGCGCTTCCGCAGCCCCGCCTATTGCGAATACGCGCTGCGCAACTTCAAACGGGTCTGTTTCTCGAACGTCATACCCTGCCGCCTTCATCGCCGTAAGAATCTCGCCAGCCTCTTCCGCGCGGCCAACACGACGCAAAGCCCCCGCCAGACGGCCGGCAATAGCAGAGTGCCCGCCATCAAGAAGAGGTCGCAGCAGTTCAGATCCATCGCGGATACCCGCCAAAACAACTTGGGTTTCAATCGGGTTGCGAACAAAGAAGGATTCCGGCACACGGATCAATGCAGCAGCAGGAGAAAAAATCCGCAGGCCATTGCGGATAGCCAAGTCGTTGCGGGATGGAAATTGCTGTTCCTTCAGGTCGTACAGCGATGTGCGAAAGAGCAGTTCGACCGTGTTGTTATGACCTTTTGGGCTGTAGATGATTGCCTGAGTCGGAACAATGGTGTTTTCAGCATGGAGCAGAAGTGATTGTTCCGGCGAAAGATGCCAGTCCTTCCCGAAACGTTCGTTGCAATATCGGGCGCAAAACTCCCAGAAGGACGCAAACCACGGCGTGCTGTCTCCGGGCCGCGCGCCAGGACTGGCTGAGATGAGCCAGCCTTTCATAACTGGCTGCATGAATCCACATTTCAGCAGCCTATCGCGATGAACCCGGCTCAATTCACTCGATTGAAAGACACGACGCCCGTCTTTCTGTAGTCCCTGAAGAACGCTCAGAGAAGCCGCCAATTTTTCGCTTGGTGTCGCCATTTGCGCCTGTTCCCTTCTGGGCGAATCCAAGTCTATCGTGCCGTGCTGCTGCAAGTATATGCTGACGTGCGCTTACAAGTAAACTACGCTGTCGGGGCGCAAGTGTATTCGGCGAACAACAGAGATTTGCTTGCTTCGTTCACATTCGGCGTTGGAAACCACCGCGCACAATGGCTGTTTCCAGCCCGGTTTCCGGCAGGCCTCCAAATCTCTTCAAAGGAAGGGGTTCTCAAGTTTCACGATGCCCGACCTGCCCTGTCAGCATTTCGAAAATGTTTGCAAAATGTGCGATGGAGTCGCATATTTTGCGTATTCGAGAGAATTTGGCCTGCGCCGCCGGCCCCCGGCTATAGCTTCGCCTTTGCCAGCCTGCGCAAAAAGCTGTCCTTGGCTGAATGGGTCTTGCGGAGATCCTCCATTGTCAAATGGAATTCATCTTCACCTCCCTGACGAACAGCCAAATCACGCAGATTCGACAGCAGCGCCACAGCTCGGTCGTAATCATTTGGCTGTCGCTTCTGAATGAACGCATCCACCTGTTTCCAGACCGCCTTTTCGCGCTTTGCCAGTTGGTCCAGGAAGAGTGCTCGGTCTGCTTCTTCCTTTGCCTTCTTCCGCGATGCCTCCGCTGTTCGCTGCGCATTCAATTTCCGCATTCGCTCCTCGGCGCGGGCATGGGATGCTGCCAAAAGCTCGGCGACTGTACGCCGATCAACTGCTCCGTGATCTGAGACAGAGACGTTCTCATGCTCGAAGCGGCGCAGAAGTTCGATCCTCCACCGTTCATCCGTTTCTGTCAGTGCGTCTACGAGCAGGCAATCCTTTCCTTTCTCAGGCAGGCCTCGAATCCAAGTCGCAAGCTCCTTGCGCGACGGCGCTGCTTTCAACGGCTCCGAAGCAGTGGCGGCGACTTCAACGAGATCCTCATCAATTCCAAGAAACTCAATCAACGAGCCGTACGGCGCTGAAAGTTCGCGCAGACCGGCAGGCACGGGAGGCTCTAACACTTCGTCGGAGAAATCCCCGTTTTGCACACAGAAAAGCCATCCAAGGTAGAGACAGCGAAAGTCGCCGCGAAGCAGATCGGCGCGCAAAGAGATCAACGATCCCATCCAGCCAGTGCCATCATCCCAGTCATCGTCGGGTTCTGCTTCGCTTTCAAAGGAAATCGTCACGAATTGTCCGGTACTGCGTACCTGCGCGGACTTCCCTGGGAGCATTGCTTTGAGTTGTTTCGCGTCAACCAACTCCTGCGGCAAACGAAGGTGAAACTCCCGCGTGCCCCAATTTGCGACGTAGACAAATGCATCGAAATACGTGGTCAGGAGTTTGGAAGGATCGGCCTTCAGGTCGCCCCACTCGTAGTGATTCGTGAAACTCGTCGAGGTAATTGCAGCGCGCGTGGAAATGGACCGCAGAGTGGCCATCTCAGTTTTTGTCAGGGCACGATCAATTGCTTTGAATTCGTAATACTGGTATTCGCTCATTAGAACCCTTTGCGCCAATGGCAGTATGCCGCAATCCACTCCGCGCCTGCTGGTGCGGGTTTGGGCAGCGGCAGATCGAGGATTTCAATCCTCTGCTTGACTCCCTCTCGCCGACAAACCGTGACAATCCGCCCGTCGCGCGTCATATCCACTTTCTCCACAATGGCCTCAACCCCGAGGATACTCACAGTAAAAGGCAGTGCAAGATGCTCCTCAATCATAGTAAAAAAGCCTCCAGTCTGCTCCTCGTCGCCATAAGCATCGACGATGGCTTCCTCGATCAGAGATTCCAGCTTCGCCTTGCTGAGGGAGGGGAGATTAGTCACCCGTCCAGGTTTCAGTTTGCGAATATCCATGTGAACCACTACGGGCTTGCTTCGCTTCTGCGTCATATTCCTCCATGCCCTCAGAGAGTCTCTGCGCCCGGTCTCTCCAAGTCGGTTGCTTGCCGCTCCTTTTCAAATACATCATAGGGAGTGTTGCAAATCCGATATCCGATGGAACTGTAACCCTTTAATCGCCGCGCATACATTCTTGCCAGCATGAGAACGTTGGAGTCAACATAGTCGTAAACCCGAACAACACGCTTCGCGTCGTGCAGCCGATGAAGACGCCCGACGTATTGCTGCAACGTGCCCTTCCATGAAATAGGCATTGCAAAGAATAGCGTGTCCAGACGAGCATCGTCAAATCCCTCGCCGATGTAACTGCCGGTTGCCAGTATGACTCTTGGCGCGCTCTCAGGAACGGCTGCAATTGCCTCTGCTATCGTCCGCCGCTGCTTCTTCCCCATTCCGCCCTTCAGCACAAATACGTTTTCAATCTTGCCTGCGAGAGCCGTCTCGAAATACGCCAGGTGTTCAGTTCTAGCGGTGAGTACAAGGGGCGAGCATCCATCCTGGACTACACGCAGAAGATCACTGACGATCAGTTCATTGCGGGTGTTGTCATTTACAAGCGCGGCGTACAGTTCTTGAATCGTAGTGTCAGCCTGTTCAGGCGGCGAGCGGAATTCTGTCAATCGAGGAACTACCTCATGCTCAAACGGAGAGGATGCAGTCATTGAACGCGCACTGAGCTTGTAGCGTATTGGACCGCATTGCATATAAATGATGGGATGGTGTCCGTCTTTGCGTTCAGGAGTTGCCGTCAGACCGAGGACATACTTCGCTTTTACCTGTTTCATTACCTGTTCGAATGTAAATGCAGATAGATGGTGGCATTCATCGACAATGACCTGACCGTACCCTGCGACGAAGTCTTTCACCCCGGATTTGTCGTGAGTACTCTGGATAATGGCAATATCTACACAGCCACTCGGATCGCTCTTGCCCTCGCCACTCTGACCAATTGATTTTTTCGGGAGGTTGAGAAACATTTCCAATCTGGCGTGCCATTGATCGAGCAACTGTTGGCGGTGAACCAGGACGAGAGTATTCACTTTCCGTGTCGCAATCATCCAAGCGGCCAAAGCCGTCTTTCCGAATGCGGTAGGAGCGCACAGAATCCCTTCGTCGTGTTCAGCGATCATAGCGGCGGCATCAAGTTGAACCGGACGCAATTGGCCAGAGAACTCCACATCAATTAAACAACCCGCAAATCGCTTATCATCGATCACCGTCTTGATGCGGTGCGTCTCAAGTAGCTGTATGACTTCAGCGATACAGCCGCGCGGCAATGCGATGTAGTGGGCGAGATCTTCGCCACATGCGATCACTCGCGGCTTGTTGAATGTGGGAAGCCGCATAGCCTGGGCTTTATAGAACTCTGGGTTCTGAAATGCCGCCAGGCGTAGAAGCCGGTTCAACATCGCAGGAGGAAGCCCATCTTTCTCGACATACACAAGATTCGACCGGACAACCTGTACCTGCGTTGGAAAAGGTCCGGAGATTTCGCGTTCTGCTCTCGCTTTTGATGGTGGCAACATCCAGGGATCAACGTCTTCATCGTCGGCGTTGCTGATTCTGACACCGATTACGTCTCCGTGCTTTTGCGCCTCCAGGACCACTGCTTCAACGGCGTCAACAGGCATCCTCTTTACGCTTGCCAGAAACTCCCATTGATTCGGATAGGGGCGGAACTCTGTATCGATAAAGACGCTGTTCCCGTTTGCGCGTGGGGACTTTTGCAGCGGGAGGGCGATCAGATTGCCAAAACCGCCTTTGGGCATCGTGTCCTGGTTGGGGAAAAAGCGATCATAGGAATCCAATCCTATCTGGTGGCGGAATTCCATCGTTCGAGTGAGAATTACACAGCCAGGTTTTCGCGCGGTTGTGGCCGGGATCGCTCGTTCAAAGAATATCCAAACATGGCCGCCGTTTCCTGAGCGTGAGCGTTCCAGTGCTGCTGGAACGTTGAGTTCGAGGCAGGCTTCAAGAAATGCGCTGGCGTCTTGCTGCCACGTCTTCTTGTCAAAATCGACCGCCAAGAGCCAACATGTCTCGTCCTGTAGGAGAGGATATATCCCGGCCGTATGTTCGCCAACAAGATGCGCTCGCACCACGTCATCATTGAGTGGCCTATAGGTTCGTGTTAGACGATCAACCTTCTTGCGAACCTCGGCTGTGGCGCTTAGATATGACTTCCAGTCGCGATCTGCCTTGGGCATGTATCCAGATCGACCGTCAGCATTTTCCCAGCGAATGGCATAAACATCTTCACGACCACGAAACAAACTGCGAAATATAGCGATTCGCTGCCCCGCCGTAGCCACTACAGAATTCCGTACCTCAGGTGCAGAATTGGAGATTTGAGGGGTCTCATCAGTGAAATTCGCGGACTCCGGAATTCGTATGTCATGCGCAATCAAGAGGCCACGCAGGCGGGAGTTCTCTTCCCGCAGTCGTCGCACTTCCGCGAGGGACGCACCAGCGTCTGGAAGCTCACAATCGACCTTATTCACTCTGGGTCTCCGTCCGCCGACAAAAGTCTTCTTGAAATGCCATAAGAATAATCGCACATCGCAAGGGCTGTTGTGACGCACAGGCTCAACAGCGATTCCCGAGAATCACAGGCTCATTCCCAGATCGCGTCTATGGCCGTCCTTTTTTCGCAGCAGTGCCGGTTCAACGGTTTGTAAGGATGGATGCTCGTGGCTGAGCATTGGTTCGGGGTGAACCGGCGCTTGTTCTCTCGCCAGCTCAGTTGCTGATGGCCGCGCCGTGGAGATGCCAAGCAAGTTTCGCAACTGCTCGCGGTCACTGGTCACCACGACGATCTCCTGGCGGCCACGCGATGCTCCGACGTAGAACAATTCCTGCTTCATCGCATCGGCGGATAGAATCACCGCATCCACGGTCTTTCCCTGGCTGCGATGCGCGGTGACCGCATAGCCGTGATCGAACTCGTGACAATTGGCGGGCAACGTTCGGCCATCCTCAAGGTGAATGCGGCCGCAAGCGACATCGCGCACCTTCACCAGTTCGCCGTTGGTGGATCGGAAGGCCGCATCGCCGCGATTGCCCGTCAGCAACAACTTGTCGCCCGGAGCAACTTCGATCTGATGTCGATCATGCACGGAAAAGGAGCGCGCTTGTGTTAGGCTCACTGTGCGCTCCATTCCATTCTGGTGTCTGGCAACGATGCTCGACTTGTCCGTTCGCTCGACAGTGAGCGCCTCATGTTTTTCGATTCCACGCGAAGAACGATGAAACAGCAGAACTTGGCCTGCCTTGTAGTTCACCATGTCCTTCCTTTGGGCCTCGGTCCATTGCAGCGGCACATAACGCTCCGCGACAAGGCCACTATCCAGTTCGCCGCACTGCTTCATACCCTCGCGGATGGCATCGGTGACCTTGCCGATCTCCTCATGTGTGCCGGCGACAACAAGCACTGAACGGTTAGAGTGCGATGTGAATTCCCGATAGGCGGATGCTACCGCCTGCGCGCGCTCCAGATACGGGACCTCCCGAACAGCGCCAAGCTGCTCCAACTTTTCAAGTCCCTGCTCCGGCGAATGCCGCAGCGTCTGAATGGCATCCCGATATTGCGCCTGCGTCTGCCGTTGCACGGCCATGAGCGAGACGCTCTTCATCCTTGATTCCTGCTCCAAAATGCGCAGGGCATCCGATGCCTCAACACTCTGAAGTTGCCGCGTGTCGCCGGAAAACAAAATCCGTGCGCCTTCGCGCTCCGCCAGTTTGAGCAAGCCTTCCATCTGGCGGCCTGACACCATGCCAGCTTCATCCACGACCAGCACTCTGCCGTGCCGCGCGGCCTGCGCCTTTGGGTCCTCCAGCAAGCGCGAGATTGTCATCGCATCGCGAAAGCCGACCTTCTGCAACTCTTCAACAGCGCCGCGCGTTGGCGCAATCGCCAAAACCTCACGGCCTGCCTCCCGTAAACCGCGGGCGATTTCCGTGAGTGTAGCGGTCTTGCCGGTCCCAGCGGCTCCGCGCAGATTGACGGCAAAATCATGCGAGTCCAGTATCTGACGAACGGCCCGCAGTTGTTCCTCACGCAGCCGTTCTGAAGGGATAAATTCGCGCTTCCCGCCCAGGCGTTCATAGCGCCCTATGCCGCCATCCACTGCTGCAATCATGCGCTGTTCGCGTTCAAGACTTCCGCGCGTGGCCAGATTGTTTCCGGCCCGGATAAGTGAACCCTGCGACTGTTCCAACTCCAGGACGCCCCGCAGTTAACGGCGATCAATCTTTCCGCGCCCGCGCCGCAGGGCCTCAGTCATCAACTCGTGTTCGCGCACAACTGAGCTGCGCTCAAAGAGATGCTCTTTCGCATGTTGAAGCGACTCGGCTGCCTGAGTGGGTTCTTTCGGGATTTCTCCGGCGCGCTCAACTGACTCTTCGTGCAGATGCTTCAGCGCATGAACCTCCCCTGGCAACAATCTTGCCCGCTGCCGTTTCCGCAATTTCTCCGTGGAGATTTCCGCCAGTTTGTCGGCGCGGGATTCACGGACCAGCACCGCGACTTCGCTATTAGTCGGCTTGCGGCCATGCTCGACCGTGAACCGTTCGATGGCGGCATCCCGCTGCGCGCTGCGCACGCTGTACTTTTCGAGCAGTTCATCCGAGACGCCGCGAATCTCGAAGCCGTGATCTCTGCCTTTGGAATCGCGGCGCTGCTCAATCTCGTATCCCAGGCCATATACTTCCCGTGCCAGCGCATTCCGGTAAACCTCAGTCAGATACGCACGGCGTTCATACAGTCCCGATGCTTGCAAGGCCTTCCAGCGGCCCTCCACCCCATCGAAAGTCAAATTGGCCGTGACAGCATGGGTGTGCAACTGCGGATCGAGTTCACGGCTGGTGTCGTGCCGGTATGCGGCCACGATCCAGTTTGCCGTTGCCCTGTCCTCGTTCGCACCGTTCAAGCGAACACGCGTGGCAGCATAGTTTTCTGCCTCAGCGAGTGCCTCACGGACAGCTTTGTCGTGGGCGGCAATCAGACGATCATCTCCGCCGACGAGCGCCTGAATCGAAATCGACTTCGGCGCGGAGAAGGTCAGATCGTACAGGGATCTCCCTTTGCTTTGCTCGCTTCCATTTGCATCAATGCGGTCAACACTATGGCGAGGCCGGAGGAATTCCCCCGTCTCTGGATGCAACCCCTCTCGGACCGCTTCAAATTGCTCCCGCGTTGCCTCTCCACGCAGGCCCAGCAACTCCGCGCCCTGGCCATGCCATTCACCTTGAACACGACGGCCTTCATCGTAATAATCGCTGTGTTCCAGATGCCGTTGGGCATATCCGGCACCACCCGTCATGGCTCGTAAAGTCAGCACAACCCGACGCTAACGCTGTTCGAAATCCGAATGCAATGGCCTGTGTCACGATACCCTGCTGAGGAACCCCACAACACAGGAAACCGAAAAGCGCATCATGCAATTCCTCGTGGCATTCGGGCTGAACGTGAAGATGCAGTGAAGGCCAATCCAACATCGTGATCTTCCCGCATTGCAGTCAAAGCCGCCTGATTCTGCGAGCGTCATTTTGAGGGAACAACCAAAGAACCATTCTCGCTGCGCTCGCTATGAAGGAAGACACCATCCCTAAGCCTGACGGCTTAGCGATGGTGACGTAATCCACTGAGATCGAACGGCATTCGGACAACATCGAACAGCGTTCGAAGATGATCGAAGATTGTTCGCACTGCGTTCGAGGATCAATGTAGCCCGCCGGAAGGGCTTCCGACGACTCGATCTTCCAACACGGCGGCGATTTGCCGGTCGCCTGCCGCGCTCTCCAGACTATCGGTTCCGAACACGAATGGCGCTCGAAAGCAACAGCGCCATCTCGCCTGGAAGATGTGGGGAAATGATTACGCGCCTGCCGTCTGTGTTTGATTCTTCAGTTTATGGACGAAGGCAAAATAGGCCACCATCACGCGAAATGCCTTTGACCGATTCACCCCGCCGAGGACCTCTCCGCCAACTCTTTCCAGTTCATCGGCGATCTCGAACGTCAAAGGAAACACGAAAGCGGTGTCGATACTCTGAAATGGAATGTTCAGCCACTGATTGTTGTAGAAGGCAACAAGCTGCGTCTGCGCGGCCTTGGTTTTGAAACTCATGATGATGTGCTCAGCGAGGGCGTTCTTCCTCCTGATTTTCAGCACGGCAAACAGTTGGCCGAAATGGTTCTTGGTGAATTTGGAATCGACAGTCAGCCGGAGTTGAGTGCGCGTCTCCACCGGAGCAACGACTCTGCGCCTCGGTCGGGCTGTGGCCTTCTTCGCAGTAGGCATATGGTTTCCTTGTCATGACGTATCTTACAGCATACGTGTATGACTATGGAATACCATGCTATAACCGGTACCAGCCAAAGGAGTTCGCGTAAATACAACACCGAGGGAGTAGTGGATTCCTTGCATGAATTGTCGAGGGATTCAAGCCGAATGACCCACAACGAGTCGAACCGTGAGGGGGGATGGAGAAAAGAGAACCGGCCACCCTGCACGTTTCAATCCACGCCCCCGCGTGGGGGGCTTTCGGCAGTTTCTTTGGCTCAGGTTTGAGGTCTGCTGCGATGTATGCCTCATTGTGCAGTGAATTCAACACAGCTTTTTCCCGCACATAGATGCGCTGGCCCGGTACTTCGCTGTGCGTTTCTGAGACAAAGTTGCGAATCTTGCGCTTGAGGCAAACGTCGGTGACCAGGCCCTGGTTGGTCTCCGGGTCAATGCGGGGCAGATTGCCGGCATCCGGGTCGCCATTCGGATTGCCATCGGTTACATCGAAGAAATACACGAAATCGTAGCGGTTCTGGATGGGCGCGCTCATGCGGTAGCTCCTTCTTCCTTGTCTTTCTTGCTGGTGTAAAGGTCCTGGCGCTGGTGGAAATAGCCGATGACAAAGCGGCCCTGGTCTTCCAGGGCAAGCTGGCGAGGAAAGGTGTCGAGCAGTCCCATGACTTCGGCGAAGCGGCGGTCATAGGAGATCTTGTGGCCGGTTTCCAGCTTGGCGAGATGATGCTGAGTGAGCCGGAAGAGCCGCGGAAAGACGAGCGCCGGAGTGGTGCTTGCTGAGGAGAAATAGCGATCTTTGATCGTCGAATTCAGTTCCCCATCGGCGCTGTCGGTCTGCGCCTTTTCGAGCAGGGCAAAGAGCCGTCCACAGTTGTAGCCGGCGTTGGTTTCAGCAGGGTCGAGCTTCACAGATACCTCCAATGGATTGCCGCGCAAGCGGGAGTTACGATTCAGGCAGGCTTTGATGGCGGCGGCGCGCGCGTAAGCCACTTCGCCGTCGCTGTGCAAGCGGCGCAGCATGGCGGCCAACAGAGATTGCGGATAGGCCGCGCCGGTCAGCACCGACCGCGCCAAATCCCCGGCCAGTTGCGGCGAAACGTTGTCGGTGTTGAACTTGGATTTCTTGCCGTCCCAGCGTCCGGTCGCCGCCACCATGCGCCGCAGCGTCAGCAGACGATTATCCCGGTTGCCGTCCAGCGCAATATCGCGCAGGTGCTGGCCCAGCCGTTTCTGCAATTCAACTGCATCGGCCTCCACCCAAAGACGCACGGAGAGTCGCGAGGCGTTGGGGGAGAGCCCGAGCAGAAAGAACTTTGTGGATTGGCCGCCTGCTTCAATCGCCGTTGCTCCGGTGCCGTCGCGCAACTGCGTCAGCAAAAGCCTTGCTTGGCGCACACGCTCCTGATCTTCTTCAATGACTGGCCCTTCCTCGGCAAAAGCGCCGCCAAACAGTTCGTTCAGCCCGTCTTCCAGCAGAGTGGAGTCATGATCGGCCCAAAACACCACCGTGCTGTCTCCAAGGGAGACCCGCCGGTCGCGCCGGTCAAGCAAATAGTTCAGCACATTGGCGTACTTGAACGCGGCCATGGCGCTGACGGGAGCATTGTAGCTCTGAGGCTTTCCATAAGACTCGTAGGCCGAAGCATTAAACGAGACCAGCAACGCCCCGGAGGATTGCGCACCACCTACGCCCTTGATTTTGGGTTCGTGCAGGCGCGCAATCTCGTCCATAGCCCCAGAAACAAGGCACATCCCGCGCTTCACGCCAGCTTCCTCGGCCGCTACTTGCTCCTCAGTTTCCGCCGGGGCTGAGATCTGCTCGTGGAGATACTGCATCTCCCCGGCAATGCGGAATACACCGAAATTGGTGGCGATCTCCTTGAGCGACTCCGCATGACTGAGCGCCTGCTCCGGTGACCATGCGCGTAGGAACGAGCAGACTGCGCTGAAAGCCGGGTGGGCGATTCGGCCTTCAAGTTCCAGATGCTTCTTGCGGAAGGCCCCAAATGCCAAGGCCGCTCTCGCAGACTTGTCTGGATCGGGATCTGAACTCCAGCCCAGCATGTAGGAGGCGTTGTCCCAAAGGAAGCAAGGATTGAGTCCCTGACCGGGAGGTTTTCCCTGTCCCGGCACAATCATCGACTGAGCAACCAACTTGCTGCCAACCTTCTCCTGCAAGGATTGAATCGAGTTCAAGGCCCCGTCTGAATTCAAAACCACGCAAAAGCTGATCTTCTGAAGAGAGAATCCCGGTGGCGGCAACTCCTTTTCGATACGGTCATAGTGTTCGGCGAGCCGTTGCAGGATCATGCCAGCGCCTCCTCGAACTTCGGAACTTCGATCACCCCGTCGTGCATGATTGCGCGGAAGAATCGTGCCTGCATTCCATCTTCAAAATCGATGTCGTGCAGCATATAGCCAAGGTCCCGCTCACCCAATAAGCTGGAATCGACCGCGGGCGTTGCGCTGTCCGGCTCGATCAAAGCGAAGTCCGCCGCAAACTCACGGCAGCCCAGGTAAGGCCGGGTAAAGCAACTGCCTTTGCGGGAACGCCTGTTGAATTGGTCCAGGTGCTTGGCGATGTTGTCCGGGCCGCTGAGGATTTCAATGTGCGCCTCAATGAGGTAGCCCACATCCCGCAGCATCAGCGTCGCTCTCTGCTGGCGGTTGTCGCCTTCATCTACATGGAAGGCGAGATTGCCTGCACCATCCTTCATTGCCTTGGCTACCGTGCCCGCGCCGATCTTTTCCTTCACCTCGTTGCGGCGCACGGAGGTAAACTTGATCGGCTTGAGTACTGTGATGCGGTCGATATGCCAATGTATCTCCGGCTTCCAGTAGACCGCTTCCACAACGCCTCGGGCCGCCGAGGGAGTCATCGCATCGTAGCTGACTCGCTCGACCTTCATCTCTGGGCGGGTGAAGCACGCCCACTCTCCCCAGCAGTGCAGCTTGATGCCGTATGACACTTGCGCCTCCTTGGTGTGTGTCGGGCATAGCGTTTAGCCAAGACCGATCCAGCGGTTTGCTGGGCAGGTGGTCGATCTGGGGCGCGCAGGCAGTCATCCGGTTGGTATCTTGTAGCAAGCTCTCTGTGTTGTTTTGGGT
>Ga0302193_10002747_pt1 | contig 14418 bp, 9 predicted proteins | sample II_Bog_E3_3_FD_200228 | JGI IMG/M metagenome (GOLD analysis project Ga0302193, IMG submission 200228) | Peat permafrost microbial communities from Stordalen Mire near Abisko, Sweden - II_Bog_E3_3 | ecosystem: Environmental > Terrestrial > Soil > Wetlands > Peat | place: Sweden: Abisko, Stordalen...
GGGGTCGTTTCTCGGCATCCTGCTGGCGCTGCTGCTGGGTGCGCTTGCGCTCGGGCTCTTCATCCACCACGCGCGCTCCGGCGTGGGCGGCAAACTTGCTGCGATGATCTCCGGCCGCCCGCTCAATATCGTCTCCGCCGGCGAGGTCGTCGAAAAAGTCCAACGCCTCAACCGCATGGAGACCGTCGTCTACTCGCTCGACACCGTCGAAGAGACCACCGAGTCCAACCCCGTCCTGCCTGACGCCATCGCGGGCGACAAGCTGCTGATGATCGTCCACGGCCAGACCATCGCCGGCGTCGACCTCTCGCAGCTCAAGCCGGACAGCGTGGAGATAACCGAAACCGGCGGCTCGCGCTCCATCCGCCTCACGCTCCCGCCGTCGCAGGTCTTCTTCACCACCATCGACAATGACAAGTCCCGCGTCTACGCGCGCGATACCGGCCTCTTCGTCAAGGCCGATCCCAATCTCGAAACCGTCACCCGGGCCAAGGCCCAGGCCGATCTCCAGCAGGCCGCTCTCTCTGACGGCATCCTCGACGCCGCCACCAATAACGCCCACGCCACAGTCACCGCCATGCTGGAGGGCCTGGGCTTTGAACACGTCGACGTCCGCTGATATTTCTCAAAGAAATTGTCATCCTGAGCGAAGCCTTTCGCAGCCTCATCGCGAAAGGCGCAGTCGAAGGATCTGCTTCCTGCTGACGCCCGCATCCAACCTCGCATGAGCGCCGCCCTCGCCATCCCGCCGCAGCCGTCGCCGGACGTAACGCCCACCACGGCGCTGCACCCAGCCGCGCACACCGCGCGGCGCCCGGCGCTGCCCGCGCTCACCGGCCTGCGCACCCTGCTTGCGCTCACCATCCTGCTCTTCCACTTCACGCCCAACGGCCTCACATGGGCCAGCCATCCGCGCTTCACGCTCTATCCGCTCATCGACATCGGCTACGTCTTCGTCAGCTTCTTCTTTCTCATCTCCGGCTTCATCCTCAGCTACAACTACGCCGGCCGCCCGCAGCCGGTGAACGCCGCCGACTTCTGGATGGCGCGTCTCTCGCGCCTCTATCCCGTCTACGCGCTCACCATGGCCATCTCCATCCCCATGCTCATGGCCGAGTGGGTCGCGCGCTCCCGCGCGCAGTTCGTAGAAGGCGTCATTGCCACGCCGCTGCTGCTGCAAGGCTTCTTCCCGCGCATCGCCACCTTCTGGAACACCGTCAGTTGGACGCTCTCCTGCGAGGTCGTCCTCTATCTTCTCTTTCCGTATCTGCTGCGTCTGCGCTGGCCGCGCGGCACGGGCAAGCTGCTGGCGATGGTGGTCGCACTGTGGCTCGTCGGCCTCATCCCACACACCATCTATCTCTTCACCAACCCTGATCACCTCGCGCACACCGCCGACCGCTACAGCGACGGCTTCTGGCTGGACAGCCTAAAGTTCACGCCGCTGCCCTACCTCTGCACATTTCTCGCGGGCCTCACGCTTGGCCGCCTGCATGAGTCCGCACAGCTCACCGCACGATCGCGCGTAGCTCTTGGACTCGCCGGATTCGCCGCGGTCTGGTTCGTCTGCTACCACCTCACCGGCAAGCTGCCCTACATCCTGGTCCACGGAGGCCTGCTCACGCCGCTGTTTGCGGCCATCATCCTGGGTCTCGCCGGGCCCAGCCCGCTGGCCAGCTTCTTTTCGTGGCGTCCGCTGGTCGCCGTCGGCGCCTCCACCTACTGCCTCTACCTGCTGCACTTCAACGTCTACCTGCTGCTGCACAACAACCACATCCCCCAGCGCCTGCACGTCGCGCAGTTTGACCCGTGGATCAGCTACGTCTTCATCATCCTGCTCGCGCTGACCGTCCGGCGCTGGGTAGAGCACCCCTGCCAGCAGGCCATCGGCGGCTGGTGGAAGCGCCACCGCGCCGCCCAGCAGGCTAAACCCGCCGCCGCATAAGAACTTGGCATCTTCCTCCGCGCCCTCCGCGAAACCTCCGCGCCCTCTGCGTTTAAGGTTGTTGCCGTTGCCTTTTCTTCCTCCGCACCCTTTGCCCTACCGCCCCGCCTCCTGCCTCGCCAGCACCTCACGAAACGCCTGCCCCCTATCCGCGACCGCGGCGCGATACCCCTCCGGGTCCACCCACACGCTCTCGCCCGCGCCTGCCTTGGCGCGCGCAAGCTTCGCCAGCATGTCAAAGTACTCGCCGTGCGCCCCCAAAAAGATGTCGCAGGGCAGTCCCTTCAGCACCGCAAAGGTGTGTTCAAAGTCGGCTGCGATACCGGGGTAGCTCGCCGGATGCCCCGGCTTATCCACCAGCCGGTAGTCATCCAGAACATTCCAGCTCCCCACAATCACCACGTCGCGTGGCTGTCCATGCTGCGTCGTCTTCATCGTCCACGTCGTGCATCCACGGGTGTGTCCTGCGGTCTTGTGCGCCACCAGCACCACGCCGCCCAGCCGCACCTCGTCACCATCATGCAGCACGCGGTCCACATGCGCTGCGGGATAGCGGCTCTCCGGGTAAGCGAAGTCCTTCGCCCCGCCGCTCTCCACCACGGCAACGTCGCCGTCCATCACCATGTACTTGGCCCCGGTCTCGCGCAGGATCTGCGCGCTGCCGGAGTCGTGGTCCCGATGCGCGTGGCTGATCAGCAGAATCTTGACGTCGGTCCAGTGGAACCCAAGCTGCTCCACGCTCTTGCGAATCTGCGGCGGCGAAGTGACTATGTTGCTGTTAATCAGGATGTCGCCCTGCGGCGTCTCGATCAAATACGACGCCAGGTCCTGGCTCCCCACGTAGTACAGGTTGTCAGCGATCCGGAACGGCGCAATCGGCGTGGTCCACGCGGGATTGACCTGCGCGGGCGCATGTGTGGCAAAGACCAGCGCGAGACTCAATAAGAGTTTGTGCATGAAGAATCCGTCTCCGTGGAATTAGTGTACGAGTCGGATATTCCGCGTCGCGCTCACGGACCCCAAGAGTACAATTTTGCGGTTCATCTACCTCAAGGAGATTCGTATGCGAACTCATCGCTTCACCCCGGTCGTCGGCATTCTGTGCCTGCTGGTCTCTCAGGCGGCCGTCGCTGGCTCGCCGCTCAAGGGCATCGACGTCAAGCTCGGCAAGAACCCCGGCGGCGGCTGCGCCAACCGCACCACCGACGCCTCCGGCAACGCGAACTTCGGCATCTGGCCTGCGGGCAACTACACCCTGGAGTTCGCGCCTGTCGCCTCCTCCACAGCATCCTCGCGCCAATCGGGTCTCCTGATGCCGGCCATCATGAAGTTCCATATCAAGATCGCTGCCGGCAACGGCGCAGCTATCGAGCGCGATATCGATACTGCGACCCAGGCACGTCAGGCGCCTATCGCCTTCGCGCTGAATGGCAAGTCGCCGCTGGTCGTCATGGTGACCAAACCCTGAAATTCTTGTCAAGCCCCCTGCAACCCCCAAAATCGCCTAACTCATTGATAAATATCAGAGTTATTTCTTGCAAAATCATGGCGTAGTATTACCGCCGATTTGCTAAAATTAACTTATAGGGTCAAGAAAAGAAACAAGAACCCTGAATCTGTAGATGACCCAGGGCTGCAACCGGCACAAGCCGCTTGCGGCCTTTGCTTTTTCTCAAAGCTCGATAGCTCAAGGCTCGAAGCTCAACAGAAATCCGGATCGCCTCAAGACTGGCGAACTGGGAAACTGGAAACTGACGGTGCAACCAAAAAACCGCACCTAACCAAAGGAGAATGAGTACTTTGCCTCTAAAGTCTCTGGAATGAATACTTTGACCCCGAGGTCACCCGCTAAACCACTGATTCTAGAGACTTTAGAAAATCGGGGGGGGGGTAGGGGGCCGGAGATGGAGGCCTAGAACGTCTGCTTCCGCAACCATTCGCGGAACTTCGGTCCAAGGTCCTCACGCTGCAACGCGAACTGAACCGTCGCCTGTAGGAAGCCGAGTTTGTCGCCCGCATCGTGGCGCTTGCCTTCATAGTGAAAGCCATAGACCTTCTCGTACTGCAACAGCGCCTTGATGCCGTCAGTGAGCTGGAGCTCGCCGCCTGAGCCAGGCTGCAACTGCTCCAGCAGCGAGAAGATGCGCGGCGTGAGGATGTAACGGCCGATGATGGCGTTCTGGCTCGGCGCGTCTTCGGGCTTGGGCTTCTCCACCATATCGCGCACGATGAGCAGCCGCGGATCGCTGGGGTCCTGCGTGCAGTCCAGCGCTCCGTAGTGCGAGATCGCATCGCCTTCCACGACCTCGGAGCCAAGGATGGAACTCTGGGTCCGCTCGAACGCCTCAACCATCTGCTTCATGCACGCGACCTTTGAGCACACGATGTCGTCAGGCAGGATCACCGCGAACGGCTCATCGCCGACCAGCTCTTTGGCCTGCAGAACCGCGTGGCCGAGTCCGAGCGGCTCGGACTGCCGCGTGTAGGTGATGCGGCAGAGCTGAGTCATGGAGACCGCCAGCTCCAGTTGCCGCGTCTTGCCCCGCTTGGCGAGTGCTGCCTCCAGCTCCGGAGCGCGGTCAAAGTGGTCTTCCATCGTCTGCTTGCCGCGACTGGTAACGATGATGACCTCGGTGCAGCCCGCAGCGACCGCCTCCTCAACGCCATACTGGATCAGCGGCTTGTCGACGAGCGGAAGCATCTCCTTGGGAGTGACCTTGGTCGCCGGCAGGAACCGGGTTCCCATTCCCGCCGCGGGAATCACTGCCTTGCGTATTTTTTGATAAGGCATTCCAACTCCAGAATCGTCGCCGCTGCATTTGGGGCAGAACTCCATCCTAGCAACGGCGCAGCCGCTTGAACAGGGAGGTTCGCAATCGGTGCTATAAGACTGGACTGTCGTCGTGCAGCATCGCCTTACGGATTACCTTTATCGGCGCAAATCCTTGACGCATGAACTCGTCATGGAACTGCTGCAGGTTGAACGCTGCTCCCTGTTTAGCCTGAACATCCGTGCGCAGCTTCAGTATCTCCAGCTTGCCTAGCGTGTAATAGAGATAGAGCGCATCGGATGTTCCACGCTTGGTCTCCATCTCCGCGATGGCATGCGACTGATAGCCTCCCGTGACGAAGAACTGCTCGGCCTGGTCGATGCTGAGCGCTCCGCCAACTCCTGTGTGCATCCGTATGCAGACGATGAAGCGCGCATCGCGCAGTAGCGCATCCTGAAGTTGGCCAAGCCGGATGAGCTTGGCCTCGCGGTCGGTCTTTGCAGTCGCAGTTGCGTAGCCTTCATCCAGCATCATCTGCTCGCAGTAATGCGCCCAGCCTTCGATGTTGGTGTTTGCCCCGAGCAGCTTGCGGATTGTGGATGGAAACTGCGGCGTGAACAGGAACTGCACGTAATGTCCCGGATAAGCCTCATGCACGCTAGTGGAAACGATGGTCCCGATGTTGAACGCTGCCATGTGCTCGGAGATGCGTTCGGCGCTCCAGTCCTTCTCCGGCAACGTGACGTTGAAGTATGCCTTCGTGGAGTGTGTCTCGAACGGCCCAGGAGCATCCATCGAGGCCTGCGTTGTTGCCCGCATGAACGGCGGAGTTTCTTCCAGCGTCGGTTGCACGTCGCTCGGCAGCGTGATGATGTGCTGCGTGCGAATGAAGGCAGTGAGCGAGTCGAAGGTGTTGTGGAACGTCGCCAGAAGCTGGTCAGGCGGCGGATGCATCGCAGCCAGCTCGGCCAGCTCCTGCTGAGGCGTCTTGCTGGGATCGATCTCCTTGGCAACCCGCGCGAACTCAGCTTGGTTCTTGTGCAGGTCCGCATAGCCGATCTCCAGCAGGCGGTCGAGCGGGATATCGACCATCTCGTTGTAGGCGAGCGCCTTCTGGAAGGTGTCCGAACCATAGCGGAAGTCGCCGTTGGAACGCGGCAGCAAGTCGGTCTTCATCCACGCGGCGTAGCTCTGCAGGGCTATGATGACCGCTGCATTGCTCTTGGCGAACGCAGCCTTGGTCGGAGCATCGTCCGCAGCGGCAAAGGCGCTGGGAACATCATTCTGGAAGAAGCTCACCAGATCGTCGATCTGTTCCAGCGCGATCTCCGTGTAAATGCGCGGTGGATTCTTCAGGTTCTTGCGTGCTTCCAGCAGTGCCTGCGGAATCAGCTTCTCTCGCGCGACGACCGCGCGCAGGCGAACGTTCAGCGGCGCATAAGGTCGTTCCATGATCACGAAGATCGAGTTGGTCACGCCACTTGAATAGTTGTCAGGGTTCTTCTCCCAGTCGCGTAAGACCTCCAGTTGCAGGAGCGCGGCGCGAATGCTGTTGAGCAGGATCTCGCGGTCAGCGGCCGGCTCTGCGTCCAGCTCACCAGGGTCGATGGCGGATATCTTCTTGTCCCATTCGTGCAGCGCGTCTACCTGTCGCTGCACGTTCGCGGCAGAGTAGTCCTCCAGTTGGCTGTCGTACTGGTGCAAGCCAGCTGAAGTCCCTGCGGTAGGCGAGTACTTGAAGTACACCTGCTCGAAGTACTGACCGGAGAGAAACTGGAAGGTCTGGTGCGCTCCATCGGCACGTATGTTCTGCGCCGATGTCGTCGCTCCTGCAAGTAAGGTCATTAGCGCAAGGGTTCCAAACTGTCTGCATCTGAGCATAGAGCTAATCTACCGCGTTCCGGCGCTGGAGGCATCCGGCGATGGAAGTGGTCCTGCCTCGTTGTGGTCCATGCGAAAGCTCAGCCAATAAAGGACTCCCAAACCAGCATAGAGCACCGTACTGAATAGCAGCTCCACTCCGCGGTTCAGCGCCCATCGTCCGAAGAAGTGAAAAAAGTTCGCCATCACCAGAAAGCAGACGGCAACGAACGGCGGAATCGTCCCGGCTTGCCTCAGGCACATGGCGAAGATATAGATGAAGCCCACGAAGAACAAGCCATAGTGATGAGTCCAGGCGATCGGCGATGCCATCGTCGCCAGCATCCCAAACAGGATGAAGTCCGAGGTCGTGCTCTTCCAGCCGCGCAGCGCGGGAACCGCCAGGCCGAAGAGCAGGAGCGCAGTGGAGGAAACCAGGGTCACGACATAGATTGCGGCGTTGTACGGAGGATAAGTAAAGTACGCGCTCTTAACACCTAGGCCATTGCCAAACTCGCGCTGCATCCAACCGTTGATGGACTGGTTCTCAAAGACGACTTCACCGCGATGACCCATGTAGCTCAATACTGCAAGGTAATCCAGCTCATTGCGCCAGCCATAGAGACCTATGGCGACGAGTTGGATAATGACGAAGCAGGCGGCGAAGGTCCCTACGAACCTCCATTGCCTGCGCAGAAGTCCCCAGAGCGCGAACACTGCGAGCTGCGGTTTGAAGATGCAGGCGATAGCCAAACACACCGCGGCGGCTGAGGCCTGCTTCCGCATCCAGAACCATACTGCCAACGTGAACAGGAAGGTGATAAGCGTCTGAATCTGTCCCAGGTCAACGCTGTTGACCAGCGGATAGAACGTGAAGCCGACCGCAGCTATCTGTAGCCTTACCTTCCAGCGATAGCCTGAGTCTGTCTGGTCTTTCGGCAGCACATGCAGGAAGACCTCGGTCGCGAAGAAGATCGTCATTAGAGCGCTGAGCAGCACGATCGATTTCACGGCTGTGTAGGTGCTGAGCCCAACAGTATGTGCGAGCGATCCGAGCAAGATCGATGAGGTCGGATACTGGAATTTCATGTGCTGCTCGAAGAACAGCGTGCGATATATAGGCTGATGTGCGCGGAACGCATTCCATGCGCTTTCGATAAAGAAGGAGGAGTCGTCACCTACATGTCCCAGAACTCCGCGATGGAGGCAGTCAATCGTACTGGAGCTGGGTTTGGCGATAAACAGCGAGCAGACCAGCAGAAGATGGGTCAGCGTCAGCAGGCCGAGCGACAACGGGAGCTTTCTCCGCACACCGTCTCTCATCTGTTCGTCCACGCTAATTGCCCCTCTGCATCGCCAGCTGTTCGAGCAGCTGGCGCGTCTCGTTCAAGACTATATCGGGCGCAGAGCCGCTAAGTGGCCACTTCAACACGCCCTGCGGCGACATCTGTGCGCCGCTCTTGGCATGACGCGCGACAAGCTTCATCAGCACGCCCACATCGATACGGCTGCCTGTCTCAGCTGTAACAGCATGCAGCTTCTCGCTGAAGGTAACGTGCAGCATCTCGCGCATCGGCTGGATAGTCCCTGCCTGACCGGGAGCAGAGCGTGCGCGCTCCGTCGCAATGCCCTCCCTTAGGGCTACGGTCGCACTCGTGACCGGACGATTGGCAACCGCACGCGCAGAGAATTCAATGCTCGCCGTCTGCGGCGCTTGTCCGAAACGTCCGGATAGCGGCGGACGCAGCTGCTGTCCTCCCGTCTTCGGGGTAGACTTCTTTGGAGTCTCAGAGTTCTGCACTAGAGTTCGCTTGCGTTCGATCTGCGCGATACCCAGCATCTCGCACGTCAGCCGAATCTCGGCCGCCGCTAGCAGATGCATCACGTTCTCCGGCAGATCGCCATAGCGGTCCTGTAACTCGGCGCGCACCTCGGTCAGTACAGCCGAGGTCTCGGCTCCGGCAATACGCTTGTACATGCGCAGACGCTGGCCTTCTTCGGGAATATAGCTGTCGTCAATCCTTAGGCTGATACCAAGGTTTACAGTAACCTGCGGACGCTCCTCGCGGCCTTCGCCCTTCAGTCGGTTCACCGCCTCCTCCAGCATTGTCGTGTACATCTCAAAACCGATGGCCTCAATGTGTCCCGATTGCTCGCCGCCCAGCATGTTACCCGCGCCGCGCAACTCGAGATCGAGCGCGGCAATCTTAAAGCCCGCTCCGAGGTCGCTGAACTCCTTGAGTGCTGCAAGTCGACGGCGAGCGATCTCTGTTAGCTGCTGTTCCGGAGGAATCAATAGGTACGCGTAAGCGCGACGGTTGCTGCGCCCCACGCGTCCGCGCAGTTGATACAACTCGCTCAAACCATGACGATCGGCGCGGTTGATGATGATGGTGTTGGCGCGCGGAATGTCGAGCCCATTTTCAATGATGCTGGTTGCAACTAGAACATCGAACTCGCCGTCCATGAATGCCAGCATCGTGCGCTCTAGCTCGGCTTCGGGCAGCTGACCGTGTCCCACAGCTACTCGTGCTTGTGGCACCAGCTCTCGGATCTTCGAGGCGATCTCGTATATGGTCTCAACGCGGTTGTGCACGAAGTAGATCTGGCCGCTGCGCTCCAGTTCCACCTCGATTGCGGTCCGCACGAGCTTCTCGTCGAATTTGGCAACGACGGTTTGGATGGCCATACGATCCTTCGGCGGAGTCTCGATGACACTCATATCGCGAAGCCCCATGAGACTCATGTGCAGCGTACGCGGGATCGGGGTCGCACTCATGCTCAGCACATCTATAGCCGCACGTATCTGCTTGAGCCGTTCCTTATGACGAACGCCGAAGCGCTGCTCCTCATCCACCACCAGCAGCCCGAGGTCCTGAAACTTCAGCCCCTGTGACAGGAGCGCGTGCGTGCCGATCAGGATGTCCACGTTGCCCTGCTCCGTGCGTTCGAGGATCTGCTTCTTCTCCTTCGCCGAGCGAAAGCGCGAGATCATCTCCACGTTCACGGGGAAGCGTGCGAAGCGTCGCTTGAAGCTCTCAAAGTGCTGGAAGCAGAGCACCGTCGTCGGCGTAAGCACTGCGACCTGCTTGCCGTCCTGCACGGCCTTGAACGCCGCGCGCATGGCGACCTCGGTCTTTCCGTAGCCCACATCGCCGCACAGCAGCCGATCCATTGTCTGCGTGGACTCCATATCGCTCTTGATGTCTGCGATGGCCTGGATCTGGTCGTCGGTCTCGTTAAAATCGAAGGCGTCCTCGAACTCGCGCTGCATGTTATTGTCCGGTGAGAAGGCCGTACCAACCGCAGCCTTGCGCTGGGCATAGAGCTTGAGCAGCTCTTCGGCCATGTCCTCCATGGCCTTCTTCACGCGCGCCTTGGTCTTGGCCCATGCAGGATTGCCCAGCCGGTTCAACTGCGGCGCGGGGCCGGACTCGGTTGACCGGTACTTCTGGATCAGATCGAGCCGCGTGAGCGGAACGTACAGCTTGGCCTCGTCGGCGAACTCCAGGATCATCAGCTCAAGTGCCGAGCCATCCGGTTGGTCGATGGTGCGAAGGCCGGCGTAGCGCGAGATGCCGTGCTCCACGTGTACCACGTAGTCACCGACAGCGAGATCGCGGAAGTCGGAGACGAAGGCCGAGGTCTTTGACCTGCGCCGGGCCGGCCGCGCTTCCACATCAGCATCATCGGAGACATCATTGGCTCCAATGACCACAAACTGCCGCACGGTCGCGCGATCCAGATCGAGCACCTGTACGCCGTTGGCGATCGCCGCGCGCACGATCACCGGCGTACGAAGATCGCCGGCGAGAGAGCTTGACTCCGAGTACATCGTCTCTGAGGTGGGCGAATCCGGCCGCGATCCCAATCGATACGCAACACCATACTCCTGCATTAAGTCGGCGAGCCGCTCAACGTCGCCCTGGTTGGGTGCCGCGATCACCACGTGGGCTTCACTCTGCGCCAGCGCGCGGAGCTGGTCTATCAGCGCTGAGATCGATCCGTGAAAGCGTATCGTCGTGCGGGTTGCGAACTCGATCTCTCCAGCATCGCTGCGGTCGCCCTCCAGAACATCGACCGCTCCCAGTTGATCGAGCTCCACCCCACAGAAGCCGCGGATGCGGTCCTGCAGCTCCCACGGTGACAGGTAAAGATCCTCCGGTTTCACCAGGGATCCAATCCCAACCCGCTCATGGCGTTGCTGCACCTTGTTCCACCAGCGCTCGCCCTGGTTGTCCACCATTGCTGGCTCCTCGACGAAGACGCGCGTCTGCTTGCCCATCAGTTCCAGCAGTGAGGACGTCGCCCCTCCGACCGCTGCATAGAACTCCCAGCCGGGGAAGATCGTGACCTCGGTCTGCGACTCACCCTGCTCTACGGCGGACTTCTTCGTCAGGCGAGCGTGAATCGCGCCGAGCAGCGCTGGCGTAGCTGGGGTTTCGGTGAGCGGCAGCAGAAGGACCTCGTCGACCGGCGTGCTCGACCGCTGCGTCTCCGGATCGAACCGTCGTATGGACTCAATCTCATCGCCGAAGAAGTCCACGCGAACAGGTCTTTGCATCTCCGGCGAGTAGACGTCGAGAATGCCACCGCGAACGCTCACCTGCCCGGGCATCTCCACTACATCCACCTGCGTGTAGCCGACCGACACAAGGTGTTCCACCAGCATCTCCGGGATGTGCTCCTCGCCCACGCGCAGCCGCAGGGCCAGTGCCGCATAATAGTCGCGCCCAAAGAGCCTCATGCAGGCGGCTTCGAGCGGCGCGATGACTAGCTTCGCCTGTCCGCTCGCCAGCTTCCACAGCGCGGCGGCGCGTTGCTCCTGGATATCAGGGTGCGGTGAGAGGTTCTCAAACGGCAGCACGTCGTGCGCGGGAAGCCGCAGCACTTCGTCACAGGCCAGCGCTCCGGTCAGCTGGCAGGCAGCGAGAACCGCGGTCTGTAGTGCCTCAGCAGCCTTGTTGTCGGCGACGAGCACCAATGCGGGCGCCTGCGCTGCGCGGACCATGTAAGGAAGATAGAGGGCTCGCGCGGTCGCGGTGAGTCCGGACACACGTCTCCGGCCCGTGCCGCCCGCGAGATGGCGACGCACACGCTCAAAGGCTGCGGAGTGCTCCAGGTCCGCAAGCAACTCGCGGACGAAGGGAAGAATCATGCAGACTTCAGTCTACCAACGCAGGGTTCAAGCGACAGCAAGGCATAGCGAGTTGGTAAAATCATGGCAATGCCTTCAGCGCTAGCAATCTCGCCGGAGATCCTCGCCAAATACCAGCCTGTTATCGGGTTGGAGGTCCATGTACAGCTGCTGACGCGGACCAAGGCCTTCTGCGGCTGCCGCAACGAGTATGGCGGCGAGCCCAATACGCACTGCTGTCCGGTGTGCCTCGGCCTTCCCGGCGCTTTGCCGGTGCTGAACAAGCAGGCAGTGGAGTTCGCGGTGCTCGCGGCGCGCGCCATCGGCTGCGAGATTCGTGAGACCAGCATCTTCTCCCGCAAGAACTACTTCTATCCGGACTCGCCGAAGGGCTATCAGATATCACAGTTCGACAAGCCGATTGCCGAGCATGGTGAGATCATTGTGCCCGACGCTGACGGAAAACCCAAGCGCATCGGCGTCACACGTCTGCATCTGGAGGAAGATGCGGGCAAGAGCCTGCACGATGGCTTTGCCGACTCCGCCTCGCGCACCTACATCGACCTGAACCGCTGCGGCACGCCGCTGGTGGAGATCGTCTCCGAGCCGGATCTGCGCACGCCCGACGAAGCGTTCGAGTACCTGACCAAGCTAAAGGAGATCCTTCTCTACACGGCGGTGAGCGACTGCAACATGGAAGAGGGCTCGCTGCGCTGCGATGCCAACGTGAGCGTGATGCTCAAGGGAGCAGACAAGTTCGGCACCAAGGCTGAGGTGAAGAACGTCAACAGCTTCCGCTACATCCGCTCTGCGCTGGAGTATGAGATCGAGCGCCAGATCGGCGTGCTGGAAGATGGCGGTCGCGTGGTGCAGGAGTCGCGGCTGTGGAACAACTCCGAAGGCCGCACATTCTCCATGCGTTCCAAGGAGCAGGCGCACGACTATCGCTACTTTCCGGAGCCCGATCTTCCGGCTTTGGTCGTCGGCGCGGAGTGGCAGAAGCAGATCCTCGCCGCGATGCCCGAGCTGCCCGAGGCTCGCCGCGCTCGGCTGGTCGCGGAGTTTGGCTTGTCCCTGCAGGACGCTGCGACGTTGACGACGGATCGGGCGCTTGGCGACCGCTTCGAGCTGGCAGCGAAAGCAGCTAAGTCGCCCAAGCGCGTCGCCGCAATCCTGCTCAGCGAGATTACGATGCGACTGCGCGCCGCGGAGATCGACCTTGACCACTCGCCGGTGAGCATGGATGGCATCGTGCTTGCCGCAGACCTCGCCGAAGCGGGCGAGATCAGCAGCAAACAGCTCAAGCAGCTTCTCGACACCTGCTTCACCGAGGGCCGCGACTTCGCCTTTGTCTACGACCGCGACAAGCCGCAGCAGATCAGCGATTCCTCGGCGATTGAGAAGATGATCGATGAGGTCATCGCCGCGAATCCGGCTCAGGTTGCGCAGTTCAAGGGCGGCAAGCGAACCGTTGCGGCGTTCTTCGTCGGCCAGGTGATGAAGCTGTCCAAAGGCCAGGCGAATCCAGCGCTGCTCAATGAGCTGGTGGTGAAGAAGCTGGACGCGTGAGCGACCGAAACGGCGTCTAACGAACCATGCGTTCTCCGTGGAAAGTCGGTCTGCTTTGCACTCTTCTGGCTGCGAGCGGCTGTCGGCGGCAGTATGTTGTGCCGGAAGCGCCGCTGCCTCGAAACACCATCCTGCTCTCGCAGATGATGCGGCAGCTCTCCGCGCAGCCGGGATTTACCGAGGCGCTGCTCGCCGACCTAGACAATGGCGGCAAGAAGGGACCAGCGCTGCTCACTCCGAAGCTCGTGGACGAGCTACGCAGGCGCATCCTCGGCAGCGACTGGCAGGGTCTGGACCGCTTTCCCGGCTGGCCGATGCGGGAGATCAATCCCACAATCGACGTTGCCGGCGAGATTGCCCAGCACGTTGCTCCGACCGATGCGCAGGCCCGCGAGTACCTCGACCTTGGGCCTTATCCGCTGGATAGGGCTGAGACCGTCTCACTCGACCAGCCATCGACGCTTCCACCGTTTACGGCTGAGGGCATCGTTGCGCCGCTCGGAGATGGTGTTGTGCGCGGCGATGGGCCGAATGACCTCGCGCCGGAGCATGCCGAGTCGCAGCGGCTGGCGGATGTGCTGAATCGGCTCGCGGCCAACTCGCTGGATGGCGCGAAGCCATTTGCGGCAGAGCTTGCGGGCAGCAGCGCGACGAATCCCGAGCAGCTTATCGCCGCGCTTGCCGCGAGTGGTGAGCAGATCGTGGTCGACGATGCGCGCTACTTCGCCAACTTCGGCCATCTGCACTACAACGGACAGGATGTGATGATGCCGTTCTGGATCGACTCGCAGATGGCCATCCCGCACAGTCACGGCCGGCATCTGCTGGTTCCTGCCGCGCACGCTGAGCTGGAATGGCATATTCGCGGTCCACTCGTGAACGCCGACGTCAGCTACTACTTCGGCATCGACGGCAAGAGCGAGTGGCGCACGATGGATACGCTCGACCAACCTTGGGTGCTGGAGCGCAATGCGCACGAGTATCGCGGCGCGCAGGCTGTTGAGGTTACGCGGCTCGCGGGGCTGCTCACGGTTGCGTATATGCATCAGCACATGCAGCGTCCGCAACTGCCGTTCGGCGGCTACTACGCGCTGGGCGTCTGCCAGGACGGCATCTCGGCCATCGAGCAGCGCATG
>Ga0302193_10002753_pt1 | contig 14406 bp, 15 predicted proteins | sample II_Bog_E3_3_FD_200228 | JGI IMG/M metagenome (GOLD analysis project Ga0302193, IMG submission 200228) | Peat permafrost microbial communities from Stordalen Mire near Abisko, Sweden - II_Bog_E3_3 | ecosystem: Environmental > Terrestrial > Soil > Wetlands > Peat | place: Sweden: Abisko...
AGCACCGCTCCATATAACATTCTAAATGAGTTACGGCTAAATATTACTTTACAAATGACTTAGATCGATTTTCCTGGTCCTATTTCCCCGAAAAAGCGCCGCGAAAGCCGCTTTTCTTGAGGAAAAACGGCGCAAAATGCGCGTCTTCATACCCCATCGGGAGAAATAGACGACGACTTCTTCGTCGTGGAGGCAAACAAAAGAAGCCCGACGCATGCGCCGGACTTCTCTCTCATCTCTACTGCTTTAATTATACGCGCTGGAGGGAAACTACTATGCCACTTGGCGAAAAGTTTTATCTCTCTTGTTTTCTGTTGGTTGAGTTGATTTGGAGGGGTTAATGGTCTTGACATGCGATTTTTCGGGCAACTTCGATGAAAAAATCTTTCTGCAACTGCGATTGCCCTACATCCAACGCATAGCGATGAGGCCGTCATAGATGGGGCACCCGACCGGAGTGGTGTAGTATTTCATGCGATGCTTCGAGGTGGATTCGATGCGGGCCAGGTTACGACTTCGCCGATGGGGTTGGGGATTTGTGCTGGGGTGGTGCGGATTGTGCTGCGCAGCTCGCGCGCAAGAGAGCCTTGCGGTGCCGACGCAAGCGACGAACAAAGAGATTGCGAACTGGTTACAGGGCGACGATCCGCGCATGGTGGCGTGGGGCGCGGTTTTTGCTGCAAAGAATCACGATGAGGCGACGGTGCCCTATCTGGCGCGGCTGGCGGAGGGGTGGATGCCGCTGCCTCCGGCTTCGAACAGCGACGGCTCATACCGGAAGGTCTCGGAGGAAGAATCGGCGCGGGTGAGAGAGATGGAAGCAGTGTTGGACGCGCTGATCCAACTGCATGGAGAAGTGGAACCGGCTGCGATCCAGCGACTCGCGGGTGATTTTGACGGCGATGCATTGACGCTGTTTGCAAGAATGCCGGAGAAGTCACGAAAGACATTTGCCGAACAGATTTATGCAGGCCGGTTGAGTGGGGCCGAGTATACAGCGCTCCACATAAAGTGGGTGGCGGGAAGCATGGACGCCGATCCTGCCGTGCCCGGATTCGCCAATGTATACGATCAGTACAAAGAGGGATTCCTGTTGAGTGTTGCGGCAGCGATTCTGGCAAACGATCCGCCTCCGGGATTTGCTGCGAGTTTGTTGAACGAGACGACGGTTGATTTGGAGCTGTCGGTTGGAGCGAGGGATCCCTATGCCAATTTGAGAGACGGCGGAATGTGTGCGGACAGCTTTTCCTTGCACGGCCCGCCAGGATGGCCAGAACGCTGGATCTATAAGATTGAAGAAAGCTGGTCGTCCCAGTCACTACGGGGAGAGATCCTCGTTCCAGGCGTTCCGACACTGACGACGAGACGCACAGTGAACACTAGTTCCTGCTCGAATCTCAGGTTGTTCTCCAGTAATTCACGCCTACTTCTTCTGGCCCAGATGCTTCATCGTCCGATCAAGGATGTGGGATGGGATCTTAAGGAGGACTCCGTGATCTCCTATGCAGATGAGACGCAGTTCGCAATCGATACCAGCCGAGTGATGGCGCAGCGCGAGCAGGCGTTTCGGACAACGGCGACGGAGTTGGTGCCGATGGGCTTGATGACGACGGAAGAGGCACAGAACGCGAGACCGACGCTTCAAGTGAAGGTGAAAGATATGCGCGAGACGAAGTCGCCACCGCTGCCGGAGGTCAAATTGCCGCCTGGACTGAAGAAGGTGGTGGTGGTTAGCGCGGCGGAGTAGCCGCGAGGGCGTGGAGGGGTGGGCCGGTAAGGCGCATGGTGGTCCACTCGGAGAGGGGGAGGGCGCCGAGGGAGCGGTAAAAGTCGATGGCTGGGGTGTTCCAGTCGAGGACGGCCCACTCGAAGCGGGAGCAGCCCTCGGCGACGGCGATGGCGGCGACGGCGGCGATGAGGGCCTTGCCGATGCCGCGGCCACGGAAGACGGGGCGGACGAAGAGGTCTTCCAGAAAGATGCCCGCGTTGCCGCGCCAGGTGGAGTAGTTGTGGAAGTAGAGGGCGAAGCCGGCGGGAAAGACGGTTGTTGGTTGCTGGTTGTTGGTTGTTGGTTGAAAGACGCTGGCTGAAGGAGCGGATTCACTCCAATCGGCGATGAGGCAGTGGAAGCGCGGGGTGGGGCCGAAGCCGTCGCGCAGGAGGTCTTCATGCGTGGCCTGGGCTGATTCGGGTTCGCGTTCGTACTCGGCGAGTTCGCGGATGAAGGCGAGGATCTCGGGGATGTCGGCGGGAGTGGCGGGGCGAATGTTTAGCATAAAGGTTGTTGGTTGTTGGTTGTTGGTTGCTGGTTGTTGGTTGCTGGTTGCTGGTTGTTGGTTGTTAGTTGCTGGTTGCTGGTTGTTCGTTGCTGGTTGGTGGGGTGGAGCGGTTGGCTTGGATTTCGCGGGCAAGATAGGTGGAGAGTCCGGTCAGCATTCTGCCGATTTGCAGCGCGAGGACTTCGGCGGCTTTGGCCTTCTGTAGATTGCCGAATTGGAGACGCATGGCGATGATGAGCTGGGTTTGCAGCTCGGCGTTGCTGCCCTCGGCTTGCTTGACGAACTGGCGGAAGTCTTTTCTGGTTCCGCGCGCTGAGCCTTCGGCGATATTGCCTGGTATGGAGACGGCGGCGCGGCGCATCTGCGAACTCAGTCCGTATATCTCTTGTTTTGGAAAGCCGGCGGTGAACTCGTAAATGAGTGCAGTGAGGTCGATGGCTATATTCCAGACTTCCAACTCACGAAAAGATTTTGGCAAGTCACTTCTCCAGAATGTCTTTGAAGAGTGTAGGTCTTCAACTAACAACCAACAACCAGCAACCAACAACTGCTTTACTTTCGAGGGTGGTTGGAGGGGGCGTTGGGGTTGGCAGTGAGCCACTTGTCGAAGGGGATGGTGAAGGCGAAGAGTTCGTGAGCGCCGTCGAGGGAGTGGACCATCTTGACGTAGAGTTGGGCGTGGGCGAGAGCGGGATCGTCGAGGTCTTTGATGTCGTAGAAGAGATAGCCGGCGAGGGTGGAGTGGGCGTTGACGATGGTTCCCTGGAAGCCGAAGTCGTCGTCGTCCTCGGCGATGCGCTTGTCGATGGGGGTGCGTTTGATGGGGATGGGGATGAGCGGGATGCGCATGGGCTGGGTGCTGTGCAGGGTGAAGATGCGGCGGTTGATCTCGTCCAGGGTGGCGGCGGGGAGGGTGTCGCCCGCGGCGGAGATGAACTGGAAGCGGGCGTCGTCGAGCTGAAGGGCGCGGTCGCCGTCGTTGGTGAGGATGACGCGGATGGGAAGGAGGCCGTGCTGGATGTAAGGCAGACGGAAGAAGGAGCAGAGCCTGGGGTTGTCGCAGGGGTCGGCGGCGATAGTGAGATGCTCGCCTGGGTGGGTGTCGCTGGCGGGGTAGGTGGCGGCGGGCTTGGGCGGAGGCGCGGAGCGGTGGTCGGCGGCGCGGGCGGGAATGCAGAGCAGGACTGCGGCTATGATGGGGAGCAACGCTGCGATGTGCGACCGGCGTGGGTTGTGATGCGCGCTCATGCTGGGTTGATTATCATCATCACGGATGCGGCGGTAAAGCTCGGCGGTGGCGGGAGAGAGCGGAGAGACGATGGGGATGGCGCTGTATAGCTTGCTGCTGATGGTGGGGCTGGCGGTGTGCTCGCCGTGGTGGCTGGCGCGGATGGTGCGCTATCGCGATGGGATGGGGCAGAGGCTGGGACGCGTACCGGCGGAGCTGCGGGCGGCGGTGGCGGGGCGGCAGGTGGTGTGGCTTCATGCGGTGAGCGTGGGCGAGGTGCTGGCGGCGACGCGGCTGGTGGGGGAGTTGGAAGAGGCGCTGGGCGCGGGGTGGGTGGTGGTGGTGTCTACGACGACGGCGACAGGGCAGGCTTTGGCGAAGGAGAGATTTGGGGCGGAGAGGGTATTTTATTATCCGCTGGATTTTGCGTGGTGCGTGCGGGCTTATCTGCGCGTGTTGCAGCCGAAGATGCTGGTGTTGATGGAGAGCGAGATCTGGCCGCGGATGCTGGTGGAGTGCGGGCGGGCGGGTGTGCCGGTGGCGGTGGTGAATGCTCGGGTGAGCGACAGAAGCTATGCACGGGGACTGCGGGTGAAGGCGGTTTGGGGACGAGTGCTGCGGCGAGTGGATTTATTTTTGGCGCAGAGCAAGGAAGATGGAAGACGGTTGGTGGCGATGGGGGCGCGAGCGGAGGCGGTAAGGGCGATTGGGAATCTGAAGTACGACGTGCGGACGGCAAAGGCGAGCCGCGTGGCGGAGCTGATACGAGAGGTGGCGGCGGGAAGACCGATTGTGGTGGCGGGAAGTACGGTGGGCGGAACAAAGGATGGTGATCCCAATGAGGAAAGCTGGCTCACGACGATATGGCAAGGGATGGACGTCAAAGCTCTCCTTGTTTTAGCGCCGCGTCATCCGGAGCGGTTCCAGAAAGTTTGGGAAGACGCGGCGGAGGAGTTTGCGACGGTTCGAGCTACTGAGCTTCTCGCGGGCGAAGTGGGAACGCAATTCTCCTACCAAGTGCGAGAGCATGGGGATCGTCGGCCGGAGATTGTTGTTTTAGATACCATGGGCGACTTGGCTGCCGTGTATTCAACGGCGGACGTGGCTTTTGTTGGCGGAAGTCTCATCAAGCGGGGCGGTCATAATCCGCTTGAGCCGGCCCAGTTTGGCGTTCCGATCATCATGGGACCATCATTCGAAAATTTCCGCGAAATTGTTACACGAATGCAGACTGCTCGCGCCATCTGCATTACAGCAGGAGAAGCGCAACTGCCTTCAGAGAAAGCACAGGCCGGTCAGCTCTACCGAAGTGAGATTTATGCGATGCGCGATTCCTTGGAAGCGGAGATGATGAGGCTTCTGACAGATCACGAGAAGGCGCGGGCGATGGGGGAGCGGGGTCGGCGAGTGTTCGAGGAGCAGCAGGGGGCGACGGGGCGGGCGGTTGTGGCGCTGGTGGGGATGGTACAGCGATGAGGGCGCGGCGGGTGTGGGGCTGGCCGTTGATGCCGATCTATGCGGTGGGGCTGGCTGTGCGTGATGGGATGCGGCGGTTGGGATGGCTGCGGGTGCGGCGGCTGGAGTGGCCAGTGATTAGCGTGGGGAGTCTGTCGGCGGGAGGGGCGGGGAAGACTCCGGTGGTGATTGCATTGGCGGAGTTGCTGCAGGGGCTGGGGTGGGATGTCGATGTGCTTTCGCGGGGGTATGGGCGGATGGGGTGCGGAGTGGAGCGGGTCGATCTGGATGCGGCGGATGCGGCGCGGCGGTTTGGCGATGAGCCGGTGATGATCGCGCGGACGCTGCAATCGAAAGGTTGTGCGGACGGCTCCCACCCATCCCGCATAGAACGCGGGATGGATGGGGCACCCAGTTCGGAGGCCGGTTCAGAGATTCCGGTGTGGGTGGGGGCGGAGCGGTTTGCGGCGGGAGTGGCGGCGGAGGCTGTGGAGGAAAGATTGATTGCAGCTTCTGACAGAAGGCCCGGGGCTAAAGCCCCTGAATCAACGGGCTTCATTCAGGGGGCTGAAGCCCCCTGCTCCCTCCGAAGAACAAGGCGTGGGCTGCATCTGCTGGATGATGGGTTTCAGCATCGGGGGTTGGCGCGGGCGGTGGATGTGGTGTTGGTGACGGAGGAGGATTTCGAGGAGGCTCTGCTGCCGGCGGGGAACCGGCGGGAGAGGCTGGCGGCGCTGGGGCGGGCGGATGTGGTGGTGCTGCGCGAGGAGGAGCGGGGAAGCGCGGAGGCGCAGGTTCGTGGGCTGATGCGGGCGGGCGCGGCGGTGTGGAGCGTGCGGCGGGAGCTGCGGTTTGTGGAGGGATGCGCGGGTGGGAGACCGCTGGCGTTCTGCGCGATTGCGCGGCCAGAGGGGTTCTGGGCGATGCTGAAGGATGCGGGCTGCCGGTTGGCGGAGATCGTGGCATTCGGCGATCATCACGCGTATGCGATGGTGGATATAGTGCGGATGGTCGCGATGGCAAAGGAGTGCGGGGCGACGGGATTTATTACCACGGAGAAGGATGCGGTGAAGTTGACTGACGCGATGATGGAGCGGCTGCGCGAGGTGGGGCCGGTGTGCGTGGCGGGGCTGACGGCGCGGTTTGTGGATGAGGCAGATGTGGTGCGCGAGCTGGAGGAGCGTCTCCGGTGAGAGTGCTGATAGTGCGGATTGGGGCGATGGGCGATGTGCTGCACGCGATGCCGGCGGTGGCGGCGCTGCGGCAGTTGCATCCGGAGTGGTTTATCGGGTGGGCGATCGAGCCGCGCTGGAGCGACCTGCTACAGATTGCCGGTGACCCGAACGACTTGCAGCAGATCGAGGGACGCCATGATGCGCGCGCGTTGGTGGACCGCTGGTACAGTGTGGCGGCCAGCGCATGGAAGCGGAGGCCGATCTCGCTGAAGACGCGTTCGGAGGTGCATGTACTGCGCGATGTGCTGCGCGGCGAGCGGTTTGACGTGTGCGTGGACATGCAGGGGTCGTTGAAGTCGGCGCTGGTGGGGCGGATGGCGGGGGCTGCCGTATTTGCGGGAGCGGCGAGGCCGCGGGAAAGAGTGGCGCACTGGCTCTATAAGCAACAGGTGGAGGTGCGCTCGGGGCATGTGGTGCAGCAGGGGTGCGAGCTTCTGGGCGAGGCGGTGGGTGAGGTGTTGCGGCCGGCGCTGGTGACGCTGCCGATGGATGAGATGGATGAGCGGTGGGCCAGCGAGGCGGTGGGACACGAGAGGTTCTGTCTGATCTCGGCGGGCGGGGGATGGGGCGCGAAGATCTGGCCTGTGGAGAGATTTGGACAGGTGGCGGCGGAGTTGGGGAGGGCTGGCGTGCGGTCGGTGGTGAATACTTCGCCGCATGGCTCTCGTGAGGCGGAGCGCGTGGTTGAGGCAAGCGAAGGGTATGCGCGCGCGCTGCCCTGCTCGGTGGGACAACTGATCGCGCTGACGCGGCGGGCGGCGGTGGTGGTTGGGGGCGACACCGGGCCGCTGCACCTGGCGGCGGCGTTGAAGAGACCTGTGGTGGCGATCTTTGGGCCGACCGACCCGGCGCGCAATGGGCCGTATGGAACGCGATCGCGGGTGCTGCGCGATGCGACGAGCGCGACCAGCCACAAGCGGGTGAGCGAGGTGGAGGCGGGGATGTTGCGGATTGAGGCGGGTGAGGTGGCACAGGCGGCGATGGAGATGCTGGGGTAGTTGGAAGTAAAGGTTGTTGGTTGCTGGTTGTTGGTTGTCAAATAGGAAGAGCTGGCATTTGCATCTGAACGCCGGACTACGGAGTTGATTATGTCGATGCACAATCCTGCACATCCTGGCGAGGTCCTTCGCGAATATATGGGGGAGATGGACGCTACCTCTTTGGCACGGAGCATGAAGGCGCCACGCTTTGTGGTGTTGCGAATCCTCAATGGTCAGACGAAGATTTCGGCGGGGAGGGCGATCCGGTTGGCTGGAGTGTTTCCTAATACGAGTCCCGATTTCTGGCTGAAGTTGCAGATAAATTACGATCAGTGGCAGGCGCGCAAGGAATGAAGCTGCTGGCGCGAAGGGTGGTTTGATCAACGCAAGTTGCTGCGTGAAGGTTGGCTGATACGAAGATCATTTAGGGGCGATCTCCCAAGGTATACTGCCCGGACAAACGACAAATACGGAGATTCTGGCTTCGCCAGAATGACGACGGAAAACGAACACGGACGAAGAGCAGTTCTTGGAAAGGCGAGCGGGCGAGCGTGAGCGGACGGACGGGTTGGCAGAGGATTGCGCGGCGGATACGGGTGCCGATGGGGTTTGTGTTTGCGGCGCTGTTTCTATGGCTGGCGCGGCCAAGCTGGCGGACGATGGCGGTGAGTCTGTTGTTGGTGCTGCCGGGACTGTGGCTGCGCGGTTATGCGTCTGGTTATGTGAAGAAGGATGCGGAGCTGACGACGACGGGACCTTACGCGCATACGCGGAACCCGCTGTATCTGGGGTCGATGCTGATTGCGTTCGGGTTTGCGGCGGCGGCGGCGAGTTGGTTGATTCTGGCCCTGCTGGCGGGACTGTTTGCGGCGATCTATATTCCCACGATCCTGAGCGAGGAGGCGTATCTGCGTGCGCACTTCGCGGGCTATGAGGCGTATTCGCGCGCGGTTCCGAGGCTGCTTCCGAGAGGCGCGGGCGCGGAGAACGAGATGTGGGGGGGGGATAAGCTCCTGGCAGGCGATGGGGCCGCAGCGAAGAACGGCTTCTCGGCGGAGCTTTACCGGCGTCACCGCGAGTACAATTCGGCTATGGGCGCAGCGGGAATTTATCTGGCGCTGGCGCTGAAGCTACTGTTATTTTTACGCTAAGTTCCAACCATCTTTATCGAGCGAGCTGCGAACCATTGACTGGTCTGAATCTTCTGCAACGTTCCGCGGCTCTCTGCTCTGGCTTTAAGCCGGCGCAGCATGCGCTCATTTTTCTGCTGCTTATAGCAATACTGGCAGGGCTGTCCGGGCCCTATGGGGGAGCCCAAACGGCGTGGGCGCAGACGGTGCAGCACCCCATTCCAACGCTGCAACCGCCAGTTGCGGGATATGCGTTTCCAGAGCGGCAGACGTTGACCTTTACCGTGGACTGGCGGGTGTTTACCGGAGGGACGGCGGTCTTTCATCTGGAGCAGCAGGGAGACCATCTCCACGTGACGGCGACGGCGGACACGGTTGGCGCGGTGAATCTGCTATTTCCCGTGGTGGACCGCTTCCAGTCGTCGATGAACACAAAGACCGGTTGCTCGGAGGGCTTCTGGAAGCAGGTGCAGGAGGGACGGCGGAAGGTTTCGAGCGACCTGACATTCGACTACCACTCGGGCAAGCAGACGCAGGTGGAGCGAAACCTGGTGAAGGGCACGCAGAAGCAGCAGACAACGTCGATTCCCGCGTGCGTGACGGACTCGCTGTCGGGAATCTTCTATGCCGCGTCGCAGCGGCTGACGGTGGGACAGGACTTCGGCTATCCGCTGGCCGACGCGATGCGCACCGTGACGGTGACGATGAAGGTGGAGGCGCGCGAGGAGATCAAGACTCCGGCCGGGACGTTCCAGACCATCCGGGTGCAGCCGACGGCCGAGGAGGGCGTGGTGAAGAACCGCGGCAACATCTGGATATGGTATACGGACGACGCGCGCCATATACCGGTGCAGATCCGGGCGCGGCTGTTCTGGGGGACGATCACCTTCCACCTGCAGAGCGTGGAGGCGAAGTGAGTCGGAATTGGGAGTTGAATTGGACGCGTTGTTCCATGTAACTTTGACAAGGCTGTCCGTGGAAGGTTTGTTCCGCGGCGTACGCGAAATGGGCGGTGCCGCGAGTGAAGTGCGGAGAGAGAGAGTTGGGGAGAGCGATGAAAATTTGTGAGATAAGGATTGCAGGTGTGTTGACGGCATGTCTTCTGGGTTTGGTGTCGCTGGCGCAGCCAGGGCGGCTGATGGCGCAGCCAGCGGCTCCGGCGCCGGCACCGGCGGCGGCAACCGCGGGAATTCATGGGCATGTGACCAGCCCGTTGGGGCAGGCGATCACAGAGGGCGAAGTGAGGTTGACCACCGATCGGAACATCAACTCGGTAAACCGGAAGTTTGAATACACGTTTCCGCTCGACGCCAGCGGCAACTACAAGGGCGCTGACATCAAGCCGGGCAACTACGTAGCGGCAGTCTTCCAGAACAACGGCCCCGTGGACTACATGCCTGCGCAGCTGGCGGCGGGGGACGACAAGACGGTGGACTTCGACATGAGCCGCAAGGAGTACATCGACAAGATGGACCCGGCGCAGCGGGAGCAGTACGAAGAGTATAAGAAGGCCAATGCGGAGATCATGGCGAAGAATGCCAAGATTGAGAATTTGAATGCGCTGCTGAAACAGGCGCGCGCGGACACGCTAGCGGGCAACTTTGCGCCGGCCATCAAGGCCTTGACGGATGCGACCACGGCCAAGCCGGATGAGGCGCTGCTGTGGGACGCGCTGGGCGACGCGCAACTGGGCGAGGCTACAGCGGCGAGCAATGCCGCCAAGGCGGCGAAGACGACCGACGCCTCGGTTCCGGACAAGCTGCAGGCTGCGGTGACCTCATACCAGAAGGCCCTCACCCTGAATGCCGCGTTGGCCAAGCCCAGCGCAGATACTGCCGCGGTGGTCAACAACCAGCTTGGGCAGGCGCTGGGCAGACTGGGCAAGATTCAGGATGCTGCAGATGCCTATGAAGCAGCGGCCAAGGCAGACCCGAAGAGCGCCGGAAAGTACTACTACAACGAGGCGGTGACGCTCTATAACTCGAGCCTGGCGACGGGCAAGGTGGACGGAGTTGCCGAGGCGGCTGACAAGGCGATCGCAGCAGATCCGACCAGAGCGGAGAATTACTACCTCAAGACGCAAGGGCTGGCTCCGCTTATAACGATGTCGGCAGACGGAAAGTCTTTCGTTGCCCCTCCTGGCCTGGTGGAAGCTTGCAACAAATACCTTGAACTGGCCCCCAATGGAGTTCACGCAGCCGATTTGAAGGGCCTTCTCGCAGGACTGCAGGAACAGATCCAGACAAACTACAAGGCACCACCGGCACCCAAGAAGAAGTAGACTGCCGATGAAGGATGGAGATGGCCCTGGGCGAGAATCGTCCGGGGCCTTTTTCTTGAAGCTAAGGCGAGAGTGAGGAGGGGCGATGAGAGGTGCAACAACGGAGGCGCGGGTTCTGGGGTTCGTCGAGGCACTCGAGGTCGTGCTGCATCATGCGGCAGGGGTGCGCGTTACTGGAGCGGAGAAGGTTGGACTGCTGGCGTCGGCGGGCCGGGTGCTGGCCGAGGAGGTGAGGGCGGACCGCGATCAGCCGGCGTTCGACCGCGCGACTCGGGATGGGTTCGCGGTGCGGGCTGCGGAGTGGACGGCCGGGAGGCGGCTGCGGGTGGCGGGATTGGTGCGGGCGGGTGAGACCTGGGCAGGTAAGGCTCTGTCGAGCGGGGAAGCGGTGGAGATAATGACGGGTGCAGCAGTGCCGAGCGGTGCGGATGCGGTGGCGATGGTGGAGCATGCGGAGTTGGGCGAGGGGCTGGTTTGGGCCGCGGCGGGGCGTGGGTTGAGCGCGGAGGAGAACATTGTGAGGCGCGCCAGCGAGGCGAGGCGAGGCGAGGCGCTGCTGGCTGCGGGAAGGGCGATGGGCGCGGCGGAGATTGCGCTGGCTGCGGCGTGCGGGTGCGCGGAGATTGCGGTACGCAAGCGTCCGGTGGTGGCGATTGTGGCGACGGGCGATGAGCTGGTTGAGGTCGAAGAGACTCCGGGCGATTCTCAGATTCGCAACTCGAATGGCACCGCGCTGGCGGCGATGGTGGAGGCAGCGGGCGGCGAGGCGCGGCGGTTGGCGATTGCGCGGGACTCGCGGGAGAGTTTGCAGGAGAGGATTGCGGAGGGACGCGGGAGCGATCTGCTGCTGCTCTCGGGTGGGGTTTCGGTGGGAAAGTACGACCTGGTGGAGGAGGTGCTGGCGGAGTTTGGCGCGGAGTTTTTCTTTCGCGGAGTGCGGATGCAGCCGGGCAGGCCAGTGGTCTTTGGACGGCTGCGAAAGGCAGCGAGTCAGCGAGATAGCCAGTCAGCAAGTCAGCAAGATAGCGAGTCGGCGAGTCAGCGAGATAGCGAGTCGGCGAGTCAGCAAGATAGCGAGTCAGCGAGTCAGCAAGATAGCGAGTCGGCAAGTCAGCGAGTTGGCGAGTCAGCGGATGCGCGGGAGTGGGTCTACTTCTTTGGGCTGCCGGGGAATCCGGTGTCGACGCTGGTGACGTTTCAGTGCTTCGTTGGGCCGATGCTGCGCGCGTTGTGCGGGGCGGGCGCGGCGGGGCCGAGGTTTGTGCAGGCGACGCTGGCGGAAGAGGTGAAGGGGAAGGCCGGATTGACGCGAATTCTTCCGGCGATTCTGCGGCATGATCTGGAGCGGCCGGAGGTGCGGATTGTGGGATCGCAGGGTTCGGGCGATCTGGCGGCAAATGCGCGGGCGAACTGCTACGCCGTGCTAGAAGACGGACGGAGTTACGACTCCGGGGATGTGATTTCCGTGCTGCTGCGGTAGGATGGCTGGCATGGAACAGAACGCTCAGAAGCAATTTCCACAGAGAAGGCGCATTTTCTCGCTCGTTGCATGGACATTCATCGTTTCGAGCGGAGTGTTTGAGATTGTGACTCATCCTCAACGCGCGGGTGGACTTCATGGATTCTTGACGGGACTGGGAGTTTTTGTCGGAATCATGTGCATATTTAGTGAGATAACAGGACTTCTTCGGGAGCCGAAGTGAATAGCTCTCCTGAAAAGCTGTCGCATTACGATAAGGCGGGTCGGGCGCGGATGGTGGATGTGAGCGCGAAGGCGGAGACACGGCGCGAGGCTGTGGCGGAGGCGTTCGTCGAGTTGTCGGACGCGGTGCTGGCCGCGCTGCCGGAAAATCCCAAGGGGAATCCGCTGGAGGTGGCGCGGTTCGCGGGGATTCAGGCGGCCAAGCAGACCTCGGCGCTGATACCGATGTGCCATCCGCTGGCGCTGAGTTTCGTGGATGTGGAGGCGATGGTGGCGGCAGGAGGCGTGCGGCTGCGTGCGACGGCTGCGACGACCGCGGCGACAGGCGTGGAGATGGAGGCGATGGTGGCGGCGTCCATCGCGGCACTGACGGTGTACGACATGACCAAGGCGCTGGACAAGGGGATACGGATTCGCGATGTGGCGCTGCTTCGCAAGAGCGGCGGCAAGAGCGGGGAGTATCGGCGGTAGCGCCAGTCATAAGGCTCCTCCTCGGGGCTGCTGGTTGACGGGGGGGTATACCCCCCTAAAAGTCCTATAATCTTCAAAAAAAGCATGTTAGGTCTGGACTTGATCTGGATCAGGTCTGGACTAAGTCTGGACTTGGTTGAGACGGTTGAGGGTTAAATGTGAAGACCCGGCGGCTGGCCGGGTCTCTTTGTTTTTTCTTACTGATTTAATTATACGCGTTGGAGGGAAACTACTATGCCAAGTATTTTCCGGATTTAAGCTGTTTGGTTGGTGTTGGTTAGGGGGATTTTTGGGGTTTGAGGGGCTTGACAAGCGGATTTGCTGGGGTTTTTGCGGGTGGAGCGAGGGGATTTTTTTGTTTCAGCTATGAGCTTTGAGCTATGAGCAATGAGCGGGATAGCTAGGGAGAAAGGGTGGAGGGTTGGTGCGGGCGGGGTCCTTCGGGGTTCCTTCGACAAGCTCAGGGGCAGAATGACAATTCTTATAGCTGCGCTGTGGTAAGACGGTGTAATGTGGACTGCGACAAATGTACCGGGCGACGCTGTGAGGCAAAGAGCGCTTCGCGCGGAAGGATTTGCTCGAGAGAAGGCACCTCGATGTTATGGAGAGGTTAGCGACAGAACATGAGCAATATCCGGTCGTTCGTTGGGTTGCATATCTCAGAGATGGCGGTCTGTCTGGGGTTGGCTTCTTTGGTTGCACTGAGTGGGTGTTTTCGCATTCAGGTCAAGCTGGGATTGCGGGTATCGCTTGCCAAGCTTCCGGTTGCGTCCATGGAGGTCAGCCAATATAAGCATCCGGGGATTGGGCCGGGGGAGAAGTCGTCGCTGGTGGCGACGTTCACCCAGCCGGACGGCACGGAGTTGGTGACGGCGGGAAAGGGAAAGGGGAAGATTCCGTGGCAGGAGTTGACGGTGTCGCCAAGCGTGGTGACGGTCAACAAGAAAGGCGTTCTGACACTGGATCGGGACCCGCGTGTGAGCGATGGCAAGACAGGGCATGTCGTCATCACAGTGCCTGGCCACCCAGACCTCCATGCAGAGTTCGATATACCTCTGCGGTACAACTATCCCTTTGCATCGAACTATGCAGGAATCAACGGCACCAACGGCTTGGACGGTATGGATGGGCGGGACGGCTCAAGCGGTGGGGCTGGCTCCATGGACCCGGACAATCCCTCTGCGGGCGGGAACGGCGGGGATGGAACCAGTGGCGCGGACGGCGGGAATGGCGGAGATGGTGGAGGTGGCCCGCCGGTGCAGGTTCAGGTGGCGCTTCAATCCGGGAGTCACCCGCTGCTCCAGTTGGGGGTCACGGTTGCAGGTCATAAGGAGCGGTTTTATCTGGTCGATCCGCAGGGAGGCTCGCTGACGGTTACCTCAGCTGGTGGCGCGGGTGGGCGTGCCGGCAAGGGTGGACGCGCAGGAATCGGCGGCCCTGGGGGGACTGGGGGGATGGGACTGCCCAACGGGTCGCGCGGTATTGACGGTTCCAGTGGCAGCGACGGCCACGCTGGGTCTGATGGACGCGGGGGAAACATTACTGTGACCTACGATCCGCAGGTCAAACCGTATCTATCGGCGATCCATCTATCGAATCCTGGTGGGCCTGCTCCGGTGTTCAAGGAAGCGGCTGTGGCTCCGCT
>Ga0302193_10002766_pt1 | contig 14374 bp, 12 predicted proteins | sample II_Bog_E3_3_FD_200228 | JGI IMG/M metagenome (GOLD analysis project Ga0302193, IMG submission 200228) | Peat permafrost microbial communities from Stordalen Mire near Abisko, Sweden - II_Bog_E3_3 | ecosystem: Environmental > Terrestrial > Soil > Wetlands > Peat | place: Sweden: Abisko...
GAGATCGAAATCGCGGGCATCTGGGACATGTGCAAACCGTGACGCCACGCAGGTGAAAATGGACGGCGAAACGTGCGGCCTGTAGTTCCCGGCCTGAATAGACTCTGGTGTATGGACCCGGGACCCCCCAATCCAGAGGTGGTCGCTTAAAGCGATTGCATATCCGAGAGCCGCCAACTCGCTCTCGGTTTCGTCATTGATTGAACCAGGGGGAACGTCTGCATAGCCACGTTCGTCCCGTTCGGCTGCGGCGATCAGGTTGAGTACTTTTCGATTCATTACTTTCCTTTCTGCTGTTTCTTGCCTGGCACGCGATGAAGCACCGAGTACTGCTCTCGCGGCTTGTAGCACTTGTCGGGAGGCATGGACTTGATCCGCACAACTGACATGATTCCTCCAGCTGAAGTGTGAATTTGGTATGTGATGACGCGTGGATGAGTTGTCTTGCAAAGGGAAACTCCAGGGATGAGATAGTAAATGCGGAATAGCAAGGGAACAGCAGTGCCGCCCGGCGAAATGTCGTGATTTGGAATGGAGGCGACCTGCGACTGGAAGGAATTGAAAGGTGACCGAAAACTTGACACTGCGAGTAGATCAGGCTTCGCAGTGACGGGTACTGAACCCTTAGTCAGTCTCCCCCTCGCTAAACCCTTAATAGAACCAACCCTCAACAGCGGCCACATGTGCCAAGCGTGCGCCGCCTATTTGTTTTTGGAGGCAATATGGTTCGAAAAACTGCCAGATCATCCGCCGCGGACCGCAAATGTGGGGGGGCGAATCTGCATCAGCCGCGATCCGGAGACCCGGAAACGCGTCTACATCGGCAAATCGATCCGCGGCGGCCTGCGCGACGCGCGGGCCCACCTTAACCCCATGGGAGCAGGTCTTTTGTAGGGCGCATTCACAGGCTTGAAAGTTCCGCTCCGCTTCGCCGTGGAGGATTGAGGCCCGGCAACTGAGATGGTGTTTTTTTCAGAAGTAGCGTGCCGGCGATCACAAATGGCGCGCTACATTCCGAGCGCCGCCGCCGATGTGTATGCGAACAGCTTTCCCCGCCGCACATACTTCCGGAAAACGGCCACATTCTTGTGCCGCGATTGCAGCATCACGATCGCTTCCGGAACTCCGGAACGGATTGCCTGCGTGATGTGACCGGAACGACAACTGTGCGCCCCGAGAGGGTCAGGGTCGAGGCCTGCCTTCCGGGCCAGAGTCTTGATTAGCCAGCCCACAGAGTCCTTGTTAAGTTCGCGCCGCGAGATCCGCCCTGACGCTGACACTGCGCGGAAAAGCGGTCCCGACACTTGCGGCCCGAATTGGCCGCGAAGGACGTCGAGCCAGCGGCGAAGTGCAGTGACCACACAGGTGTCTTTCTACACGTGGTCGCGAGATTATGGCAACGGATCAGGACTTGTTGTTTCAGCATTGATGGCGCTCGAAGCGTGGGCGCATCGGAGAATCGAAAAAGGTGGAGATATCGAGAGTGTGGTCTCCGATGTTGCTGGACCTCTAGGAAATGGCGAACGATCAAGCGCCTTGCTTTTGGTCGTTACCGATATCCTTATTTCTCATTGGCCCAGTTCCGCGAAGGCAGCAATCCCTTTCGTTGGCTGTCCTCAACTGCTTTGTCTGGACCGCACTCGTCCTGCGCATGACAACTTTCAATTTCCAGACTTGTTCGGCCTCAAAGAAATCCAAAAAGAGCCCTCGGGGTTTGTGTCGGCACAAGACCTAAAGCAGCGTCCATCGCGCAGGGCAAGTCTGTATGACCTGCTCGCACCGTACGCATTCCACAACGAAGAATATCGACCAGAACTGAAGAATACTCTCACCCGAGCGAGCAAGCGACTCGGGATGCCAGAACATGATTCGGATCTGGGTGATCCAAGAATGATGGCGATTCACGCGTTGAATGTGCTCGACCGCTCAAACTGGTCCGAGCTGAAGGATGAAACAGGTAATCCAACAGGAAAATTCGAATACCAAGCTCCAGCGGTCGAGAGGCGACAGATGGAGCCTCTCCAAAAGGAAGCCGCTCCCCGGATGGAGGAACATTCGCTGAGAACTGCGATCCTCAACGAACTTTACGCTAATCCTGAAACGACGGAAGAATTCTTGACCGCATCCGTCGATTGGGCGAAGAAGCACGAAATCGTGTTTGAGTCGAGACCTGATTTCGATTGGGACGGCAACCATTCGACGAAGTTAGAGGCCGTTGTTACCGTAGCGACTCTGATCGCACGTAATGGTTCTGCAAAGCTCCTGGAACATGAGGGGACGTGGGCACGTGGTGTCTTTCATAAAGCCTACGAAGGCAGAATCGATCCCGTCTTCTCTCAGCGCGAGGGCCTTCAATTCAATCCTCAGGCAATTGCATTCGTGGGACAGAGTTTCCTGCTTGAGCGGTCGCGGCAGCCGAACGACGACGAACGGCTGCTTCGATTTGCTGCTTCAGCAAGCTATGCTCCTGCGCACGGATATCGCGCGATCCTCCCATTGTTATTTCGTCTCGACCTACGGTGGCTACCTTCCATCTTGCGATGTGCCTTCGAAGCATCTATCGACGCTGTCGGATTTTGGAATGACTCCGAAGAAGAAAAAATGGCGCATCAAGCTTCTTTCAATGAGCGGGTCGAGTCGCGCATTCGGAAAGAGCTTGCTTGGTTGCGAGGAGAAGGCTCTGAACCAATCTGGCCAACTTTTCCTATAAAGCGCGCGATCCGGAGACGCCGCGGCATAAGGCTAGGAAAGGGCGAGATAGCTACGACCGTTGACACTGATGAGGATCAAGATCGTGTGAACTATCATTTGGCAGCTCTCTGGCTGAAACAGAATCGCCAGTTCCCTCGGGGTGTTCCTATGCCATCCTGGATGTTGGATATAGTCGCAACCTACACCGAGTGGACCCTGCTCGCAAATGGGAAGGGCCAGGATAAGGGTGATCGCTTCGATCGAGGTCCCTCTGAATGGAATGACGTGTTTTTCGAACTCCTGCCAAGATGCCTCGGAGATCGGGACACCTCCTCCCTATGTGAGTATCTCGAAGTTCTGTTCCGTGATCTTCCCGAAGAGCCACTCATGAGCTGTCTCTCGACATTCATACGAAGCGCCGATGTTGTGCATTTCGATAATCGCATGCTCTCGGTATCGCAGCTGCTAACAGTCCGATCGTATGCGGTGGAGCGCATCAAGACAACGAGACTTTTTTCTTGGAATCACGATAGAGACGAAACCTCAGTGACTACCGACATGACCGACATCCTTGCAACACTTTGCTTCAACAACTACAACCCATTTCAGCCTTCTAAGTGCTACGTGCCGTCCGGTTTGATTGCAGACATCGATCCTTTCCTGCCGTTGCTGGAGAAGTTTATCGAGAGTTGGCGATCTCCTTTCGTGACCTTGATGTACCTCAACCTGTTTGAAATCGCTCCGCGTCCAGAGCAACTTTCATTCATCGTGGGATGCACTGAGAAATGGTTGGAACGCTTTCCTCAGGACAACCGTTTTTGGATTGAATGGAGTGTCGGACAAAGAATATCGATTGTTTTGAAGAAGATATTTGAAGATTCGCCGGTTGCATTTGGCGAAGACTCGATTCGGGAGAGAATTGATTGTGTCGTCAGTCGTCTCGTTGGGCTGGGCGTCCCGGATGCGCATGAGCTTGAACAGAAGCTCTTTTGGATCAATCCTTGAATCCTTGAAGGTGAGTGCGGAAAATGGCGATTGTCACAACACAACAGTATGCCTTTCTCGATGCTCTGGCTGATGCCCTCGGCGCGATAGATGAGAGACGACTCTTTGAGGATGAACGTGGATATCAGGGAGAGCTCTTGAGAGAGTTGGCAATCCGTTTTGAGGAGGGATGCTTTCCTGGCCAGCCGATCGTGCAGCAGGAATACCAGAAAACTCTTCCGATGCACGGCATCCGTATTCGGCCCGACATCATTGTTCACATTCCCTTTGAACGTGGCGGGCTAGCTGATCGACGTCAAGGCAATTTCATTGCTATAGAGCTAAAGCGAGACGCGAGGGAAAGGGCAGCCCGCCAGGCATTCGGAAATCTTCAGGCGATGAAGGAAGCGCTAGCGTATCCTCTTCCTTGTCTCATCCGGCCAAAACCCCTCCGATGCCAGCCTCTCCAGCCTCCACATCAGGCCTCCCCAAGTCACCGCGCCGCTCTATCCGGCCTTCAGGCCATCGGACCCTGCCCAACTCAGCCTATTCCTGATCCCTCCGCACCCACGCAGACCGATGCAAAATACATAGGCTTCAATGTGGGCGGCTTCCTTCAAGTCGCTGTATCAGAAGCGCCCCGCTATGACCATGCAGTTGCGCACTTGCGTGGCGGGGCGCTCCAGATACATCCCACAAGGTAGGGTCGAGGACTGGCGCGGTGTTCCGAAGGTTCAGCCTAGCCATTGCTCCCCGTTTCCTCTGGGAGTGCCTCAGTAGCCAAACCGTGAATCCGTTTCCAGCCCCCGCCACATCGCACCCAGCGTGCGGATTTCCCGCACTGGGCGCACCTGTTTGCTTGGTGCCAAGAGTTATGTGGCCTATCGTACTGGGGCGGCTTTCGCGCCTGACCATCGGCGGAGCTGGTAGTCGTTAAACAGACCCAGCCGACCATATAGCCATTCGCTACTCCACAGCGTCCAGCCGAAGCCTCTGCGCCCCCGAGCACGCATTAAATGACGCCTGACCCTCTCCTCTACCCAGCGTTTGACCACTCCAAAACAAATACTCGAATGACCGACCCGAAAGTAGTTCACCCAACCACGCAGAACCGGATTGATTTTCGCAATCACGATCTCGACGGGCCAGCTGACATGCTGTCGGAAGACCTCTCTGAGCTTTTCGAACAGCGCTGTCCGCTTCTTCAACTTGGGCGCATAGTATGGCCGCCACTTCCGCTGAAGGCTGAGTATGCGCCGATACTCGAAACCCAGGAAAGTGAAACTCTCTCCCTTTTTCAGATCCACCATCCGACTCTTGTCTTCGTTGATCTCAACACGGAGCTTCGCGAACTCCTCGCGCAGTCGTTTGTTTACCGCCTTCACTAGCCAGTCACTCCGCCGCTCAGCGTCGACCAAGATCACCATGTCGTCCGCGAAGCGTGCGTATTGGACGTTGGTTGACTTGCCCCTGCGCGTGGTCTCCACCGCCTTCTCCAGCATCCGGTCTACCTCATTCAGATAGAGGTTACTGAGCAAAGGTGAAATCACACCGCCCTGGGGAACGCCTTTCTTCCCGGTCGCCTTCAGAATCATCTTGAGCAAGTGCATGACCGCATCATCATGGACCCGTCGCGCCACTTTCTCTAACAGCAGAGAGTGCTGCACGTTATCGAAATAGGAGGATAGATCCAAATCAATGATGCGAGTCTTCTCTTCGACGATCGCTCGGGCCACACGGGCTACAGCTTCATGCGCCGTCCGCTTCGGTCGATAACCATACGATCCCGATTGGAAGTCAGCTTCGAAGATCGGCTCCAGGATGAGCTTTAACGCTCCCTGAACCACGCGGTCACGGATTGCAGGAATCGACAGGATGCGGACTTTCTTGCCCCCGTCCTTTGGTATCTCCTTCTTCCGTGCCAGCATGGGCCGATACGTGTTGGTAACTAATTCATCCCAGATCTGCACGAGAAAAACTTCCGCTCCGCGTTCCTCGATAGCTTCAAACGTGACCCCGTCGATACCCGGAGCCCCGTCATTGCTTCTCGCCATCTGGTAGGCTTCGCGCAAAGTCTCCATCTTGCATACGTGGACGTATAGTCCCCAGAAACGCCAAGACTGTTCTGCCTTCGCCTTGACATATAGACTCCTTCTCAGGTCCTGCAAACTAATGGGCGCTTTTGTCATCTCACCCTTGCCTCCCTTTTTGTTAGAGCCATTACAAACAGCAGGGTCTCTTGGCTCCACGGACATTACTCCGCTTCCTCGCTACTACAGACCCGGCCGAATCCCTCTCGCCTTCCACCGACTTCCCGGGGTCACCGGTTATACGGCTTCCCTGCTCCGCCGATTTCGCGACGGGGCGAGGAGGGCTTCTCCAGTTGCTTAGCATGACCTTGTCACCGTGCTGTCCCTACCAACCCCGCCAAAGTGTTTCGCCGCATCAGTCCTTGCGACGCTCCATGCTGCCTTCGCCCGAAAAGTGAGGGCTCGGCCTTCGGGTTGCAGTACTTTCGAGGCCTTATGGGTTCACTTGCGTTACGGCCCGGCGACTCGCTCACCATCCTTGAAGATGGCTTCGTCAATAGGCTTCAGAATGGAAAGTTTCCTCCCCACCCTGCTATTCAAGCTACGGGGCCTGGACTCTTACCCCGGTGGGACTTTCACCCACTGTTCATGCCAGCCTTCGCTGGACGCACACTTTTCGTTACTAATCCAGATCAGTCGGCACGTGAGAAGATAGACCCTTGGCTAAATTCCGGCAGCTCGGAATGACACGGGGCGCCGCCCTTTCTCCCGTCATTAATTTAGCCCAGACCTCACGCAAGAATTCCTAAGGGACACTGTTGAACTGCGCAGCAAGTTTTTTCATTGCTGCATTCTCGCGGATAACTTCACCAGCCTCTCGGCTGTGCAGGGTTATCTCTGCAGCGATTGAGCGACCGAGAATTCGCTGATCAATATTGCCATACGACCCAGGAACGAGGCTTCCCAACCAACCGACCCATGCCGGAGTATGAGTGTTGCCGACAATGATGCCGGGGCGAAATACGGCGAGGCGGGCAAAGCCGACATGACGCACGGTGTCTTCCTTCATGCCCATTACTCGCGCATAGCGGAACCGGCTGCGAGCTGCGCTTCCTGCCGCAGAAAGTAGGCAAAACTGGGCGATTCCGGCGTCATGGCAGCCACGCGCAAAGGCACCCACGACGCCAAGCTCAAGTCGCCGCAATTCTTCTTCGCTCCAGCGCATCGATCCGGAACCGACACCCACACAGCTCACGGCGCTGGCGGAACCTTCGCTTAATACTCTGCGGGCAAGGGCGGTAGTGTGCTCGGCAAAGTCCGCAGCGCCCGTATCAAGAACGACGTTGCGTACCCGCGATCGCGGCGCAATTGGCTTTCTGGTGACCATCACCACTTCCCGGCATTCCGAAGTTGCGAGCAGTTCCGCGACGGCTGCACCGCCGACTTGCCCGGTACCACCAAGGATAATTGCTGCAAAACTCTGCTTCACAAATAAGGACCTCTGGTTAGGGTAAGGATGCTACATAACATCGGAGATTGCGCCGAATTTCACGCGCGTCAGGCACTCAGATTCTAGCCAAAGCCGCTTCGCAACCGTTTCGTCCAGCGCACTTTTCGGAATCGGCGCAGCCGTCGGATACCCCTTCGCCTCCATGAAGCCGTCCGGCCCGTAATAGCCGCCGGCGACTGCTTCTGCGGCAACCGCTGCATACAGCGTCGGTAATGCCCCGTGCGCAGCATCTTGCGAAAGGATCGGCTTCATCACCGCCAACGTCATTTTCATCCACAGTGGTAAATGATCCGCCTGCAGATTGGTCACTGCGTATCCGGGATGTGCGGCTGTGCTCAGAATGGGAGACCAGACTGTCTTCAACCGCCGTTGCAACTCCCGCGCGAAAATAAGGTCAGCCAGCTTCGATTGCGAATACGCCTGCATCGGCTTGTACACGCGTTCGCTCTGCAAATTATCGAACTCGATTTTGCCTTGATTGCTTGCAGCACTCGATACGGTCACCACGCGCGAGCCCGCCTTTTGTTTCATCGACGGCAGCAGCAGCGCAGTCAAGGCAAACGGCCCAAGATAGTTCGTCGCAAACTGGCGCTCAAACCCATCCGCAGTGATCTCGCGCGCCGGCAACGCCATCACGCCCGCGTTGTTAATCAGCAGGTCGAGCGATTGGCTGGGAAATCGTTCCATCACGCGCTTCGCGAACGCATGGACAGACGCCTGCACCGCAAGGTCGACGATCTCTGGATAAAGCTGTGCCTTCGGAACCTGCTTCAGAATGCGCGCGGCAGCATCGTCGGCTTTGGCCTGCGTCCTCGCAGGCAAAATCAGCTCAGCGCCCTTGCTGGCCAGCGCCAGCGCCGTCTCAAACCCGATGCCGCTGTTTGAACCCGTTATCAGAGCCCTGCGCCCAACCTGCGAGGGAATTTTTGCTGTAGTCCAATTCGTCTTCATGGGTCTATCTCCAAAGTTGAGTGTGGGTTGGTGACGGTGAGCGCTAAATGCTGGTCAGGCCCGCTTTGCCACTACGGCAGGCTCGTGCCGGTGAGCCGCTCGGCCTCGCTCCACAGCCGGGCTGCGAGCTCCATTGACCGCCCCGACCGCGGGATGGACGCCCGATGTGTCCGACCCACCATCGCCCACCAGCGGGGGCCGTAGTACGCGCCTTGCTCGGCTTCCGGTGCCGTCGCAGCGTACAGCAGTGGCTCCGAGCCGACCTCGACCCCCTGCGAGGGGAGCACGGTCCAAAGGGAGATGCCCGACGGACCGATGCCGGAGTTACGGATCGGCTTCAACTGCGCGTCGGTGCTGCGGCCGAGGTTCTTACCCGCGGTCTGCAGGTTGGTGCGGGTGAAGCCGGGGTGCGCGAGGGTGCTCTTCAAATCCCAGCGGCGCTCCCCGGCGACGGCAGCCAGATGCCGGCCGAACAGCAGGTCCGCGAGCTTCGAAGCAGCGTAGGCGCGAACGGGTGAGAAGCGGCGGCGCGTCCAGTTCAGATCCGTGAAGTCGAGCTTCCCGAAGTTTGCGGTGCCGCTCGACATCGTCGCGACGATGACGTGGGGCTGCTCGAGCAACCGCGGCAGGAGCAGGTTGGTCAGCGCGAACGGGCCGAGGAAGTTGGTACCGAACTGGAGCTCGAACCCATCCACGGTTTCGTAGCGCTTCGGAGGCGCCATCACCCCCGCGTTGTTCACGAGCGCATGCAGCGGCTTCTTGTCCTCGATGATCCCGGCAGCGAACGCCCGCACAGAGGAGAGGTCGGCGAGATCGAGGCGGCGCACTTGGATGGCAGCGCCCGGAGCATCGCGCAGGATCTCAGCCCGCGCCGCCTCGCCCTTCTCGGGCGACCGGACCGCCAGGATGACCTCGGCGCCTGCGAGGGCCAGTCGGCGGGCGGTCTCTCGGCCGGTGCCACTGTTCGATCCGGTGACGATGAAGCGGCGGCCGCGCTGTGTGGGGACCTGATAGAACATGGCTTCTCCTCGTGAGGTTAAGAGACCATCGGTCTGCCGGCGCTTCTCGATAACAGACCGATGGTCTCTAAGGGAATATTCGCCGTAGTCCAATTCGTCTTCATGGAGCTATTATTGCGTTGATAGTATCCTTTGGCAATAAGGCACCTTTTCTTCCCGTACACACCTGGAGGTAACTAATGAAGAAATCAACGAAAGAATCGAGACTCACCTGGGAACGCATCAAGGATTTCTGCGAGACCCTGACCGAAGCCGAAGATGCGCTCACTCGCGAGATGGTGTCCCGCATCTCAGACAAGTGGTCGCTCTGGACCTTGAGCGTGATTGCCGAACATGGTCAGCCCATGCGCTTCTCCCGCATCATGGATCAAGTCGAGGGCATCAGCCAGAAATCCCTGACGAAAACCCTCCGCGGATTGGAGCGTGACGGACTTTTAACACGCGAGGTCTTTGCCGAGGTTCCGCCCCGGGTTGAATACACCATCACGGCTTTCGGCTCCGAGATGCTCGACAACGTCGCTCCGCTCTGGCTCTGGGTGGCGACAAGCGTTCAGCGCTTTCAGGGCTGCCGAGCCGCGTTCGATCGTCGCGGAATCCGGCCCGGAAAGAATAACTGAGGTTGAGATGGCGAGCGCAGGAAGGATCAACGAGCGCTGATTGATGCCGGCCTTGATCATTAGTCCCGACAAACGATAGGACGTCCCATACCTCTACCGTGCAACGGCACAGACCCGTTTTCCCCTCCGAAGGCAGAGGTCTGTAACCAAAAAGCAGAGGTCGATGAGGGTGCTGGCGAGGGTGCTGAGGGATTTCTTGGACTGCTTTTCAAAGACTTACAGTGCTTTTGTTAGCCATCAGTGCCGATGGAATCAATGGGTTACGATCAAAAGCACTTCTGTCACGGCAGAGGTCGCGGGTTCAATTTTGCCGTCCTGTGCATGGATGCGGCCCATTTTTGGTTGATATGCGGGGCCGCTGGCTTCCAATCATCCGACCGAAAACGCTGCTTTACCCCTGATCAGCCGGGAAGAGGCCATCTTCGGCGCAAGACGCCAACGACCTTCCGCTTGCTGGCAGAGGGCCGTTCGGAGATCCATTGAACCGTTCTGTCCACGACCAGGCTTCCAGAAGCGGCTGGGCCCAAAAGCCATAGGCCATTGGGCGAATGGTTAACTTAAACTCAATGCTTCGCCGAATTGCGCGCCAGAAAGGCTCCAATCGTTCCTCTCGGCCCCTCTCCACTCCAGCGATAACATTAGGGTTCCATGCCTAACGATTCCCCTGTTAACCGAAGGGTTGTAGGTTCGAAGACGGAGCACCGCTAAAGCTCTTACGACTGTGGGGGATTTTGGGGGGACCCTCAAGGCAAAACCAGGGTAAATTGGAGTAAAGATACTGACGTCTGCGAGGCGTATCTTATTGATGGTGAGTATAGTTAGGTAAAGAAGAGTAAATGGTGGGAAATGACCGGATAGGCCTTCTAAGCCGGGGGTTGTGGGTCCACGCGCACTTCGGGGTTTGCTCTCGGCGCCTTTCGGCAGTTCTTCCTCCTTTACCGTGCTCCCCCGAGAAACCCGAGCAAATGCTCGCAGGCCTGGTCGGCTGCTGGCAATCGATTCATGACGCGGATCTTGACGCCACAAGACTCCATCAGAGCGGCCAATGACGCCTTGTGCCTCAGGCTGCGCACACGGACCTCGCGGGGCAACACGCCCGTCTCCTTAACTGCAGCAAGGAACACTCTCGCCAAGGCGACCTCCGGCGCTACAGTCGAATCGGTTGCCTCGGGCGCATATACGATCCCTGAATCCGCATCGACGGCCAGCGCGATGGCGGCGCAACTGGGGCGCTCGTTGGGCTTGCCCACGGCAGCGCCGCTGAAGATGTACTCCAGTTCCATGGCGCCGCGCAGGGCATAATCGCGGCCACGCAGCTGGCCGAGCAACTCTTCCGGGATTTTTACGGGCTCCGCTCGACGCTCGAGCGGCAGAACGGGCTTGACCAGATCGACGTTGTAGCGTGGTTCGGCACCTTCCGCACGCGTAACCAGCGGATAAACACCTTCACTGTCCCAGAAGTTCTCCTCTGCCTTACTGGCTATGGCGGTGCAGATCACGACGACAGCGCGGATGCACTCGGCCAGTGTGCGCGCTTCCTCGGCGTTCACAAACCAGGGATGGAACCCAGGACGAATGGCGCGAAAGACCGGCGAGACCAAGTTTCGACCACGCGGATGGCCAAGCGCAGCAAGCAACTCGCGATCCTGCCGCTTCAGATCCTGCCGTGGGACAAGCTCGACACAGAGACAGTCCATGGAGGTGAGGGCCTTGCCGGGATCGGCGATCTCCTCGGCTGCCATCTTGCGAAACAGGCGCAGCCCTTCCTCGCCACGATAGGCGTGCATGGAGCGGACCTCGCCGAGAGAACCCATCACCGAGCAGCACCACAGCTCGCCGCTCACGCTGTCGCGCGTGAGAACCAACTCGCTCTCGTCGAGCAACTGCCAGGGGACGAAGCCGAAAAGATCGGTCGCCTGACTGTATAACCTTTGCATGGCGGCAAACACCGGCGGAGCTTCGCCGGCCAGTTCTTTCACGAAGAAGAATTCGGGGGGAGCAGTCGCAGCGTTGGCGGGTTTCTTAGGCATGATCGATCCGAACTTCAAGTCTATAAGAGTTCAAACGGCCATTAGGCCGCCGCGAACGTCAGGCGTTAGGATGACCTGAGATACGCATTCACCGGTCTGCGGAGGCGGAGATGAGCGGCAGCGAACTGGATCGGCAACAGATCCGGCGTGCAATTCGTCAAATGGGCAACGAGTACGTCTTTTATCTTTTGGACGATGCCATATCGCTTCTCTCCCAGGCTCAGCTCCGGCAGTTGATTGCACCTTACGCGAACCCAGATCAATTCATTGAGCACGAAGCGCCGCGGAAGGATTTGCTTGTCGAGGTTTTGGCCTTTCAGAAGACCAGCCTGGCTGGCGAGTACTACGAGGAAACTCCGATCCCTGCGAGGAATTGCGAGGAGAACTCCTGGCGGACGCTCTGCTGGATCGCCGATTTTCGCCGGCTGCTCGGTCGCTGCGCGGCGGAGTCTAGTTCTGCGAGCGCCGCCGATGTATGTCGGACATTCGAGATTCTGTTCGGATTGCTCAATAGCCTCGACGACGGAACCGGCGAGGGGATCTTCTTTACCGAAGAAGGCGGATCGTGGATGGTGGGCGTCGATTGGGAAAACGTGCTACCGGCGTGGTTCCGGGTACTGGCGGCCACAGTGGCACCGGCTGAATATGCCCCGCGCGTCGAAGCGATAATCCGCCGCCATTGCCCCAGTGAGCAAGCGGAGATGCTGGTGCTGGCCCGCAGCGTTGAAATGTCCGTGCAGCAGCGTCCGGCGCGCGAGGGCTGATCGCTGGAGTGGATGGAACAATAGATCCTTTTGAGGGAGTTGCAATACCCGCAAGGCCGTCAGTATCGGACTCGCCACGATCCGGCATACTGATCCGGCATCAGTCAGCCCGGGGAATCTCATTGAAATTTTCGCGGCGTCACGGGTCACGCAGTGCGCGAAGAGTCCGCGGGGAGCGCGAAAGTCACTCAGCTTGGCAAAAGTACTCAGGACCCGGTCGAAGGCCCTTGAACTCCGTGTCGGTTAACGCGACTCAACTGCAAACAAGTGCCTGAGAGCCGTCTCAGATTCACCCACGTTGCCCGTCCATTTGCCATCGTATTCCGGCAGATCATCGTATTTGCATCGCTGGACATGCCAGGATATTTGACCGTCAGGAGAATCGATATAGATCACATGATCGTATCTGCCACGGGCTTTGGAATCTCTTTGTATTCCATAGGGCCAGTTTTCACGCTTTGCGTGCTCCAGCACCGCTTCTATGGGCATCTCTTTGTAGGCAGCGAGCGCAAGCTTTGTTCCAGCCTCAACACGATTGAGTTTCTTTCGGTAACCAATACAGTCGGCCCACCGCTTATAGAACTCAGCAATCATCTCGGACGATGGAGTCCCCGTCGCACATGCAAGCTCAACACGTTGCCTGATTGCCTCGATCGAGGCATCTTCGCGCTCAATTCTCACCTCGTGCTCTCGGTATTCCTTGCGTTGCCGTATTCTTTCCGGGGTCGCGCGCAGCGGGATGTTTTTAACCTCGTCTTCATTCCTGACGCTGGCGGTACGGTATCCCCGCGCATACGCTTCATCGAGCAATTGCGCCAACAGCCTTCTATAGACAGTATCTTGGAGCATCACGTCCGGCTCGTCGTCATCTTCCAATTGCGACAGTGATCCCCAGTGATCTCGTGTCAATCTCTCGCCGTAAGTGTTTTCCTCACAGGTCCAGATGCGAATGAAGGCGGTATTCCTTTCACTTCTAGCCATCAGATCGTTCTCACCATCCCAACCAGCACGATTCCTGGTTCTCCGTCTAAAGCAATTCGCTCTTCATTGAGCAGGGCTAGGCAACCTTAGTCCGCAGAACCAGTCGCTGTGGTTAAGAAGCTGTGCAGACCCTATCGGCAGAAATTCTGGAAAACCCAGCGCTGACCCCGGGAAGCCACCCGTTCTAAGAGGTGAGATTGGCAGACCAGATGTCGACCGATCGCACGCTTCTCGGTAGGCTCCCGTCGGCACACTGTTTGCCCACCTGCGCCAGATCCAAATGCGCCAAACTCAGACTTTGGCGACACAAGTGCCCAACGCCGGTTCGGATTACAGAAAACATGTCACATGCCGGTTATATCGGTGCCTATACTGAAATGACATGCATTCCCAGCCCAACCTGAAGCCGTCAACGAGTGAATTAATGAGGCATGAAATGACGGAGTTGAAAGGCAAAGCTGCAGAGGAGCGGATGCTCGAAGACGCAAAGAGGTTCATCTTGGCGTCCGGTGAGTTCGGGACAGTTTCTGATCTCGCTAGACTCCTTCAGGTTGACAGCAACAAACTCGCTCAACAACTCAACGCTTGGAAGAATTGCGGTGAGATCTTCTCGATTCCGGGTGAAAACGAAAGCGAACAGTTTCCCCTATTTGCACTCGACCCACGTAGTGGCCCGCAAGTGTTTGAGGCGATTCCCAAAGTCCTGCAGATTTTCCGAGACAAGTTGTCTCGGTGGGCCATTGCTGGGTGGTTCATCGCTGCTTGCAGCTACTTGGATGACCAGAGCCCGAAAGATC
>Ga0302193_10002767_pt1 | contig 14372 bp, 10 predicted proteins | sample II_Bog_E3_3_FD_200228 | JGI IMG/M metagenome (GOLD analysis project Ga0302193, IMG submission 200228) | Peat permafrost microbial communities from Stordalen Mire near Abisko, Sweden - II_Bog_E3_3 | ecosystem: Environmental > Terrestrial > Soil > Wetlands > Peat | place: Sweden: Abisko...
CGGACGGCGCTGTCCAGAAAGCCAGATGAGCTGGCCAGGCAGGAACTCGCCACCTTGCACGCGAAAGGGGAGGTCGGCCCGGCCCTTGTTCTCAAAGATCCTTATATCCTCGATTTCCTCGATCTTAGGGATCAGTACATCGAGCGCGACTTTGAAGACGCGATTTTGCGGGAGCTGGAAATGTTCCTGCTCGAACTCGGCGCCGGTTTCTCCTTTATCGCTCGGCAGAAGCGCATCCAGCTGGACGGCGAAGATTTTTACATTGATCTCCTCTTTTACAACAGAAAGCTTAAGCGGCTGGTCGCAGTGGAGCTGAAGCAGGGAAGCTTTCGAGCAGAGTACAAGGGGCAAATGGAGCTTTATCTCCGCTGGTTGTCCAAATATGAGAGCGAGGACGCTGAAGGCCCGCCTCTCGGCATCATCCTGTGCGCTGGAGCCAGCTCCAGACAGATCGAGCTGCTGGAACTGGACGCAGCCGGGATACATGTTGCAGAGTACCTAACCGTACTGCCGCCCCGTGAAACGCTCGAACGCAAGCTAGCAGATGCCATCGGGGCGGCTCGGCTCCGATTCGAGTCCAAGCCTGAGGCGAGTACATCTTGAGCGCCGGCTTGGTCCCCGTACTGATGGAGGCGGTCGCTGCCACCAGAGGACCGCTTTGGTGAGCTGCGGAGGGCCGTGGTCAATGGGGGAGGGGGAAACGTCGCCATGCGTTCTCCATAACAAGTTCCTGCTAGGTCAGTCGTCGATCCTGACTACGGAGCGGTATCTTGGGTCGCAGCAGGAACTGGCGGTAGCGGTGAATGATGGTCTGGGCTTCTAATCCAGTCATCAGGAGCGAGCCGAACGATGAAGCGACGAATCTGTTCCTATGACCTGGCCGCGGTTCCCGAAGACGCTTATGTCGTGACCGACGACGGAGGCGAGATCTATCTATGCAATGCACGCTGCCTCTGTATCTGGGCTGTGTCGCTGGCGACCAGGCCGGGACTGAGCGAAGAGCTCAAGACCCGGAGGCTGGTCCTGAAGGTGCCCGCCGGGGAAGAGTTTGTGTTCGAGACAATCATCGGACTGGCGCGATGGGCCAGCTCCCATGCGCTCGGGACGGCCGAGTAGCCGTTCCTATGTGCGAATAGCTCTTCGCTGCCAGCCAACCTCTCGCCCGCGCTCTGCTGGAGGAGTGGCGGGCGGCGTCCAGACTACACTGACGTCCCCGAGTTTGGCCGGGGCTTCGCGGACAAGAACCTGCGCCGCATGATGCAATTTGCGGAGGCGTTCCCGGACCGGGAGATTGTCGCTACGCTGTCGCGACAATTGAGTTGGTCGCACCTCAAAGAGCTGTTGCCCCTTGGGCGCCCCCATCAAAAAGAGTTCTATGCCGAAATGTGCCGTGTCGAAGGCTGGAGTGTCAGGACACTGCGCGAACGGATCGACTCCATGCTCTATGAGCGCACCGCGCTTTCAAAACAACCCGATGAACTTGTAAAGCAGGAACTGGCCGTGCTGCGGGATCGCGGAGACATGGCGCCGACGATGCTGCTCAAAGACCCCTACCTCCTCGACTTCCTCGGTCTGACTGACCGGTTCCTGGAGCGCGATCTCGAAGATGCCATACTGCGCGAGCAGGAGACCTTTCTCTTGGAGCTGGGCGCGGGCTTTTCGTTAGTAGCACGGCAGAAGCGCATACAAGTCGACGGAGAAGACTTTTACATCGATCTTCTTTTCTACAACCGCAAGTTGAAACGGTTGATCGTCGTCGAGTTGAAGCAGGGAAGCTTCAAGCCGGAATACAAGGGGCAGATGGAGCTTTACCTCCGGTTGCTGGATACAATGGAATGCCGCCAGTGAGTGCAATTGAATGTCGCCACTGGCGGCATCCCCAACGCACTGTTATCACGCCACCCGATGCAATCCAAACCCACCACCCATTACAATCCAATTTCGCCACCTAGAACGAAGGGATCTCGACCAAAGAGGAAGGGTACTTTGTCGGGCTTGCGCCACCTCGTAGTAGCCAGAGATGAGACGAGGCACCGGCGCTTGTGCAGCGCACAGGCCGCTCGTGGCGAGGTTTTCGCTCCTGGCGTTGAAGGACCCTCCGCAAACCCACGCAAAACGCCCCGCACGTCCTCTCAAGGCGAAGAGTTCGAGTTCGAGCCTCGATAACGCTACCAAATTCAATGACATACGGCGACCCTAGAGGTCGTTGTCGTTCGGGGCACAAAAGGGCTCACATATACTCCGTTTTGGATGACTCTGTGCGACTCGGTGCGACCTTGGGACAAAAAAGGGGGAAATCGAGGCGCAAATCTCCGACGATGTGCATTCTATTTGGGGTCGAGCGCAATGGCGCTGGGCGCAGCCGACGTTGCGAGTTGCTGGACGACCGTAACGCCCGCGGCTGATACCTCCGACACGCTGTTATTGCCGGAGTTCGCGACCCAGAGGTTTCCCGTTGCGTCGAAGGCGAGCGAGATTGGCAAGCTGACTCCGACGGGTGCGAAAGGCGAACCGGTGAGTGGCGCGCCAGCGGGCGAAAACGCCGACAGGCTCGACGCGGTGGAGTTTGCAATCCAGGCGTTCCCAAAGACATCCATCGCGATCGCGGTCGGAGTGACGAGACCATTACCGGATAACGGCAGTGCGGTGACAGGCGCGCCAGTCTGGGCGAGCAGCGTCACCGTGTTGTTGCCGGCGTTCGCGACCCAGATGTTTCCCGCGCCGTCGACCGTAGTTGTCGAAGGCTTGTTGAAGTCGCCGGCGGTGTAGTTGATGGCAAGGGTCCAGTCCGCTGGTGCTTTAGGCAGCGTTGGCTGGAACGGACTCTGCGGCGGGATGGTGTTGTAGAGCGCGGTTACATTCAGGGTGGGATTCTGGGCGATTGCCAGTGTCGCGGCAATGGTGTCGTTTGGAGCAGTGCCGCCGACGGGTGTGAGTAAAGCGAAGAGCGTGTGGCATGGGCTTCCTGCACCAGTGTCGCCGCTGGTATTGATGCATGCGGCAATCAGGTTGGCGAGCGTGTTGATCTCGGCGGCAGGTGCGACGGCTCCGGCAGGCAGTAGGTCTCCGGAAGCAGTGCCGGCGCTGGTGTTGACCAATTTGTGGACCGAGGCAAAGGCGTGCGTAAGCCCCGCGACATTGTTCCCAGAGGTGCCGAGCGCAGCAGCGCCAGACATAAAGGGCGCAAGGGCAAAGACGCTGCCGACGGTAGTCACCTCATTAATGCTGATGAAGGTATTCGCGTTGAGGTTTGCGCAGTCGCCCAAAGCAGCCATCACGGCTGAGTTGGAGTTGACGCCGGAGCCGCTGTCGCCGCCGGTTGCTGTTATGTAGAGTTGATCGCCCGGGCTGCAGCTATAGTCGCCGCCAATGTTGAAGCCGCCAGCGGTGTCTGAGAGGACCGAGACTTTGAGGATGTTTTGGATCGGGTCGCCATATTTCTTGATGGAAGCGATGTAGAGCCCGAGAGCCGCGCCCGAAATAGGCTGCTGGCCCCCATGAATGCTGCCGTGCAGGGCTGCGCGCGCGGCAGGAGCAACGGGGCTGGCGGTTTTTCTGACCGCGCCAACTCCGCAGCCACTGAGCAGGAGAGAGAGTGTCGTGAGTGCAAAGGCGCTTTGGAGGATAGGTGTGCTGTTTTTCATGAGGTCTCCGTGGAGTTCTGCTCACCGCTTTACGGTTTGGTCCCAGGTGTGGCGTTGATGACGGCGTTCACCAGTACTGGCGACGGAGCGGCTGTCCCGACGATCTCCGTGACGGTGTTGTTCCCGGCGTTGGCAATCCAGACGCTTCCGGCGGCATCGACGTTCACACTGGCTGGCTGTGACATATTGCCGGCCGCGGCGACGGGCATCGCGCTTACTGGGACGCCGCTACTGTTGAACACCGAAAGCGTGCCATTTCCATTGGCGACCCAGACATTGCTCAGTCCATCGACCGCGAGCGTGGCGGCGTTGTTCAGGCCACCTCCGCTCAGTCTCCCGACGAAAGCACCGGCGTCCGTAAATTTAGTCAAGCTGGTGCCTGCCGGATCGATAGACAGGATGGAACCGGAAGAGTCGACCGCTACGCCGATTCCGCCACCAGGCGACCCGGTACTAGCGGACGAGCCAGTGGTAGGAAATATGGAGAGCGGGGCGCTCTGGTGCACGACAACGACGTTGACTATGGCTGGAGGCGTAGTCGCCGTCGGTGTAACGGAGTTGGATGGAGCCGAGGCTGGGCCGTTTCCGTTAGCGTTGGTCGCTGTCACTGTGAAGGTGTAGGCGGTGCCGTTGGTGAGGCCGGTGACAGTGATGGGTGAGGCGGTGGCTGTAGCGGTGATGCCGCCGGGAGATGATGTGACGGTGTAGCTGGTGATCGCGGAGCCGCCGTTGGAAGTCGGCGCGGTGAAGCTGATGGTGGCTGCGGCGTTGCCTGCCGTCGCGGTGCCGATGGTCGGAGCTCCGGGTACCGTCGCCGCAACGCCTGTGCCGCTGAGAAAGATCTCCTGTAGGTCGCTGGAATTACCGCGGCCGTCACCGTCGTTGTCGAAGAATAGAACGGCGCCATCGCTGCCTGCGGACGCAGGGGCGAAGATCACATTGACCGTACAACTGGCGAACGATGCTAGGGTCGCACCGCAGTTGGTCGTGTAGGTGTAATCGCCGTGGTTGATGGAGATCGAAGTCAGATGCAGCGTGGAGGCGCCGGTGTTGGTCACCATAAAGGTCAGCGTCGAGCTTTGCCCTACGCCCACATTGCCAAAGTCGAGCGATGACTGACTCAACGTGCTGACCGGGTACTGCGAGATGGCGGTGCCCGTGAACGTCGGCCCGAGCAGGCTGTAGCCACTGCTAGCGTGCGGGGTGCTGTACTGGATGTAGCCGGTTTCGCTGTCGTTGCCGGCCCGGGTAGGGCTGAAGGTAAAGCCGAGTACGCAGCTTGCGCCTGCCACCAGGTTCGTCGTTCCGGCGACGCAGGTGGAAGAAGGGTGCTGTGGGAAGTCGTTCAGGCCGGGAAGGCCTTGCAGCGTCAACCCGTTGGCACCATAGGCGTCTTGCGTCGTTCCGATGTTGGTGAGCGTGTAGCTCTGCACCGGCGAGGAGCTGCCCACCACGGTGGCGGGGAAGTTGAAGGCCACGTTCACCGTTTGGTTGGCGTTGGGAGACAGCAGACTGGGATCGCGCACATCCGTGACCAGCAGGCCTGTTGCGCCGTCGGCCACGGTGAAGGTGCCGAGCTTGTCCTCCGTCATCACGACGGCGTTGGTGACACCGGCGATACTGTAGCTCGAAACCGCTCCCTGCGGCGAGATCACGCTGAGAGCTGGGCTGCCAGCCGTCGTGACGTAGACCGTGCCGCTCGGCTCGATCACCATCGATGTGATGGAACCGAGACCCTTTGCGAGCGCGCCGGGAGCACCAGCCTTTGCAAACTCGGTCACCAGCCCCGTGGCGTCGCCGCTGTAGAGCAGGGAGTTGGTATCGAAAGCCAACGCCGTCGGCACGGCCACCAGGCCAGCGCTAAAGGTCGAGTATGTGCCCAGCGCATTGAGCTTCTGAATTCTTCCCTGGCCATTGTTGTCTGCTCCGGCGAGATAGAGGCCAGTCGAACCGTCGAGGGCGAAGGCCGTGAGCGAGGCGAGTGCACTCTGCGTGCTGAGGTCGAAGGCCACCGTTTGCGCGTTCGTTGCCAGAGTCGCCGTGTTGTCGTACTTCAGGATGCGGCTGGTCCCGCTGTCCAGCACGTACACCGAGCCGTTACCATCGACCGCTAGTTGCGTCGGCGCGTTCAGGCCTGTGAAGCCGATGGGCACGACGGCTCCCTGGAAAACCTCATAGACCTTGTTTGCGGCAGTGTCGGAGAAGTAGACGTTGCGGTTAGCGTCGGTCGTCACCCCGCCGTAACTGGTGGCGTTGGTGGTGGTCTGCGAGACGATGCCGGGAGAGATGGCGAGCTGCGTGTTGAAAGCGCTGCCGTAGAGCGGCACCTTGAGTACGGTCCCGTCGGAGAACGTGGCGGACACCGATCCAGTTTGCAGACCGGGATAGATGGGCCCCCTCGCAAGGTCGGAGAAGGCGAAGCCGTCCGATGCGGTGAAGCCGTAGGGCGCCTGGTAGGCGTCGTTCGCGGGCACGGCGAGCGCCGTCAGTGTCGTGCCGGTAGGGGAGTGGAAGTACGCGCGGAAGACGCCCCCGTAGTTGCCCCCGTAGCTGCCCTCATAGGAATTCGAGATGCCGGCATCGCCCGCGGGTCCCTGGACGAATTTGAACAGGCCGTCTTCTGCCAGCCAGATGTTGCTCTGGCTGTCGAGAGCGATGCCCGCCGATATCTGGGTGCCGAGCTGGGCCATGTTGCCGCTGGAGTCCAGACGGAAAAGGTTATTAGCGGCACGGTCACTTATGTAGAGGTTGCCAAATTTGTCGAAGACGAGACAGCCCACGCCACGCAACTGCTGATAAGCGAGTTCGGTTGTGGTGCTAACGCCCGATCCGAAGCTGTAAATGCCACCGCTCGCGTAGTTAGCGACTGTACCCACATACACTGTGCCGTTCGCCGCCACGGCGACTGCATCCGGAACGTTGTAGAAGCCGGTGAGCGTGCGGTTGAAAGTCTGGCTGGCAAGGTTATACTCCACCGCGCGGTTGTTGTTCTGGTCGGCGATCCACAGGTTCTGGTAGGTGGGATCGAAGGCGATACCGGAGGGAAAGCTGAGCGGCGGGGTGGGCAGGACAGTCTGCGTGCCGCCGGACGAGAGGACCACGATGCGGTTGTTGTTGCTGTCGGCGATGTACAGGTTGCCGGCGGCGTCGAAGGCCATGCTGCGCGGCTGGTTGAGGCCGGTGGATGGGACAACGGTCAGGTTGCCGGAGGTGTCGTACTTGCGGATGACGTTGTTATTGGTGTCTGCGATGTAGACGTTGTCGGAGGAGTCCACCACATCGTAGTAGCCGGCGTGATCGACGGCCGGCACCGTGGTGCCTGTCAGGTAGTAGGGCGGGTAGGCAACGGTGAAGGTGTAGGTCTGCGCAGTGGTGATCGCGGGATACTGCGCATCGCCGCTGTAGGTGTACAACAGCGTGTGCTTGCCGGGCACCTGACGGCCCAGCGGCAGTACAACAGTTCCATTGGCGAGCGGATACGACTTCGCAGTGCCGCCATCCAGGCTGAGAGTGAGGGTGCCGGTAGGTACCGCGGCGTAGTTCCCGGTTGCGGTCAGCCTAAGGGTGATCGGGTCGGTGTAGAGCGGCGCCGCGGGTGTGGTCGAGCCGGTAAAAGTGGCTGCTGGCGCTGGCTGAACGATGAGATCGATAGGGCCGCGTGTGTCGACGTTGCCGTAGGGGTCTGTGATGATGAAGCTGAAGGGATAAGTGCCCGCTGTTGTCGGTGTTCCGTAGAAACTAAAGTCATGAGGGACTCCGTTGTACGCGTTGCCTTGTTCGCGGAGACCGGGAGGGACAGCTCCTGCAAAAGTGATGCCGTATCCGACAGGGCTGTTGACGATAGAGAAGTTGACGGGCCCGTACGGGACACCGACAGTGGCGATCGGAAAGCTGCTGGCCTGGATGGTCTGATGGGCAAGAGCTACGGTCACTGTGTAGGTTTGCGAGGCGGTGGTGCCGAGGTTGTCGTCTGTTGCGTTGACGGCGAACGTATAGGTGCCGGGATGAATGGGCGTCCCGTTCAGCGAGCCGAAAGCGCCCGTCGTGGTCAGCGTAAGACCGGGTGGGGCTGTCCCGCTCTGGGACAAGGTGGCGTGGGTTGAACCTCCGGTCACGGTGAAACTGACGCTGGGATAGGCGCCGCCGACGGTCGCGGTGGTGGCGACGGCGGGCGTGGCCTGGATCGCCAATGGCGGCGCGGAGGCCGTGGCCTGGATGGCGTCGGCTATGTGAAGCGGTTCGGCCACATTGACGACCGCCGGTTGAGGAACGCTTACGGCGTCGGAAGTCTTGAGGTTTTCCGCGACGTTGACCAATGCGGGTGTCGGCAACGATGGAGCGTCGTTGATGTGGAGCGGTTCCGCGACGTTGACCAGCGCAGGTTGCGGCAAGGAGGGAGCATCGGCGATGTGGAGCAGCTCCGCCACGTTGACCAGAGCGGGGAATGCGACTGTTACGGTGTCGGTCGTGGTGAGGGTTTCGGTGTCTGCGACGCTTTGCGGATTGGCGGTCGTTCGCGGACGGAACTGGGACGTGGTGAGGGTGTAGGCCTGGGTGATCCGCTGGCTGGAAGCGTCGGTTACTGAAACAAAGAGCTGATAGTTGCCCTGGGTTTGCGGGGTGCCGGTGAGCGTCAGCACGTTGCCGGTTGCTGTCCACGTAAGACCCTGGGGCAGGTCGCCGGTGGTTGTAAAGACGTAGGGCGCAGCTCCGCCGGAGGCCAGAAGACGAGCAGCGTACGGCTGATTGGGCATCCCGGCGGGAATTTCTCCGCTGAGTGCCAGCGGTGTGACCTGCTGCTGCGCTGCGGCGGCGAGTACGTGCCGCGCCGCCGCGAATGGAGCGCGTATCGCCACGCACACCAGCGCTATCGTCGCAGCCGCCAGACAGCCGCGCATCATCTTCCGTCCTGAACTTCGCATAGTCATCCCCGCGTTTCCTGCCTATGGTGTCGACCGACGAAAGAGCTAGGAGAAACTGAGGGTGACGGTGACCAGAACGACCTGGCCGGCGGCTACCTGCACGGGATTGGCCAGCGAGGTCTGCGTAAAGAAACCGACGTTGGTGCTGCTGGGGGTCGCGCCCGCAGTGGTGCCGGACGGAAGGGCGTCTCCCAGCACGCATGAAGCTGGGGAGACCTGCGCCAGAAGACTGTAGAGGATGTGGTTGGAACTCTGGCAGGTGGCGAAGCCCGTAGCGACAACGCTGATGGAGCCGGCACTTGGAGCGGTCATTTGTCCCGAGACGACCAGGAGAAATGAGGTGGTGGTAGTACCGAACAAGGTGACGGTGGCCTTCTTCGGAGTTTCGGTGACGGTGTAGAAGCAGTTGCCGCCGTTTCCTCCAGTGCAGGCGCTGGTGTTAGCCCAATAGCCTGTGGGGTTTGCAGCCAGGGTGCATTGGGCGTTGCAGGGCGAAAGGATGCCGGTGGGGTCGAGGAAGATTGCCGGCTCACCCGCCGTGACGGAGCCTGCGAGCAGGTACGTCATGATCTCGCCGAGATCCACCAGTGAGTTCTCAAATTCGCGGTGCTGGGCGAGGGTGCCGTCCGGGTTCTTCACATCGATCACCCAATGGCCGTGGACCTTGATGCCCTGATGGCTGGCGTCGTTCGGGATGACTTCGTTAGATTTTTCCTCTGCTGTTTGCGAAGGAGTCCTGGCGGCCGTTGGGCCGGAGACGTGGCTAGCGGGGATGACGGGCGGCGACGGGTGGTTTGAACTCGAGGCTACCGTGGGCTGGCTGCCGGGTTTCGACGTGGACTGGGCGCGCGCCAGGCCGCCTGATCCGAGGATCACCGTTAGCAGTAGTGCGGCGGATGAAGCGCTGAGGCTAACGCTGGCGATGCAGCGAACGGAACGGTTGAAAAAGGCGGCAAAACGGTTCATTTGCATGTCTCCTATGGGTTGGCGATGGCGAGATGGATGGGGCTTGCAGGATGATGTGGTCGACGCAGAAGGGTGCGGGTCATGGGAGATCGTCCTTGACCGTTGCCGGGAGCAGGCCGAATTCGGACCGGGAAATGGGTTCCGTGACACCGTGCGGCCTCTGGGCGTCCAGGATGGTTGGAGAGAGCGGCGATGCCTCCATGCCGGGCGAATGGGCGATGCGCAATGTGCTCTGCTCAATCTCGATCCTGACCCTGCGGCGGCGAAGAATCATTTGTGGGGACCCCTTTCGGCCGTGGCGGGAGACGAAATTCCCGCTCCCGACGCTCGGCCTCCACGTACAATCGGGCAAAACGCCGCACAATGTCCTCAGGGCGCTTAGAAAATTTCTCAGCAGATATTTTTGTTTTTCAGGCCTCTCGAAATGAATGACTTACAGTTTGGGGACTACGTCATCGATCGCTCGCGCAGACAGCTGCGCCGGGGCGAAGAGGGCATTGCGCTCCCCGGCAAGGCGTTCGACCTGCTGGTTTACATGGCTGGCAACCCCGGGCGGCTGCTGCAAAAGAGCGAGTTGCTGGCGTCGGTATGGCCGGATTCCTTCGTCGAAGAGTCGAACCTGACGCAGAATGTTTTCCTGCTGCGTAAAGTGCTGGGTTCGGGGAGCGACAGCCCGATCCTGACGGTGCCGGGGCGGGGATATCAGTTCACGGAGCGGGTCGCCGAGGTGCCAACGGAGGCCCGGGCGACGACGGCGCCGATTGCGGTGGTTCCTGTCCCCCAGCCGGGGGAGCTGGAGGCAACGCACTCGCGCCTGATCTATGAAGAAGAGACGGAGGACCGTATCGTCATCTGGCGGTCGCCGCTGGCAATGGTCTTCGTCGGGGCAGCGGTAGTCTTGCTGGGCGTAGCGGGTTGGCTGGGATGGCAGCGTTGGGAAGACCGCGTCGGAGGGCCGCCGGTGCAGGTCGTACTTGCCGATCTGGACGGCGGTACAGGCGATGCGGTCCTGGACCGCTCGCTGGTGGACGCCATGCGTTTCGATCTGGCCCAGAGCCCCTTCGTCACGGTGGTTCCCGCAGCCATTGTCCGCCAGAGTCTGACGCAGATGATGCATAAGCCAGACGATCCCCTGACCGCAACGCTGGCCCGCGACCTTTGCGAGCGGACCGGCAGCCAGGCCGTGCTGCATGGGTCGGTCGCACGGGTCGGGGAGCACTTCCTGCTGAACGAGGAGGCGACCAACTGCGTCGACGGAACGACGATGACCGTTGCCAAGCAGGAAGCGCTAACCCGCGAGGAGCTTCCACACTCTATTGATAAGTTGGCCGAAACGCTCAGACACGGCGTCGGCGAGTCGCGGCGAACGATCGCCCGCTACAGTGCGCCACTGTTCCCCGTCAACACCGGCTCCATCGAAGCCCTGGAGGACTTCACCCAGAGCAATACCCTGAGCCAGCGGGGAAAGATGACAGATGCCATTGGGTTGCTGAAGCAGGCGGTAGAACTGGACCCAAAATTCGCGGCCGCCTATCTCGGCCTCGCCAACCTCTACGCCAACGTGGGCGATCAGGCCAATGAGCGCGGCTATGTTCTGAAGGCGTACGATCTGCGCGATACCGCCGCCGCGCCCACCCGGCTGTATATTGTCGCGCGTTATCACACCACGATCACTGGCGATCTCTTCGAGAGCCTGCGCAATTACCAGGCGTGGATCGCGGTCTATCCGCGCAACCTTGCGGCATGGGTTGGGGCGCTGGAGATGTACCGGTTGCTTGGCCGGCATGCCGAGGCAATCGACGCCGCGAATCATGCGATCGCCATCAATCCCCACTATCTGACGATCTACTACGGTCTGGCGCTCGAACAGATGCATGCTGGCGACCTGGCTGGTGCGCGTTCTACCTGCGAGCTTGCCATCGGTCGCGGATTGGACGGCGATCCGATCCGCGTAGTTCTGCTCAGAGTGGCATATCTGCGTCACGATGCCAGCCTGCTGGACCAGCAGGTCGCCTGGGCTGCGACGCATCCTGACTCCTCCCATGTCCTGCTGAACGAGGCCCAGTTCGCGTTGCTGGACGGCCGCCTGGAGGATGCGCATGCGTTGCTCGATCGCATGACCGAGACGCTCCAGCAGCAGGGCCTGGCCAAGCTGGCCAATACCTATCGTCAGAACATGGCAAGAATGTATGCGGAGCTGGGCGACATGGACGAAGGCCGTCGGCTGCTGCACGTAGCCGCGATAGACCCCAACCAGGCCGAACAGCTAATGGCTCTGGCGGAGACAGGCGACGCGCCGACCGCGACCGCCATGCTCCGCGACCAGATGACGAAACACCCACAAGCAACGCTTTGGAACAGCATCTATGCGCCCGAGATCCGGGCCGTCCTGGCACTGAAAGCACATAACCCAAAGGATGCAATCGCCGCTCTGGAAGGCACCCGAGCATTCGAAAGCTCCACGCTCGACCTGACCGTGCTGCGGGCGAGGGCGTACCTCGACGCGGGCAAACTGGCGGACGCGGAGGCGGAGTTCCGCAAGGTGCTGGCGCATCCAGAGATTGACCCGGTATCAACCGCTATGCCGGTGGCGAAGCTCGGACTGGAACGAACTCTGAAGCAGGAAGGAAAATCTGCAGACGGACGCTAAGTTGGGCAACCTATACTGACGGTATCCGAGCAAATTTCCTACGTGGCGTGTACACGAACTCGCAGATGCTCAGATCCATGCCGGAGACTTTGCCGCATCGCGCGCAACCTCTGAACTCGCGATCAGCCGTAACGATTACACTGAGACGATTCACTATTTGCTGCTAAGGGTTGGCCGCTTGACTCACGATCCAGCGTTAATCGCGGCCCAGCTCGGGTGGCCCGAATGAGCCGAATTTTGTTCAAACAATCGACGGCTACAGCGCGAGTTCCGATTCTTTTCGCACCGACTTTCCGCCCGAGCGTAACGGATATACCCCAATCTCGGAACCAGCATTCTTCTCGAAATCTCTATTTCCTTGCGCGCCATAACTCATCGCCTCCTATATATACCTGGAACTGCATTATCTTGTTGGGAGTAGTGAAGGCGGGTGTCGCGTTGCCCTTAAATCGAGGAATTTCAGAACAAGCGTGGGTTTCCGGCGCTTAAATCGCGCACGACGATGGCCTCACTGCGCTTAATTATGATCGAAGCTAGCCAGAAGGAAGAGTTGAAACCTGTGCAGTGGATTGATTTCGAGTACGACGGCAAAAAATACGACCTGTCCCATCTGCACCCCCGCACCCTCCAGTTCGTACGCGCCGCGCAGGGGAAAGAACCAGCCGTCGAATATCAGGTGGACGTGATCTTCAGTCTTCACTGTTTTTCGATTGAAACTCTGCCGGGGAGCGACCCTAAGCTGTTGTATTCGGACTCCCGCGAAACAAGGACGTTTGATTTCGAGAGGTACGAACTGTCGAAGCGTCTGCCGGCCATCATCGAATCCCTCTCCCGGAGGAAGTGCTTTCAGACCGATCGCAGCGATTTCGTGACGGTCGAAGTAATCCGGGAAGACGCAACGATCGCCAATTATCATGTCTTCTTTACCGTCTCTAGAGCGACGAAAAGGGGGCATCTAAACCTATACATATCAAGCGCTTATGTAGCCAGCAGGAAAGCCGGTAGCTCTGGGCGGTCGATCAAGTTCATGGTCATTCTGCACCATACGATGAATCAGATCAAAATCAAGGCTTAAAACTCAAAGGGTGACCCACGTGGGGTCACCCTTGAGGACATCTAATTGGGGCCTCTTTAAATCCCTGCACTCGGGCGGGGACCGGTTACCCGGCGGGGTCAACGCATGGCGTTAGGCCATCCCATTCGGACGCTGACATACATATGATGCACCAAGCGCTAGTAAGGTGCAATAGCAAACTACAGCACCAGGCTACAGCAGCGAGCAACACCATCGACTTCAACATTATCGACACGATCAAGGCAACGATCAACCTCCTATCAATGAAAGTGCATAAGTCCTATCAATTCAGCGTAGAAATCTGCTAAACACTCTAGTAGAGTTGCCGCCGATGGGTAAGTCTTTGGTTAGCGCGGCTCCGGCACCTGGCAGGCGTCGATGACCGCGGCGTGGACAAGTTGCGTGAGGTCATGCCCACCCAGCCTTGGCATCGGTCCTTTGGCAAAGCGCCTCCGGGCTCTTCTCGTGAGGACCCCATTCCAGCCGATATCGGCCGCATTCTGGCGATTAAGCCCAGCATCCTGGGGCGGTTCAGTCCAATCCGCTTTTAGCACACACCGGTGCGGCATCCGGCATTCATCCATTCCCAATGCATCCCCGCCGCGCCGCTAACCCAAAAAACCCTGTATTGTCATGCGTTATCAGCGGACGCAGCTCTCCCAGGAGACCGGAGTCCCCAATTCAAAGCGGCAAAGCTTTGGCGGAGCGATCCGGAACGTTTCTTCTAAGTTTTAGTTTTTTTGTTCAGCTTCGCGACTAGCCACACAGTGGCCATGGGGCCGAGGATGTACTGCGCCACGGTTCTGAACAATTCTAAGAAGATATGTTCCATCGATCACCTGAGCGTGGAGAGCGCTTGGTACGCGAATGCCTGGTCGGAAACCAGGGTGTTAAAGCGAAAGAGACGCCTCACGGCGCCTCATTAAGTACATGCAAAAGGGTCGGCGATATGCCGGCCCTCGTCGAGGATTCTTTCCTCTACCTATCTAGTGTCGGTATTTGGTCATTCCGGGACATTTTCAATCAAACTTTTTTTGCCGCAGCCCGCAGCCGACTCATCCCTGTACGATCAAACCGTCGCCAAGCCGCTTGCAGAGCTTTTCTGTCCGTTTCGT
>Ga0302193_10002773_pt1 | contig 14354 bp, 7 predicted proteins | sample II_Bog_E3_3_FD_200228 | JGI IMG/M metagenome (GOLD analysis project Ga0302193, IMG submission 200228) | Peat permafrost microbial communities from Stordalen Mire near Abisko, Sweden - II_Bog_E3_3 | ecosystem: Environmental > Terrestrial > Soil > Wetlands > Peat | place: Sweden: Abisko, Stordalen...
GCTTCCAGGCCGTCAAGGTGCCGCCGCCCAACGAGGCCGACGCCATCAAGATCATCATGGGCATCAAGGACCGTTACGAGAAGTTTCATGCGGTCAGCTACACCGATGCCGCCGTCGAGTTCGCGGTTTCGCACTCCAGCCGCTACATCCCCGACCGCTTCCTGCCCGACAAGGCCATCGACCTCATCGACGAGGCCGGCGCGCGCGTCAAGCTGCGCCAGACCTCGCTGCCCGAAGAGATTACCGAGGTCCAGAAGCGCATCAAGTTCATTGTGCACAGGATGGATTCGGCGATTGCCAATCACGAATTCGAGAAAGCCCGCTTCTACTCCGACGAGGAGCGCAAGGAGCGCGAAGGGCTGCGCGACCTGCGCGACAAGTACCATCTGGACGACACAACCGCCGGCATCGTGGACCGCGAGGACATTGAGGATGTGGTCAGCCGCTGGACGGGCGTGCCCGTCACCAGCATCAAGGAAGAGGAGACGCAGAAGCTGATGCGCGTCGAGGAAGAGCTGCACAAGCGCATCGTCAGCCAGGACAAGGCCATCAGCGCCCTGGCCCGCGCCATTCGCCGCTCCCGCGCCGGGCTCAAGTCGCCCAACCGGCCCATTGGCAGCTTCCTGTTCCTGGGCCCCACCGGAGTGGGCAAAACCGAGATGGCCCGCACCCTGGCCCAGTTCCTCTTCGGCTCTGACAAGGCGCTGATCCGCTTCGATATGTCGGAGTTCATGGAAAAGCACTCCGTCTCCAAGCTGATCGGCTCGCCTCCGGGCTATGTGGGCTACGAGGAGGGCGGCCAGTTGACCGAGCGGGTCAAGCGTTCGCCTTACTCCGTGGTTTTGCTGGACGAAATCGAAAAGGCGCACCCGGATGTCTTCAACATCCTGTTGCAGGTCTTTGAGGACGGCCAGTTGACTGACGGACTGGGCAATACCGTTGACTTCAAAAACGTCATTCTCATCATGACCTCGAACATCGGCGCGCGGCACCTGCAAAAGAAGCAGGGCATGGGCTTCCAGAGCGACCGCGAAGAGATGGTCAGCGAAAAAGTCGAGGAGCTGGTCAAGCAGGAGGTCAAGAAGACCTTCAACCCCGAGTTCCTCAACCGCCTCGACGAAATCATCATCTTCCAGGCGCTGTCGGACGCGGACCTGATTCAGATCGTCGAGCTGATGGTGCAGCAACTCAACACCAATCTGGCGCAGAAGTCCATCACGATTTCGGTCACCGAGGAAGCCAAGAAGTGGATTCTCGACAAGACCCTGACGGATCGCAGCTACGGAGCACGGCCCCTGCGCCGCGCCCTGCAGCGCTACGTCGAGGACCCCTTGAGCGAAGCTCTGATTGCCGGAAAAATCACCGCGCGCCCAGCCTTCCTCGAGGTCTACCTGGCCGTCAACCAGCTCTTCTACCGCCCCGTCAGCAACGACGAGGCCGAAAACGAAAGCACCGAGGAGAAAGCCGCAGGCGTGCTGCTGTTCAGCAACTGACGCCGGTTGCCGCCACTCAGGCGGCGGTCCAACAGAAAAGCTCCCTGCCGAATGGCAAGGGGCTTTTCTGTTGCAAAAAACAGCAATTAGAGCGCGAAAGTTGAATTCGTGGTTTCCCACCCATTTCACAAAAAACGTGAAATGGATGGGGCACGGAGCTTCCTTATACCATCCGCGAAAATGCTATAGGAGCCTTTTTCTCTGTTTTAGTACGGTTGCAGCCGGAGTTTCGCTGTTTTTTAACGGCCTGCAAGCCCACTGACTTGCCGACCTGCTGACTGGCTGTTCCCTGTTCCCTGTTCCCTAGTCCCTGCCTTCCGCCCCGTACAATAAAGACTGAAGCCGTACCCCACCCAACCGATGGCCGACGAAAAACAAAAGAAGTCCAAAAAGCCCGACGAAGATCCGGTCGGCAAGGTCTACGACTCACGGCTCATCCGCCGGCTCGGCCACTATCTGCGCCCCTATTGGCTGCAAGCCGCCATCTCCACCCTGGCCATCAGCCTCAAGTCCTTCAGCGACGTCACCGGCCCCTACCTGGTCATGGTGGCCATTGACCGCTATCTCGCTCCCGGCGCGGCTCCGTCTCATTCCAATACCCTTCTGGCCCGCTTGCTCGGCCGCCTGCTTCCCAGCGATCCATATCAGGGCATTACCCGCCTGGCCGCCATCTATGTGGTCGCCCTCTGCTCCGCCTATCTCTTTGAGTTCATCCAGATCTACCTGATGCAGTGGACCGGCCAGAAGCTCATGTTCGACCTGCGCCGCGACATCTTCCGCCACATGCAGCGCATGCACATCGGCTTCTTTGACACCCACGCCGTCGGCCGCCTCGTCACCCGCATCACCTCCGATGTGGACGCCATCAACGACATGTTCACCGCTGGCGTGCTGGCCATGATTGACGATTTTTTTACGCTGTCAATCATGGCCGTCATCATGCTCACTATTAATTGGTGGCTGGCCCTGCTGGCCTTCAGTGTTCTGCCGCTGATTCTCATCGTCACGCGCATCTTCCGCGACCACGTCCGCGAGAGCTTTCGCCGCGTCCGCGCAGCCATCGCCCGCATCAACAGTTTTGTTCAGGAACATGTGTCGGGAATCAGCGTGGTGCAACTGTTCAACCGCGAAAAACGGGCCTTCGACGATTTCGAGGCGGTCAACGAGCAGCACATGATCGCCTTCAAGGACACGATCTTCGCCTACTCGCTCTACTACCCCGTCGTCGAGCTGCTCTCGACCATCGCCATCGCCCTGGTGATCTGGCGCGGGGGCTTCGGCGTGCTGCACGGCGTGGTCTCCATCGGCGTGCTGGCCATGTTCATCCAGTATTCGCAGCGCTTCTGGCGGCCCATCCAGGACATCAGCGACAAATACAACATTTTGCAGTCGGCCATGGCCGCCAGCGAGCGCATTTTCAAGCTGCTGGAAACCGAACCGGAGATTGTCAGCCCCGCCCTTCCGCTCCCCGGCGACGGCTCCAACCGAATCGAGTTTCGCCACGTCTGGTTCACGTACCAGACGCTGACGCCGGAGCAAAAGGCCGCGGTTGACGCGGCCAACGCCGAAACGCCAAGCGCAGCGGCTCTGGCTGCGATTCCCGGCATCGAGTGGATTCTGAAAGACGTTTCCTTCACCATCGAACCCGGCCAGACGGTGGCCATCGTGGGGCACACGGGGGCGGGCAAAACCACCCTCACCAGCCTGATGATGCGCTTCTACGATGTGACTGCCGGCCAAATCCTCATCGACGGCATCGACCTGCGCGAACACGATCTGACCGAGCTGCGGAAGCACTTCGCGGTTGTGCTTCAGGACCCGTTCCTTTTTACCGGCACGCTCAAGGAAAACATCCGCATGGACAACGACGCCATCACCGAAGCGGCGCTGCGCCAGGCGGCGCGCGACGTCAACGTGCTGGACTTCATCGAGAGCCTGCCGGGCGGCTTCGACGAGCCGGTGCAGGAGCGCGGCAACTCGCTTTCGACCGGGCAGAAGCAGCTCATCAACTTTGCCCGCGCGCTGGCCTACAACCCGCGCATTCTCATCCTCGACGAGGCCACATCCAGTGTGGACACCGACACGGAACTGCGTATCCGCGGCGCGCTGGAGCGCATGGTCGAGGGCCGCACCAGCGTCCTGATTGCCCATCGCCTCTCGACCGTGCAGCAGGCGGGCAACATTCTCGTGCTGCACAAGGCCCAGTTGCGCGAAAGAGGCACACACCAGGAACTGCTCGCCCAGCGCGGCCTCTACTGGAAGCTCTACCAGCTCCAGTACAAGGACCAGGAAGTCAGTGGTCAGTGAACAGGGGTCAGTGATTAGTGGTTAGTGATCAGTGGTCAGTGAGTCAGCGAGCCGGCAAGCCAAAGGCGACGTGGCGTATTTGCCGCTTTCCAAGGCGATGGCGCGTGTAGGCATGCAGGCATAGTTAGAACGACACTCTGTCGTGCTTAGGGAGATCAGGTGAAGAGAGATTTGTTTCGGCTGAAGGCTTCGATCGTTGACATTTTTCTAATGGCGGTAGCGGCTGGACTGCTCTGGCAGGCTCAGCTTTGCGCGGCGCAGGCGGCCAAGGACGCGTTCGTCGCGGAAACTGCCAGCGGGCAACTGCGCGGCGCGGCGCGGGCCGATGGCGGCGCGGAGTTTCTGGGCATTCCCTATGCCGAGCCGCCGGTGGGCGAACTGCGCTGGCATGAGCCTGTGCCCGCCAAGCCATGGAGCGGCATTCGCGACGCCAGAGCCTTCGGCGGCGCATGCGCGCAGCCGCTGCTGGGCGGGGAGTGGAACAAGTACGACGCCAAGGCAGGAAAGGAAGATTGCCTCTATCTGAACGTCATGACGCCGGTCTGGCCGGCGAAGAGGCCCTTGCCGGTGATGCTCTGGATTCACGGCGGCGCGAATGAGGGCGGCTCGGCCTCCAGCTCGCTCTACAAGGACGGAACGCTGGTTCATCACGGAGTGGTGCTGGTCACGGTCAACTACCGGCTGGGCATCTTCGGCTTCTTCAGCCATCCGGGGCTGACGGCCGAGTCGCCGCACCATGCCTCGGGCAACTACGGATTGATGGACCAGATTCTGGCCCTCGGCTGGGTGCGCGAGAACATCGCGCGCTTCGGCGGCGATCCCAACAACATTACCGTCTTTGGCCAGTCGGCCGGCGCGCTGGACACGGGCCTGCTGATGGCTTCCCCGCTCTCGAAAGACCTCTTCCAGCGCGCCATTGCCGAGAGCAGTTCTTCGTTCGTCCAGATCGCGCCTTCGCTGGCCGAGGCGGAAGCGGCGGGAGAGAAATTTGCCGCTACTCTGAAGGCCCCTGCGGGCGCTGATGCCGTGAAGTTCCTTCGCCAGCTATCGGTGCAGGAGCTGTTAGCAGCCCGGGAGAGCGTGACTCCGCACCCGGTCTTTGGCCCATCGGTCGACGGCTGGGTGATTGCGCGCTCGCCCGCCGCGGTCTTTCAATCCGGGCAGGAGGCCGGGATTCCGTTGATCTTTGGCACCACGGCCCGGGAGTTCGATGCGAAGGTTTACGGCACGCCCACCGCGCCGGAGGAGTTGCGCAAGGTTATTTCGAACGCCATGGGAAGTTTTGCTCCGCAGGCGCTGGCGGCCTATGGACTGGCTGATGGCGGCCAGGGCCAGGACGATCCGCTGTATGGCTCGGCGGCCGACCAGTGGACCGCCGACCTGAACTTCCGCTGCCCCGCCACGGCGCAGGGAGTATGGCACGCGGCGGCACATCATCCGACCTGGGAGTACGAGTTTGCGCACGCCATTCCCGGCCAGGAAGCGCAGGGCGCGGTACACAGCTCCGATCTGCCTTATGTCTTCGGGTATTTCCCCAAGGAGGGAAACATCGCGGGAAACTTTACGGCCACGGACGAAAAGATTTCCGATCTGATGGTGAGTTACTGGACGAACTTCGCCAAGACCGGCAACCCGAACTCCGCCGGGCTGCCGGAGTGGCCGCAGACTGGCACAGCGCGGAAGTACATCCAGTTTGCGCAGGACGGCAGGGTCGTGAGCTCGGCCGGCCTGCGCGGCGCGGCATGCCGAGTGTACCGGGAGATGCTTGAGGAGCGGACGAAGCAGGGCAAGTGACCCTAACCCACAGCCTGAGTCTCCCATCTCCGGATTCTCGAACCTGGGAGACCAGGAACCTCAACCAGCGCATTTCTGATCCCTGTCGAGTAGCCACCAACCCCTGCGAGCGAATAGCGAGCAGGTGGCCCCACCGCAGGTGCTTGCAGATTATTTCCTTGCTTCGTCGCACAATGATCTTGGAAGTCTTCCTGCCGCCTTTCAGCCGGAAGCTGCCAACAGAGGCCGAAACGTCCCGTAACTCCTTATCCTGGACGATTTTGCAGGCAACTCCTTTGTTATGACTATTTTGCAGCGCAACCATACCTGTAAGCTCAAGAAAACAAGGAATTTGTTTACAAAATACGGGTGGGGGGGTAGCCAGGAATAGGATGCAGCTACGCCTTCGGAACAGGCCATGGCGCCGGAGGGGCAGCGCAATCCCTAATGCCGGTTTCCAGGGAATTCTGCAACCGGCTCGGTAGTCCTGAAATGTTCTGAAAACCGCGGCCTTTCAGAGCATCAATATGTGCAAAGATCGCCTCAGCCGTGGTCAAAGAATCCGCTCAGAACATATCCGGAATGGTATGAAAGGCAATGCGCGTGGGCGCGGCCTTGTAGGCTTCCAGCATGGTGGCCGGGGCCAGCGTGCTGAGGCCGTACTTGTTGTTCAGCGCGTCCATGGCCGCCTGCAGGCGCGCCCGGCTCTCCGCCTCCTCCGTCGCGTCAAACAGGTTCAGCGTGTGCAGCCGGCCGGGCACCAGGCCGCTCAGTTGCACGCCGATGAAGTACGGGTGCTCGAAGTCCCGGCCGGCCGGGCGCGACTCCCATAGGCGGCGCAGCGCCGCGATCAGCGTCTGGTCGTCCTGGCACTCGCTCAGCTTGAGTTCGCCCTTCCATCCCCGCGTGGGCACGCCGAAGCGGCTTGTCGGCGCCTGCTGGCCGCGCGGAACCGCAAAACCGATGGCCAGCCGGATGCCGCCGGCCCAAAGCTCTGCCGCGCGCAGCCGCAGCGCCGCCTTGTGCAGCAGCTTGTGCGCCACCGCCCAGGCCTTTTCCGGCGTGCGCATATCAGGCGCGAGAACGTGCTGGTGGCTGAGCGACTTCAGATGCTCGGGCTCGCCCATCTCGAAGTCCTCGCCCTTGAGCCAGTGCCAAAGCCGCTCGCCCTCGACCGAGCCCCAGAGCTCGCCCGCCTGCTCGCGGCTGAGCGCCAGCAGTTGCTCCATCGTCCGGATGCCCTTCTCGTTCAGCCGTTTTTCCGTGCGCGCGCCGATGCCCGGCAGATCGCGCAGCGTGAGCAGCCGCAGCGCCTCGGGCAAAATGTCGAGGGGCAGCGCCACCAGGCCGTCTGGCTTTTCCATGTCGCTGGCCACTTTGGCCAGATAGCGGTTGGTGGCGAGGCCAACCGAGCTGCGAATCATGGGGCCGACCCGCTCCAAAATGCGCCGCTTCACCTTCCGGCCAAGTTCCATGGCCGCCAGCAGCGGCCGCTCCCGGCCCATGAGCCGGCAGCCCATCTCGTCGATGGAGAGCACCGCCGTCACCGGCAGGCAGCTCTCCACGGCTTCCACGATGCGGTGGTGATACTCGACGTAGAGCTGGTGCCGCGCCTCGACCAGCGCGATGCCGGGGCACAACCGTTTGGCGTCAGCCACCACGGTTCCGGTCTTGACGCCGAGGGCCTTGGCCTCGTAACTGGCCGCCAGGCAACAGGTTGTGTCGGCCATCATGGGCACAATCGCCACCGGACGGCCGCGCAGCTCGGGGCGGACGTCCTGCTCCACCGAGGCAAAAAAGGAGTTCATGTCCACGAAGAGCCAATTCAGACAGGGGCCGCTCTCCGGCTTCAATGCAGGCTCCTGCGCGGCGGGCTCCGGCTGCTGCTGCAGGCTCTGGAGCTCTTCCGGCCACTCCTCGGCGGAAGGGTCCGGCGCCGAATTGGAACTCATTACCATGGCGTCATAAGTTTCGCCTTTTATTCTCTACTTAGCAAGCAAAAAATGGCCGATAATCATTTCGTTGCGCAAGTAGCTTTTTTCCCAAGCGTGCTTCCGGAGAAGCTCGGGCAGCGTCTAATTGAGTGGTGAGGTTCTTGGAATCTGTTGATCCCGGTGACTGACGATGAATAGCCTGATTCAGTGGTTTGAATCCGACGGTAACGCTCTTGCCATTCTGGTTGCGCTGGGCGTGGCTGTCCTGTTTGTCTGCGGTCTGGAGTGCATGACCTGTCCCAGCCGCGACAAGGACGACCTCTTCCGCCACCACGCGCTGTAGAGCCGGAGGGCTCCAGCTCTCAGCGGACAACTGTGCTCACTGCCCCGCTCCGGCGGCAGCCGACGGTTTCAAATACTCCTCAAAGTGCGCCAGAATGCGATTGTATAAATGCGTCCGCACATCCGCGCCGACGATGGAGTGCGTCTTGCGCGGATAAATCTGCAGGTCGTATGGAATCCCCGCCTCAATCAGCTTCTGCACATATTGCACCGTGTTCTCGATGTGCACATTATCGTCGCCCGTGCCATGCGCCACGAGCAGCCGCCCCTTCAGGCTGGCCGCCGAGTTGACCACCGAGAAATCCTTGTAACCCGCGGCGAACTCGGCTGGCTCGCTCATGTAGCGCTCAGTATAAATCGAGTCATAGTCGCGCCAGTCGGTCACCGGAGCCACGGAAACTCCGGCGCGGAAGCGGTCCGAGTGCGACATGGCATAGAGCGTGAAAGTGCCGCCCCAGCTCCATCCCCACCAGCCCAGGCGCTTGGGGTCCAGTTGCGGATACTGCGCCAGCGCCGCGTCCACCACGGTCAACTGATCTTCCAGTTGCACCGGGCCGAAGTCGTGATAAGCCGCCTGGGCAAATGCGCGGCCCCGCCCGCCCATGCCGCGATTGTCTGTGTGCAGCACAGCGAATCCATGCTGGGTCAGCAGCTCGTCGAAGAGCAGTTCGTTGCCCCATTTGTTGATGACCGTGGGCTCGCCGGGCCCTCCATAGGGATTCACAATCAGCGGCGCGCTCGCCGCGGTTTTGCCTTCCGGCAGCAGCAGAGTGGCATAGAGCATCGTCCCGTCGTGGGCCTTCACATTCAGCGGCAGCGGCGCATGAAGATGGTAGGGCTTCAGCGCCGGCGCCTTCCAGAACACGGAGCACTTTTCCGCCTCCGGACACAGCCAGAGCGACGGAGGCGTCATGATCGACGATTGCTTGTCCACGAATGCCGTGCCGGTAGGCGCGAAGTTGCCCTCATGGGAGCCGGCTCCCGCGCTCAACTGCTTCCGCACACCTTTGAAGCTGGCCTGCCACACCTGCTGCTCCCGCGCGCTTCCCTCGTTCGACGCGTAGTCAACGAACTTGCCCGCGGTATCCACGCGCAGCACGTCGCTCACTTCGAAGTCGCCCTGAGTCAGTTGCCGTTCCAGTTTCGCCGCCGCATGAGCCGTGTCGGCCTCGTCGTAGCTGTAGAGATAGAGATGGTTGTGGCCGTCGGCCCAGTTCGCCAGCACGATGCTGCCGTCGCCCACAAAGACGTCGTACTTTTCGTCGAAGAACTTATCGTCTTCCAGTTGCAGCACCGCGTGCGCCTGGCCCGTCCGGGCGTCGGCAAAGTATAGGTCGCGATGCTTCTGGTCGCGGGTCAGCGTCTCGATCCACAGCGTACCGGCGTCCACCCAGCCGAAGCGCGGAATGTAATCCTGGCCCGCGCGAATCGGCAGCGTAACCCAAACCGTTTTGCCGCCCTCGGCGCTCACCACGCCTACGCGCACCGCGGGGTTGGAGTCGCCGGGCTGCGGATAGCTCTGCGCCTCCACCTTCGCGTGCGTGGGAATCCAGTCGGTAATCGGATACTGCGGCACCGCGGCTTCGTTCATTTCCAGATAGGCCAGGCTCTTCGAGTCCGGCGACCACGAATAGTTGCTGCGCGCTTCCAGTTCTTCCAGGTAGATCCAGTCCACTTCGCCGTTGAGCGTCTCCGCATTGGGCGCAGGAGCCACCATGGTCACGGGCCTTCCCGGCTCTTTCAGCCGCACGACCGCCAGTCCATGATCGCGCAGGAAAGAGATGGATTCGCCGTCCGGCGAGAAGCTGGGATCGTCGCCTGAGGCCGCCCCTGTCGCGCCAACTTCCACGCTCGCGCCGTTGCGCAGGTCATAGAGCCACAGCCAGCCGTTTCTGTCGAAGAGCAAATGCGCCGAATCCGGAGCCCACAGGTAGCTGGGCTGTTTGTAGCGCGTGCGATGGTCGCGGTCGGTCTCTGTGTCTTTCCCCTCGGTCATGGAAGCCAGCGCGGCGCGGCTCACCAGCACATGCGCCTTGCCCGTCGCGGGGTCCATGTCCATCAGCTCGCCGTCATCCATATAAGTCAGGTGCTTCGCGTCCGGCGACCAGTTCACCTCGTCGGGCGGATGCCCAATCAGCGGCCCATGCGCGAAGATCGCCTCGACGGTCAGAGGCTTCTGCGCCGCCTGCCCGGCCAGGGGAAGAGTTGCAAGTGAAAGGGCAACGAAACTGAAGAGCAACAGGGCGGTTCTGCGTGTCAAGATAAACTCCTCCAGGAGCGGAGCACGGCCATTGCCTTGCAGGCTGCGCGAAAAAGAATGGGCGTCCACCCTGAAGTTTAAACCAGCGCGCGTGCGCGGATCCGGGAGGGATGTCCAGAGACAATGCGTAAAGCATCTCTTGGAACTGAACAAAGCGGGACTTGGGGCACCCGGATTCAAAGGATCAATCACAAGATCACGGCCAGTGCGGTGAATCTAAAGTTTGTTGAAGAACAACCGCAGGTCCTTCGACTCCGTTTGCCGCAAAAAACGCGGCAAACTCCGCTCAGGATAACAGTTCATTTCTTATGTGAACTTCTGAGACAGGACACCAGATACTTATTGAATCAACCGGGAACATTCAATGGGTTACCGCATTGAGGCTACCAGTGGTGATAGTATTTCCTGCCGGGAGGATTTTTCCAAATGTCTCGTGCTCTAGCTTGCTGTGTTGCCCTGATAGGTCTCGCCGCGCCGCTGCTGGCGCAAACCGCGTCGCCGGACGCGAACACTTCCACGCCCTCGCTGCGAATCAACAGCCGGGCCGTGCTGGTGGATGTGATTGTGACGGATCGCAACGGAAAGCCGGTCACCGGGCTGAAGAAGGATGCCTTCACGGTGACGGAGCAAGGCAAGCCGCAGGCCATCAGCTTTTTTGAAGAGCATACGGGAGCGCCGGCGGCCGCGCCGATAGAGATGCCGAAGTTTCCGCCCGACGTCTTCTCGAATTTCTCGCCCTTTCCGCAGCCGGCCGCGGTGAACGTGCTGCTGCTGGACTCGCTGAATACTCGGATGGAGAGCCAGAGCGTTGTTCACGAGCAGGCTTTGAAGTTTCTGAAGGACTTGAAACCCGGCTCTCGCATGGCGATTTTCACGATGGGCCTGGGGCTGCATTTTGTGCAGGGGTTCACCGACGATCCCGCGTTGTTATTCGCGGCTCTCAAATACAAGAAGAACAACGAAGTGCAACCCTCTGTGATGCTGAAGGGCCAGGAAGAGAGTAATGCTCAGCAGAACCTGATTGCGATGATGAAAGCTACTGTAGGAAACACGGGCCCAACGTCTTCCCACAGCGGAACTACTGCAGGAAACACGGGCCCAACGCCTTCCGACGAAATGGCCTCGGCCCTGGAGATGCTTTTCAAAGAAAACGATCAGTCTCAGGAAGTGGATCGCGTCTTTCGCACAGTGGATAATCTGCAGCGGCTGGCCACGTTTCTGAATGGTTTTCCGGGGCGCAAGAATGTGATCTGGTTTACGGAGTCGCCCATGATTGGCGGACGTCTGGATGCGCAGACGGAAGATGAGTGGCAAAAGACGCTGAATATGCTGGCGGCCGCGCGGGTAGCTCTCTATCTGGTGGATGCGCGGGGAGTTTCGACCACGGGCTTTTACCAGGCGGATAGCAGGTTGGCCCCTTCCATCGCGTTGCCGTCGCAGGTTATTGGGAATCGCGGCGCGCAATCAACGATGGCGATGCAGGAAGCCGAGCAGAGGGATGCGGCGCAGTCGCAGATGAAGAGACTTGCCGAGGAAAGCGGGGGCAGGCTTTTTGCGAATACGAATGGGCTTTCCGATGTGATGGCGAAGATCAGCGCCGAGAGCGCCGACTTCTACACTGTTTCCTACACGCCCACAAATGCGAAGATGGATGGCGCGTTTCGCAACATCGACGTGAAAGTCGCCGGAAACAAGTTCAAGTTGTCGTATCGGCGAGGTTATATCGCGCGCGATACTGGTGTGCCAGGAACCGCAATGGCGATACGCGCCCAGGCTATTGATCATCTCGCGGAGCAGAATCCGGGAGCGGTGGATCCACTGCTGCCATTCATGGACCTGGGGATGCCGCAGAGCCAGCAGATTCTGTACGAGGTCAAGATTCAGCCGCTGGCTCCGAAAGCGGATACAGCCGCGCAGCAGAGTGGACAAAAGAACGCCGCGCAAGGCTACGCGGTGGACTTTGCCATTGATCTCAAGGACCTGAACCTCAAACTCGACTCTGACGGGCTGCACAAAGGCGTCGTCAATATTTCTCTGGTCGCCTACGACCGCTACGGGCAGATTGCCAGCCGCAAAGATCAGTTAGTGAGTTTCAACATCAAGCCCGATGTATATAAGATTTTCCAGCAGACGGGCGTTCAGTTCCACGCGGAAATTGAAATGCCCAAGGGGCAGCACTGGCTGCGCACAGGCGTGTATGACCAGGGCTCCCGCAAAGTCGGGACGATGGAGGTCGCCCTGAGTTCCGTGGTTCCGTTGCAGGCTTCGGCAAAGTAGCAGATAGGCTGATAGAAAATGAGCAAGTAAATGCTCATATTCCGATTCTTTCTGCTTGCCGCCGTTTTGCCGATTTTGCTGAATCATCTGGAGCTATTCGATAAGTTACCGCATCAAGGCTACCGGCGGTGATAGCGTTTCGAGTTTGGAGGAATTCTCCTTAAGTTTTAGTTGACAAGAATTGTTTATAGCCTTAAAGTCCTAAATGATTAGGAGTTCCCGCATGTCTCGCACGCTAGCTTGCTGCGTTGCCCTGATGAGCCTTGCCGCGCCGCTGCTGGCGCAAACTGCTACGCCTGACGCGAACGCCCCCGCGCCCTCGCTGCAAATCAACAGCCGGGCCGTGCTGGTGGATGTGATTGTGACGGATCGCAACGGAAAGCCGGTCACCGGGCTGAAGAAGGATGCCTTCACGGTGACGGAGCAAGGCAAGCCGCAGGCCATCAGCTTTTTTGAAGAGCATACGGGAGCGCCGGCGGCCGCGCCGATAGAGATGCCGAAGTTTCCGCCCGACGTCTTCTCGAATTTCTCGCCCTTTCCGCAGCCGCCGGCGGTGAATGTGCTGCTGCTGGACTCGCTGAACACGCGCATGGAGAGCCAAAGCAATGTGCACAGCCAGGCGATGAAGTTCCTGAAGAGCGCGAAGCCGGGGACGCGGTCAGCTATCTTCACCATGGGGTTGGCGCTGCACTTTATTCAAGGGTTCAACGACGACCCGGCGGTGCTGGCTGCGGCGCTCAGCAACAAGAAGAACATCGAGGTGGAAAACCCGGTGATGCTCAAGTCGCAGGCCGAGGAGAATGCCGAGGCGATGGTCCCCTCGATGGCAGGATTCCTCGCGGAGATCGATGAGGCGCGCTCCATCGATCGGGAGCTTCGCACGCTTGCCAATCTGCAACGGCTGGCGGCTTTTCTTCAGGGATTTCCGGGGCGGAAGAACATCATCTGGTTCACAGAGAAGGCGCCAGGCGCGTTTTTGACCGGAGGGGTAACAGGCAATCCGGCACTCGACGATGAACTCAAGAAGACGAACGCGATGCTTGGGGCAGTGCGAGCGGCACTCTATCCCGTGGATGCGAGCGGGACATCGAATTATGCCTCGTATACGGCTGAGAACAACCCAAAGGCTGGCGTAAGCACCGATGGCAAAGCGAACAGAGGCGAGGGCGAGGATCGCGACCACGATCAGCACAATGCGCAGATACTCGCGGAGCAATCGGGCGGGCGGGCGTTCGCCAATACCAATGGGCTCTCTGACGTAATTGATAAAGTCACATCGGAGAGCGCACATTTTTATACTTTGTCCTATGTGCCAAGCAATGCAAAGATGGACGGAGTATTTCGGAAGATCGGCGTCAAGATAGCTGGAGGAAGTTACAACCTCTCGTACCGCCGCGGCTACTTCGCCGTGGATACAGGCCTGCCCGGTAACTCGATGGACGTGCGGAACCAGAAAGCGCAGAAGCTGGCCGCGCAGAATCCTGGTGCGGTCGATCCGCTGCTGCCGTTCATGGACCTGGGAATGCCTCAGAGCGAGCAGATTCTCTACAAGGTCCGCATTCTGCCTTCCGTGGCGGGCGAGAATGAGCCCGCCGAGAAGAAGAACAAGAACCACTACAAGGTTGACTTCGCCATCGACCTGAAAGACCTGGACCTGAAGCTCGACAAGAACGGGCTGCACAATGGCGCGCTGAATGTCTCGCTCATTGTCTACGACCTTTACGGCAACATCATCAGCCGCGAAGATCACGTGGCCGAACTGAGCATCAAGCCAGACGCATACGCGGTCTTTGAGAGCACGGGAGTTCAGCTTCATGCCGAACTGGCCGTGCCGAAGGGCAATTACTGGCTGCGCACGGGCGTGTATGACCAGGGCTCGCGCAAAGTCGGGACGATGGAGGTTGCGCTGAGTTCCGTGGTTCCATTGCAGGCTTCGGCAAAGTAACAAAACTGCCTGGGCCGCGCACA
>Ga0302193_10002784_pt1 | contig 14313 bp, 12 predicted proteins | sample II_Bog_E3_3_FD_200228 | JGI IMG/M metagenome (GOLD analysis project Ga0302193, IMG submission 200228) | Peat permafrost microbial communities from Stordalen Mire near Abisko, Sweden - II_Bog_E3_3 | ecosystem: Environmental > Terrestrial > Soil > Wetlands > Peat | place: Sweden: Abisko...
GGTCCGCTCGGTCAACTGGCCCAGGCGGGCCAGGGCGCTTTGGCGATCCATTCCCGCGGCCAGGGTGGGGATCAGGCAGTTCTCGGCCAGGGTCAGATCGGGAATGAGGTTGTGCAACTGGAATACGAAGCCGACCTCGTGCCGCAATCGGTGCAGGGGGTCTTCGTTCCGGCGGAGCTCCCGGCCGTTGACCAGGATCCGCCCGCGGTCGGGCTGATCCAGTCCGCCCAGGAGGTGCAGGAGCGTGCTCTTGCCGCAGCCCGAAGGTCCGCAGAGAGCGGCGGTCCTGCCCTCGGAGGCGGAAAAGTCCACGCCCTTCAGCACCGCGATGGCGCCTTCGTCGTAGCTCTTCCAGACGCCCTCGGCACGGAGGACGATGCGGCTGCTGCCGTTGGGGCCGTTCCCGATGCTGGTCATTCGAAGCGAAGCGCCTCCACCGCACGGATACGCAGGGCATAGATGGCCGGGTAGAGGGCTCCGGCGATCCCGGTCAGCAGCGCCAGCAGGATCACGGTCAACAGGACCGCGGGCTGGATGCTCACATCGATATACCCGTGCAGGGCGGGCACCAGCTTCAGCGCGTAGAGGAAACCGGTGCCGATGGCCAGCCCGGTCAAGCCGCCGAGCAGCGATACCAGGGCGGATTCGCCGAAGATCATCCCGGCGATCTGCAGGCTGGAGAAGCCATTGACGCGCAGGATGGCGATTTCCCGGATCCGGGTGAACACCGACATGATCATGGTATTGGCGACCCCCAGACCGCCGAGCAGCAGGCCGCAGCCGCCAACCGCCCAGGCGGTGGCCTTGAGAATCCTGAATTGAGAGTAGGAGCGGGTGAATTCCGCATCCTCAAGGGCGATGAGATTGGCAAAGCTGGACTGGACCGTGCGTTTGAAGGCCGCGGCGTCGTCCTTGTCGCGCAACTTGACCGTGATCACCGAGGAGGCGCCTTCCTGGTGGAAGAAGCTCTGCGCCGACCCCAGCGGCATGAACACGCCGCCATCCTCAAAACCATTGGCCGTCTTCAGGATCCCGATCACATGGAAGCTGCCATGGCCGATCTGGACGCTGCTGCCAAGGCTGGCCGAAAGGAACGCCGCGGCACGTTCTCCCAGCGCCACCCCATCGGGTTGGCGGGCGAAGCGCAGCCGGTCGCCGGCGATCCAGGTGGCCTTGCGGATGCGGGCATCGGCCTCGGTCACGCCGAAGCAGGTGATGATCGGGTGGTCGGCGCTGGATACGACTCCGAACAGGACCGGATCGGCATGGGCCACCATGGGCCAGGCGGCGATCTCGGCCGCGGCGCTGGCCGGAACATGGCTGAAGAACAGGTCCGACACGTTGCGTTCAAAGACGATGATCTCGCTATCGCTGGACAGGATGCCCGAGAACATGCCGATGGCGCCCTGCAGGATGGTGACCACCGTCAGCATGGCGGCCACGCTGAAGGCGATGCCGGCAAGACTGATGATCGACCGGATCCGGTGCCGGCGCAGATTGGTCAGGATCAGTTTGAGAAAGAGCATGGTCGCCCACCTTCCTTTCCCTCGCTGACTTTCCGGTTCACCTGGACCAGCTCTTCCTGCAAGGCTCCGCGCAGAATCCCGAGGAAGGCCAGGCCGGGCCTGGCCTCGAGCAGCCGGGCCAGGGTCCTGTCCCCCAGGGCAAGAAAGCGCCGGAGCCGGTCGACGGCAGCGCTGACGCCGATCGCCGAGGCCAGATTCGGCCGGTCCAGGAGGGCGTCGCGGGCGCCGGTTTTCCCCGTCTCGGCCGCACTCTGGAGAATATCCTTCAGGTCATCCAGGACCTGATAGGCCAGGCCCCAGTACAGGGATATCCGTTCCTGGAGCTGGATCTCCCGCGCCGAGGCGCCGCCCAGGATCGCCGGCATCACCAGGGTCAGCCGGACCAGGGAAACCGTCTTGCCCCGCGCAATCCGCTCGGTGGTCTCCCGGTTGTGGGCGAGCGACCCGTACTGAAGGTCAAGGCTCTGGCCGTTGAGCAGCCCCGCGACTCCCAGACATTGCTCGAGGTACGCCAAGGCCTGGGACTGGCGCCCGGGCAGCGAACCGGAAACGGCTTGCCAACTCAGAGCATAGGCGCGATTGATCAAGGCAAGGGCGGCCAGGATCGCACCCGCCTCACCAAAAGCCAGATGGACACAGGGAGCCCCCCGCCGCTGGGTGGCATTGTCCATGCATGGGAGGTCATCGAACACCAGCGAGGCTGTGTGGAAATATTCGAGGGCCATGGCCAGATCCTTCCCGTGCCCGGCATCCAATCCATAGGCCATGGCCCCCTGCAGGACGATCCGGGGACGGATCAGGCTCCCAGGATTATCCAGGACATGGCGGAGCGCCCCCTCGAGGTGGGGATCGAGCGCCGCGGGCAGGGGCAGGCTTGTGCCGAACGCCTGCGCGAATGGTCCTGTGTCCAGAATGGCGCACCCCCCTGACTGAGGGGTGAGCTTACCGGGCCAAGATGACAGCCAGCCAACGGCTACATGACAATCCCTTCATCCTGGCGGCGGATCGGATTTCTTGTCCTTCAACGGTGGATCTGGCTATTAATATCATTTCATGCGACTCCTGCTGGTTGAAGACGAACTCGAAATCCAGAGCTTCCTCCGCCGCTCCCTGGAGGAAGCCGGTTTTGAAGTGGATGTGGCCGGAGATGGCAGGACCGCAGAGCTGGTTGCCATTGAGAACGACCCGGACATCCTGATCGTCGATTTGGGACTGCCGGATCAGGATGGGATTGCCTTGATCCACCGATTGCGGCAATTGGGGGTGAGCTCGCCGGTCCTGATCCTGTCCGCGCGCCGATCGGTCGACGACCGGGTGCGGGGGCTGGAGCAGGGCGGCGACGACTATCTCACCAAACCCTTTGCCCTGGCCGAACTGCTGGCCAGGCTGCGCAATCTGCTGCGTCGAAAGCCGGTTGCAGGCAATGAGGCCACCCATTTGCAAATCCTCGATCTCGAGCTGGATCTGCTTCGGCGGGAGGCCACCCGGTCCGGGCAAAACCTGCTGTTGACCCCCCAGGAGTTCATTCTCCTGGAATACCTCTGCCGCAATGCGGGCCGGGTCGTCACCCGTTCGATGATCCTGGACCAGGTCTGGGGCATGCGCATCCAGCCCGACACCAATGTGGTGGATGTGCACATCTACCGCTTGCGGGGCAAGGTGGACGGCCCGGGACAGTCCCCGCTGATCCGCACCTTGCGTGGGGTTGGCTATGTCCTCAAAGACCGGTAATCCGTCCATCAGGAGCGCAGCCTGGCGCATCTCGCTCTGGGCCACCTTGGCCTTTGCCCTTGGCACCATGGTGGTTTTCAATTTTCTCCACCGCTTTGTCGCAGTTGACCTCCAGCGGCGCAGCGACGCCTGGCTGTCCGGGGAAGTGGAAGTTCTCGGAGAGGTGGCGGAGCGGACGCCGAACGACGCGCTCTACGGCCAGATCGTCAGCGAGGTAGCCAAGCTCGCCGGCAAGGAATTGCCGGACAAGGCGTTCTCGGACCGAAGCGCCGATGGCTCAGTCTTCTTCCTGCAAACCGGCACGGACGGCTCCCCTCGGTTGTGGGTTGGGGCCGGCGGGGGCGAGAGGGTTCTGCAGGCCATCCGGGCCGGGAAGATCCTTTCCGGCCAGCCGGCGGATCTGGCGGTGGCCGGGGTGGCCGTGCCGTTCCGGGTGGTGTCATTGCCCGTGGCGGATGGAAGCTCCATCTACCTGGGGCTGTCGGAACGGGATGAGTTGCGGGTGATGGGGAAGCTTCGCCTCCGGTTCTTCCTGTTGTGGCTTTTGATCAACCTGCTGGGGTTCGCCATCGTCTTCCTCACGACCCGGCAGATGCTGAACCATGTGCTGAAGATATCCGAAGCGGCTTCGGGCATCGGCCTGTCCGACCTGGCCACCCGGGTTCCCACCAGCCGGCGGAACGACGAGGTCGCCCATCTGGCCCTGACGCTCAATCACATGCTGGAACGGATCGAGCGGTCGATGCATCAGCTCCATACCATCACCGGCTCCCTCGCCCATGATCTGCGCAGCCCCTTGACGGCGATTCGTGGGCAACTGGAAAGGTCGTTGTCGGCGGTCTCCGCCGATGAACAAGCTGAACCCATCGTCTCGGCCATTGAGGAACTGGATCGGCTCACCGAGTTCCTGAACACTTCCCTGGATGTGGCCGAAGCCAAAGCTGACGCGCTTCGCCTCACTCCGAGCGAGATTGACCTGGACGAACTGATGGTCGCGATGATTGATCTATATGAACCAAGCATGGCGGAAAAGGGCCTGCACATTCGGCTCCGCAGCCGAGGTCCGCTGCGGATCACCGCCGACGTGGGGCTGGTGCATCGCATGCTGGCCAATCTGTTCGACAACGAACTGAAGCATCTGCCCGCCGCCTGCACCGTGACCATCGAACTCAAGGGACAGGACCAGGCCGCGCTGCTGATGCTGTCGGACGATGGACCGGGCTTCGATCCGGAGGTTTTCCCCTATCTGTTTGAGCGTCGGGTGAAGGGGAAGGGGTCCCATGGCCATGGCTTGGGCCTGGCCTTCGTCGAAGCGGTGGTGCGCGCCCATAGCGGATCGGTTTCCGCCGGGAACCGCGAAGGCGGGGGAGCCATGATCTCGGTATCGTTCCCGGTGGCGTTCCAGCCCCACGCCGGCCTCAAGGAAAGCGTTTGATCCTTCAGGTCCCCAACGCAGGACGGGCTGCCCTGGGGCAGCCCGTCTCGGTCATGGAATCAGGATGCTACTTGTCGAGGACCTGTTCCAGGGCCACGGCCACCGCGACCGAGGCGCCGACCATGGGGTTGTTGCCCATGCCCAGGAAACCCATCATCTCGACGTGGGCAGGAACCGAGGAGGATCCGGCGAACTGGGCGTCGGAGTGCATGCGGCCCATGGTGTCGGTCATGCCGTAGGAAGCCGGGCCGGCGCCCATGTTGTCCGGGTGCAGGGTGCGGCCGGTGCCGCCGCCGGAGGCCACGGAGAAGTAGGGCTTGCCCTGCTCCAGCCGTTCCTTCTTGTAGGTGCCCGCCACCGGGTGCTGGAAGCGGGTGGGGTTGGTGGAGTTGCCGGTGATGGACACGTCCACGCCTTCCAGGTGGTTGATGGCCACGCCCTCGCGGACGTCGTCGGCGCCGTAGCAGCGGACTTTGGCCTTCTCGCCCTTGGAGTAGGCGATCTCCCGCACCACCGCCAGCTTGCCGGTGACGTAGTCGAACTGGGTCTGCACGTAGGTGAAGCCGTTGACCCGGGAGATGATCTGGGCGGCATCCTTGCCCAGGCCGTTGAGGATGACCCGCAGCGGCTCCTTGCGCGCCTTGTTGGCAGAGCGGGCCAGGCCGATGGCGCCCTCGGCCGCGGCGAAGGACTCATGCCCGGCGATGAAGGCAAAGCACTTGGTCTCTTCCTTCAGCAACATGGCGGCCAGATTGCCGTGGCCGATGCCCACTTTGCGGTCGTCCGCCACCGAGCCGGGGATGCAGAACGCCTGCATGCCTTCGCCCAGGGTGGTGGCGATGGTCACGGCCTTCTTCTGACCCTTCTTGATGGCCATGGCCCCGCCGAGGATGTACGCCCAGCATACGTTCTCGAAGCAGATGGGCTGGATTTCCTTGACGATGCTGTAGATGTCGACGCCCTTCTGCTCGCAGAGCTGGCGCGCCTCTTCCAGGGAACCGAGGCCGTATTGGGCCAGAACGGGCTTGATCTGCTCGATCCTGCGCTCATAACTTTCAAACAAAGCCATTTTGAATCTCCTTTTGCGCTACTCGTGCCTGGGGTTGATGGTGCGGACAGCTTCCTTGAACCGGCCGTAGCTCGAGGTGGACTTCTGCAGGGCCTCGGTGGCGTCCAGGCCCTTGGTGATGAATTCCATCATCTTGCCCAGGTGGACAAACTCGTAGCCGATCACTTCGTCGTTCTCGTCCAGGGCCATGCGGTTCACGTAGCCTTCGGCCATCTCCAGGTAGCGCACGCCCTTGGCCACGGTGCCGTACATCGTGCCGATCTGGCTGCGCAGTCCCTTGCCCAGGTCTTCCAGGCCGGCGCCGATGGGCAGGCCGCCCTCGGAAAAGGCGGTCTGGGTGCGGCCGTAGGCGATCTGCAGGAACAGTTCGCGCATGGCCACGTTGATGGCGTCGCACACCAGGTCGGTGTTCAAGGCCTCGAGCAGGGTCTTGCCGGGCAGGATCTCCGCCGCCATGGCTGCGGAATGGGTCATGCCGGTGCAGCCGATGGTCTCCACCAGGGCTTCCTGGATGATGCCATCCTTGACGTTCAGCGTGAGCTTGCAGGCGCCCTGCTGGGGAGCGCACCAGCCGACCCCGTGGGTGAGCCCGGAAATATCCTTGATCTCCTTGGCCTGGACCCACTTGCCTTCCTGGGGGATGGGCGCGGGACCGTGGTTGGGCCCTTTGGCCACACAGGTCATGTGTTCGACTTCCGTCGAGTAGATCATTTCGACGACCTCCTTCTGTGAATGAACCGGTTGTGCTGGCAGTTTGGGAGATGACCAGAAGCTGGAAGCCCGGCAGGAAACCGGAAGTTTCCCGAGCGAACCGCTTCTGGCCGCAGATCCGCAGCCGCGGAGCGGCCATTGCCCAGCAAGCTGGCAACCATTAATATTACTGTGCGACAGGCCCGGCAGCCAAGCTTCATTTATTGATTACAGGAAACTTGAATTGAGTCTCAGTTCCAGGTGAGCCGAGTGGATGAGTCAGGCATTTCTGTTGATTTTTCCCCATTGAGGTTAATATCCCGAGCAACTGAGGTCATTGCATGTTGAATCGATTCCTCGCTTCGCTTAGCGTCAGCCGCAAGTTCATTCTGGTGCTGTCCGTACAGTCCCTGCTCCTGGTGCTCATCACCGCTCTGGGTTGGCTGGGGATCCAGCAGTCCAGGTCGGCGACCGCCCAACTGGCCCAGAACGTGGCCAAGTCCAAGATGATCGGGCAGGCCCTCAATGATTCCAATGTGCTCAGGACGGTGCATATCTCGATGATCGCGGCGGCGAGGAACGAGGCCTACATTGGCAAGCGCACCCCCCGCATGATGGAATACCAGGTCCGGGTGGGCGCGATCCTGGAGCGGTTCCCCACCCTGGCCTGGACCGGGGAGGAACGGCCCCTGGCGTTGCTGGCCATGGCCAAGACGAAGGAATACATGGACGGCTTTGACGCCATGCTGGCCAAGGCCAAGGCGCGCCCGGAACCGGAGGCCGTTCCCGAGCTGATGGAAGGCAACGTCACGATCCAGCGCGAGGCCCGGGAAGCCCTGGAAAAGCTCCAGAACATGGTCCTGAAATCCTCGGACGCCGCGGTGAAGGACAATACCCTCCAGGGCCAAAGCCGTCAGGCCTGGATCCTGGGCATCGCACTGGCCGGCCTGCTGGCGGGGAGCGCCCTCGTCCGCCTGGTGGGACGCCAGATGACGGGGGCGGTGAAGGATGTGGAACGCACCATGAGCGCCCTCCACCATGGCGACCTGACGGTGCAGAGCCATGTTGCGGGCAGCGACGAACTGAATCACATCAGCCAGAGCCTGAACCAGGCCATCGTCCAACTGCGGGACGACATCCAGGCCATGGCCCAGATCGCCGAACAGAACGCCTCCAGTGCCACCGAGCTGTCCGCCACCGGGGACCAGATGAACGGGGCCACCTCGGAGATCAGCCGCGGGGCGGATCAGCAGCGGGAGGCGGTGGGCAAGTCCAGTGCCGCTCTGGGGGAGATGGCCGAGTCGATCCAGTCGGCCCGCCGGGGCGCCGAGACCGCGGAGCGGCTTTCGGAGGGTTCCCTCAGCGCCAGCCGGGAAGGGCTGCGCTGCGCCGGGGAATCCACCCAGGCCATGGGCGCCATCCGGGAAAGCTCGGAGAAGGTGGGCCGGATCACCACCCTGATCGCCGAAATCGCCAGGCAGACCAACCTGCTCAGCCTGAACGCGGCCATCGAGGCGGCCAAGGCGGGAGAGCAGGGCAAGGGCTTCGCGGTGGTGGCCGAGGAGATCCGCAAGCTGGCCGAGCGCAGCGGCGGCGCGGCCAAGGAGATCTTCGGCCTGATCCAGGAAAGCTCCCAGCGGGTGGAACTGGGCGTCCAGGCGGTCGCCGCCGTGGCCAGGAACCTGGCGTCCATCGAGCAGGACGTGCGGCTCAGCGCCGAACAGATCCATGTCATCGCGCGGGCCCTGGAGGCCCAGTCCCGGACCGGGGCGGACGCTGTGACGGCCATGGGCGCCACCCTGGCCTTCACCGAGCGCAATGCCTCCGCCACCACCCAGCTGGCGTCTTCGGTGATCGAGACGGCGCGCACCATCGACGAACTGGCCCATCTGGCCGGGGACCTGCGCCAGCGGATCCAGCGGTTCAGGGTCGCCTGACCGCTGGGAGCCTTCTAATCCGTGGTCAGGCTCCCAGGGCGCGCAGTTCTGCCGCGATCTCCCGGCTCAGGGTGGCCAGGATCCGGCTGTGGGCCTGGGCCAGCGCCTCCGGGTCCGGACCGTCCAGCGGTTCCCGGATCTGGGTGCGGCGCACCAGGACGGCCTTTGCGATCCCGGGCCGGGTGACCATCCAGGTGGCCTGCAGGGTCAGCCCGGCTCCGCCGCGGGGATCGCAACTCTGCACTTCCACTTCCAGCCGGTAGAGCGCCGCCACCCGTTCCCCGTAAGGGCTGGGCACCACCGCCCCGCTACCCAGGAGCAGGGTCAGGTCGGCCACCAGCACCCGCTGCATGTCCTGTTCCAGGGGATTGCCCCAGCGGTCGGTTTCCAGGAGCCGCACCGCCGATGGGCCCAGGGCCACGACCATCTGCGGCCTCCGGAGCAGTTCCGGCAGCCGCACCGGCAGGACTTCCAGGGCGATGGCGCTGGGCTGGGCCGGTGCGCCCTGGCCCGGCAGGGGCCGGAGGGTGTGGAACACCACCGGCTGGGACGGATGCATACAGCCCAGGCCGGCGGCCAGGCCCAGAACGGTGAGGATCTTGCAGGATCGGGTCATGGCTGCTTCCCCTTGCCGTAGATCAGGGATTCGGGATGCCGTTCCAGGGTGTCGGCCAGGTCCTGGAGCTTGCGGGCGGCCTGGGTGAAGGCGTCCAGGGCCTGGCGCAGATCGGTCTGGGTGGGGGAATCGGAGCGGAGGGTCTGTTCCAGGGCGGCCAGGGTGGCCTGGGCCTGGGCCAGGGTCGCCTTGGCCTGGGGCGCGGTCTCGGTGTCCAGCCGGACCACCAGGGCCCGGGTCTGCTCGAGGGTCTCGCGCAGCACCGGGATGCTGGCGCGCAGCTGGCCAGCGATGTCCTCCAGGGGCAGCTTCTGCAGCCGCTGCACCAGCAGGGTGAGGTTGTCCATCAGGGCGCCCAGGGCGGAGGGGGTGGTGGGGATCTGCAGGTAGGCGCCGCTCCGGACCAGGGCCCCGGCCGGAGCCTGGGGATGGAAGCCCAGGTCCACATAGAGGGTGCCGGTGAGCAAAGAGCCCGGCTTGAGCTGGGCCCGGAAGCCCTTCTGCACCAGCTTGGCCAGGACTTCCTCCAGGGAGGCCCCGTGGGAGCCCAGGAGCGAGAACCGTTCCGGCTCCAGGGCGATGAGGACCGGTATCCGCCCGGCCAGCTCTTTGGTCGGGAATTCCAGATGGAAGTCCTCCACCTGGCCAACCTTGATGCCCCGGAATTCCACTGGGGCCCCCTTGCTGAGGCCGCGGATGGATTCTTCGAAATTCAGGATGAAGAAGTGGCGGTCCCGGTAGACCTTTTCGTAGGCCAGGTCGCGGTTGTGGAACAGGGTGTAGGGCTGGCCCTGGGGGGTGTTCAGGTCAGGGTCGGGTTTGGCCGGATTCTCGAACGAGATGCCGCCCAGCAGCAGCTGCACCACCGAGTCCGAATGCAGCCGGAAGCCGTTGGCGTCCAGGCTCACGTCCACCCCGCCGCTGTCCCAGAACCGGGTGTCGGGATGGACCAGGTTCTGGTAGGGGGCATGGACCAGGACCTTGATCAGCACCGACTGCCCGTTGGGATCCAGGTCGAAGCCCGCCACCTCGCCCACCGGGATCTGGCGGAAGGTCACGGGGGATCCGAGGTTGAGCGATCCAAGCTGGTCGGCCCGCAGGTCGACCAGCGCCCCGGGCAGGTGTTCGGTGAGCACGGGGGCGGTTTCCAGCCCCTTGAAGGACCGGGTCTCCTTGCCGTGGGGGCCGGGGTCCATGCCGATGTAGGCGCCCGAAAGCAGGGTGCCCAGACCGGAGATCCCGTTGGTGCTGACTCTCGCCCGAACCACCCAGAACCGGGTGTTCTCCGAGACCATGGCGGTGGCGCCGTTGTTCAGTTCGGCGGTCACCACCACCTGCTTGAAGTCGGGGCTCAGGTTGATGGCCGTGACCCGGCCGACCTCCACGTCCTTGTGCTTGATGCGGGTGGTGCCGGCCTCCAGGCCTTCGGCGCTCTGGAAGGTGATGGTGATGGTCGGGCCGTGTTCGGAATAGGCCTTCAGGGCGATCCAGGCGCCGATCACCGCCGCCACGATGGGAATGAGCCAGACCAGGGACGGCCGTCCCCGGCGCACGGCGGGTTCCGGCAGGGCCGCCAGGTCCGGGTCCGGGTCCGGTACGTGCAGGGCTTCATCCATGTTCAGGCTCCAGGGAATCCCAGACCAGTCTGGGGTCGAAACTGCGGACGGCGAGGATGGTCGCCACCACCATCAGGGCGAAGGCCATGGCGCCCGGGCGGGGCACCACCGTGGCCAGGGCGCCGATCTGCATCATGGCCACGGTCAGGGAGATGGCGAAGATGTCCACCATGGACCACCGGCCCACCATTTCGGTCAGACGGTAGAGGCTGGTCCGCCGCTTGGGCCGCCAGCGGGATCGGATCCGGGTGGAGACCAGGAGCAGGGTGAGCACCACGAACTTGACCAGCGGCACCACCACGCTGGCGATGAAGATCAACAGGGCGAGGGGCCACGAGCCGGTGCGGAGGAAGTGGATGATGCCGCTCATGATCGTGTCCTCCTGGACCCGGCCCAGGGACACGACCCGTGTCACCGGCAGCAGATTGGCGGGGATGTACAGGATGATCGAAGTCAGCAGCAGCGCCCAGGTGCGGCTCATGCTGTCCGGCTTGCGGCTGTGCAGCGCCGCCAGGCAACGGGGGCACGGGCCCCCCAGGCTGGCCGGCAGCAGCAGCCCGCAGGAGGCGCAGGCCTGGAGCCCGGCCTGGCGGGCGCCGAGGTCCTTGCGTTCCGCCGGGAGCTGCACCCCCGTGGGCGGGGTTGGGGTCGTGGCCCAGACCGCCCTCGGGTCAAGGGAGGAAATGGCCATGGCGAACACCACGATGAAGGCTCCGAGCGCATAGCTGGAGGGGCCGGGGCGCACGGTGGCGTCGGACGCGAGCTTGGAATAGGAGACGATGACCCCCAGCAGGAACACTTCCACCATGCCCCAGAGCTGGAGTTCCTCCAGCACCCGGAACAGGTGGGCGGTCCAGGGCCCGTGGCGCCGGCGGGTGATCTGCAGCAGCAGGCCCACCATCCCGAGGAGGTGGGCGAGCGGCACCAGGATCACGGTGGTGAGCAGGAGCGCTGACAGCCAGGGCCAGCCCAGGACCTCCAGGATGCGCACGCAGCCGGGGATCGAGGCGGCCCGCTCGGTCCCGTGCAGGCGCAGGGACATCAAGGGAAAGGCGTTGGCCAGGCCGAACAGGATCAGGGCCGCGACGTACAGGGCCAGCACCGCGTCCAGGGAAAGGCGCCGGCCGCGGCCGAGCACCCCCCCGCACCGGCTGCAGAGCTGCATGGTGCCCTTCCGAGGCCAACCGGCCCGATGCAGAAGATCGCACTCGGGACAGGCCAGCATGAGAGGGGAATTCGCCAAGCGGTGCACCCTGGAGATCGAAGGATCAATTGCTTAATCTAGACCGGTTTTTTCCTCCGGGATCAAAAAAAAGCCAGGATGTTGGTTTCCTTCGACAACTTTGCCCTCACTGGAACAGGCTTTTGAGCCAGCCCCCGCCCTCCTTGGCGGGGGCGGTCCATTCCCTGGCGACCAGCGCCTGGATGCCGTCATTGAATCCGGCCCCGGCCAGGGCCTTCATCCGGTCCGGGGCGGGCAGTTGGGCGGTCTGCTCCAGGATGGCGTCGATCTTGCCCCGGTCCCGCTCCAGCATGAGTTCCAGGATGTCCCGCCTGCGCTCTCCGGCCTTCTGCTGGGTGAGGCCCAGCACTGCGATCTTGCGGACCATGACGGTGCCGTCGTAGCCGGACAGGGTCTGGGACGCCTTGGCCTTGCCGAGGCGGTCCCTGAGGTCTGCGGCGGTGTCGGAAGCATATTTGGAGATCTGGGAGGTCCAGTCCAGGGCCCGCTCGAATTCGCCCAGGCGGATCAGGAGGTCCAGGATGAGGTTGACCTGGGTCACGCTCTGCTCGACGCTTTCACTGCCGCCTTCGAACTGGTAGCTGTATTCGAATGCCTCCAGGGCGAGTCGCAGGCTCTGCCTTTCGCCGAGGGGCAGGTCCGGCCAGAACGGGGCCAGGGCCAGCAGGGCCTGCCTGAGGTCCCCGGCGTGTTCCGGGGCCGGGGCCCCCCCGTGGCCGCCGCGCCCCTCCTGGTCCCGGAGCACGGTCGTCTGCAGGGCGGTCACTTCGGACTTGAGGGCCTCCAGGCGGAGTTCGATCATGTCGCCCATGGTGAGGTAGGGGGCGCCTTCGGGGCTTCCGGCCGGACCCAGGTCCAGGGCCCGGGCCCGCACGTCCCGCAGGCTCTCCGTGGCCTCGGCGAGGAGGTCGTCCAGGCGCTGCACGGCCTCGGCCAAGGCACCCGCGGCCGGGCTCGGGCTCGGGCTCGGGCTCCCCTCCGTTGCCGCGGGGGTGGACGGGACCTCCTGTTCCCGGAACAGCCAGGCGAGCCACAGCGCCAGCCGGCCCAGCTTGGCATGATCCAGCCGGCGCTCGGTGGAGGGCAGGATGGTGATGAGAATGGCGGCCAGATGGGTGGCGATGGCCCCGTCCAGGGTCAACTCGCCATCGGGGACCTGTTCCCGCAGGGCTTCGAGCACCATGCGTTTTTCAATGGAGATGTCCCCGAAGGTGCGCCGGTCGGCCTCCAGTCTCGGGTCAGGCGGATTCTGGTCCAGGTTCTCGGCCAGCCCCGCGAACAGGCATTTCTGGCATTGCCAGACCTTGTAGTGATGGGGAACCACCTCGGTGACGATGTCGTGCAACCATCGGTAGCCGGTGACATGGCGGTCGGATTCCCGGCCGGCGACGGTGTAGAGCCGGGGATTGGCCACCGGCATGGGCACCTGCTGTTGGCAGGCTGGGCATTGGATCATCTTGGTGAGCAGGGGCGTTTCGGCCATCGTTTGCTCCAGTGGGGGCCCGACTCCGCCCGTCCAGGCCAGCCTGGGCACCGCACCCCTTGCCGCATGGTTTTCCGTTTCCAGAATTTTACGCGGAATCCCGGTCCCGGCGCGACCGATTCGTGCCTGCTTCAGTCGACGGCCCTTCCGGGGGCATAATGACGGTTGTCCCGCCCATAGGAGTCTCCCCATGCGCCTACGCGCCATCGCACTCGCATTCGCAACCCTGGCGCTCGCCGCCGCGCCGGCCGGAAACAGGGTGCTGTTCACCACCACCCTGGGCAAGTTCACCGTGGAACTTGACCCGGAAAAAGCGCCCAAGACCGTGGCCAACTTCAAGGCCTACGTCAAGGCCGGCCAGTACAGCAACACCACCTTCCACCGGGTGATCGCCACCTTCATGATCCAGGGCGGCGGCATGACCGCGGACGGGAAGGAGAAGGCCACCAACCCCCCGGTGGAGAACGAGTCGAAGAATGGCCTGAAGAACGTCCGGGGCTCCATCGCCATGGCCCGCACCTCGGATCCCCAGAGTGCCACCGCCCAGTTCTTCGTGAACGTGGTGGACAATTCCGGCCTGGACTACCCGAAGCCGGACGGCTGGGGCTATTGCGTGTTCGGCCGGGTGGTGTCGGGCATGGATACCGTCGACAAGATCAAGGCGGTGAAGACCGACGGCGGCGACCGGCCGCTGGAGGCGGTGATCATCCAGAGCGCCAAGTTCGTGGCCGGGAAATAGCCCCACCGAGGCGTACGGGTTCCGGCCCGGCTATGCCTGCCGGCGGCTCCAGGGGCGAGGTCCGTCCGCTGGTGGTTCGCGCCGACCCAGACCGGCTCCGGTGGGGATGCGCCGACCCAAAAGTACCTCGCGGCGGAACCCCGCCGCTCGGTTTGCCGTAGAAGCGCATTGGCGGGGAAACATTGCCCTGTGTGATCCACGGTCCGGAGATCCATCCCGCCTCTGACG
>Ga0302193_10002795_pt1 | contig 14286 bp, 14 predicted proteins | sample II_Bog_E3_3_FD_200228 | JGI IMG/M metagenome (GOLD analysis project Ga0302193, IMG submission 200228) | Peat permafrost microbial communities from Stordalen Mire near Abisko, Sweden - II_Bog_E3_3 | ecosystem: Environmental > Terrestrial > Soil > Wetlands > Peat | place: Sweden: Abisko...
CGGCCCAAGTCCCCCCGACGACCCCTCCGGCGGCGACAGCGCCGGCCGTGCCCGCCAATCCCCCCCCGGATAAGCCCCCCGAAGATCCCCTGAAGACCATCGGCAAGGTCATCGACTCCGACCCGCAGCAGGCGGTGGCCCTGCTTAAACCCATGGCCCTGGCCCAACCGGGCAGCCCCACCGTGCAGGGCAACTTCCTGGCGGCCCTCTACCGGAGCCGCAACGCCCAGGATTTCGAACGAGCCCTGACCCGGGCCACGGTGGCCGGGGTCACGGTCAAGGTGATGCTGGGAGTGCCCGCCTTCCGCGCGGCCATGGCCGATGAAAGTCGGCTCCAGAAGACCAGGCCGCCTTCGGGGGTCCTCTCGTCGGAAGTCATGGCCAAGGTGGTCGAGGGCCTGTAACTCGCTGTTCAGCCAGCGGCTGGAATTGCTTATTGATATAGGTAGGCCCAGGGTTATAAAGTGGCATGATATTGGTGCAAGATCTTTCTTGTTCCGTGCCTGGCCTGTTATTTTCCCCGTTTGGCCCGGTCGGCCTTCTCTGGTCTAATCAGGCAAGACACCTTCCGTTTCCAGGAGCAGCCATGCGATCGTCAATCATCCTTCCCTTGGGGCTGGCCCTGGCTGGGCTCGTGGGATGCGGAACCAAGCAGGCCCCCACTACGATTCCGGTCACCAGCACCCCGGCGAAGAATGCTCCCACCTGGATCGACAACGAAGAGATTCCCGATGGCCTGGCGGCGGTCGGCATCGCCCAGTCCAACCCCATGGGCGACAAGTCCCTGCAGCGCACCGTCGCCATCGCCGACGCCCGCACCAAGCTGGCCGGCAAGCTGAAGGTCCGGGTCCAGAACATGTTCTCCCAGCTCAACCAGCAGGTGACCACCGCCGCCGCCGACAGCAGCCAGAAGCCGGTCAAGACCGACGTCATGAACCGGGTCATCGAGAACGTCACCCGGCAGCTGGTGGACCAGGAACTGGCCGGCACCAGCACCCGGGCCTTCTGGACCGACCCCACCGACGGCAACCTTTACGTGTTCGTGGTCATGACCAAGGACACCATGGACCGGGCCCTGGCCGGCGCCGCCCAGGCCCAGATCAAGCGGGAGATCGCCCAGGGCGAGCACTCCCTGGACCACGCCCTGGACAAGCTGGACGCCGCCATCGCCGCCAGCGCGACCCCGGCCCAGTAGCGAGTTCCAGTCGCCGTAAGGGCGTTTGCCTTAGACCAACTTGTCGAGGGTGATCGGCAAATCCCGGATCCGCTTTCCCGTGGCGTGGAAGACCGCGTTGCCGATGGCGGCCGCCACCCCGACGACGCCGATTTCGCCGATGCCTTTGGCCCCAAGGGCATTGATCTGCGGATCGGTCTCATCGACCACGATGATGTCGATGGAGCCGACATCGGCGTTCACCGGCAGGTGGTATTCCGCTAGATTGCCGTTGACCGCCCGACCGGTGACCAGGTCCATGTCGGTCCTTTCCAGCAGCGCCATGCCGATGCCCCAGATGATGCCGCCCATCAGCTGGCTATGGCCGGTCTTGCGGTTCACCAAACGGCCGACCCCATAGGCGCCGACGATCCGGGGCACGGTGATGATGCCCAGGTCCGGGTCGACCTTCACTTCGGCGAAGACCGCGCCGAAGGAGTTCATGGAAAATGCCTTGGCCTCGGCGCCGGGCCGGGTTTCGAGGGTGGCTTCCACGCCCTGGCCGCCCTGGCGGGCGAGGCAGGCGGCGTAGGTTTCCCGCCGTTCCGGGGCCGATTTCAAGTACATCCGCCCGTCTTTGACGGCGATGTCCTCAGGGCTGGCGCCGTGCAGGGGCGACTGGGGATCCCCCAGGGCGAGCGCGACCAGTTTGGCCCGGGCCGCCAGGGCCGCCGCCTGCACCGCCGGGCCGACACTGGCCATGGACTGGGAGCCTCCGGATACCGGCGCTTCAGGGAGGGCAGAGTCGCCCAGTTCGAACCGGACCTTGGCCAACGGCAGGCCGAGCGCATCGGCGGCAATCTGGGTCATGACGGTGTAGGTGCCGGTGCCAAGATCGTGCGACCCGCTCTGGACCACGGCCGAACCGTCCGGCAGGATCCTGGCCGAGGCGCTGGCCGGGCTCCGGTGGGCCGGGTAGGTGGCGGTGGCCATGCCCCAGCCGACCAGCCAGCGGCCGTCGCGCATGGAGCGGGGCGCAGGGTTCCGGCGGGCCCAGCCGAACCGTTCGGCTCCGGCCTCATAGCACTGGCGCAGCGACTTGCTGGACCAGGGAAGGCCCTTGTCGAGGTCCATGGGCGCGTCATTCTTCACTCGCAGGGCGATGGGATCCTGCCGGGCCGCCCAGGCGAGTTCATCCAAGGCGGTTTCCAGGGCGAAGCTGCCGCTGGCAAAGCCCGGGCCCCGGGTGAAGGTGGGTGTGCCGTAGTGGAGGGGCGCCAGGCGATGGCTGGTCCGCTGGCTGTCGCTGGCATAGAGCAGGCGGGTCAGGATCGCCGAGGGTTCCAGCCATTCCTCCTGGAAGGACGTGCCGGCGATGACGTCATGGCCGACCGCGGTCAGCCGGCCGTCGGCGGTGGCCCCCAGCCGGAGGTGCTGTTCGGTCATGGGACGGTAGCCCACCATGCCGAACATCTGCGGGCGGTCCAGGACCAGCTTGACCGGATGCCCGGTTTGCCGGGTGGCCATGGCCGCCAGCAGCACGTGGGACCAGGTGCTGCCCTTGCAGCCGAACCCGCCCCCGACGAAGGGACAGATGACCCGCACCCGCCCGGGTTCGAGGCCAAGCCGCTTGGCCACGGTGGTTTTCACCCCGGTGATGTACTGGGTCGAGTCATAGACGGTGAGCTGCTCGCCATCCCAGGAGGCGATGGTGGCGTGGGGTTCCATCGGGTTGTGGGTTTCCACCGGAGTGGTGTAGACCGCGTCGATCCGATGGGTGGCGCGGTTCCAGCCGGCGGTGAAATCCCCGCGCTCGCTGTCTGCCGGCTCCCTCACCTTCCCCGGGGCATGGGCGGCCGCCTTGGCCTTGGCGAAATCCAGCTCGGCCGGGGCAGGGGCATAGGCAACCTGTACCGCCCGGGCCGCGTCCTGGGCATGCTCGAGGGTGTCGGCCACCACCAGGGCTATGGGCTGGTTGTTGTAATGGATCCGGTCATCCTGCAGCAGGTTCAGGATGCGGCCGGCTGGCGGGTTGACCCCGGCCTGGCCACTCTCCGGCAGCCTGGGCGCGTTGAGGTGGGTCATGACCAGCGCCACTCCGCTCATCTTCTCGGCCCGGGCGGTGAGGATGCTGAGGATGCGGCCGCAGGGGATGGTGCTGGTCACCAGGACGGCATGGGTCATGCCCGGCAGGTCATGTTCGGCCGAATACACCGCCGTGCCGGTGACCTTGGCGTGGCCATCGACCCGGTCGACGGCCTGGCCCACCAGCCCCGGGCCGGGCTGGCTGTCCATGGGCTGGAGGTTGGTGCTCAAGCCGCACCTCCCGGGGATCGCCCCGCAAGCTGGAGCGCCCGGACGATGGATCGATGGGCGAGGGGGATTTTGAACTGGTTGCCTTTGAAGGGACGGGCGCCGGCCAGGAGGGTCTCGGCCACGGCAGCGGCCCGGCGGTCGAATTCCCGGGTTCCCGGCCGCTGGCCCAGCAGGGGGGCTTCGGCGCCGGGGATCCGCCAAGGTTTTGCCGCCACGCCACCCAGGGCGACCGCCGCCTGGTAGACGACGCCGCCCGCCAGCGCCAGGCCGACCGCCACCGAAACCAGGGCGAAGGCATAGCTGGCGCGGTCGCGCACCTTCAGGTAATGGGAATGTTCAGCGAATGGCGACGGCCCCAGGAGGATGGCGGTGATCAGTTCGCCCGGGGCCAGGACCGTATCGACCTGAGGCTGATCCCCCGGCAGGCGATGGAATTCCTGAATCGGAATCCGGCGTTCCCCCTGGGGGCCGCATACCACCACTACCGCGTCCAGGGCAGCCAGCGCTACGCACAGGTCCGAAGGATGGGTGGCGATGCAGGCGGCGCTGGCGCCAAGGATCGCGTGGATCCGGTTGATGCCCTCCATGGCCGCGCAGCCGGAACCGGGCACGCGCTTGTTGCATCGGGTGAAGGCCGGGTCGGTGAAGTAGTAGCAGCGGGTGCGCTGCATCAGGTTGCCGCCATTGGTCGCCATGTTGCGCACCTGGGCCGAGGCGCCCGCCAGCAGCGCCTGGGAGAGCAGGGGGTAGCGTTGCCGCACCAGGGGATGGTTGGCAGTATCGCTGTTCCGGGCCAGGGCGCCCAGGCTCAACCCGCCGTCCGCGGTGGCGGCGATGGCCTCGAGGCCGGCCCGATTCAGGTCGATCAGCCGGGAGGCGTGCATGACGTCATTTTTCATCAGGTCGAGCAGGTTGGTGCCGCCGGCGATGAATCGGGAGTCAGGCTGCTGGGCGAGGCCGACGGCCTGGTTCGCATGGGTGGCTCGGTCATAGAAGAAAGATTGCACGTCGTCTCCCGTGGTTCAGCGGGCAGTGGCGACGGTGCGGACCGCCGCCACGATGTTTGGATAAGCACCGCAACGACAGAGGTTGCCGCTCATGCGCTCGCGGATTTCAGCCTCCGTGGCCGCCGGCTGCGGCTGCCGGACATCAGCACTGACGGCGCTCGCGTCCCCGGCCCGGAATTCGGCCAGAAGCGCCGTGGCGGAGCAGAGCTGGCCCGGCGTGCAGTAGCCGCACTGGAAGGCGTCGCTCTCGATGAAGGCCGCCTGCAAGGGCGCCAGCCGGCCATCCCTGGCCAGGCCTTCGACGGTGGTGATGGCCTCCCCCTCGTGCATGATCGCCAGGGTCAGGCAGGCATTGATCCGGCGGCCATCCACCAGTACCGTGCAGGCGCCGCATTGGCCGTGGTCGCAGCCTTTCTTGGTGCCGGTCAGGCCGAGGGTCTCGCGCAGGGCGTCCAGCAAGGTGACCCGGGGTTCCAGGCCGAGCTCGTGGCGCTTGCCATTGACCACCAGAACCACCGTCACCGGTTCGGCGAACGGCGCTGGGACGGGGGCGGCGGTTGGAACCGGGGTGGGGGTGAACACCGGCGCCACCGCGAGGGGCAGGCTGGCGGCCGAGACCGTGGTCGCCGCGCATTGCAGGAAATCCCTGCGCGACATGTCCAGGGACCCCCCGCCCGGGGCGCTACGTAGCTGTTCACCCGCCCTCACGGGTTGGGCACGGTGGCTCATCTTCTGCTCTACCTTTCAGCCACGCCAAGGCAGGCTAGGCCCGTCTGGAAATCATGCGGGAACTGAACTTCCGGGCCAACCACGGGGCTGGCCGCCGCCATGCATCTTGAATGAAAGGTCTCGGAACGCTGAACAAAGGTTGTGGGTGATCCGCATTCAAGTCATACCGAGCGCCGGATCAAGCGTTCGGGAGGAAAATATAATGTAAAATCGAACCATGCGCAAGTTTTTACCGGGCAACGTCTGCGCCGCCCGGGAACGGCCCCCTGTGTACACCCGCCCCAAGATTTTTTTGGGTTTTCAATGGCATCATGGAGTGAGGGAGATGTGCCGTGCGCCTGCTGCTTCGATTCCTGTTCTCCGCGGTGGGCCTGCTGGTCGCCTCGTTCCTGGTGCCTGGAATCCAGCACGGAGCCTTTCTGGACCTGGTGGCTGTGGCGGTCCTGCTCGGGGCCCTGAACGCCACCCTGGGCATGCTGCTGAAATTCATCGCCCTGGTGCCCATGGCCTGCAGTTTCGGCTGCCTGAGCCTGTTCATCAACGGTCTGGTGTTCTGGTTCGCCGGATGGCTGGCCGGGAACCTCGGCCTGGGATTCCGGGTCTCGGGGTTCTGGGCGGGGGTTTTCGGCGCTCTGGTTTCAAGTCTGGCGGCCACCGTCCTGGAGTGGATCTTTCTGGGCCGGGGCAGGACGGTTCCGCCGGAAGGCCCCCGGCAGATCAAGCAGATCAACTAGACAGCCGTTTGCTTACTCCGCCAGGGCGAATACGACCTTCTCGTTGCGGAACCGGTCCTTGGTCAGGATCTTCACCGTGGCGGCGCTCTTGTCCTCGCTGATGGTCAGGGTGTAGTGCTTGTCCTTTTCCAGCGAACCGGGGATCACGCTGACCTTGCCGATCTTCTGCAGGCCCGCATCGGCGGCGGTGAAGGTGATGCTGTCGCTGGAGCGCAGGTCCAAGGACTGGGTGAAGACCCCGTCGCTCCAGCTGGTTCCGGCCCGGTCCTTGGCGAACACCGGCACCACGATGACGCCGTCCTTCTCCAGGGTCTTGCGGTTGCCAACCAGATAGTGGAGGGAATTCAACCTGGCCTTCTGGGCCTCGTTGGTGGCCGAAAGGCTTTCCATTTCCTTGATCATGTTGGTCTTTTCAGTCCGCAGGGCGTCGATGTCGGCGGTGATCTTCTCCTTCTGGGCGTTCAGGTCGGCCACCTCCTCCTGGAGCTTCTGGCTCTTTTCGTTGGCGAGGTCCCGCTCCCCTTCAGTCTTGGCCTTCTCCTCGGCCTGGAGGGCGGTGGGACTGATGGCGGCCCTGCCCTGGGAGACCCAGGAACCGTAGACCCCATGGCTGTAGAAATGGTAGACCTCGAAACCAGGGGCCATCTTGTCCATGATCAGGACCCGGCTGATCAGCTGCCTGGCCTTTTCCTCGGGGACGCCCTTCTTCCGGAGGAAGCGCATGGCCATGCCGTAGTGGCTGTCATTGGCCTTGGCCACATCGGGCCTGGGCAGCACCGCCCTCAGCTGGCCGATCTTTTCGTTGAGGGTCTTGATCTCCTTATCCTTGTCCAGGACGTCCTGGAGCAGGGCCTGGTAGGAACTGTTCTTTTCCGCCTTGATGCGCTCTTCCAGGGCCAGCTTCTGCTCTTCGGTGAGCTGCAGGGTGGCCGCGTTGGGCCGAACGTCGTTGACCCCCGCCTCCCTGAGTTTCTTGGTCTGGTCCGCACCGGAGGCGCCCGCCTGCTGGCTCAGCTGGTCCAGCTCAGCCGCCTTCTGGGACAGGTCCCTGATCTCCTTGTCCTCCCCCGACCGTTTGCAGGCCGGCGCCACCACCAGCACGGCCAGGGTCATGGCGCACAGAAAAAACCCGGAAAGGCGTTTGGGAAACATTGGCAACTCCAGGGGATCTTACGGGAGGTTCCCGTTCTGCCCTTCCAACATAACGGGCTGGAAGGGAAGGTGGCAAGGGCGGCTCTCCTCGGAAACATGTACTTATGCTTACGGTCTGATAAGATCCTTGTTCGAGGGCACCGCGATGGCTGCAGATAACCGAATCCTATTTACCTCCGAGAGCGTGACCGAAGGCCATCCTGACAAGATCGCCGACCAGATTTCCGATGCGGTCCTGGATGCGGCGCTCAGCGGGGATCCCAACAGCCGGGTGGCCTGTGAAACCCTGGTGACGACCGGCCTGATCGTGGTTGCCGGGGAGATCACCACCGAGTGCTACATCCCCGTGGCCCAGCTGGCCCGGGAGACGGTCCGGGGAATCGGCTATGACCATAGCTCCAAGGGTTTCGATTGCAACACTTGTGCCGTGGTTGTGACCCTGGACCAGCAGAGCCCGGATATCGCCATGGGCGTCAACACCGGCGGGGCCGGGGACCAGGGGCTGATGTTCGGCTATGCCACCGTGGAGACCCCGGAGCTCATGCCCGCCCCGCTCCATTTCGCCCATGCCCTGACCCGCAAGCTGGCCGAGGTGCGCAAGAGCGGGCAGATCGAATGGCTGCAGCCGGATGGCAAATCCCAGGTGACCGTGGAATTCGACGGGGAGAAGGTGGCCCGGATCCATACCGTGGTGATCTCCACCCAGCATGCCGAAGCTGCCCAGAACACCGAGATCCGGGAACGGGTCATCCGCGAGGTCATCCAGGCCGCCCTGCCCGCCGAGTATCTGGACCGGGACACCATCTATCACGTGAATCCCACCGGCCGCTTCGTCATCGGCGGGCCCATGGGCGACACCGGCCTCACCGGCCGGAAGATCATCGTGGATTCCTACGGCGGGAGCGGCCACCACGGCGGCGGGGCCTTCTCCGGCAAGGATCCCTCCAAGGTCGACCGTTCCGCGGCCTACATGGGCCGCTACATCGCCAAGAACATCGTGGCCGCCGGGTTGGCCCGCAAATGTGAAATCCAGTTGGCCTATGCCATCGGCGTGGCGGAGCCGGTCTCCATCTCGGTGGACACTTTCCGCACCGGGTCCGTGGCGGACGCCGAAATCGTCCGGGCAGTGCGGGAGGTGTTCAGCTGCACCCCCCGGGCCATGATCGAGACCCTGGACCTGCGCCGGCCCATCTACCGTCCCACCGCCGCCTACGGCCACTTCGGCCGGGAGGGCTTCAGCTGGGAGCGCACCGACCGGATCCAGGCGCTGCAGAGCGCCGTCCGCTAGCGATACTCAACCGTGTCCCCCGGGCAACGCATGGGTTGCCCGGGGGACATCTCTGCTTGGGCAGGCGATAGGGATCAGTACGGGGCAGGATTTTGGCAAAACCTTGCATCCTGATGATGGCTTCACCAGAGTGCAAGCATGGATACCCCACGCTTCTTGACTTCGCGCCTGCAAACCCGGTTCAACAGCTTCCCGGTGGTGGTGGTCTCCGGAGCGCGGACCCGGGAAGGGCAGGGCGCTGGCGTTCCCGGCCCTCAAGGGCGGGGAAGGGCCTTTTCCATGGTCTCCAGCATGTCCCGGACCACCTGGCACTGGTCGCAATCCGCCGCCGGGTTGGCACAGGGGACACCGTCCGCCTGAAGTTCCGGGCACCTGGGGTTCCGGGCGAAGGCCAGAAGTTCGGCCAGCAGCCACTGAACCCGGTCCCGCAGGGGGCTGTCGGGCATCTCCCGCAGGGTGGTGAGCATCCGGTACTCGGCCGGGCTCACGGTGAGAGTGATCGGTTCCTGGCCCATGGGCCCCTCCGCATAACCATCATCCCCGGGAAGCGCCGATCCCCGGCAACGGAAAAAGGTGCCGGGGATCCGCCGGGATTACTTCGCCAGTTCTTCCGCCGCCTTGATGCCCCAGGCGTAGGCTTGCTCGTTCAGGGGGATCAGGGCGCACTTGTCCTTGAGCATCTGGCGCACGGCCGTCACCAGGGTCTCCTTGGGGAAGATCCCGGTGGCCGCCTGCAGCGCGCCCAGGGCCACGATGTTCTTCACCAGGGCCTTGCCCAGATCCACGGCGATCCCGGTGAACGGGACTCCAACCACCTTGACCGAGGCATCCAGGCCCTCCGGGGCCTCCTTGATGATGGAGCTGTCGTAGATGATCGTGCCGCCGGCCTTGACCGTCGGCCCGAACTTGGTGAGGCTGGGGGCGTTGAAGGCGATGAGGATATCCGGGTGCGGGCTGGCGGGGTTGAGCACCTCGTCCTTGGCCACGTGCACGTCCGCGTAGCTGGTGCCGCCCCGGCTCTCGGGGCCGTAACTGGGGATATGGGTGGCGTCGAAGCCCTCATTGATGGCCGCCTTGGCGATCAGCATGGCCGCGGTCTGGGCCCCGTCGCCGCCGGCACCGGCCAGCTTCAGGGAGATGTCGATCGGATTGAGATGGGCCGGGAAGGCCACGCAGTGGCGCTGGGTGGGCTCGGTGGTGGCGCCGGCCGCCTTGAGCAGGTGGGCGGGATCGAAATCGGGCTTGGGCTTGATGAACCAGGGCTCGGGCTGGAGATCCTTCTTCACTCCCAGGGGGAAGATGGGAACCATGCACTCCTTGACCCACTGCTCGGTCTGCTCCGGGGTCATCTTCAGGTGGGTGGGGCACTCGGACAGGACTTCCACGAAGGAGTAGCCCCGGTTCTCCACCTGGTTCTGGACCGCCTTCTTGATCGCCTTCTTGGCCAGGCGCCGGTTCTTGGCGTCGAACAGGGCGACCCGTTCCACATAGATCGGTCCATCCAGCGAAGCGATGAGCTCGGCCATGCGCAGGGGCATGCCGTTGAACAGGCTGCGGCCGTCCGGGGTGGTGGCGGTCTGCTGGCCCATGAGGGTGGTGGGGGCCATCTGGCCGCCGGTCATGCCATAGATGGCGTTGTTGATGAAGATGACCGTGAGCGGCGCGCCCAGTTGGGCGGTGGAGACGGTTTCGGCCAGGCCGATGGAGGCCAGGTCGCCGTCGCCCTGGTAGCTGATGACGTTGGCTTCGGGGTTGGAGAGCTTGTGCCCGAGCGCCACCGCGGCGGCGCGGCCGTGGGCGGCCTGGGAGTTGCCCACGTCGAAATAGTAGTAGGCGAACACCCCGCAGCCCACCGGGGAGATGAGGATGGTGTTGTCCTGGATGCCCAGTTCCTCGATGGCTTCCGCCAGGAACTTGTGGGCCAGGCCATGGCCGCAGCCTGGGCAGTAGTGGGTGGAGTTGCCCTTGAGGCCCCGGCCTTCGTCGTGCCGCATGAACTTATCGTAAAAGACGGACATTAGCGGACCTCCTTTACGGGGGATTGGGCCAGGATTCCCTGGATGTGGCTTACCACTTCGGACTGCTGGGGGAGCATGCCGCCGAAGTGCCGGACCGAAGAGAATACGGGCAGGATCTGGGTGCCGGCGTGACTGAGGGCGAGGCGGACCTCATCCTCCAACTGGCCGTTGCTGGCCTCCACCACGACGATGCGCTTGACCGTGGGCAGCACTTCGAGCAACTGCCGGATCGGGAAGGGCCACACGGTGATGGGGCGGAACAGGCCGGCCCGGATGCCCTGGTTGCGCAGATCCTGCACGGCGCCCTTGGAGGTGCGGGCCGGAGTGTTGGTGGCGATGACGAGAATCTCCGCATCATCGGTCATGAACGTTTCACTGCGCGATTCGTTTTCGGCCATCTGCCGGTACTTGTCGTTCAGGTAGATGTTGTGGGTTTCCAGGTCCACTTCGCTCAGGAAGATGGAGTTGATCAGGTTGCCCCGGTGCTGGGCGTCGCCGTTCACGGCCCAGGTGGGGATGCCGGGCTTGACCAGGTAGGAGGGCAGGTTGACCCGGCCGGTCATCTGGCCCAGGTAGCCGTCGCCCAGGATCATGACCGGGTTGCGGTATTTGAAGGTCAGTTCGAAGGCCAGCATGGTCAGGTCCAGCATCTCCTGGGGCGTGCTGGGCATGAGGGTGATGGCATGGGTGTTGCCGTGGCCGAGGCCGCGGCAGGCCAGCTTCACGTCGGACTGCTCGGGGGCGATGTTGCCCAGGCCGGGCCCGCCGCGCATGATGTTGACGAACACGCCCGGAACCTCGGCCCCGATCATGTAGGAGATGCCTTCCAGCATCAGGCTGAAGCCCGGCGAAGAGGTGAAGGTCATGCAGGGATGGCCGCCGCCGCCCGAGCCGTACATCTGGTTGACCGCGGCCACCTCGGAGACGGCCTGGAGGAAGGTGCCATCCAGCTTGGGCAGCAGCTTGGCCATGAGTTCGGCCCCCTCGGTGGACGGGGTGATGGGGTAGCCGAACACGTGCCGGCAGCCGGCCAACAGCGCGCCGATGGCGCTGGCATAGTTGCCTTTGATGACCAGGGGCTCGGTCCTCGGCAGGGGCACCCGCTCGGCCGGGATGTCCACCGCCGGTTTGGCGGTGGAAGTCTTGGAGCCGAACAGCTTGGCCGGATCCTGCAGTTCGAAGTCCGGATCCGCCGGGGTTTCGCGCAGGCCGAAGGGCTCGGGACAGGCGTCCAGGCACAGGCCGCAACCGCTGCAATTTTCCAGGTTCAGCACCACGGGGACATAGCCCGTGGCAGAATTGATTTCATCACCCAGGGTGATGCAGTCCTTGGCGCATGCGCTGATGCATCTTCCACACCCTTTGCAGAAGTCAGGAAGCAGGAACGGTTTGGGTCTTTCTTTGAGTTGAGCCATTGGAACGCTCCCACAGTCAGAAGGCCGGCATGGTGGTTAAACCGATGGAACGACTGTCAACGCAGAAGTATTAGTTCCCCATTCAGTGCTCGGGGTCACAAGTGGCCGCGGGATGGCTCAGGAGTCTGCATTGCCGTTCAGAACCGCGGGAAAAGGCCCCAAAAGGCCCGACCAGGAGATACCGCTTTGATCCTCGGGCTGGGAACCGACCTCTGCCCGGCCTCGCGCTGGGAGCACATGCTTGGCCGGTTCGGGGAAAAGGCCCCCCGGCGGGTCCTGCACTCCGAAGAGGCGGACTACCTCCTGGCCGGCAACCGGCAGCGGCTCCCGGAGCGGCTGGCGGGGCGCTGGGCGCTGAGGGAGGCGTTCGGCAAGGCCCTGGGGGTCGGCCTGGACGGGTGGTCCTGGAAGCAGTTGCGGTTCCTGGACGGGCGGCTGTGGGCCGAAGGTGAACTGGCGGGCCTTTTGGCCGGACGGGGTATCGAGAGGATCCACGGCAGCGTCAGTCATGATGGGGGGATCGCCTTTGCTGTGGTGATCCTGGAAGGAAGTACCCATGATCTTGATTAATGCCTCGGGCCATTTCAGTCGATTCCGTTGCAAGGAACATCCATGACCGGACCCCTCCCCAACCAGACCATGAGTCTCCAGGACTTCCTGTCCATACGGGAGTTTGTCTATGGCCGGACCGGGATCTTCTTCAGCGAGTCCAAGCAGTATTTCCTGGAGAACCGGCTGAACCGCCGGCTCCAGGAGGTGAAACTCAGTTCCTACCGGGAGTACCTGGGTCTGCTCCAGGGCGCCCAGGGCAAGGAGGAACTCAAGCAGCTGTTCAACGAAATCACCACCAACGAGACCAGCTTCTGGCGGAATCCGCCCCAGATCGAGGCCTTCCAGCGGATCGTGCTGCCCGAGGCGGCGGCCCTGGCCAAGGCCAGGGGAGCCAACCGGCTGCGGATCTGGTCCGCGGCCTGTTCGTCCGGGGAGGAGCCGTTCACCCTGGCCATGATCTGCCGGGAGGCCAAGGACACCCTGCTGAAGGGGTTGAGCGTGGAGATCCTGGCCACGGACATCAGCGAGAAGGTCCTGGACCAGGCCAGGGAGGGCAACTACGGCAGCTACACCCTGCGCAACCTCACCCCGGTCCAGGTCAAGCAGCATTTCGACGCCCTGGGGCCGGACAGCTTCCAGGTCAAGTCCGAGCTGAAGCAGCTGATCACCTTCCGCAATTTCAACCTGGTGGACTACGCCAGCTACCGCACCCTCGGAGCGTTCGACGTGATCTTCTGCCGCAACGTGCTGATCTATTTCGACGACGCCGTGAAGGCCAAAGTGATCAAGGGTTTTCACGAGGCGCTCCAACCCAGGTCCTTTCTGCTTGTGGGGCACTCCGAATCCATCCACGCTTTCAACATCGGGTTCGACCTCATGCACTTCAGCAAGGCCATGGGGTATCGCAAGCGTGATCAGGCCTAGGAGTAGCGCCATGCCCATTACACCCCAGGAACTCATCGCGAATCTTGGCGACCTGCCGCCCCTGCCCCAGGTGGCGGCCCAGGTGCTGCGCCTGGCCGCGGATCCGGATTCCACCACCCAGGAACTGCAGCGGGTCATCTCCACCGATCAGGCGCTTTCGGCCCAGATTCTCAAGATCGCCAACTCGGCCATGTTCGGGATGGTGCGGGAAGTGAAGACCCTCACCCAGGCCATCATGACCCTGGGCTTTTCCACCATCAAGAGCGTCGCCATCGCCTCCAGCGCGAGGAACCTCTACAACCGCGGCGGCACCGGCCTGCAGGAGCGGCTCCTGTGGGAGCACGCGCTGATCACCGCCCTGTCCGCCCGGGCCTATGCCAGGGCCTTCCGCAGCCCCAGGCTGGAAGAGGCCTTCCTGGGCGGGCTCATGCACGATATCGGCAAATCCGTGATGGGCATCAAGTTCCCCGAGCGCTATGGCGCGCTGGTGCGGAGCATCTACAACGAGGACGTGGATGGCCTGGACGCCGAACTGGAGTTGTTCGGGTTCGACCACGCCATGGTGGGCGAGGCGATCCTCCACTCCTGGAACCTGCCCCGCAGCCTGGGCAACACGGTCCGCTGGCACCACGACCCGCTCCACGCCCCGACGGAGGATCTGGCCCTCACCGCCTTCGTGGCCCTGGGCAACCAGCTGGCCCTGGACCGCAACGTCGGCATCGGCAAGCCGGAGTCGCTGGCCCGGTCCACCGGGCAGGCCATGGAGATCCTGAACCTTACCGCCGAGGTGCTCGACGGCCACCGCCTTTCGGTGGTGGAGGCGCTCGAGTCCGACAAAGACCTGATCCGGGAATTCTGACCATGATTACCTCCGAGCACGTCCGCCAACGGGTAGGAACCCTGCCCAGCATGCCCACTTCGGTCCTGGCCCTGGGCCGGGCGGTGGCGGACGACCGCTGCACCGTGGACCGGATCCTGGGCATCCTGGCGACGGACGT
>Ga0302193_10002805_pt1 | contig 14256 bp, 9 predicted proteins | sample II_Bog_E3_3_FD_200228 | JGI IMG/M metagenome (GOLD analysis project Ga0302193, IMG submission 200228) | Peat permafrost microbial communities from Stordalen Mire near Abisko, Sweden - II_Bog_E3_3 | ecosystem: Environmental > Terrestrial > Soil > Wetlands > Peat | place: Sweden: Abisko, Stordalen...
TGATCAAGGGAAAAATTGGCTGAAAGACCTAAAGAAGGACAAGGATCAACTCCGTATCCTTTTCAATGCCGCTCAAAACGTAACACCCGCCACTGATGCCAAGCTCGCGGAACTCCAAAAACTCATCGCTGCTAAGGTTGCCGCGCCAACGACAAATAAACTCGGCGAGTCGAACAAGAAAGTCCTCGTTTTCACAGCCTTCGCCGACACTGCCGCCTACCTCTACGAATCGCTCCTCGAATGGGCCACCAAGCAACTCGGCCTCAACATGGCCCTGGTTTGCGGTGGCGGTGACACTCGCACTACCTTCGGTCATGGTGCCTACGACCAGATCCTTACTAACTTTTCTCCGCGCGCCAAAAACCGCGCAAAGATTCCCTCCATGCCGCAGCAGGGTGAAATCGACCTACTCATAGCCACGGACTGTATCAGCGAAGGTCAGAATCTCCAAGACTGTGATTATCTCATAAACTACGATATTCATTGGAATCCCGTTCGCATCATCCAGCGCTTTGGTCGTATCGACAGGATCGGCAGCGCCAGCCACACGGTGCAGCTCGTCAATTTTTGGCCTACCGAGGACCTTAACAAATACATCAACCTCAAGAACCGCGTCGAAGCCCGTATGGCGCTAGTGGACCTATCCTCCACTTTCGAGGACAACGTCCTCAAGAATGACGAATTAGAAGACATCATCTCTGAGGACCTCCGCTACCGCGACAAACAGCTACTCCGGCTAAAAGATGAGGTTCTCGACATTGAGGACCTTGGAGACAGCGTCTCCTTAACCGAATTCACCCTCGATGACTTTCGCCTCGAACTTCTGAAATACATCGAGGCCAACAAAGCCGCCCTGGAAGCCGCGCCTTTCGGCCTCTACACCTGTGTCCCTCCTCATCCCGACTACAAGGTCATCGGCCCTGGCGTCATCTTCTGCTTCCGGCAAGAGGGCCAACGCAGTGCCGCTCCTGGCGCTCAGCTCGATGCGAGCCAGTCCATTAATCCGCTTCAGCCCTATTTCCTCGTTTACGTCCTTGAGGACGGCAACGTCCGCTTCAGCTTTGCGCAACCGAAGCAGATCCTCGACATCTACCGCCTCCTTTGCTCTGGCAAATCCGTGCCTTGTACGGAGCTCTGCAATCTCTTCGACGAGCAAACCAACCATGGCAGCGAAATGAAGGCTTACGACCAGCTCCTACAAAAGGCTGTGGAATCCGTCGCCGCCACTTTCCGCAAGCGCGCAGCCTCCGGCCTCCAGACCGGTCGCGGATTCATCCTACCTAATGAACAGGAGCAGGTTCGCAAAGAGACCGATCTCGAACTCGTCACCTGGCTTGTCATCAAAAGGAGCTAGAAAGGAAAGCCTAAGCCCTACAATAGATTTATGCCTTCCGCTCCTGATCTCCGTGGTCAATTGACCGCCGCCCTTGCTGCCTTTGGTTCACAGCCGCTTCACTCCGCTTCACGCGGTTTCTTTGATGCCCTCGGCTACCGCAGCAAGCGCTGTTTGAACTTTGCCACGCTCGACGCGTTTTTCGCCACTTTCGATCTCGAGCGAGAAAAGGTTGTCAATGCGGGTGCAGACACCCGCGAGTGGCGGGCCATCCCCACGCTCATCCAGGTCACCGACGACGAGATCACCCATGCGTCTGGCGGCCACTTTAGCCCGCTTCCCGGCGAGTTTGAGGGCAAGCACATCTCCGCCTATCTCTTCCTCACGCTCCAGCTCCGCTCCCGCCCGGAGGAGTACACCCGCACCGAGCTATCTCGGGCCGCTCGCGCCCTGAATAAGCTTTTCGACAAAATCCCGGTCCTTGTCCTCTTCCAGCACGGTCCAACAATTTCGCTCGCCCATGTTGACCGCCGCCTCAACCGCCGCGACCGCACCCGTGATGTTGTAACTCCGCGCGTCACCTTGCTGAAGGACATCGACTGCGCCCAGCCGCACGCCGCGCACCTCCGTATCCTTGAGGATTTCTCACTCCCTGCGCTCAACCTCGCCGAGACCCTAGCCGGCCGAACGGTCATCAAAACGTATGTCGACTTGGATCGTGCCTGGCAGCGCGTCCTGTCCACACGCGAACTAAACCAGCGTTTCTATCGCGACCTTGCCACATGGTATCACTGGGCTTTCGATTCTATCCGCCTACCCATCGTCGCCGACCATCTCCGCGACCACGAGCATGGCGACGAGGAGAACCGGAAGCAATTCGTCATCCGCTTGCTCTGCCGGACCCTCTTTTGCTGGTTTCTCAAGGAGCGGCGCCTCATCGATCCGATCCTCCTTGAACTACACGACGCCGCTGGTCGCCCCATCATTCTGTTCGACCGTCCTACTCGTCAGACCCCCGAGCAATTCGCTAAGGGCAACCACTACTATCGCGGAATCCTACAAAACATCTTCTTCAACTGCCTCAACAAACCAATGGACGCGCGCCGCCACTCCGACGCCCGTGCACGCGAGGACCGCATCGGTACCGACGCAACTCTCAGAAAGCTCGCCTACCGCGGGAAAAATTACCTTCCGCCCGACTTCGAGTATTCCCGCTTCGATCGCATCCCCTATCTCAACGGCGGTCTCTTCGATGTCCTTCGGGAAGACAACGCTTCTGATACGGTCGATGATTCGAAGATTTCCATTCCCAATCTGCTCTTCTACGCCACTGATGCCGACGAGCTGAAAGTCACGATTGCCAAAAAGGTGCGACCCGTTGTCGGCCTCAACACCCTCCTCGCTCGCTACAAGTTCACCATCACAGAAAATACTCCGCACGAGGAAGAAATCGCCCTCGACCCCGAACTGCTCGGCCTCGTCTTCGAAAATCTCTTAGCGGAGGTAGACAGCGGAGATCCCGCTGCCGCCGAGTCCGCCCGCAAGGCTTCCGGTTCCTACTACACCCCGCGCCGCATCATCGACTACATGGTCAACGAGGCATTGCGCCTCCACCTAGAAAATTTCATCCGCCCTCGCGGAGCCACCGACGCCGAGATAGGAGCGCTTGCAGCTTTGCTCTATCACAGCCACTGGGATCGCGTAACACACCCACGTCTCGCCACCTGGGTCGTCGAGGCTTTCGACCAACTCCGCCTGCTCGATCCTGCCTGTGGCTCAGGCGCCTTTCCGATGGGCGCGCTGCTCCGTATGGTCGAAGTCTTGCGCGTCATCGATCCGGGCAATCAGCTCTGGCTCACGCGCCAGATCGCACGTCTGCCCGCCGAGCTGCGGCCCTCCAACAGCTTGGCAGCGAGAGTCACGACTACGCGCGCAAACTCGGGCTCATAAAAAACGCTCTCTACGGTATCGATCTGCAGCCGCTCGCTGTCCTCATCACCAAGCTCCGCTTCTTCATCTCCCTCCTTGCCGACCAGAAGCTCCATCTCGACGACCCCGCCCACAACTACGGTCTCACCCCGTTACCCAATCTAGAAACCAAAATCCTCTGCGCCAATACGCTTCGCGAGATGGAGCACGACCTTTTCGAGCGCGAAGCTGTTCGCGACTATCAGGCCGCGCGCGATGAATATTACCAACCCCTGACCACCTCCACCCGCCGTGCCGAGTTGGTCGAGATCATCGCCGAAAAACTCTCTGGCGTGCTTCCCATGTTCGCCGAAGAGGTTTCGGGTCGCCGTGAGCGGACGCGCCAGCTTCAGGCCCAACGCAATCGAGAGCTCCTAAAAGAGTGGTTCCAACACTCCACAATCCCCGCGCCCTTCTTTCTGTTCTCAGTCTTCTTTCCCGAGGTCTGTCCGGAGGAAACGTCCATGACCTTCGGTGGCGAACTCGCGCTCGACGGCGGCTCCGGCCAGCAGGAATTCAGCACTGCCACCGCTGCGCGCCCGACCATGGCCTCTGGTTTCGATATCGTCATAGGCAACCCGCCCTACGGTGTAGCTACGGGCGAGGAGGTCCGCAATGCCCTCGGCCTGCGCTCCCAGGATGCCTACGGTGCCTTCCTCTCCCGTTTCCTTCGCGATGGCCGCGCCTCCAGCCCGCTCCGCGCCGACGGCATCCTCGCCTACATCGTCTCTGATACGTTTATGACGATCAAATCGCACCGTCCCCTCCGTGCTCAGCTTATGGGTAGCCGTGTGCATAAGGCCATCCGCGTCTCTGGTGATACCTTCAACGCGACCGTAAACACCGCAATCGTCATCGTGCAGAAGGGCGGCGGCTGCGGCACCGCGGCCCCAACGCCCGCCGCTCTCGCCCTTGCCGACACTACCGGCCCTTGGTGCCAGATGGTAGATCTCACCAATGTCAGCATCCACGACGAACATGATCGTTTCCTCACGCTGCTGTTCGACACCGCCGGCTCGACCCGCCGTCGCGATGTCTCCACGGAAAGTTGCGCGGTTTTCACCTACCCGCAGGCGCTCATTGCTACCAATAGCAACCTGCCGTTCTTCATCGCGTCGCCCAAACTCTTTGCGCTGATGAACGACACCACCGCACCGGTAAGCATCCGTGAGATCGGTGGCCGCAGAGTCCAGGTGCGAGCCATTGCTTTCAACGGACGCGCAATCGAAGTCACAAAGCTAGAACAGATCGCCGACATAAAAGTAGGTCTCCAAACCGGCGATAATGAAGCCTACCTGTTTCAAAACCCCGACGCCCGCGGCACATACCGCGATGTCAACCAGGTTCGTCAACACCTTCTGACTATCGCTGACCTTAAGCGTATTTTTGATAATTCTGAGCTACGTCGCGATGTCGCCGAACACGGTATTTCCAAGAGCAACAAGAAGTCTTCTCGTTACTTTGGAGGTCGCTACATCGCACCATACGACAAAGGCGGCGAATCTGATTCGGCAGAAGGCTGGATGCCGAACTATCACGTCCCGACAGAATACTTTATCGACTGGAGTGAGCAGGCAGTCGAGCGGATGAAGACCCTCACCCTTAGAGAAAAAAATCGATTGGCGGGCAAGCCAGGCGGCAACGATAAACTAACGTCGCGGATTCAGAACACGGACTACTATTTTGTGCCTGGCGTTTCTTGGTCGGATGCTGGGCAGTATAGCCCGACAGTCCGGGCAAGCGGCTCCGGGATATTTGATGTTAAGGGTTCTCGAATGATTTTTCGCGCTGTCGATTCGGACATCGGTCTGGGCTTTTTAACCAGCAAGCTAGCGCGGCTATTCTTGAAGGCGTGCAACAACCACACGGTCAGCACGCAAATGGATGATTTTCAAGAAACCCCATTTTCGCTGGCGCTCACAAACACAGGCATTGCCAAACTGGTCGCATCAATCATTGCCGAGCAGCGTAAAAAACCCGACTACGAATACTCTTTGCACGAGCAGCTCGAAGTCGACAGGTTGGTTTATGAAGCCTACGGCCTGAACCGGGCCGACATCGCAGAAGTGGAAACCTGGTACGCGCGGCGCTATCCTAAACCTGTCGCCGCACAACGTCGCAAACTCCGTGGGCTCGGTAAACTCCCTGCCGCCGACCGTTGGAACGTCTATTGCGACGAGACCCTCCACCTTGCGCACGATCGCGCCCCACACCTGCTCCTCGGCGCGCTCCTTATCCCCCGCGACCGCGTGCGCCCGCTCACCATCGCGCTCCGCGAGCGCCTCACCGACGTCGGCCTGCCAATGAACAAAGAAGGTGGCCTCATCGAACTCAAGTGGACCAAGGTATCGCCCGCCGGCCTCCGTTTCTACGAAGCCGCTCTAGATTTCTTTGCCACCGAGTCCGACCTTCGCTTCCGCGCACTCATTGCACCGAAGAGCCCACCTCCGCCGAAACTGCCCCGTCCCCCAAAAGGAGTCGACGACCCAGAATCACCTGCCTGGGAAGCGTACAACACCCACCTCGAAACGGGCGCCTCCGCCGCAGTGGACTATCTCCACCGCCATGAAAAGTGGTATTACGACCGCTATTTTGATCTCTTGCGCGAGACGCTCGTGCCGCCCGCCCATCACGCTATCTACGTTGATGTTAAAGACACCCGCGGCGGACCGCGCATCCGCGAACTCGAAGATCGTCTCTCCGACGCCCACTATGACTGGACGCGCAGCGGCGTGGCGGAGCGCGTGCAACAGATCGAAAGTCATGACGTACTCCTCGACCAACTCGTGGACATTCTCCTCGGCGCACTAGCATGGATTCACTCCACTCCGTCGCACAACCCCGGCCACCAGCCCAGCCCCGCTAAGCAGGCACTCGCTAACCGCGTCAGTGCCCTAATCGCAAGGCCATCGCCCGACCTGCTGCCCAAGATTGTGATCGAACATTCCAGCGAGAGGAGTCCCGGCGCATGAGCGTGCCTTTCCCGTCTGCGCTCCCATTGGAGCCAGAGACTACTCTGGAGAATCGAGCCCATTCAGCGTATCAATCCGACTTCGGTCCAAGTTGCTCGCTAGTTCAATTTCAGTCGGGAGACGTGATAGTCTCGCGTAGGCCTCACATCGCGAATCCAACAAGAGAGCACACTTACTGGCACATCGTCACTTCGGGCTTTCCCGAAAACATTCGAACACTTCCAGAGACGAGAAGGCTAAGACGGATCCCCTGGGTCCGCCCGATAGTTGCAGGATGGACAGGCTCGAAAATCTGGTGGGAGTACCGTGAGTCGAGTGTTCACTGGAATATCTGGCATACCGGTCAACGCCACGTGATCATCGTGAAGGAACTTGCCGACGGCCACTATTTGCTGAAAACCGGCTATCCAACCGACCTTGATGTTACCGTTTGGCATCGGCGCTACGAAGAGGCCAAAAAAACGGGGCGCATCCTTTCGAATGCGCCCTAAATTACTGTCCCACACATGGTGGTTGTAGCTGGGTTCAGAATCGGCAAATTCGGATAAATGTAAAGAAGAGAATCGCGCGCTACGGGTTGATCAATTTCACTCCCTTACGTGTCTCTTCGAACGACATAACCACCAGGGCAGGCACAATCACTTTCCACGGCACTGGCCAGCGGCAGACTGGGTGAACTGGTTCTATTCTATCCGAAAATGCCGCCGCTCTAGGCAAATTAGGTGAAGTAAGGACGGGAGGGTTAGGGCTAAGGCGCTGAGTAAAACCTAGAAGCAACAAACCGTAACATCATGTTCTATAGCAATATAAGTCACTATGGAATATTTTTAGGAATAATTTCTAGAATATCTTGACTGATAAATCGTGCTGTGCGAACCTGAGTTTCCAATGACGGAATCAAAGGCAACCGATCTGTTATCACCCTACTTTGATAAACTGCGGGCAATCGTAATCGACGGTTTTAAAGATTACACAAAGGAATACGCCCATGTTAGTCACAAGCATCATGCGAGGTCGCGAGCATGTCTGATCCATGACCACATCGCCCACTATGCTCGCGAGCGACTTCTAGGAATCAAAGACTTTCACCAGATCCCGACAAAGATTCGAAATCTATTCGATGTTAAGGGAGAATTGGTTCTCCAATTTAAGAAACTGACACGGAAATTGAGGACATCGAATATCCGAACCCAGTTGTCCTTTAACTTCGACGGCCAAATGGCGGTGCATGAACTGCCTGGCATTCCCTCAAGACTTCCCAAGCTCTCCTTGGGATATGTTCCGCGCCGCGATTGGACCGACATAGATGGCGTGTTTCTTACCTATTCAGTTGGTAAACGTCTCAATTGGTTCATCAGCCTTACCGACGCTAGCGAGCAACCTGAAATATTTCCTGCTACTATTCCCAATGAGCCACAGCCCCAAATATCCACCACAAGACGAGTCCGCGCGAAATCTCCACGCCGGAAGCAAAGTGGAGACGCTATCGCGGGCATTTAATCCAGATATGCTGATACTGGGTCGCCATTCACGCGGCCTCGGACAGACTGAACTCGCGGAAAAGGTTGGCGTTACGCAAAGCCGTATATCGAAACTTGAAGACGGGCTGTCCCCTTCGCCCCCCGAAGACCTGATAGCACGGATCTCCGATGGGTTAGGGTATCCACGGCATTTCTTTTTCCAGAGCGGCGCATCCCGTTCCGCCTGTGCTTCGTTCTATCGGAAAAAAAGTACCCTTCCTGTTGGTATTCTCAACGCTTGCGATGCAAGGATGAATATCCAACGGATGCACATAGAGCGTTTAGTGCGGGTCGCTGAATTTGAGACAAAGAACCTTCCCCATCTTGACCCTGACGAGGTAGAGGGTGGCCCTGAAGGAATCGCGCGACAAGTTCGCAGCTTTTGGAACGTTCCTAGAGGGCCAATCAAAAATCTGATTAAGATCGTTGAAGACGCTGGATGCGTTGTGGTGTTGTTCGATTTTGGGACCAATAAGTTAGATGGACTGAGCGTTTTTTCCAATGAAGGAACGCCTATAATCTTTCTCAACAAAGATTTTCCTCAAGATAGGATAAGGTTCACTTTGGCGCATGAATTGGGTCACATAATCATGCATCAAATCCCCACTCCAAATATGGAGGAGGATGCAAATGCATTTGCTGGGGAGTTTTTGATGCCTGATAGCGATATCCGCGCTTCGTTCTATCCTGTTACGATAGATCAATTGGCACGCCTAAAACTGCGGTGGCACGTTTCAATGGCTGCTCTCTTGAAGAGAGCAGAAACACTCGGGGTAATAACCGATAAAAGCGCAGCGTACCTGTGGGCACAAATGAGTCGCTATGGATACAAAAGACAAGAGCCGCACGAAGACCAAATCCCAATCGAGAAGCCATCGCTCTTGTGCGAGCTCATCGCTCTGCATTTTACTGAACTTGAATATACACCTGATGAACTCGCTCTCTGTTTGTCGTTAAATCGGGACGAATTTGATAAAATGTACGGGCGTGATCCCGATAAGGGGTTACACCTTTTGGCTTAATCATCTCAAATACAGCGCCTTAATGTTTGTGGGAGCACGACGCGAGAGTGACCGATTACTGAAAGCGAAGAAGCTAGGCTCGCCATACTATCTGAGGAAGGTTGGAGCTGTCCCCAAATACTCGTTAACGATCAATCCCGGTTCTGCGGCCCTTGCCGAGTATTTGACCCGTTGAGTGCGCGGCGACGTGTTCGGCCGCCCGTCGTGTCAGAAGATCGACGCTCCCCTTCCCTTCCATAAAATCCCGGGCTGCGCTGCGCAAGGGGATCCCCGTCCTCCCGGGCCCGCCGAGCTCGTCCACGATGCCCAGGCCCTTACGAACGATGCCGGGGCGCTCGATGTGCCCGGCCGCTGACCACTGTTCACGGAGCTTGGTCAATTCTTCGACGACCGCGAAAGCCTGAATGCTGCGACCTTCTGCGCGATAATCGCCTCCGCGTACGCTGCCACTTTCGCCCGGAAGTCCGGCGGGAATTGCGGCGCCGGCTCGATCTTGTCGTTGTGCCGTTTCAGGGCCTCGAGGGCCGATTGCAGCTCCTCGCGCTGGCTCGTCGTAAGCGAGTCCAAGTTCGCGCAATCGAGCGTATTCAGCGACAAAGTATGCTGATATTTCCAGGCGGGTGTTATCATTTAGAACGCGTTCGATGTAGTTGGCGGCGTGTTTGAGCTGACCCCCGAGGACGCCGACAACGGCGGGTCGTAAGCTTGGATCTTGGAGTTTTTCGACAACGCGGTCTATGTCGCGGGCATTTACCTTGCGCAGTTCGCTTTGCCCAAGGGAGAGGACATCATCGACGCTGCGATTGTGCAAGGAAAGGCCATGGCGGAGCGCGCGGGCGCTCCCTCCGGTCGTTACCTCGTCGTCAACAAGAACCAGGCGGGCATTTGCCGGGAGCCGGTCCACGACCTCGGGGATGACGTTAAATTGGGCCGGCTCTCGCAATTTGCGAATGGAGCTCTTGAGCGCGTTCCTCGTTCTGCTTTCAGGGGTGGCCCAGCCTTGGACGATCTCACCCGGGTAGTAGGCGCTAAGCTCCTCCGCGACGATCCGCGGGAGGATGTTGGTCCCCGATGTGCTCGGGGCTACCAGGTAGGCGATCGGCCGGGAGCTATCTTGGAGGTGCTCGAACCGCTTGGGGTCGAAAAACTGCCGGACGACGGCCTGACTCTCCTCAAGCGGAAAATCGCACGCCCTTAGCGCCTCTTTCGCGAGCTTGAAAATCGGTACGTCGTGCGAGGACGTGCAGTACTCATCGTTGCGAAAGAAACGCGCCATTTCACTGAGAGAGAAGGGATCACTTAAGAGATACCTTTCCCAAGAAAGTGAAAACCACCGCAAGCGCAAGCCCTGCCCCGACAAGCAAACCCAGCAAAAAGAAGATGCCACGCGATTGCGTCCGCAGGTAGTCGGAGGCTGTTTGAAGCTTTCCGGCGCTCGCGTGCAGCTTGTCCGACTGCTCGCCAACGGTTGTCAGGTGGGCCCGGATGACCTTGTCGGTTGCCTCGCGCCCGGCCTTCAACTCGTCGACGGCCGCGGCAAGCTGCTTGTTATGGACGTCGGCAATGTCGGCGATGTCCTCCGCGATCCGGCGGAGCGCCCCCTCAGCCGCCTCGTGTTCCTCGACGATGCTCTCCTTTAGGAGCTGGCGGGAATTCTCCGTGGCGAGGAACGCCTCGATGATGATCGCTACCGGATCGGTCGGATCAATCGAGAGCGATTCATAGAGTTGAGCCCGGTCCAGATACCCGTCCGGATCCGTGGCTTGGCTTACGAGGTGGGCAAGACGTGGTGTCATCGGTGGGGATGGAGTAGCTGCCTGCGGGCCTCGGGACGGCCGGGAGGCGAGAACGGGGAGTTCAGAGAGGGTGTCGGGCATGACGGTTAAAGGGCGTCACACGGCCCGACTGGGCGTCGCCGTGAGAAACCAGTCCGTCAAGGCACGTGCGAGGGAGGACTTCCCCACCCCGCCCTTATCGCCTGTGACGACAAAGAGCGTCTTGCCGTCCGTCCTAATAAGCGGGGCGATCTCGCGGCCGAATTCCGCCGCGTATTTCTGGCGCCACCTAAAGACGTGGGAGCGGAGCGCAAGGGGGAGGCGCTTGTCGTCCGCGGCGGCAACGGCAGTCAAGGAATGCTTGTCGATCGCAGCCCAAGCCTCCGCATCCAGGGTCGGGGCCAGGATTTCGCGGGCGGAGGCCTCCATGAGCGCCTTGTGGGTAGCGGTGTTCTCCCACACTTCCCAAGTCCCGTGGGCAAAGGAGCTCCTCGCGATAAGCCAGGTGACGCGAGATCCAAGGCGCTCAAACAGCTTCTTTAGCAAACCAATGCTGTCATTGGACGGTGTCAGGGCAACGCATACAATGACGGCTGTGTTGTACTTGGTCGCCGTGTCGAAAAAGCCCGTGCTGCCGTCGAATTCAAGAAGGGCGTGGCGCGCCCGGGCCCCAAGGTCGGCGACCGCCACGCTACCCGGCGCCTCAAGCCAGTTGAAAAGGGGTTCAAGGCCCTTCGCGGTCAGCCGTAGCTGCTCGCTCTCGGGATAGAACCGCGAGAAGGACGGATTGACGTCGTCGGCGTCGTAGAGCTTCAGGGCCGCCGCGGCGCCGTCCTGCTCGGGAGCAGGGCTAAGGGATTCTGTACGTTTCTGGGACATCGGTCGTGCGGGTTAGAGGTTCTCGATACGGAAATCGTCCGGGTTCGGCGGTGGTTCCACCGACTGGCCATGGGAATCAAGGTGCTTGGAATGCTGGGGCGGGAGCATATGGCCGTGGCCGGGTGCGTCGGGCTTCCCTTTCGGGCCAGACGCCGCTTCCTGGCCCTTCTGCGGGCCGACGGGTGCCGAAGGCGGTGCGGGTATGGCCTCGGGTGTTTCCGGGTCCGCTGGAAGCATAGCGCGGCTACGGCGACGCGATCGCACGAGGACAAAGGCATTGATCGTGGAAGGGTCGACTTTCAGGCCGTGCTCGCTTCGGAGCAATTCAGCCATCTGGGGATAGGTCATGTTGGCGCCCAGCCATTCCCGGATTTGCGGCTCAAACGGTGCCAGTTTGGAATGAAAAGGAACGCCGGAGCGTTGTCCTGGGTTGTTTGTCCTCACATCGGGGTTTTGCGGGAGCTTCAATGGAGCTTACTGGAGCTTAGTCGAAGAAAAAAAAGTACCGGAAAAGCGGAAAGCTCCATGAAGCTCCAGCGAAGCTCCCGTGAAATGGAGCTTCTGGTGTCCGCAAACTTCAAGCGCTCTGCGCTTGGACGTATTGCGTCTCACCAGCTGAGTCTTTATTCATCGACAGGCCGAGCGTAGCGAGGCAAACGCTTCCCCGCGTGTTCACGTGTAAAGCAATAAAAAACGGGGCGACGTACCTGGGTCGGCATTTGCGGGCGAACGACTACTACGACAAGGGCAACGAGATTACGGGGCAATGGCTGGGACAAGGTGCTCGCGAGCTTGGGCTGGAGGGAAAGGCGATCGGCGAAAACGATGCGGCGTTTGAGGCGTTGCGGCTGAATCTGGACCCGCGAACCGGCGAAACCCTCACGGCTCGAACGTCGGCCAATCGGCGGGCGTTTTTCGACTTCCAGATCTCGGCGCCAAAGGACGTTTCGATCCTGGCGGTCACCTTTGGCGATGAACGGCTCCGGCGGGCCCATAGCGAGGCGATGAAGGCCGGATTTGCGGAGCTCGAGCGGTTGGCAGCCCGGCAAGGGCCCCGTGGCGAACACGAAGGGGTGCGTGACCCGGTGATGACCGGCAACCTGGTGGCGGCGGCGTTTACGCACGACGCAAGTCGGGAACTGGACGCGCAGCTTCATACACACCTGGTCTGTGCCAATGCGACCTTCGACCCGAAAACGAAGGAATGGTACGCGCTCGAAAACGCGGAGATGTTCCGCTCGATCAACCTGGCCGGCCGGGTGTATCAGGCGGAACTTGCGCGCCGGATCCGCGGCCTTGGATACGAGATCGAGGAGGACCGGGTAAACGGAAAGGTCCAGGGGTTTAACATCGTAGGCGTTACGGAGGCGGACCGCCGGCTGCAATCGACACGCCGGCTGCAGATCGAAGCGGAGATCGCCAAATTTGTGGAGGAAAAGGGCCGGCAGCCGACCGCCGGCGAGCGGCACGTGATGGCAACGGAGACGCGCGGCAGGAAGCTTTCGGAGATTACAACCGACGAGGTGCGGGCAAAACAGCTCGCGAAATATTCAGAGTCGGACCGCCGGCGCCTGGCTGGGCTTGTCGAGGCGGCGCAAGGCCGCGGGGCCCTCCCCACCCCGGACGTCAATCACCGGGAGCTGATCGAATGGGCTGCGGAGCATCTCTTCGAGCGCGAGTCGGTGGTGTCCGAGAAAAGCCTCCTAGTGGCCGCGATCGAGGAAAACCTTGGAACGGCCGACGTCATGCAGCTGCGCGCGGCCCTCCGTGAGTCGACAGCGATTGTCCAGGTCGCCTTGGCTCCGGAAGGCCGGGCGGCGGAGCAGGCCCTGGTGACGAGCCTCGAGAACCTCCTGCGCGAACGGGAGGCAATAGCGCTCGTTGAAGTGACCGCCGGGCAATTCGACCCCTTGGGAAGGAGCGACCGGCTGCCCTCCTCCCTAAAGGAAGACCAGAGGATTGCGCTCGAACGCCTGCTTGCCTCGGGCGACGGCGTGGTCGCCCTGCGCGGCCCCGCCGGCGCCGGCAAGACAACCGCGCTCCAGGCCTTTGACAAGGCGCTCCGGGAGGCGGGGCATTCGCCGGTATACGCCGCGCCGCAGCACGCGGGGCGGCGTGTCCTGGCGGCGGAAGGCTTTGGGAACCCGCGGACGGTGACGCAACTCCTCCTGGACGTCGGAAGCGGCAAGCAGTCGCTTAAAAACCGGGTTCTCGTGGTGGACGAGGCGGGGCTCCTTTCGGCAAAGGCAGGGCACGAACTCCTGAAAACGGCCATAAACGCCGGCGCCCGGGTTGTCCTAGTCGGCGACGAAAAGCAGATGTCCGCGGTCGAAGCCGGCGACTTCCTGGCGGTTCTTAAAAACCACTCCTCCATGCTCATGCCTGAACTCAAGGAAATCCGGCGCCAGCTGGATCCCGAGTACCGGCAGGCGATGAAGCTCATGAGTCAGGGCCGGGTGCGCGACGGGCTCATGAAGCTGGACGACCGCGGAATGATTCACGAGGACCGCGGACAGTACCTGCCGGCCGCGGCAAGGGCGTTCATCGAAAAGAGCAGGAACGGGGTGAGTGCCATTCTGGTGGCGCCGACCTGGGCGGAGATCAGCAAACTGACGGGCTACGTCCGCGATGCCCGCCGCCAGGCCGGAGAACTCGTGGGGCCCGACGAGCAATTCTCGGTCGTCGATAACCTGGACCTCACTTCGGCGCAGCGGCGCCTCGGCCGCAACTACCGGGCCGGCCAGGTCGTGACCACCGGGACCAAAATCGGGGGTCTCACCAAGGGCA
>Ga0302193_10002844_pt1 | contig 14163 bp, 11 predicted proteins | sample II_Bog_E3_3_FD_200228 | JGI IMG/M metagenome (GOLD analysis project Ga0302193, IMG submission 200228) | Peat permafrost microbial communities from Stordalen Mire near Abisko, Sweden - II_Bog_E3_3 | ecosystem: Environmental > Terrestrial > Soil > Wetlands > Peat | place: Sweden: Abisko...
CGCCGGTCCAACTCGGGTCCCGGGTCATGGCGCCGACCCACCTTTACCATTCGCAGCAGGCGTGCTGCGAACGGTTGCCGTGGCCCAGACCATTGGGGGCGGGCGTTGAGAGTGGGGCGCCCTGGTTCCGGAGTTCCCACCTGCTGGATTGCAACCTTGAAGGCGTTTGGGGCACCCAAACAATGTCGGCCGCTGACCCTCTGTTCGACATCTGGCTGGATAACGATGGAAAGCCTTTCGCTTCAAACCCCACGGCTCATCCTGCGGCCACTGCGGGCCGATGATCTTGAGCCTTTCGCGGCCATGAACGCTGATCCCGAGGTCATGCGCTTCTTTCTGGCTCCATGCTCCCTTGCTGAAACCGAGGCGATGATGGACCGGGTAGACCGCCATCAGGCCGAGCATGGCTTTGGGCTCTTTGCCGTGGAACGGCCGGAAATAGCGCCGTTCATTGGCTACATCGGGCTGCTGGTGCCGGCCTACGAGGTGCCCTTCGCCCCCTGTGTGGAAATCGGGTGGCGTCTGGCCAAGGCCCACTGGGGCATCGGGCTGGCTCCCGAAGGAGCCCGGGCCGTGCTGGAATACGCCTTCGGCCCCCTGGGCCTGGCCGAGGTGGTCTCGTTCACCAGCGCTCTGAATCAGCCGTCCATCCGGGTCATGGAGAAGATCGGGATGAGCAGGGATCCCCAGGATGATTTCGACCATCCGAAGGTCCCTGAAGGTCATCCCCTAAGGCGACATGTCCTGTACCGCATTCGCAGTTCGCAGCAAGGGCCCTGCTCACGACAGCTGAACCCGATCCCCGGGCGGTGAACACCGGGCCCAGGGCGCCCCACGCTCATCACCCCGTCCCCACTTGCGGGACACGGCAACCGTTCGCAGCACGCCTGCTGCGAACGGTAAAGGTGGGTCGGCGCCATGACCCGGAACCCGAACTGGGTCGGCGCCCAGCCCTCGGACCCGAACGAACGGACCCGGAGCCCCCGGCAGGGCATGCCTGGACAGGATGAAAGGTCCAACCCCCACCGCCTCCCCATCGAAAGTCCGGCACATGGCCCATTCCTACCCACCCCCTGTTCCACATGGAACATCCCGGTTCTGCCAAACTGTTAAGGAAAGGTGTGCCATGTCCATTCTTCCCCCCTGTGATGGCCCGGAACTCGAGGCTTTTGAACATCCGCTGGCCGCGCGCTATGCGTCCAAGGCCATGGTCCGCCTGCTCTCCCCCCTCTACCGCATGCGGGTCTGGCGCCGGCTCTGGGTCGCCCTGGCCGAAAGCGAGGCGGAACTGGGCCTGCCCATCAGCCCCGGGCAGATCGCGGAATTGCGCGCCACCCAGGATACGGTGGACCTGGAGGCCGTGGCCCGCCATGAAGCCGCCCTGCGCCACGATGTGATGGCCGCCATCCATGCCTGGGGCGAGCAGGCCCCCAGCGCCCGCCCCATCATCCATCTGGGCGCCACCAGTTGCTTCGTCACCGACAACGGCGACCTGCTGATCTGCCGGGAGGCCCTGACCCTCCTGCGCACCCGGGTGCAGGACGTGATCGCTGCCCTGGGCGCGTTCGCCGCCCAGTGGCAGGATCAGGCCTGCCTGGGCTTCACCCACTTCCAGCCGGCCCAGCCCACCACCGTCGGCAAGCGGGCGACCCTCTGGATCCAGGACCTGCTGCTGGACCTGGAGGATCTGGACCATGTGCTCCGCACCACCCCGGTGCGCGGGATCAAGGGCACTACCGGAACCCAGGCCAGCTTCCTGGAACTGTTCGACGGCGACGGCGAGCAGGTGGAAGCCCTGGAGGCGCGGTTCTGCGCCAAGGTCGGGGTCAAGGCGATCCCGGTTTCCGGCCAGACCGCCACCCGCAAACTGGAGGACCGCCTTGGCCAGGTGCTGTGCGGCATCGCCGCCTCGGCCTCCAAGTTCGCCTGCGATCTCCGGCTGCTCCAGCACCTGAAGGAGGTGGAGGAACCGTTCGAGAAACAGCAGATCGGCTCTTCGGCCATGCCCTACAAGCGCAACCCCATGCGCAGTGAGCGGATCAATTCGCTGGCGAGGTTCGTGCTGGGGCTGATGCCCAGCAGCTACCAGACCAGCGCCACCCAGTGGATGGAGCGCACCCTGGACGATTCCGCCCACCGCAGGCTGACCGTCAGCCAGGGGCTCATGGCCGTGGACGCCATCCTGGTGCTCTACCGCAACGTCGCCTCGGGGCTGGTGGTGTATCCCCGGATGATCGAGACCCGGCTCCAGGGCGAACTGCCGTTCATGGCGGCGGAAGTCCTGCTCATGGAGGGGGTGAAGCGCGGCGGCGACCGCCAGGATCTGCATGAGCGGTTCCGGGTGGCAGCGCTGGAGGCCGGCCGGAGGATCAAGCAGGAAGGCCGTCCCAACGAACTGCTTCAACTGCTGGCTGCCGACCCGGCCTGGGCCATGACCGAGCCGGAACTGGTCGCCCTGCTGGATCCGGTCCGGTTCACCGGCCGGGCCGGTGACCAGGTGCGACGCTTCCTGGCCGGGTCGGTGGCATTGGCCCTTGCGGACCACCGCCCGGGGGAAGAAGCCGCCATCCGGGTCTGAACGCCCGGGCCGCCGGGTTTCGGTTTTCCTTTTCCCTGAATCTTTGTCAATTGCCCATGGTGAATCAATGCTGAAAATTGCCGTAATCGGAGCCGGAACCCTGCTGGGCCGGGAATTGGTGGACACCCTGGAAGCCCGGGAATGCTCGGTGGCGCCCCTGTCCCACGGTCCCATGACCCGGGACGAGGAGTTCGCCGACCTGGTCATGTTCGCCCCCGAGGCTTCCCTGCTGGAGGAGATCGACCTGGCGATCCTGGCCGAAACCCCCGCCGCTCCCGAACTGCTGACCGGCTTTGCCGGCCGGGTTCTGGATCTGCGTTCGGAGCCCGAGACCTCCCTCGACCCCATGCCCCTGGTGGGATCCTGGCCCAAGGGCAAGCTGGCCCTGCGCGGCCGTCCGGCGGTGGAGCAGGTGCTGGCCATTTTGCCAAGGCTGGTGGCCGGCCTGGGGGAGGTGAGCGGAACCCATCTGCAGTCGGTGGCCCACCTGGGCGACCGGGGCGTGGATGGGCTGATGGAACAGACCGCCGCGATCTTCAAGGGCGAGGAACCCGAGATCGAGAAGCTGGGCTACCGGGGCGCCTTTGAAATGGTGCCCCAGGCGCCCCGGGGCCGGATGATCCAGGTGAAGGTGCCAGCCTTCCATGGCGATGTGCTCATCCTGCATCTGCGTTCGGCGGAGGGGCAGACCCTGACCCGGCTGGATGCGCCCCAGGGGGTGGAGTGGCGGGACCACCCCGCCACCTCCCGGGAAGTGGCCGTGAGCCCCTTCCTCCTGGCCCATTTCGCCCCCACCGATGAGGGCTGGGCCGCGGTCCTGACCCTCTGCTACGACCCTATCCTGTGGGGCGTGCTGATGCCCATCCTGCGCCTGCTGGAGCTCTGAGTCCGGTGAAAAAACTCGAAGAACCCCATGACCGGGGGGACTTCTTCAAGTCCCTGGGGACGCTCATGGCCGGATTCCTGGCCGAGCGGTTCTCGGACGTGGTGACCTCGGCCGCCCCCAAGCTGCTGCGCCCGCCCGGAGCCCTGGACGAGTTCGATTTCCTGGTGACCTGCACCCGCTGCGACAAGTGCGTCCAGGTCTGTCCCCAGGCGTCCATCTTCAAGGCCGGGCCCCAGTCGATGCTGGCGGCCGGTACCCCGGTGATCGACCCGCGCAACATGCCCTGCTTCCTTTGCACCGGCCTGCCCTGCATCACCGCCTGTCCCGAAGGGGCGCTGGTCTGGCCCAAGCGTCAGGCCGGCGGCCAGGAGCTGGAAGGTCCCCCCGCGGTGCGGATGGGCCTGGCCCGGCTCAAGCGGCAACGCTGCCTGACCTACGGCCGTGAGGACCGTCCGGCCCAGGCCTGCCGGACCTGCGTGGACCGGTGCCCGTACCCGGGGGTGGCCATCCGCATGACTGAATCCGGTCCGGACGGCATGAGCCACCCGGAGGTGTTGGAGGATTTCTGCACCGGCTGCGGGCTATGCAGCTTCGGCTGTCCCACTCCCGAACCGGCGATCGTGATCGAACCCAAAGGCTAATGAGACTCATTGTCGAATCACCGCCACCCTGGCATGATCGAGTTCTCCAAGGGTGGGCCGGCCATGAAAGCAGAAGGGATCGGATTCTCGGTACCCCGCAAGGAAGGCCCGGAAAAGGTCACCGGGGCGGCCCGCTACGTGGCCGATCGGATCCAGGACGGCGGGATCTTCGGGGTCACGGTCCGTTCCAGGGTGGCCCACGGCCGGATCAAGGGGATCCGGTTCGGGCCCGGGATCCCGTGGGAGGAGTTCACCGTCGTCACCGCCCGGGACATCCTGGCCCAGGGCTGGGACAACCGGGTGGCGTCCATCGAACCGGACCAGCCGTTCCTGGCCGAGGAATTCATCAACCATGCCGAGGAGCCGATCCTGCTCCTGGGCCATGCCGACCGCACCCTGTTGGAGCGTGCGAGGCGCGCGGTGACGGTGGACGTTGAGGAACTGCCGGCGGTGCTGGATCTGGACCAGGCACTGGCCTGTGCGTCCCTGGTTGGGGGCAAGGGGAACCTGTTCAAGGAATTCCGCATCGAATTGGGGGATCCCGCCGACATCTGGGCGAGGGCGGCCCACGTGGTGGAGGGGGAATACCTCACCGGGGCCCAGGAGCAACTCTACATCGAGACCAACGGCATGCAGGCCGAAGTGGCGCCCGGGGACCCCGCGGCCGTGACCGTGCGCGGTTCGCTCCAGTGCCCCTACTACGTCCATGCCGCCCTGACCGCCCTGTTCCGGCTCCCCCCCGGCCAGGTCCGGGTCCTGCAGATGGCCACCGGCGGGGCGTTCGGCGGCAAGGAGGACTACCCGTCCATCATCGCCGGCCACGCGGCCTTGCTGGCCTGGAAGGCGGGCCGGCCGGTGACCCTGGTCTACGACCGGGAGGAGGACATGGCCGCCACCACCAAGCGCCACCCTTCCCGCAGCCGCCTGCGCACCGCCTTCGACGCCGAGGGCGCGCTGCTGGCCATGAGTTCGGACTTCGTCCTGGACGCGGGCGCCTACACTACCCTCTCGCCGGTGGTGCTGAGCCGGGGAGCCCTGCACGCCCTGTCGGCCTACCGCTGCCCCCATGTGCGGATCCATGCCCGGGCGGTGGCCACCCACAGTCCCCCCAATGGGGCGTTCCGCGGCTTCGGCGCGCCCCAGAGCCTGTTCGCCATGGAACGGCACATGGACATTGCGGCCGCGCGGATGGGACTGGACCCGGTCGAACTGCGCCGGCGGAATCTGCTGCGGTTGGGGGACCGGATGGCCACCGGCCAGGTGGTCACCGAAGACCTGGACCTGGAAGGGCTCATGGATCGCGCCCTGGCCGATCTGGACTATGAAGGGAAGCGGGCTGCCTTTGCCCGGCACAATGCCGGGCCCAGCCCGGTGAAGAAGGGAGTGGGCCTGTCGCTGTTCATGCACGGCTGCGGCTTCACCGGTTCGGGCGAACAGCACCTGGCCTCGGTCACCGGGGTGGCCACCACCGCCTCGGGCCTTGTGCGGGTGCTGGCGGCCGCCACGGAAATGGGCCAGGGCAAGGAGACGGTGTTCACCCAGATCGTTTCCGAGGCGCTGGGGATCCCCAACGACCTGGTGGAACTGGCCGAGGCGGACACCCGGGAGGTGCCCAACAGCGGACCCACCGTGGCCTCCCGCAGTACCATGGTCGTGGGCCGGCTGGTGCAGGACGCCGCCCTGGGGCTGAAGCGGATGCTGATCCAGGAGCGATGCCTGGAGGAACCCTACGATGCGGAAGGATTCCGGACCGCAGTGGCCAGGGCCCATGCCCGGGCCGGCGGCCTGACCTGCAGCACGGAATACCGTCAGCCGCCCAACCTGTCCTGGGACGAGGTGAACTACCGGGGCGACGCCTATCCCACCTATGCCTGGGCCTGTTATGGGGTGGAAGTGAGCGTGGACACCGTGACCTGGGAGGTGAAAGTGGAGGACTTCGTGGCCCGGCAGGAGGTGGGGCGGGTGATCAACCCGGTCCTGGCCGCGGGCCAGATCGAGGGCGGCGTCACCCAGGGCCTGGGCTGGGCCCTCTGGGAGAAGGTGGAGCTGGACCAGGGCCGGATGATCAACAACCAGATGACCAACTACATCGTGCCCACCGCCATGGACCTGCCGCGGATCCGGGTCTATTTCGAGGAGAACAATCCCTATGCCCTGGGGCCGGGCGGGGCCAAGGGACTGGGCGAACTGCCCATGGACGGCCCCGCCCCGGCCGTGCTCAACGCGATCCAGGACGCGCTGGGGGTGCTGGCGTTGCGGGAGGTGCCGCTGACTCCGGAACGGCTGTTGGAGGCGATGGAGGCCGAACATGAACCAGGGTGAGATGAGGTTGGAGGTAACGGTGAACGGGGTGCCCCGAACCGTGGCGGCGTACCCCATGGCCCGGCTGCTGGACGTGCTCCGGGACGGCCTGGGTCTGGTGGGCACCAAGGAAGGCTGCGGCGAGGGTGAGTGCGGGGCCTGCTCGGTGATCATGGACGGCAAGCTGGTGAACAGCTGCCTGGTGCCGGCGGTCCAGGCCCAGGGCGCCCAGATCCTCACCATCGAGGGGCTGGCCCAGGGTGGGAGTTTGACCAGGCTGCAGCAGGCCTTCGTGACCTGCAACGGGGCCCAGTGCGGCTTCTGCACCCCGGGGATGGTGCTGGCGGCGGCGGACCTGCTGCGCCGCTGTCCGGACCCGAGCGAAGCCGAGATCCGCGAGGGGCTGGCTGGAAATATCTGCCGGTGCACCGGCTATGTGAAGATCGTGGACGCGGTGCGCCAAGCCGGGGCCCCTCCGGTGCGGCCATGAGGGGCGACGCCCCCCCATGCCAGGTCCAGGTGCCCGGTTCCCTGGGGGAGGCGCTGCTGCTGATGGGCCAGGAACCCGGCCGCTGGCGCCCCCTGGCCGGGGGCACCGACCTCATGGTGCCGTTCGCGGCGGGCCGGTTGGAGGCCACCCGGTTCCTCAGCCTCCAGCGGCTGGATGAGCTGCGCGCCATCGAGGTGGAACCCGGAACGATCACCTTCGGGACCCTGGTCACCTACAGTCAGGTGCGCCAGCACGGGGCGGTCCAGCGCCACCTGCCCAATCTGGTCCAGAGCGCCAAGGTCACCGGGGCGGTGGCCATCCAGAACCGGGGCACCCTGGGCGGCAACCTGGCCAACGGCAGTCCCGCCGCCGATTCCCCACCCAGCCTCCTGGCCTACGGGGCCGAGGTGGAACTGGCCTCGGTGCGCGGGGTCCGGTGGGTGCCCTACGAGGCTTTCCACACCGGCTACAAGCGGACGGCCATGGCCGCCGACGAACTGCTGACCCGGATCCGGGTGACGGTGCCGGCGCCTGGTTTCCATTTCTACCGCAAGGTCGGCACCCGGGCCGCCCAGGCCGTGGCCAAAATCTGCCTGGCCGCCTTTGCCCGGGTCGAGGACGGGATCGTCCGGGAGTTCCGGGTCGGCCTGGGTTCGGTGGCCCCGACGCCGGTGCGGGCCCGCTCCGTGGAAGCGGCGATCCTGGGCCGCAGCCTGGACGACCTGCCGGTCCGGGCGGCCCGGGAGGCCCTCCTGGCGGACATCGCCCCCATCGACGACATCCGCTCCACGGCCCGCTACCGGCGGACCGTGGCCGGGAACGTGCTGGCCCAGATGCTGGCGGAACTGGCCGGGAGCAACGGAGACCCGCAGTCCTTTTGCCAACCTCAATAAACGATTTCCCTTCAGTTGCGGTCCATAATGGTGCATCCGCAAGCCTGCACGCTTTCCGGTCACCACCGCCAAACCATTGAAAAGAAGGGGAATCTCTTGAGATCCTTGTTCGCATGCCGAAGAAACACTTTGGGTGGGGCCGGGTTGGCCCTGGTCGCACTATTGGCCGCCCCGCCCCTTCCCCTCCGCGCCCAGGAGAAGAAGCAGGAGGAGGAGATGCGGGGCAAGGAAATGGGCAAGGGACGGCAGCCCGCGTTCCGCCCCCAGCAACCCACCGCCAATCCCAGACCGACCGAACGGCCAGGCCCAGCGCCCGCCGGACGGCCAGGTCCGGCGCCCACCGCCCGCCCGGTCGCCGGTCAGCCCGGGCAGAATCCACATCCCATGGCCATCGTCCGCACGCCTAATGGCGGGGAGATCCACCGGGGGCCCGGGGGGGATATCCGCGAAGTGCACACCCCCAACGGGGCGGTGATCCGCTACGCCCCGGGCGGGATGCGCCAGGTGGAGATGCGCCGGCCCGACGGCGCGGTGGTGTTCGCCAACGGCAACGGCCGGGGGGGATACATCCAGCGGCCCTTCATGGTGCATAACCAGGCCTTCGTGCAGCGCACCTACATGGTGAACGGGGTTCCCACCGTGAGGGTCTACCGGCCCTGGGTCTATGGCGGCGTCACCTTCAATGTCTACACCCCCACCCATTACTATCGGCCGGGCTTCTATTCCTACGCCTACCGGCCCTGGGGCCAGCCCGTCCACTACCGCTGGGGCTGGGCGGGGCAGCCCTGGTACGGGTATTACGGCGGCTATTACGCGCCCTATCCGTTCTATGCCAGCCCGGTGTTCTGGCTGACCGATTTCATGGTGGCCACCACCCTGCAGGAGGACTACCAGGCCCGGATGGACAGTGGTTCGGCGCCGGCTCCCGGCGGTTATGACGGCAGCGGCATGACCCCGGAGGTGAAGCAGGCCATTTCCGATGAAGTCCGGTTGCAGATCGAACAGGAAAGGGCCGAGCAGCAGGCCATGGGCCAAGGCTATGCCCAGCCCCCCAGCGGGCCGCCGCCCTTGTTCGCCGACAACGTCTCCCGGATCTTCCTGGTTCCGGGGGCGGTCCAGGCCTTCAACCGCGGCCAGGAATGCTGGCTCGCCGCCGGGGACGTGCTGCAGCTCAACGGCCCGCCGGCGCCCGGCGCCACCTATGCGGATGTGCTGGTGCTGGCCAGCAGCCACCGGAACCTCCCGGTGCGCAGCGTGGTTTCGGTCAGTCTGGTTGATCTGCAGGACATGCAGAACCGGATGCGGGCCAACATCGACCAGGGCCTGGGCGATCTCCAGTCCCGCCAGGGCCAGGGCGGGCTCCCGCCCTTGCCGCCCCAGAACCTGGGCAGTTCGGACGCCCCGTTCGCCAGCGCGGTCCAGCCCGAAGCCAATGTCGCCGGGGACCTGTCCCAGGCGGCCCAGGACGCCAACAGCTCAGGCCAGGCTGTGCTCGGCCAGAGTCCGGCCCCGGCTGCCCCGGACCAACCGGCCCCGGGCGCCACGGTCACCCTGGGCATGAGCGCCGCCGAGGTCCACCGGGTGCTGGGGAACCCCAAGCAGACCTTCAATCTGGGCTCCAAGCAGATCGAAGTCTTCCCCAACCTGAAGGTCACCTACGTCAACGGAGGCGTGACCGACGTCCAGTAGTCCGGATGTTCCACGTGGAACCTGGTCCAGGAGCCCGTCCCGGTGCAGTGCCGGCGGGCTCCTGGGCTTTGTTATAGGCCGTAGTCCTGCCAGCGGCGCCCGATCCGTTCCAGGATCGCTTCCGGGAACACCAGGTCCCTGGGCCACTCCCTGGGGAACCCGTCCAGCCGGGAACTCTTCCGGGTGGCGTCGATGCCCACCTTGCTGCCGAAAGCGAACCGGTCGCTGCTGTGGTCCAGCACGTCCAGGGGGCCGTCGGTGAACAGCAGATCCCGGCGGGGGTCGACGTTGCTGGTGACCCGGAACAGAACTTCATTGCCGTCATGGGGGTCGATGTCCTGGTCCACCACCACGATGCCCTTGCTGAACATCATCTGGCCGGTGCCCCAGATGGCGTTCATGACCTTCTGGGGGTGGCCGGGATACTCCTTGCGGATGGCGACAATGACCAGGTTGTGGAAGCCGCCCGCCGGCGGCAGATGCATATCCACCACCTCCGGAAGAACCATCTTGAGCAATGGCAGGAAGATCCGCTCGGTAGCCAGGCCCAGGTAGGCATCTTCCTGGGGGGGGCGGCCGACGATGGTGGCCGGGTAGACCGGGTTTCGGCGATGGGTGATGGCCTCCACATGCAGCACCGGATAGTCGTCGGCCAGGGAATAGTAGCCGGTGTGGTCGCCGAACGGGCCCTCCCGCCGCAGTTCCCCGGGGTCCACCCAGCCTTCGATGACGATCTCCGAATCCGCCGGGACTTCCAGGTCGTGGGTGACGCAGCGGACCATCTCCACCCCTTCCCCCCTGAGGAAACCGGTGAACATGATTTCCGAGAGGAACGGCGGCAGCGGCGCGGTGGCCGCGTAGGTGAGGGCCGGGTCGCCGCCGAAGCTGATCGCCACCGGCATCCGTTCGCCAGGCGCGTAGCCGTGCCGGGCCCGGGCCCCGTCATGGTGCAGCTGGGTGTGGAAGCCCAGGGTGTGCTCATCATGGACCTGGAGTCGGTACAGGCCCATGTTCCGGTGGCCGTCCTTGAACCGGGTGTGGCCCAGGCCCAGGGTGATGAAAGGGCCGCCGTCCTCGGGCCAGGTGGTGAGCACCGGCAGCCGGGACAGCCGGGCCTCCTCCCCCCGCCACACCACTTCCTGGCAGGAACCTTTGCGCACCGTGCGAGGCATCCAGCCCCCCACTTCGGCCAGCAGCGGCAGTTTGCCCAGCTTCTCCAGGAAGCTGGAGCCGGGTTTGGGCATGGCTTCCTGGATCAGCTTCTCGATCCGCGCGGCCACCGCATCCAGGCCGGCGGGTTCCCGGTCCACCCCCAGGGCCATGGCCATGCGCCGGGCGCTGCCGAAGACGTTCATGGCCACCGGCATGGCGGCGCCCTTGACCTGCTCGAACAGCAGGGCGCTGCCGCCACCTGGCTGTTTGGATACCCGGTCGGCAATGGCCCCGGCCTCCAGGTACGGGTCCACCTCCACCGCGACCCGCTTCAGTTCACCGCTCGCTTCCAGCTGTTTCAGGAAAGTCTGGAAATCCCGGGCCATGGCATACCCCTCTGCTAACCGTTTCGCCGCAAAGACTCGGTCACCGGCTCGACCGTTTCCAGCAGCCAGGGACTGGGATCGCACGGGGCGTCAGCGATGGTGATCCAATCGGTGGGGAGCGGTTGCCCCTCCCGCTCGTTCAGATAGAGGGTGAGCAATGGCTCGCCGGCCCGCACCTTCTGGCCGACTTGGACCTGCACCCGCAGGCCGACCCCCGGGTCCAGCGGGTCCGTGCGGTCGCGCCGCCCTGCCCCCAGTTCCATGGCCAGGATCCCAAGGGGCCGGCTCTGGATGGCATGGACATAGCCGGTCCGTTCCGCCAGCACCTGCCGGGTCCTGCTCCAGCCCGGCAGGAGGCCGAAGTCGTCCAGGGCCCTTGGTTCCCCGCCATTGGCCGCCACCCAGGCGCGGTAGGCGTCCATGGCCCTGCCGCTGGCCACCGCCGCCGCCACCTGGGCGGCGGCATCGCCGAGCCCCGGAGCGGCTCCACCCAGGATCAGCATTTCCGCCGCGAAGCGGAAGCTCATCCGGGCCAGGTCGGAGTCCCCATGGAGGCCCTTGAGGATTTCCACCGATTCCATGACCTCCAGGGCGTTGCCGATGGCCCAGCCAAGCGGTTCGGCCATCCGGGTGACCAGGGCCTTGAGCCGGAGGCCGTGACTGGAGCCGACTTCGACCATGGCCCGGGCCAGGGCCAAGGCATCCTCCTGGGATTTCATGAAGGCGCCGTTGCCGCATTTCACGTCCAGGACCAGGGCATCGGCTCCGCCAGCCAGCTTCTTGGCCATGATGCTGGCGGTGATGAGGGCGATGGACTCCACGGTGGCGGTCACGTCCCTGAGGGCATAGAGCTTCCGGTCCGCCGGGCAGATGTCGCCGGTCTGGGCGCTGTTGGCGAACCCGGTGGCCAGCAGGCTGGCCCGGAACTGGTCCGGGCTGAGTTCCACCCGCAACCCGGGGATGGCCGCGTACTTGTCCACCGTGCCGCCGGTATGGCCAAGGCCGCGCCCGCTGAACATGGCGCAGGGGACGCCGCAGGCGGCGACGATGGGGCCGAGGATCAGGGTGGTCTTGTCGCCGACCCCGCCGGTGGAGTGCTTGTCCACCTTCAGCCCCGGCACGGTGGAGAGGTCCACCCTCTGGCCCGAATCCCGCATGGCCAGGGTGAGGGCCAGGGTCTCCGGGGTTTCCATGCCCCGCCAACAGATGGCCATGAGCAGCGCCGCGCTCTGCTCGTCGGGAATGGTACCACTGGTCACACCGTCCACCCAGAAGCCGATCTGCTCAGGGGTGAGCCGGCCGCCGGACTTCTTGCTGTAGATGAGATCGTACATCCGCATTGGAGCAGGGTCCTTCCCGGGTTTGGAGCCTATCTCAGTGGGAGAGGGGGTCGAGAGTGTGGTCAGCCGTGTTCGCAGCAAGGAAGGCGACCAGGGCGTTTCGGGTTATCCGCTGCGGGAGCCTGACGCAGCTGCGGGTGCGGATGGCCGTGCTCACGGCCGCCCTCCCCCACTGAGATAGGCTCCTATACTCCGGCCAGAACCCGTTCCAGGCTGGGATCCGCCAGCTGCTTGAAGCGCGTCTTGTATTCCGCCAGGTCCTTCCAGGCCTGGTCCCGGTTGCCCTGGAGCCGGTCGGCGTCGAGCAGGGTGGACCAGTAGACCGGGGCCCAGGCCTGGCCGGGATCCGCGGACCGGCGCAGGGAGGCGAGGGTGGCGGTGGCGTCCTGACCCTGGCCCAGGGCGACCTGGCGCTGGGCCTGGCGCAGCTTGCCCCAAGGGGAAGTCGGCGCGGCGGGAGCCGGGCCCTGGACGCCCAGTTCCGCCCGCCAGGTGGCCAGGAGGCCATCGGTCACGGGTTTGGCGTCCCGGGGCGCGGATTTGGCGAGGGCTTCCAGTTCCGCCAAGCGGTCGCGCATGCGCTTTTCCAGATCCTGGGGCGCGGCGGGAGCGGTTCCGGTCACGGCGTCGTCCCCGGCCACTTCCAGTTGCAGATCGGCCAAGGCGATCTGGTGGTCTTCCAGGGCGGAGGCGCGCACGGCGCGGTAGCCGTAGAACGCGGAAACCCCCACCACCGCTATGCCTGCGGCCAGAAGGATCGGCTTGAGGTAGCCCACCCGGATATCCTCTCCCGAGGCCACCTTCTTCTGGAAGGCCTGGAGGCTCTGTGCGGGTTTTTGCACCTGGATGACTTTGCTTTTGTAATGAGAAACCATGACGCCCACTCCGAATCTAAAGAATGCCCTAGCCAGGCGCGGTTCGCACTTGAAAATGTGAGAACCTCTGGTACCATTGAACGCTAGGCCCGGATAGCTCAGTTGGTAGAGCAATGGACTGAAAATCCATGTGTCGGCGGTTCAACTCCGTCTCCGGGCACCAATAAAACCAAGCATTTAGCCCCGATCCTCAATCGGGGCTTTTTTTGTATTGCTCTAGGGTTGCTCTACGAAAGTGGGCTGGGCTGAGTTCTCCAGTCCGTTTTTCAGATGGCATGGAGCCGAGGCCAGCAACGCCCAATTTCCCCCGGTGCGGTGATCCTCTTTGAGGGGCGGAAGCTCTCAGTCTTGGCGCATGGCTCCACCTGGAGGTGAACATCGGGGGCCTTCGGCTTGCTTCCAGGCCTCTCCCCGGCCCGTCCCGGACGGTGGCGGGCTGGTGGGGGCGCCCGACTTCCGCCGGGTCCAGGGAGTGTGACTCTGTGGCCGGACTCGATCAGTTCGAGACCCCCGCCTGTGCCTGACGGGCGGCAACCACCACGGGCCCGACCCCGGTCCCACATCCAATGGAGCCACCATGCCCCACACCCCCCAGTCCCTCCCTTACGAGAAGCCCTACGGGCACATGTTTTGGTTTGCCCTACCACCTCCGGATGGCCGAAAACCTACGCGATGGCCACAAGTGGCTGTATGAACAGGGGTTCGACCATTTTTCCGAAAACCTACCAGAAGAAAAGGTCGAACATGTCCTACAGATCCTAGGCATCTACGGGGACATGCAGGATAGCTACGACCAGCTTGAGGATAAAACCGGGATCAAGAAGGACGACCTCAAGTTCCGTGGCTTCGACGGCAACAACGAATGCGAACTCATGCACTTCGCAGATGCCCTCCGGAAATCGGATCGCTTCGAGGCCACAATCGGCAAACGG
>Ga0302193_10002853_pt1 | contig 14145 bp, 14 predicted proteins | sample II_Bog_E3_3_FD_200228 | JGI IMG/M metagenome (GOLD analysis project Ga0302193, IMG submission 200228) | Peat permafrost microbial communities from Stordalen Mire near Abisko, Sweden - II_Bog_E3_3 | ecosystem: Environmental > Terrestrial > Soil > Wetlands > Peat | place: Sweden: Abisko...
GCGGCGGCAATGGCGGGATGCGGCGCCGGGAGCCCACCGCAAGCGGTCACGATCACCCTGTCTTCAACCTCGACTACGACTTCAGTGGGAAGCACCTCGCCACCACTTACGGTCACCGTGGTACGCGCACCGGGCGACACGAACCCAGTTTCGCTCAGCGTGAGCGAAACCGAGGCCCTGGTGACATCGCAGATTGTTCAGCCGGGAAGGGGAAATTCGGGGACGATTACGTTTGCCGCTTCGAGCATTTCAGCTTCCGGAACTATCCCGGTCACCGTCAGCGCCACTGAGGGAGGGCCGGTGGTTTACGCAAATGTATCGTTGACAGTGCTGTCGGCGCCGGTGACGGTGAACGTCGCAGTGAGCCCGGAAGTGAATACCGGCCTGGGTTTCGGAGGGCTGATGCAGACGATGATGAACACCCAGTTCCAGGCCGCGGAGTGGGCTCAATCGTTCTTTCCGTCAGTGCCGAGTGCCACCACCTCGCTTGCCAATCTGCATCCGCAACACATACGCGTTTACACAAACAGCCTGGGCATTCCTGAACGCGCTGACAAGACATGGGATTTCACCGTGCTGAACGCGACGCTTGATCCTGTCATCGGCGTCGGCGACAAGAGCATCAACCTGGTCCTGGTCGAAGGGCCGCCAGGAATGTGCACGAATATTGGGCCAAATTGCGTGCTCCAACCCCAAAACTATGCCGACTTTGCCAAGTACGCTGCCCGGATGGTGCAGTACTACAACACCACCACTGGATTCACCGATGACAACGGTGTGCAGCATGTACATTCTTCGTTCACCCCAATTACTTACTGGAGCATATACACGATTCCCGACCTTGTTGGGATGACTCCGGAACAGTATGCCGATCTTTATAACCAGACGGTGACGGCAATGCAAAATGCGGGTTCGCTTGTGCCGCTCAAGTTTGTCGCCCTTGAGCTGAGCGGCGATATTGACGCGAACGATTATGCCCCTCGGTTTCTGAATGCAGTGACTGCGCAGATCGACGTGGTCGCGCAGCAGGATTATGCGGTCTGCGGATGGTTCAACACAGACTCAGTTGCAATGTCCTCCGTCCCTGACAGCTTTGCGCCGTTCGCGCAGGACTTTGCCAACATTGTGGCCACGAGTCCCAAGCTGAGCAACGCGGTGCTGTGGATGACCGAGAACAATGTCGATGCCGATTTCCAGGGAAGCGGGTGCAGCAATCCGTTCGAGATCGACCCCCGCGGCACAAGCCCCTTCTTCGCCGCTTGGCGGCCCTATGTCTTCTCCCAATGGGCGCAGGCCGGATCGCACATGCTCGTGCACTCGGACTTCGTGCAGGACGACAGCAGCATGTCGCTGATGTATGCGGAGGTTACCTACGCAGCCGGTCAGCCCTATCTCAGCTACTGGGTGGACTACTATTTGGGCCGCTACTTTCCTTATTGCGCTCCGGACGAGCCGGCGTCGTGGTGTACCGCCCAGCCGGTGAGCATCCTGACCTGGACGACCAGCGAGCCGACAGACGCGCAGACGGTGGAGATTTTTGCCACGCGAAACACAGACGGTTCGGTGGTGGTGATGGCTGCGGATCATGCCATCAACGCACCCAGCGATGACAATGGTCCGGGCGCGCCGCGCACCGTGGTGGTCGATCTCTCGCAATTCGGAAGCTTCTCGTCGGCGACCGAGCTGACCATCGATGCCAACACCAATGTCGCCACTGGGCCTGTAGCGGTAAGCGTGACCCCGGCGCCGCAGATGACCATCAACATCGGAGGCTACGGAGTCACGTTTCTGAAGCTCGTGCCATAATGGCCGCATGCAATACGCGCCGCGAATGACTGCGTCGAGAATGAAGGGTCCGCTGGCCGTCCTCTGCGCGTCTCTTGTTTTCATTCTGATGCTGGCTGCGGCCTGCCGCTCACAGACCGTCTCCACTTTGCCCGATCTCACCTTGCCAAACGTTCGCGGCGGCGCATTTCCTCTTCGCGGCCAACCCGCGCGGCCTCTGCTCCTTGCGTTCCTGCAAACCGTCCCCAACACAGCCGACACTCCTTCGCGCAGTCAAGTCGTGTTCCTGGCCAGCATGGCTCAGCAATACGGCCCCCGCGGACTAAGAGTCGCTATTGTCGATGCTTCGGTTCTCGCTCCTGGCTCGCAACCGTCGCATCTGACCGGGGTCCCCGGCGACAGGTCTTCGTCGCTGGGGTGGTCGTACGATGCCGTCCTCAACGCCAGCTACGACTGGCACCTCAATTTCCCCTTGCTGCTCGACAAGGATGGTCAGCTTGCCCGTCAACTTGGCGTCAAGGAAGTTCCCACCACGTTCCTGATTGATGTCGACGGGACCATCGTACAACGGTGGCAGGGGCTAACTAGGCCAGCGGTACTTGCCCAGGGGATTGAGAGACTGGTGGGCGGCCCGCTTGGGCAAGCGCCTTGATTATTTCCGCTTAAACGATTTCAAAGGGTTGTAGCGTTGCGTGCGCCGCCGCATGGTTTGCCGCCTGGCGGGCCAGTCTGTACCATGGTTTGGAATTTCAGGGGCAGGGAACCATGCGGCCAAACTCTCACTTGATGAAGGCGACGCTGACCGGCGCGCTGGGCGGACTTCTTTTCGGATTCGACACGGTGGTAATCTCCGGCGCTATCGATGCGCTGGTGAAGCTGTATGGCTTGAGCCCGCAGGGCAAGGGCTGGACGGTGGCCATTGCGCTGATAGGCACTGTCGTAGGCGCGCTGGCCGCCGGCATGGTAGGACAGAAGCTGGGCGGGCGCGAAACCTTGCGCATTACCGCGGTACTCTACGTGATCTCCGCTGTCGGCAGCGCGCTGGCATGGAACTGGCCGATACTCATGCTCTTCCGGTTTGTCGGCGGACTGGGAATTGGCGCGTCGTCGGTGCTGGGGCCGGTGTACATCGCGGAGCTGGCCCCGGCCAAGTGGCGCGGCCGGCTGGTGGGAACTTTCCAGTTCAACGTTGTTCTGGGCATTGTGCTAGCCTACGTCTCCAACTACGGGATTCGCACGCTGCACCTGGGCGCGGCGGAGTGGCGCTGGCAGGTTGGCGTAGCGGCGCTGCCGGCTATCGGCTTTCTGGCGCTGCTGTTCGGCATTCCGCGCAGCCCCCGCTGGAGCGCCTCGCAAAACCGCATCGATGAAGCGCTGGCGGTTCTAAAACTGATGGGCGAGCCGGACCCGCAAGCTGAGCTTGCCGACATCCGCGCCGCACTCCAGCAGGAACACGCAACCGCCCACGAGCCTGTTTTCCAGTGGAAGTACCGCTATCCGCTCTTTCTGGCCATTTCGATTGGCGCGTTCAACCAGTTGGCGGGAATCAACTCCATCCTCTACTACGCAAACAGCATCTTTGCTTCGGCGGGATTCAGCCAGATTTCCGGCGATAAGCAGGCCATAGCGCTGGGCTTCACAAATCTGGTCTTCACCCTGGTGGGCATGTCGGTCATTGACAAGGTGGGCCGCAAAACAATGTTACTGATCGGCGCGGCGGGCACGGCCATCTGCCTTGGCGGGGTCGCCTGGCTGTTCAGAACGAACACCCATCCAGGCGCGCTGGTGTGGGTGTTGGTCACTTACATTGCCTTCTTTTCGGTCTCGCAGGGTGCGGTTATCTGGGTTTATATCGGCGAAGTCTTTCCCACTTCCGTTCGCTCCAAGGGGCAGGGCGTGGGCAGCGCCAGCCACTGGTTCATGAATGCGGCAATCCAACTGGCGTTTCCGGTGGTGGTGCACTCCATGAACACCGAAACGCCGTTTGTTTTCTTCGCCGCGATGACGGTGGCGCAGTTTGTGGTGGTCTTAATCACCTACCCGGAAACCAAGGGACAAACGCTGGAGGCGCTGCAGCGGAAGCTGGTCCCAACGGAATAGAACCGGAACCAGCGTCACTGTATCGCTACGCCGCCTCTGCTAACATGGCTCCAATCTTCCTTGATAGAGGATGTTTGTCATGAGGCGCTCTTCCGCTCATTTCTTGTTTTGCGCGTTGGTGTTTCTTTCGCCGCTCTGCTGGGGTCAGCAGGCGCCCGGCGGTGCCGCCTGTTCGTTGCCTGTGCCGCCATTCGCGTTCAACAGGCCGAATATCTTCAACGACCAGCAAGAAGAATGGCTGGGCGAAGCGGAGGCCAACCAGCTGGAGCCGGACTATATCCTGCTGCCAGAGAAGGACTCGGTGGAGTTGACGCGCATCGGACAGAAGCTGCTGGCTCAGCTGCCGCCGACTCCCATTCATTACCACTTCCGCATCTACGAGGCAGAGGATGCCAATGCCTTCTCACTTGTCGGCGGTTATGTGTATGTGAGCCGCAAGCTGATCGCCGACGTACGCAGCGAGGATGAGATTGCGGGTGTTCTGGCGCACGAGATCGGCCATATCTATACGCACCAGGTCGCCACCGAATATACCCGCATGTTCAAAGTGCGCATGAACCTCACTTCAATGGGCAGCCAGGATGATGTCAACGACAAGATGCAACAACTGCTGAATGTGCGAATGAAGTACAACGAGGATCTGAGCGATGACCAACTGGACAAGGATGAATTCGTAGCTGACCGGGTTGGGATGTATGCGATGACGCGCGCCGGTTATGCGCCGCGCGCATTCGCTGAGTGTCTTGACCGCATCAGCGCCAACAAGGGGCGGCTGGGCAGCTTTCTCACGGATATGCTCGACATCAACAGCATTGAGACTCGGCGCGTGCGCGCGGCGAAGTCTCTGACCAATGAACTGCCAACGGAGTGCAAGAACCAGGCTCCAGGCGCGAGTCCGGAGTTCAAGGAATTCCAGGAGAAGATCCGGTCGGCCCCGGTCAACTGGCTCATCGATCCCACACCCGGCTTGAAATCCTTCAAAGTGGACCCACCTTTGAGGCCGGCGCTCGACCAGGTGCGTTTCAGTGCAAATGGGCAATATGTGCTGGCGCAGGATGAGACCAGTATTCATGTGCTGGCCCGGTCGCCATTAAGGCTGCTGTTCTCGATTGATGCGCCGGGTGCTGAGAATGCGCATTTCACTCCGGACTCAACCCAGGTTGTGTTCCACTACCAGACCATGCGGGTGGAATCGCGGAATACTGGTAAACCGCATGAGCCGTGACCACAGTCACGTTTCGGCACTGGGATCGACGATATATATAATCTGAGGGTACGGATGCGGCTTGTTCCCAGGCGAGAGCTGCGAGCCGATCGCAACGCCATTCGCGCGAGGTCACACCATGGAGCACACAGCGGCGCCGGAGCAGATGAGAAGCACGCCGGATGTTCCCAGGGCGCGCAAGACTGAGCGTGAGTCACCACTTGAGCTATTCAATTCCGCGGAGGCAAATGCGTTGCGGGCGGAGATTATCCGCACGGGCCGCAAGCTGTGGGACCGGCAGTATGTGGACGGCAACGGGGGCAATCTGTCCGTCCGGCTGGGCGCGGAGTTTGTGCTCTGTACCCCGACCATGCTCAGCAAGGCGGACCTGGAGGTTGCGGACATTTGCCTCTCCGATCTGAATGGAAAGATTCTTGCCGGAGACCGTACGCTGACCAGCGAACTGCTGCTGCATCTTGAGATTTACAAGGCCAACCCCAAAGCGCGCGCGGTGGTGCATTGCCATCCGCCGTATGCAACGGCCTTTGCCATCACCGGCACGGTGCCGCCGAACGGGCTCATTCCGGAGTACGAGGTGTTTATCGGGCCTGCCGCGGTTGCCCCCTACGAGACGCCGGGCACGCAGGCGTTTGCCGAGACGGTGCTGCCGTTTGTGGCCGAGCACAACACCATTCTGCTGAAGAATCATGGCGTGGTTTGCTGGTCCGACACCGTAACGCACGCGGAATGGCTGGCGGAAATTATGGATACATATTGCAAGACGATTCTGATAGCAAAACAGATCGGCGAACCGCTCAGCGTGATTCCGGACGACAAGATCGACGATATTCTCCGCCGCAAGCAGTGGATGGGATTGCCCGATGCCCGCATGGCCAGGATAGGCGGCGACCCGCGCGGCGGCGATCCCAAGAACGCGGCCGAGGTTGTTGAGCTGGTGAAGCGGGTCACGGGGCGAATGGAACGGCGGGACTAACTGCCCGTCCGCAGAAACGACGCCGCCATGGTTTGGGCATATTTGCAATCGGCCGAGACTGGGCACTGATGGCACAAGGGCGCGCTGTCCTTGCAGATTGCCTTTCCGTGCGTCCGCAGCAGCAGATGAGCTTCCTTCAGCTTCACCACGCTCGACGGCAATTCCGGCTTCAGCGCGTCCTCGACGGAGCGATAGGTGGCTCCATAGTTCTTCTGCACCCGTCCCCAGCCCAGCCTGCCAAGCACCCGCAGGCCATTGGATTCCAACGGCAACCCGGAAGCAACTCCGCATAGCAGCAATATCTTCTCCGCTCCCGGATCGCCGATGGTGGGGAACTGTTTGAGCGCCTTCTTCGCTTCGGCGTAGGGCAATTTGAGGATGGAGTCGAGGTCCCCGGCAAACTGACTCAGGGAGATGGAAGCGATTTGCCGCCAGCGGAAGACGCGCGTCTCGGGCCTCATGCCGCCTCGCTTTGCAAGCGGCAGCAGGACCGTATCCGGCGCGGCGTCAATGGCTTCCGCGGTAAGCCCAACCTGATCGCGCAGAGCCTCGAAGACTTCCAGACGCCGCTCGTCGGGCAGCAGGTAGCAGGCGTTCTCCCACAAGACATGCTCGAAAGGCCCCCTGGCCGGCGGAACCTCAGGCACGCCATAGTGCTTCTTGAGCAGCGCAATTGTCCGGGTGAAGTCAGGCATGGGAACCTCGGGCGCTAAGTATCGGTTGCGTTTTCGGGAACCAGGCAAGCCATGTTGGAGAGCCTTCACGGCGAGTCTACCGAGAGTCCGGTTAGAGCGCAACGGAAAATACGGTGAGTTCTCGGTCGGGGTGGCCTGAGGTGTGGCCGGAAGGCTGGCGCATCCGTGGCGGCATGGCGCCCCGCCGTGGGTGTGGTTAAGTGCGTACGCTGCGCCGGCAAAACGACCGCGGCGCATACGCATATATGCACACGCAAACGTGTGAAAAATAGTGCAAAATGACACATTTAAGGGCCGTTTAAGGGCAAATAAGGGCGTTAACGATGCACTTTTGACACGTTTATGCGCACCAAAATGCCTGTTTGGGGTGGGAAATTGTAATCAATGATATCAGTGCTAGCATTTTCCGAATGGATGTTTCCCCGGTCCCCAAAGGCGAGGCACCGGGGGCACCCTCAACTTGAAAAAACTCCCGTGAGCCCATGGGCCACCCGCCTGAGAATTTGCGGGAAACATCCCGTCTGTCCCCAGGTTTCACGCCTGAGAATTTGCGGGAAACATCCCGTCTGTCCCCAGGTTTCCCCCCCCAGGTTTCCCCAGGTTTCCCAGGTTTCACGAAAGTCTTGGGGACCTTCGTGCATATGGGTATCGCACGAGTCGCCAATAATCTTTCAGTAAACGGAAGCGGTTACCGGCGCGGCTGTCGCCGGCCCTGTCGGGCTTCAGTGCGACCGGGCGCGCCACAGGACACCTCCAAGGTTTCCCCGGCTAGCCGAATCTGCAGTCTGCTTGACGGAAAAAGAAAAGCGAAAATGTGTTACACTGTGTTTGCGCTCAAGTGATTTGGCCGTGAGCGGCGGATTGCCCTTGATACCGGCAAGTTTGCCTGGCACAGATTTTTCCCCAAGCCCCTACAGCGTATACCCATCAGTCTCCCACCCGGAGATTTCGCTTCTGACTGCGAAAGCAGCCTGAAGCGAGGGTTCGACTTCCGCAGCCCGCCTTGAATGGCCTGGGCCGATTGGCTCGAACCGATCCGGGGAATGAAAACGAGCAGGGTAGCCGGGACGGCGATGCGCCGCCTGGCGTACTGGTAGCGTGTGGCAGCTCCGCACCCCGGCGCGTTCCTCATTGGAATGCCAAACGGGTGAGTCCAAGAGACGATTTCGGTTCTCCCTTACGCATAGATGATTCGACCAGGCTCGCGCCTGAAGTGTGTAAGTGTGCGCGCCTCATGACCGGTTCCGATTGCAGGCCGCGGTTGAACCCGCCGCTCGCGGAACAGAAGCAGAAAGAATATTTTGACCACTCAGTTTACGCAGTTTTCTCTTTCGGCCGCTCTTATGGCGCGGCTTGACGCTAACAAATTTGAAATTCCCACCCCGGTGCAGGCCGCCTGCATTCCCCCGGCGCTGGAAGGCCGCGACGTGCTCGCCACCGCGCAGACCGGGACCGGCAAGACCCTCGGCTTTTTGATTCCGATTGTGGAGATGATGCAGAAGGCGGAGGTGCGCGGCGCGCAGGCGCTTATTCTGCTGCCCACGCGCGAGCTTGCCATGCAGGTTGAAAAGGCATTCCGGGCCATCCGCACCAGTTCGTCGCAAACCGTGGCGCTGGTGGTGGGCGGCCTGGCCGAAGGCTCGCAACTCGATGCGATCCGGCGCGGCGCTCGACTGATTGTGGCCACGCCCGGACGCCTGGAAGACTTTATGAAGCGCAGACTCGTCAAGCTGGACAGCGTGAAGATCCTGGTTCTGGACGAGGTCGACCGGATGCTCGATATGGGCTTCCAGCCGGCGATTGCCCGCATTGCCACCATGCTGCCGGCTACGCGGCAAACGCTGTGCTACTCCGCCACGCTGGAAGGCGCGGTAAAGGAAGTTGCCCGCAAGTACCTGAACAACCCGGCGCGCATTGAGATTGGATCGGTTCTGAAGCCGGCCGAGAACGTGGAACTGCGCACCTTTGAAGTGGAGCCGGACAAGAAGCAGGAGCTTTTGGAGCACCTGCTCGGCTCGGAGCAGGGCAGCTTTCTGGTGTTTGTGCGCACCAAGCATGGCGCGGATCGCGTGGCGCGGCGGCTGGTTCGCAGTGGTCACTCGGCCACGCAGATTCACGGCGATCGCTCGCAGGCGCAGCGCAACCAGGCGCTGCGCAGCTTCTCTGAGGGGCATCACCGGGTGCTGGTTGCCACCGACGTAGCGGCGCGCGGCATCGACGTGGCGAATGTGGCGCATGTGATCAACTTCGACATGCCCAAGGTCGCGGAGGACTTTGTCCATCGCGTCGGGCGGACGGGGCGGGCGTCGGCGCATGGCGTGGCCTCAACGTTTGCCGGGCCGTCGGAGCGGGGTGACCTGCGCAAGATCGAGAAGACGCTTTCGATTTCGATGAAGCGGTTTCGGGTGCGGTCGGTTGGAGACGTGAAGGCGGCGTAAGAGCAGCTTTTCAGCTCTCAGCTAACCACCTGGAGCTCGACCTGATGGTCGGGTTCCGGGTGGTTTTGTCTTTGAGTGCGCAGCTCGTGTTCGCTTTGGAAATGCCGCATTGGCTGTGTCATGCTTGGGAGTTATGGAAAGCAATGAATCATCGCAGTCGGCTGCTGCCCGGTTCGGCATGTTCATGCTCGCCCTCGACACCTGCGGCCCGTCCGGTTCGGTCGCGCTGGGGCGGCTTGCTGGGAGAGACCTGGAAATCCTGGGCCAGACGGAGTTGGAGGGGCGCAGCTACTCGGCAACGCTGGTGGCTGCCGTTGGCGAATTGCTTGCGCACGCGGGCATACAACTAAAGGATCTGGGCGGAATCGTGGCAGTGAATGGACCGGGCAGTTTTACCGGTGTCCGGGTCGGCCTCAGCGCCGTAAAAGGACTCGCCGAGGCAGCCCGGATTCCGGTGGTCGCCCTATCGCGTCTTCAGGTTCTTTCGCGCATTTCCGGGGCGCCGTCCGCGGCTCTCGATGCTCATCGCGAAGAAGTGTTTTTGCGGCTGGAAACCGCCAGCCGCGCGCCCGTCGAGCTGCTGGCCGGCCGCCGGGAGCTTGCGGCCATCCATCCCGCGCCAGTACGAATTGCCGTTTGCGACGAGGCTGCGGCGGACCTGCTGGCGGCGGCGTGGCCCGGCACGCAGCTCGTTACCAGCGCCGCGCCCAGTGCCGCCGATGCCCTTCGTCTGGGTGAGGCGCGCCTAATCGCCGGAGCGCATGTCGATTTGGCGCTGCTCGATGGCCATTATCTGCGGCGTTCGGATGCGGAGATCTTTGGGGATGCGGCTGGGCGGAGGCTGCAGGGCGCATGAGCGACTCGTCGGCTGCGGTGCGGATTCGGCGCATGGCCCTGTCGGACTTGGAATCCGTGATGGAAATTGCGCGGAATCAGAAGGCCGCGCCGCACTGGCCACAGGCGGCATACCAGGCCGCGATCGATCAACTGGGTTCCCCGCTAAGAATTGCGCTGGTTGCTTCGGACCCTTCGAGCGGCGTGGTTCTGGGTTTCGCCGTCGTCAGCGCGCTGCCCCCGCAAAGTGAATTGGAGACCATCGCGGTGGCCGCTGGGGGTGAGCGGAACGGCGTGGGAGGGCGTCTGTTCGCGGAAATCGCCCGGGAATTGAAGTCCACCCGAGTAACGGAGGTCATGCTGGAGGTCCGTGCCTCCAACCGCCCGGCCCTGGCCTTTTACTCCGCGATTGGATTTGAGCAATCCGGTCGTCGGACTCGCTACTACGTTGATCCGGTTGATGATGCGCTTCTGCTCAGGTTGAAACTGACCTGATCCCGCCCTGCGGCACCTCCTGTTCAAGGCGCATTTAGCGGCGCGGATGTGCCGCAAATTCGTCTCAATTTCATCCAGAATTCCACAACCTCAAATGACTTTCATTCGTTTTCGAGCCGTTGGGGTCTTGCGGGTTGCATGGCTCAAGGTTTATATGTGAATGTTCTGCAATACGGAGGTGCTTGATGGACGAAGGACAAGATTCACTGCTGAGCGAAGAGATAGACCGCCTGCATTCTGAACACCATCGCTACTCTCAGCGGCTTGAAGAATTGCTTCAGAAACCTTATCTCTCCGAAGATGAACAGCTCGAGGAAGTGCGGCTGAAAAAGCTCAAGCTTCACGCAAAAGACTTGATTTTCGCTCTCCAGCGACGGGCACTGGCGGTGGCTTAAGGCTTTCAGGTCCGGGATTCTTGCATCCAAACAGCGAGGCGCTGGCCTCTGGCGGCACCATCGCTGGGAGTGTGTGTCTTCCGGCGTGCGCTGCCGCCTGGAACCCTCCGGGACCCCCGAGTGAGATAACCGTATAATCGTAAGCACGATGGTTCGTGACGGATATTTCTACGGAGTGGGTTTGCTGGCGGTTGCGGTTGTGCTGGCTTGGGCTACTGAGAATTGGGCGTGGGCTATTCCACCGTCTCTGCTGGCGGCATTTTTTCTTTGGTTCTTTCGCGATCCGCATCGAACCATTCCATCTGGCGAAGGCTTGATTGTGTCGCCTGGTGACGGCTTGGTGACCGAAACCGTGGCGATTGCAACTCCTGACGGACCCCAGCAGCGGATCAGCATCTTCCTCAGCGTTTTCGACGTGCATGTGAATCGCTCGCCCATCGGTGGCGCAATCAGCCGGCTGAGCTATCGCAGGGGCCAATATCTGAACGCCATGAATCCGGCCTCCGCCGATCGCAACGAGCAGAATGTGGTGACAGTACGCGGCGAAGGCATCGAGGTCTGTTTCAAGCAGATTGCGGGCCTGCTGGCGCGGCGGATCGTTTTCGATCACCACACGGGCGACACACTGGAGCGCGGGCAGCGTGTCGGTCTCATCAAGTTTGGTTCCAGAGTGGATGTGTTACTGCCGCCGGAAGCGGTCCTGCGGGTGAAAGTGGGCCAACGAGTCAAGGGAGGGTCGAGCGTGCTGGCTGCGATGCCTGCGGGAGAAGCCCAGTGAACGGGCACAATCGCGACCGCGATCCCCTGCTTGCCAGGGCCAACGCCCAGGCCCGCCTCCGCCGCGGCATGTTCCTGCTGCCTTCGCTCTTTACCGCCGGGAACATCGCCGCAGGGTACTTCTCCATCACTGAGACCATCAAGGCGATCAGCGGCAACGCGCAGTTGCACCTGGATTGGGCGGCCATCGCCATCCTGTTCGCCATTCCCTTCGATGCGTTGGATGGGCGCATCGCCCGCATGACCAACACTTGCAGCGACTTCGGCAAGGAACTGGATTCGCTGGCCGACGCAATTACCTTTGGAGTAGCGCCCAGTCTGCTGGCGCTCATCTGGGGTTTCAATTTCCTTCCCGATACCATGAACCCGGCGCTGCACCAGCATTTGCAGCAGGCCGGTGGGTTCATCTGTTTTCTATTTCTCATGGGAGGCGTCTCGCGCCTGGCGCGGTTCAATATCTCGCACGATGCGCAGCCGCGCAATCCGGGGCGGCCAGACCGGAAATACTTTGTGGGGATGCCAATTCCGGCGGCAGCCGGGCTGCTGGCGGCCACCGTACACTTCTTCTACGGCATTCCCGTTGAGGAATCGTGGTGGTGGGTCGCCATTCCGTGGCTCCTGCTCGTCGGCCTCAGCGGGTTCCTCATGGTAAGCACGTGGCGCTTCTGGTCGGGCAAGGAGATCAACTTGTCCCGCTCCCATCCCTTCCAGCTTCTGTTCGTGCTTTCCCCTGGGTTGTACATCGCGCTGCGATACTCGAATGTGGTCCTGTTCCTCGTCGCGCTGGTTTACATGTTCTCAGGCATTTGGGCGCGTGCCGCGTACTCGTGGTCGCGGCGGCGGCGCAGAGCCCCGGCGGAGGATGCGCACGCGGGGATTCCCCCTGTAGCCGCGGATTCGGATTCGTTGAGCCACTCCAAATCTCTCTAACTCGATAAAGGATGCTTGTGTACAAGATAGCCATTGCCGGAGCCTCCACGCTGCTGGGGCGGGAGTTGAAGGAAGCCCTGTCGGAGTCGCCTCTGGCGGCTTCCACCTTCGTCCTTCTCGACGACGACCAGGCCAAGGGCCAGTTGGAACAGGTGGGCGACGAGGTGACGTTTGTTCAGGCCGTTGCTCCGGATGCTTTCGATCGCGTTGACTTCACATTTTTCGCAGGTACCGAGGAACTGACCCGGAAGCATTGGCGCCATGCGTTGCGTGCCGGCTCCACGGTGCTCGACCTCTCCGGTGCGCTTGACCAGGAGATGGGGGTGCTGGTGCGCGCGCCATGGCTGGTATCCGCGCAACTCGGTTCTGAAGCCGATGCGGCGGACTTGTTCACTCCCGCCGTGGTCCCTGCGCACCCCGCTGCGCTGGCGCTGGGGCTGTTGCTTCAACGCCTGCAACAGGCGGCGCCGGTGCGGTTTGCCGCTGCCACCCTGCTTGAGCCCGCCAGCGAGTTTGGCCGCGCCGCAATGGACGAGTTGCACCAGCAGACCGTAAGCCTGCTCAGCTTCCAAACCATGCCGCGCGCTGTTTACGACACCCAGGTAGCGTATAGCCTGCTCTGCGGGCTCGGAGAGAGCGCAACGGCCAGTCTCAGCGCGGTCGAAGCAAGGGTTCGCCGCCATTACGAGGCGCTGGGCGCCGGGCGCTGGCCCGCTTTGGCGCTGCAGGTGATTCATGCGCCTGTGTTTCACGGTCATGCATTTTCAATTGCCGTCGAGCTGGACCGCGCGGTTGAGATCTCCGCGCTGGAGGAAGCTCTGAGCGGGGAGCATGTAGACCTGGTGCTGGAAGACACGGATTCTCCGTCGAACCTGACAGCCACGGGCCAAAACGATGTGCTGGTGCGGATGCGGCCGGAGTTTGCCGGCTCGCGAAACACGAATGAGGCTTCGCGGCTGTGGCTGTGGGCGTCGTCGGACAATCTGCGGCTGCATGCGCAGAATGCGGTTGAGTGTGCGCTGGATTTGCGGCGGCTCAGGCCGGGCGGGACGGTGCAGTAAGAGACTTGTCTGGAACAAGACGAGATTAGATGGATGTTGCGGGACTAAAGTACTTCGGCCGGCTGTTTTATCTTTTGCTTCCCCACTTCGCAGACGCAATACCTGTGCCACAATGAAGTCCATGGAAGAGTATCTAGTTTCGGTCGGTCCGTGCGGCGAGCTTGAGATTCCGGTTGCGATTCGTGAATCTTTGGGGATCATGGAGCGCGAAACGCGGGTTGCCATTCGGATGGAAGGCAGCAAAATCATTGTGACGCCGAGTGCGGAATTAGAGGGCGGAGAAGCTGTTGCGGAGTAGCGTTGCGTTGTGTCCGCCGGGCGGTTATGCCATGAAGAGCTCGCTCACGGCTTTCACGTTTATCTTGCTAGCGTCACTTGTTACGTGCCCCGCGAATTGCCAGGTTCTGCGGAACGGGAGCTGCAAGGTTGATGCGGAG
>Ga0302193_10002877_pt1 | contig 14076 bp, 17 predicted proteins | sample II_Bog_E3_3_FD_200228 | JGI IMG/M metagenome (GOLD analysis project Ga0302193, IMG submission 200228) | Peat permafrost microbial communities from Stordalen Mire near Abisko, Sweden - II_Bog_E3_3 | ecosystem: Environmental > Terrestrial > Soil > Wetlands > Peat | place: Sweden: Abisko...
TTTCACTATGCCCCACGGATTCGACGCATATCGCATATTCATTTCGGCTCCCGGAGATCTCGATCCGGATCGCCAGGCCTGTCACGATGCCGTTGCAGCGGTGAACGAGACCACCGCCATGCCGGCGAAGATTCTGCTGGTGACATTGGGCCTGCGGGAAAACAGTCAGATTGAGAGTAATCGGAGCATTGTTTCCGACAACGTGCGCTGGAGCAGCTACTTCATCCAGATTTTTCAGGACGATTGGGGGCCGCGCGACCTGTTCCGGAAGCTTTTTCTGCTGGCCGCCGGGTGCCGGGACGATGCTTTGCTGCCGATGCGCGAAGTTGTCATCTGCCTGAAGGACGCGCCGGGGGAAACCAACGCCGAGATACTCGCCTTTCGAAAAGAGCTGGTAGAGCGAAAGGATATCGGAGTTTTTAAGTACAGAAGCCTGGACGAGCTGAAGACGCATCTGCTGGAGGTCTGCGGAGGTTGGGCGCGGGCGTTGATCGAATCGGGGAATGGCTCGACCCCAACTGGCGGCGCGTAGCGCTCGGCGGCCTGCTAGAACAGCGGCAAAGGCCGCCATTCCAAGTAGAAGTACATCTGATCTTCGCGCACGACGGTAAAGCCAAGGCGCATGTGGAAGCGCAGAGAGCCGGGATTGAACCGGAAGACGAAGCAGCGGATTGGCAGCCTGGCGTTCGCGGCTTCCTGCTGCAGGCGCTTGACCAGCACAGTTCCGATCCCCTTGCTCTGGAGCTTTGGGTGGACGGCGATATCGACTAGTTGGAACTCGCCGTCGCCGGGCGCGAACCATAGTCTGCCGACCGGCCTGCTGTCAAGCAAGACCACGTGGTAACAGGAGTTCGGGTACATTTGCGTGTAGGCCGACATCTGCCCGCGAAACTGCATGCGGATCAGGTCTTCCTTTTGCTGGGCCGGGATCTGCGCGAGGTCGAACTCCGGGGCGCGAACCGCGGAGTACAACTCATAAAGGAATATCTCGTCCTGTGGCAGGGCGGGGCGAACGGCGAGAGTGGACATGGCTCAAACGTGCGCGGGACCGGCTTGCAAGACCGGTCCCTCGCTTAGAAAGTGTACTACGAGCGCGCGGGAAAGATGCCTTGCAACGCGATGCAGAAGTTGAGCGTGAGATACGGCATCATATTGTTGTGCGGCTGACTGCCTCCCACCGGCGCAACCATATTGAGATTCATTTGCTGATTCAGCGCGCCGCCGGAGTTGTAGGCATTGGCCGGGGTGCCCGATGTCTTGACGAGAATCGAGTTGGTCGGGTCGCCAATCTGCCCCTTGAGTCTGCCGCCGTCGACGCAATTGATGGCATGACTATGAACCGGCAGCTCGTTTTGGAGCAGGGTGACGGTACTCGAGCCGCTGCTTTCGCCAAGATCGTACAAACTCAGGCCGGGACCCTGACCCTGCTGTAATGGAGACATGCCCTGGAGGTTGGGAAGCGCAAAGTTGCTTCTGCCGTCTCCGCCGTAGGTGGTGCCGAGCAGCGAGAAGAGCGCGGTGTTCTGAGAGAGGGGCAAGATCTGGCCGTTGCAAAAGGCCCAGCCTTTGGGCGCGAAGTTGAACCCGAGTATTCTTATCTCTGCGACAAATGGATCTGACATGGGATGTCCTCCTTGCGGCTAGGCGGCTAATTTTGACTGGGAAAAATTCCCGACAGCGCGATGCAGAAATTGAGAGTGAGGAAGGGCTGCATGTTCGGATGCGACTGGCTGCCCCCAACGGTTGACAACTGGCCGGGATACATGGCCACGAGACCAACGCCCACATTGCTGTATGCCGAGACGCCGCCCAGAATGTTCGAGGTTGGACCGGGCTGGTTCACGGCAGCGTTGGTGGCGTTCCACTGATGGGTGTGCAAAGGGATCTCGCTGGTCAAGAGCGTGTGGTTCTGCTCACCGCCCAATTCCCCACGCGTCTGTCCGTTGCCAAAGTGCGTGGGGGTGCGTCCCTGCAGATTCGGCAACCCGAAAGTCACCCTTCCGTCGCCACCATAGGTGGTTCCGAGCAGCGAGAACAGCGCCTGGTTCTGGTTGATGGGCATGAGCTGCCCGTTAGACAACGCCCAGCCTTTGGGTGCAAAACCGAAACTCATGATCTTGATCTCGGCCAAGAAAGGTGTGCTCATTTCTCATGTTCTCCTTATCTCTTTTGTAACTCGCCACTCTACGAAGGACTCGGAAATACTCCGAAGAGCGAGAGGATGAAATTGATGGCCAGATACGGCTGGATGTTGCTGTGCGCCACGTTTCCGCCGATATTTGAAATGTTTGCCGCCATGACAGCGGTCCCGGCTGTATTCACATCGTAGATGTCGGGTCCTTTGGACAGGTAATTGCCGCCCGGCAGCGCCGAGTTACTCGCATTTGGGGAGGCCAGGACCGAGTGGGTATGGGCGGGGATTTGGTTCAGATTCAGGGTGACGTTTTCGACGCCGCCGTTCTGGCCAATCGTGAACCCGGATCCCTGATGGATGGGAAGACGGCTGCTGAGGTTGGGAACGGCGAAGGTGGACTGCCCATCACCGCCGTACGTGGTGCCGATGAGGTTGAATAACGTTTCGTAACCCGAAATGGGGAGCAACTGCCCTTGGCACAGCGCCCAGCCTGCTGGCGCAAAGTTGCCCCCGAACATTCGAATCTCACCTACATAAGGTTGAGACATAGGTCATTTCCTCCAAAACACGGGATTCGGAATCATTGATTAGGGTTCAGGGAGTGACTTTTGGGGATTACTATCCGACAAGAAAAAACACTACTATGAGAAGGCGCAGACTTGCAAGAAAATAAACTGTCAATAAAAAGATTGGCACGAAAAGTGGAAGCGGACCGCTCGATTCAAAAAAAGCTCGGAGTTAAGCGGATGATCGCTGCCCGGCAAGTCAACTATCCATTGCCTTTGACTGAAAGCAACGGTTGTCTGCATTTAGGATGAAGGCAGCGTGCGAACGATACGAGTAGACACACCTTCTGCGAAGTACGACGTGATTGCGGGGAGCGGGCTGGTTGATACGCTTGCCGTCCGCATCGAGAGAGTTGCGGGCAAACTGCCGCGGCGGGTCTTTGTGCTGACTTCGGCGCCCATCTGGGCGCTGTGGGGGCCTAGCCTGCTGCAGTCGTTTGCGGAAGCGCCCGAGGTGCTTTTTCTGGAGCCGGGCGAGAAGCACAAGACAATGGCCAGCGTGGACAGGCTGCTGCGGCAGATGGCGCGGTCCGGCGGAGATCGCGGCTCGCTGCTGATTGCCTTCGGTGGCGGGATTGTGGGCGATGTGGGCGGATTCCTGGCGGCGGTCTATATGCGCGGGATTCGCTACGTGCAGGTGCCAACCACTTTTCTGGCGCAGGTGGACTCGTCCGTGGGCGGCAAGACCGGCGTGAACCTGCCGGAGGGCAAGAATCTAGTCGGCAGCTTTCATCACCCGCTGGCGGTATTTGCAGATATTGGCGTCTTGGGGACGCTGCCGGACCGCGAGCTGAAGGCGGGGCTAATGGAAAGCGTGAAGGCTGGGATCATCCGCGACCGGACGCTGGTGCGATTTATGGAAGCACACGTGGACCAGGTGCTGGGGCGCGATGCGAAGGCCCTGGAGAAGGTGATTGCAGCTTCAATCCGAATGAAGGCCGATGTAGTGAACAGGGACGAGCGCGAGAGCGGGCTGCGGATGATATTGAACCTGGGGCACACGGTGGGCCACGCCATTGAGCAGGCCACGGCCTACAAGGCTCTGCTGCACGGAGAGGCAGTGGGCTGGGGCATGGTGGCGGCGCTTCACCTGGCACGGCAGCGGGGAACGATTTCAACGCCGCAGTTTGGCCGGCTGGAGAGTTTGATTCATCTGTACGGGCCGCTGCCGCCTCTGAAGCTGCGCGTGTCCAAGGTTGTGGCGGCAACAGGCAGCGACAAGAAGAATGTCGGCGGGATAAGACGATTTGTACTGCCGGTGGGGATTGGCGACGCGACGGTGGTGGAAGACGTGACTGCGGCGGAACTTGAGGCGGCGGTGGGCTATATGCTGGCGCGGGCCGGGGAGAAGCATAGCTGAATGACGACGCTTGGATCGAGGCCGACGGGTGCGGAAGACGAGGCCAGCGCAGCGCTTGCCGTGCGGAACATGTTCGACCAGATTGCGCCGCGGTATGACCTGCTGAATCATGTCTTGTCGGCAAGCGTAGACCGGGTCTGGTGGTGGCAGACGGCGCGGCGGTTCAGGGCGATATTGGCCGATCCCGATGCGGCAGTGCTGGATGTTTGCTGCGGGACGGGACACATGACGATGGCACTGCTGAAAGGCAGGCCGCAGGGGGCGCGGCCGATTCTGGCGGCGGACTTTGCGCGGGAGATGCTCGGCCGGGCGGCGCACCGGTTCGAGGCACGGAAGGCTGGCGCGCCGACTGCCATTGCGCTGGAGGCGGATGCGCTGCACCTGCCGCTGCGGGACGCCTCGCTGGATTTGATTGTGACCGCGTTCGGGTTCAGGAACCTCGCCAACTACGAGTCGGGGCTGAAGGAGTTTTATCGCGTGCTGAAGCCGGGAGGGCGGCTGGGCATTCTGGATTTCGCCGAGCCGGGAGGGCTTGTCGGGAAGGTGTATGGGGTGTACTTCCGAAGGGTGCTGCCGGCAATTGGGCGAATGATGTGTGGCAAGGACGGACCGTATCGGTATCTGCCGACCTCGGTGGGCAACTTTCCGCCGCCCGGCGAGATGCTGGAAATGATGCGCGGCGTTGGGTACCGGGAGTGCTCGTGGCAGCCCTATACGTTCGGGATTGCCGGACTGTATACGAGTTCACGTTGAAGACATCGGAACCTGAGCTTTCGGCTGCGTCCTGTGCCGGTGACGGATAATCTGAAAGAAGACATAAAAAAGTCAAAGGAAGCACGATGATTGCGCAAAGCGAATGGAAGGGCTCAACAATTTTCGAGGGGATTGCGGAGAACGGCAATTCAGTCTTCTTCGACGCCGACCCGTCGCACTCTCAGGGCCCCAGCCCCATGGAGGCTGTGCTGATGGCGCTGTGCGCATGTACCAGCGTGGACGTGGTCTCGATCCTGGAGAAGAAGCGGCAGCCGCTGATGGGGCTGCGGGTGAAGGCCGCGGCCACACAGGCCGAGAAGCCGCCCCGGGTGTTTACACACATCAAGCTGACCTATATGGTGAGCGGGCGATTGAACCGCAAGGCCGTGGAGGACGCCGTGGCGCTGTCGAAGAACAAGTATTGCTCGGTTTCGCGGATGCTGGAGAAGGCGGCGCAGGTGGAGTACGAAATAGTTTTTGAAGATGGCGAGCCCGACGAATGAGTAGCCGCGCGTTGAAGAATTTCGTTCAGGTGGCGTCGATGGTGATGCTGCTGGTGGCGGTGGGGCTGTTGGCGGCCATCACCACCATGCACTTCGCCATCCACGGAGCTGAGGTGCAGGTGCCGGCGCTGCGGGGGATGACGGTGGCCGACGCGCGCAGCGAGACTGCGGGGCTTGGGTTGAACCTGAACGTGGACAATCGCTACTACTCGGGCGACGTGGCTGCGGGACATATCCTTACACAGTCGCCGGAGCCTGGTTCGGTGGTGCGGCGGGAGTGGCGTGTCCGGGTGTCGGAGAGCCTGGGTCCGCAAAAGGTGGAGGTGCCGGACACGGTGGGCCGCGAGGAGCGGGTTGCGGCGCTGATGCTGCGGCGCGTGGGTCTGGAAGTGGGAGTGACCGCGCGGCTGCCTTACGGAAACGCTGCGGAGGGAACGGTTTTGGCGCAGGATCCGCCGGCGCACGCACAGGGGATTGAACGGCCCAGCATCAACCTGTTGGTGGCCGCTCCGGCCGACGACACCCTCGACGGCTTTGTGATGCCGGACCTGGCGGGATTGCCCGTGGTGAGCGCACAGGCGCAGTTGGCCAAGGTGGGCATCAAGTGCGCGCCGCCCACCTTTATCGACGTGCCGGTTGGGCCGGTGGGCAGCGGGGACGAGCCGGTGAAGTCGCCGGTGAAGCCGGGCGCGGTGGTGGCGCAACAGCCTGTCGCCGGGTTGCGCGTGGACCAGACGACGATGGTGAAGCTGGTGGTGGCGAAGTGAGAGAGACAGGAACTAGGGAATAGGGATTGGCGAGTCAGCCTGCGCACGGAGTGCATCCAATTCATGAACTCATGAAGCCCAAAACAAGAAATCAGCACAAAGACGCTGGCGGTCCTATGCTCCCTGCGGGAGATTACTCGCATGCCTGGCGCGCTCTGCGGCACAGGAATTTTCGCCTCTTCTTTGGCGGGCAAAGCATATCGCTCATCGGCACGTGGATGACGCGTGTGGCCACCTCGTGGCTGGTGTACCGGCTGACCAAATCGCCGCTGCTGCTGGGCACGGTGGGGTTTGCGGGGCAGATTCCCACATTTCTGCTGGCTCCATTGGCGGGTGTGATCGTGGACCGCATCGACCGGCGCACGCTGCTGGTTTGGACGCAGAGCCTGGCCATGGTGCAATCGCTGGCGCTGGGGTGGCTCACGCTTACGCATCGCATAACCATCCCGGAAATTCTGGCGCTCAGCGTGATGCAGGGGCTCGTCAATGCATTCGATATGCCGGGCCGGCAAAGCTTCATGGTGAAGATGGTGGAGGACAAGGCCGACCTTTCAAACGCCATCGCCATCAACTCGTCCATGGTAAATGTGGCGCGGCTCATTGGCCCGTCGCTGGCGGGGATGCTGATTGCCGTTACCAATGAGGGCTGGTGCTTCGTGACCGATGGCGTGAGTTACATTGCGGTGATTGCGTCGCTGCTGATGATGCGGCTTCCCGCGGCCGAAACGGACCGCGCGGCAACCACCATGCTGGCGCAACTGGGCGAGGGCTGGAGCTATGTGGCCGCATCCGGGCCGATTCGCACCATACTGGCGCTGTTTGCGCTGCTCAGCCTGATGGGCTGGCCGTTCATGGTGCTGATGCCGATTTTTGCGGCGCAGGTTCTGCATGGCGGCCCGCATACACTTGGCTTTTTGACGGGCGCGGTGGGCGTTGGATCGCTGGTGTCCGCGCTGGCGCTGGTGATGCGCCGGTCGGTGCGCGGACTGACAAAGATGATCCCCTTTGCGGCGGCGGTATTCGGCGTTGGGTTGGTCTGTTTTGGACTGTCGAATGTGCTTTGGCTTTCCATGCTGATGATGCTGGTGACGGGCTTCGGCATGATGCAGGGATTGACGGCCAGCAACACGATTCTGCAGACGTTGGTGGATGAGAAAATGCGCGGGCGCGTGATGAGCTACTACACCATGGCGTTTGTGGGGATGGCCCCATTCGGCAGCCTGCTGGCTGGCGCAATGGCGCACGCAATTGGAGCGCAGCGAACGGTGATTGTGAGCGGCATTGCCTGCATTGTTGGCTCACTGTGGTTCTGGACGCGGCTGAAGGGGATTCGCAGGCAGATGCGGCCGATTTATGAGCGGCTGGGGATTGTGCCCGGAATTGCGGCGGAAGAGGGCGCCCAGAATTGAGCGCGAACCAGCGGAGTTGGTAGAGGCGGAAATAAATGGGATTGACCGAAGACATTGAGCGCGTGGCGTTGCAGGAGCGGGAACTGAAATTGGCTCGCCTGGATGCGCGGGTTGCGTGGGAGCTGGGAGTCCGCTTGCGAACGATGGCGGAAGAGCGCGGACTGAGCGTGGTAATCGATGTGCGGCGGTTCGGGCAACAGCTGTTCTATGCTGCCCTGGAGGGAACGGCGCCGGACAATGCCGAATGGGTGCGTCGCAAATGCAATGTGGTGGCGCGATTTCATCGCAGTTCGTATGCGGTGGGAATGAAGCTGAAGGCGAACAGCGACACGCTGACCGGACAACAGGGCTTGCCGCTGGCAGATTTTGCCACGCATGGCGGTTCGTTTCCGCTGACGGTGGAGGGTGCCGGAGTGGTCGGCTGCGTAACCGTCTCCGGCCTGCCTCAGCGCGCCGATCACGAATTGGTGGTCGAGGCGCTTTGCGGACTGCTGGGGCGCAATTATCCCGAACTGCGGCTGGCTGCGGAATAGAACTCCGGCTTGTTGTTTCGCGAATCGCCGGCGGATCAGGCGGTGCGTTCGACCATTGCGATGAAGAACCCGTCGGTGTGGAATTGGCCCGGGAGCAGGTGGAGCGCGCCATCGGGCGTGAGGCAGTTACGGAGATGCTCGGCGCCGTTGGCGGTGAGGATTCCTTCGGCGAGCAAGGAGTCGATGCGGTCTTCGAGCGAAAGCGTACGAGTATTCCGGTTTCGTGCAAGAGCCAAGGCGACTACCTGCTCGTTCTCCTCCAATTCCATTGAACACGTGGAGTAAATGACGTGGCCGCCGGGGTGGACGGCGCGCACGGCGGCGAGCAGGAGGTCGCGCTGGCGATCGGCATGGCGACTGAAATCCTCGGGACTCAATCGGAAGCGGATTTCGGGGTGCCGGCCCAGCGTGCCGGTTCCGCTGCAAGGGACATCGGCGAGAGCGACATCAAAGCCGCCGTCAACGAGCACGTTTGCATCGGTGAGGCGGCACTGGATGCGCGAGGTGAAAACCGCCATCCGCGTACTCAATTCTTGCCAGCGCGGCGGGCTGATTTCGCAGGCCAGGATGCGGGCTTTGGGGTTACGCTCGGCGAGGACAAGCGTTTTGCCTCCGGGGGCGGCGCAGCAATCCAGGAGCCAGTTTCCCCGACCCGCAAGCTCAGCTACCAACTGTGATCCTTCATCCTGAAGCCACACGCGGCCCTCGCGAACAGCCGCGCTCGCGGTGATGTCGCCGGAGACCACTCTGCGCGCGGCCGTAAGCAGTTCTCCAGGCTCCAGACGGATGCCTGCGAGGGAGAGTTCCGCTTCTACGGCGGGGTTGGCGATGTGGAGGGTGAGCGTGGGTTGGCTTTGGTCGTGATGGCAAAAGGCGCGGGCCGCTTCCATGCCATAGCGGGCCACCCAGCGCTCGACAACCCACGCTGGATGCGCCTGTGCCAGCGCCAGTTCGGCTGGAGATTGATCTGGAAAGCTTGCGGGCGGCGCTTCGGAGAGTCTGCGGAGAACGGCATTGACCATGCCGGAGGCAAATTGCTGGCCGGCCTGCTTGGCCAGTTCCACACTCTCATCGATGGCGGCGCGAGCGGGGATGCGGTCCATGTGCAGAATCTGGAATGCGCCCAGGCGGAGCAAGATCAGAACTTCGGGATCGAGTTTGGCGTTGGGGTGCGTGAGCAGAGCGCGGATCTGGTAATCGAGACGAATTTGCCAGCGGAGAACGCCGAGCACAAGGGCTGTGACCAGATTGCGGTCGAGGGGCGAGAGAGCATTAACGGCTTTGTCGCGAAGCAGGTCGTCAGCGTGCGCGCGGTCGCGCTCGACTGCCATGAGAATGACGAACGCCGCTTTGCGCGCGGGTGAAACATTAGCCATTCGATGCCATCCTCAAGATTGTCTTGGCGTCTTGATTGGATTGTACCGGCTGCACAGCAACGATTATGCACTTTATTTGCAACGACATGGTGCCCAAAAAGCAGGAACAGGCCCTCAGCGATGAACGCTAACCCAAGCGCGCGCCAGGCGCGAATGCGGTTCCACGCAGAAACTCGGCCGCGGCAAGGCGCTTTTTGCCTTCGAGCTGAACCTCGAGCAGTTCGAGCCAGGTGTTTCCGGCGCAAGCTACAAACAGGCGATGGCCTTCGATAGCGATTTGGCCCGCGACGCCAAGGACCGGCTGTCCCGTGTGCAGCTCAGTCGCGTTGGACGGCGAAGCAATATTCAGCCGATGGACGATCAGTTTCTTCCCGTCGAGCGCGGTAAACGCGCCGGGCCATGGCTGGAATGCTCGCCACCGATTGTAGAGTTCGTGAGCGGAGCGGGCGGCAAAGTCCATGCGGCCATCCTCACGATCGAGGAGCGGGGCAAAGGTGGCGAACGAGTGGTTCTGCGGCTGGGGATGAATCGATCCATCGGCCAGGCCGGCCAGTGTTTCGACGACCAGCGGGGCGCCGGCGCGCGCCATCTGCTTGAAGAGGTCCACGGCGGTTTGGCTCGGGTCAATGGAAAAGGTTTGCTGAAGCAGAATCGGCCCGGTGTCGAGGCCCTCTTCAAGCAGCATGGTCGTGTTTCCGGTGAATGCGTCGCCCATGGCAATAGCCCACTGGATGGGAGCGGCGCCGCGGTACTTTGGCAGCAGGGAGCCATGCAGGTTGATGCAGCCGAGACGGGGCAGGGCCAGCATCCACGGGGGAACGATGCGGCCATAAGCCACGACGACGATGGCGTCGGGCGCAATGGACTCAAGCAGCGTGCGAAACTCGGGATTGCCGCGGATTTTCTCAGGCTGCGTGACTGGCAAGCCGGAGGCGAGCGCAACCTGTTTGACGGGAGGCGCGGTGAGTTGCTGGCTGCGGCCTACCGGCCGGTCAGGTTGCGAAACCACCAATGCGATTTCGTGCCCGGCCGCAACCAGAGCTTCGAGGGTGGGGACGGCGAAGCTGGGAGTGCCGCAGAAGACTAGTTTCACCGCTCTACCACTCGCCCGCGCGCTGCAGTTTGCGGATCTTGCGCAGGTTGAGGTCGCGCTTGAGCGGGCTCATGCGGAAGATAAACAGCATGCCGTCGAGGTGGTCTATCTCATGCTGCATGCAGCGCGAGAGCAGGTCTTCCCCATCCATTTCGAACCACTTGCCGTGCTCGTCCTGGGCGCGGATGCGAACCCTGGCGGCGCGGACCACCTTCTCGCGGACGTCCGGGAAGCTGAGGCAGCCTTCTTCCTCGTAGACCTTGCCATCTTGGAAGATGATTTCGGGATTGACGAGTACCAGTTTCTTTTCCGGGTCTTTGCCCATGCTGAGGTCAATGACAGTGACGCGCTTGGACACACCCACTTGTGGCGCCGCCAGGCCGATGCCTTGCGAGGCGTAGGTGGTCTCAAACATGTCGGCGACTAGTTTGCGCAGTTCCGCGTCGAATTCGGCGACGGGTTCACCGGGTTGCGAGAGTACCGGCTCGGGATATTTTACGATCTTGAGAATCATGGATTGAAGAAGTTCCTTCTCGATTTGTCTTTCAACTACTTCTTCCACTTGCCTGCAATCATCAACGCAGCAAGAAAAACCTTTGCATTATCAGTACCCTTCTCTTCATTCCAATCCAGGAAAAGTTGTTCGGCCTTGGCGACGTATCTCGATGCCCAAGCATATTTCACAACGTTTCTCGCGTCCAGGATGTCGTAATCGGCAATGTAGCGGTTCTGTTGCAAATCCCTAAAGTCACCCGCAATTCTCGCCAGTTTCGCCGAGATAGGATCGGAATGCCCAATATCGTCTGGAACGCCCGTTACGGGCCCTCCAGGATTCTTAAAAAGATCGGCGGCCTTGGCCATATCCGCATGATCCAAAGCTCGTTGAGTTCTGCCACGAAGCCCAAGCGGAACAGATGGACTCATCTGCTCCGCGACTGCTGCGGAGAGAAGATGAAATACCGCATAATAGGCGGCTGAGACAGCTCGCCGGATGTTGGCTTGAGTCGTAGTGCGTTCGTCGAGGTTCGCGAGAAACCGCGCGTGCTCGAGCAATTCCTCAGCTAGCGACATCGAGCGCTCTCCGCGCCTCCCCAGTTCCTACAGATATCCAGCGATCCAGATCAAGGATCAGCAATTCGTCTCGAACACCATCGAGAAACTTGTTCAATGCGGCAACCTTTTCCTTCGAGGCATGGCCGTTTTCATAAATGTAATCGGGATCGACAAAAAAGCGCACGAAGATCGACGGGTTTCCTTCGTGGTCTTCCCCACCCCTGACCTCATAATCAACGATGTAGTCCGGGTATTTTCTGCCATCGGGACTGGTCTTGAGCCATTCAATGGTACGGCGGACGAATCGGGTCTCGTCAACATAGCTCAACAGATGCCAGGGAATTGCTGGCAATGCAAAGCCACTGCGCTTTTGCCGCAAGTCCACCGTGCCCAAGATGCTCTGAGGGGTTTGAACGTTCGGATTTGGATATTCTTCGCCCGAAGGGCGCACCTGGACGATCTCGAAGATTCCAGGGCGAAATCCAACGCGGACCTCTTCGCCGACAACCGGATCAAAATTCGGACCTTCCATTCATGCCTCCTCGCCTACATCATTCTATCGTCGAATCGGCCTAACCTGGAGCCGGACAAGCGCTGCCCGCGCTAAAACTTCCCAATCTGTTCGATGTATCCGTCGAAATTCCGTTTCATTTCCAGCACCGAGTCGCCGCCGAACTTCTGCTGTGCCAGGCCGGCAACGGTCAACGCGACCATGGCCTCGGCCGCTACCCCGGCTGCGGGAACCACGCAAATATCGCTCCGCTCGTAGCTTGCGCTGGTTGACTCGCGGGTGTCAAAGCGGACCGACTCCAGCGGACGGCGGAGGGTGGAGATGGGCTTCAGGTAACCGCGAACAACGATGTCTTCGCCGTTGGAAACCCCGCCCTCGATACCGCCGGCGTTGTTCTGGGGACGGGTGAAGCGGGTGGGATTCTCGGTTGGCTGCGGCGCGTATTGAATGGGGTCGTGGACCCTGGAGCCGAACCACTCGGCCGCCGTGACGCCGCGCCCGATTTCGACCGCCTTTACGGCTTGCAGGCTCATCACCGACCAGGCCAGCAGGCCGTCGAGACGCTCGTCCCAGTTGGCGTAGGTTCCCAGGCCGGCGGGCGCGCCGTGAACCACCACCTCAAAGACACCTCCAACCGTGTCGCCGGTGCGCGAGACCTCCTCAACCTCTTGTTTCATTCGGGCTTCGGTGGCGGGGTCGACGCAACTGAGCATGATTTCGTCTTTGGCAACGACACCTGTGATTTCGTCCCAGGTCGCGGCGCGGTCGAGTTCGACCCGGCCAACCCGGATCACGTGGCTGGCGACCTCGATTCCTAAAGCGCGCAGCATGAGCTTGGCGAATGCGCCGGCAGCGACCCGCCCCGTGGACTCGCGGGCGGAGGCGCGCTCGAGCACGTAGCGGGCATCGGGGAAGTTGTACTTGAGGGCTCCGGCAAGGTCGGCGTGGCCTGGGCGCGGCGAGGCAACCGGCTGGTGCTTGGCGGCGTCGCCGGCTTCGACGGGAAGCTTCTCTTCCCAGTTCTTCCAGTCGCGGTTCACAATCTCGATGGCGACGGGCGAGCCGATGGTCTTGCCGTGGCGAACGCCGGAGAGTACGTGCGCCTTGTCGGTTTCGATCTTCATGCGGCCGCCGCGCCCGTATCCCTGCTGGCGACGCCATAGCTCGCGATTGACAAAGTCGAGGTCGACAGGGACGCCGGCGGGAAGTCCGGAGATGAGGGCGATGAGTGCCTCGCCATGGGACTCGCCAGCAGTTGAGAAGCGGATCATATTCTTTTGATTGTAAAGGACGATCGAGTCATCTACGACTCATCCGGAAGCAATCAGGCTTCCAAGAGCGCAATCTGCGAGTCGGCCTCGGCAACGCCCGCCTGCACCTTAACTTGTGCGTAAAGGCTTTTCGCCTCAAGCCAGAGTTGCTTCGCCTCCTCAGTGCGTCCGGTGTCGCCTTTGAGAAGCGCATATCCTCGGATAGCGTTTGCCAGGTCGAGAGGATAGGTTTGCTCATTGCTGCGGTAGATTTGCAGGGATTCCAGGTAATGGGGCGCCGCCAGGTCGTAGTCCTCCTGCTCGCGGAGTATATCCGCGACATGACGAACGGCGTGAGCAAGAACTAGTGGGCGGTCGAGGGTTCGGTATAGTGCGACCGCCTCCTCATAGTGTTTGAGAGCGATCGTCTCCTGATGCAGGTCTCTGGCGATTTGCCCCAGACCTGTCAGAGCCTGGGCCAGCAAGCCACGGTCACCGGATTTACGGCTAAGATCGACGGCCTCGGCGAAGCGGAGGCTGGCATCGTCGAGGCGCCGTTCTCTTCGCGCCTGATAGCCCTGATTGATCAGTTTGTCTGACGGGCTGCTCGTCATGCCGACAGATTAGCATAGGAGGATTCAGTGCGAGTAACCGGCCCTACGCGAGAAACCAGTTCCACTGCTCCTCGGTAAGCGGAACGACCGAGAGACGGCCGATGAGGACAAGCGGCGAATTTGCGAACAACGGTTCGGCTTTGATGTCGGCCAG
>Ga0302193_10002882_pt1 | contig 14055 bp, 10 predicted proteins | sample II_Bog_E3_3_FD_200228 | JGI IMG/M metagenome (GOLD analysis project Ga0302193, IMG submission 200228) | Peat permafrost microbial communities from Stordalen Mire near Abisko, Sweden - II_Bog_E3_3 | ecosystem: Environmental > Terrestrial > Soil > Wetlands > Peat | place: Sweden: Abisko...
GGATGAAAATCGGGCCAGACCGGGCCCCCACGGACAGCTCTTGGTCCGTGGGGTGGAGAACCGGGCCCCCACGGACAGCTCTTGGTCCGTGGGGTGGAGAACCGGGCCCCCACGGACAGCTCTTGGTCCTTGGGGTGGAGAACCGGGCCCCCACGGACAGCTCTTGGTCCTTGGGGTGGAGAACCGGGCCCCCACGGACAGCTCTTGGTCCTTGGGGTGGAGAACCGGGCCCCCACGGACAGCTCTAGGTCCGTGGGGTGGAGAACCGGGCCCCCACGGACAGCTCTTGGTCCGTGGGGTGGAGACGAGGCGGAGGACGAAGGCTTAGGCTAGCCCCGGATGGAATCCGCCCGAGCGGATGCAATCCGGGGAAAGCCCCCACTTCATTCCGGGACCCTGCGGCGTTTGTCGGTATCAATTCACCCAAGAACGGAGTCGGGACCTTCGCCGGACTTGCTTCCTCGGCTAAGAGAGGACAAAATTCAGAACTCAACGATCACGTATTCTGGCGCGGGGGAACGCCACCCTTCCTCAGCATCTTCGCTGCCACTCGAAAGAGATCCGGAAAATCAACCCTGTTATCTTCCCTTCCGCCAAGCAGGCCAATGCGTATCATGGCATTTGCCAACAACACGAATTCATCCCCCTTGGACGGCACTGGAAACGGGGGAAGAAATCCACTATTCTCATTGCTTGCCGCCTCTAAGATTACTTTTATCGTGTCACTCTCTTGCCAGCGTTGGAAGATCGCGCTCAGTTCGCAGGGAACAGTGATTCCCGCGAGAGGCGCGAGCGCCCTCTTTACCCATTTGTATTCGATCACTAGCTCAGTAACACGCACTTGTGATGCCTCACGGAGACCGTGCCGGATGCCCTCTGCGGAAACCACTTGCTGGGCTGGAGCTTGGCCGAACTTCGCAGCCTCAACTAAAAGCTTGATGAAGCTGCGCGGCGTAACCTTGCCTTGCGCATCGCCCAAATGCTTATAAGGCCAGTCGTATGTTCCGCCCTTCTTTGGATTCGCGCCCATGTAAAGCCCCGCGAAACGGTCCATTACTTGTTTTTGAGCGCTTCTGTCAGAAAGAAGAGGCCAGTGACGACGCCTCTGCATGACATCGGAAGGAATTGCGATGCCAGCATCTTCCACCACGGACCGAAAACTCTCAATGCCGATTGATTGATTCGAGAGTTGCCAATATAACATACCGTAAAGATCAACCTGTCCCCACTCAAGTTCAACCCGTCCGCTCCTCAGTTTTGGAAGTTCGACAAACCGTAAGTTCTCATCTTCCAACTGCTCTGGACGAATAAAGACTTTAGCCTTGATAGCACGGTAGGCGCGCAAAGCCCATATTGCCTCAAACAACGCGTCTACAAGACGACTTGACCGCACCCATTCGCGTGAGAGTGTATCAAGGGCGTCAAATGTCACCAGCAGTATTCGCCCAGATGCCGTTAATTCTTTGTCAAGTATTCGAAGTTCTTTTTCGGCATCTTCCGGGGCCGAGTATCGATTCATTACTTCACGGATTGGCTGAGGTTCTTCATCTTCACTGAGCGCCCATTTTGCGGCGCGAAGGATCGCGGCTTGCCAGTACTTAGGCCCTTGTTCAACCTCTTGCTCCTGATTCTTTGGAATTTCATTATCGATGGTTCTTGCATCCAGCAATCCCGCATACCCGGATTTAACGATCAATTGATCCAGATGCAAGTGCGGGTACGCCTCTGCTGTCACCCTCCTTGTATCTTCTTTTCCTAAAACGCCCGCCCAAAAACTCTTACCGGTTCCCCTTGCTCCCACAACAACCGGAGTATTCGGGTCAAGCGCATTGGCGTGCTGCTCGGGCGTGAAAATTTCATCGACGGTCGGGCTGTGGTCTCCTGCGGCATCGTGGTCTGATGGCAAGGATGCAAGTGCGCGCCTGATTGCAGCAAAGTCAATCGCCATTCTCGCTAGCTCCTCTCCGCGTCATCTATTGAAGCATCGACTATCTCACTGGCCATCTTAATCAGACCGCCAAATGTGTCCGAATATGCAGGTGTTGTGAGGATGCTGGGATCAGCGACAGGGTCAAAAAAACGAAAACGATTATCGTCAAGGATAGCCATCGTGACTGGCATATCTGTCTCAGGAATAATTTCCAACGCACTGGTAGCGTCTTTGCTCCACTCAACATCAAACGTATCTTTGTAGGAGGAAGGGTCAACGTCCGTGTCAGACTGCGTCGTCGGGCGAGAAAGGTACTTATCTCTGAGCGATTCCATACGCTCAGCAAAACTGGCGGATTTCTTGGGATCTATCGGAGCTTTCGCATGAACGATGTGCAACCTGAATCGCCAATCATCATCCTTATTTATTGGAAGAATTCCAAGATTTGCAAAAAGAAGTTCATATCCCGAGAATGCCTGAGGTTGGTCCAAGCTAAACAGGAGAACTTCTGCACCCAATCCTATAACTGCCGCTGCTGTTGTTTCATGCAATCCAGCGCGCGCATCCACAAGAATGGCATCGTAACGGCTGGGATCAGCGAACTTTTCAACCAGCGTCCTAATATGATCAGAGAAGGTGAGCGTCTCCCCATCAGGTCCATCTCCGGCTAAATATGCGCGTGCAAGTTTCGCAAGCACATTTGCGGGATTGCTAAGTGATCGCTTTCCGATTGCAGGAATTACATCAACACGGCCGCGTCCGCCTCCTGCCCATGAATGTCCAACAATATCGGCGAAGAACTCATTATCAAGAGGATTTCCAATTTCTAATTCGACTAGGTAGTCCAACAAACCATATTCCGGCAAAGTATCGTCCGGCAGAAGCAGGTTACCAAGTCCCGGGGCTTCCAAGTCCATATCGATTGCGAGCACTCTGCGGCCTTTGCTCGCGAGTTCGGCGGCCAAGACACAAAGAGCAGTTGAACGGCCAACGCCACCTTTTACGCTCGCAAAAACAAAACGGGCGGGGCTGCCAGATGAAGGCGAAGGTCTTCTCAGCCAATCTGCACCTACCATGCGCCGATCAACCAAGGCGACAACGCCATTAAATAGAGTGTGACTGATCTGCAATCGGATCGCGCCATCAACCTTTCTGATCCGGTCGTCGAATAGTTCATCCGGGGTTGCGATGGCAAATCCATCTTTGTCCACATACGCGCCAAGCTCATCAGCAGCTTGCTTCGCTAAAGCTATGCGCTCGTCCCGTGAGTGACTGTCGCTCAGTAGCACAAAGGTCAGTTTTCCCGATGCGTCGCGAAGGAACAGATTCCTAGCAACGCTATCCTCTCCCCAAGTTTTCTTGACGAGAGCAGCAAACGCAGGAAGAGAATCATCAAAACGAATTGGAATCTTCACCTTTTCACCCTGAGACCCGCAGTCGCAAATAATCGTTTTGTCACTTTAAACCACTCTGTCAATTCCGCGTTGTTGGTGCTTCCCGTCTCATGGTAACGACGATTCACATTCCATCCAGCAAAAATATCGGGCTTGAGAACATCGAACATGGACACGGTGTATTTCGAGCGTGCCCCGAAGTGCTTCCGTGCAGCAATGACAAGTTCCGGAAGATGTACATGGGGGGCGTCTGCTGCCGTGCGCAGGGATTCAAACCTAAGCTTGATCGCACACTCCGCCGCAAATCCAATGAGGTGCCCGGCATTGTCGGGTCTTCCCGACGATTGCAACGCTGCAGCGTCCTCGAAATGTCGCAATGCTGCACTTTCGTAGTTTTCGGCCACGCGTTCCTCCAACTCTATCCAGCTTAACGATATAGATCGTATCATCGCGGACATGCCCTGTTTCCAGGGCGTGTGGAATTGGGTATTGCGGCGCAATGCTCCCCCTTAGATTATTATCTCCTTTATTTTGTGTTGCATGAAGTCATGTTTTAGGATTCATCCTCGCAAGTCGGCTTCTCGCAAGTTATCGATCTCTTGCGCCCAACTTGCCCTTGTAATTCACCTGTATGACAAAAACCTCCACGCTCCCCTTGCCGTGACGCGCGTGCGCCCCGTCACAGGTGGCGCAGGTAGTTTGCCGATAATTACCCTCTGAAAGCGCACAATTCATTCATGGTGCTTCGAATGGGCGGAAACAATCAATCCAATGCGAGCCTCCCGCCACCGTCTGCCCCACCGCAGGTGGTTTGCCGAATCTTCGCAATAATAGGGTCTAAGTTGAAACAAAATAAGGAGATATTCCCATCCTGTTTCGTCCCCTTTCCCTTCGCCGTGCTGGGAGGAAGGCAGCGCGCTCTTCCGGAAGCCTACAGCGGTTTCAATTCTGCTCTTTACAGAAACCTCGAAGCCAAGTGGCATCTTTCTCAAGAAAATGCCACCCCGCATGAACTCCAGATGGCAACATGTGAATTGAAACCGCTCTAAAACCCCCGGAAATGCGCCGTAAGTCCTTTGTTCTCACATATCCGTGAGTAAGTTCTTTGATATGTCATATTTAGCGCCGCCCATCCGGTAAGCGCATGAAACTAATCCACTTAGTTTCAGGACCAGAGGGGGGGAGATGTAAACATCGGTGGTATAGACCGGGCACATCCCCGACAGATTGAAACGTGGATATGAAAGCCAGTACCCGGCAAGCCGAAGCTAGCTGCTAGAACCTAGAAGCCGAAAGGCGGCCTTCAGTTGCCCGTTGCGCCCCGGAGACCACTTTGAAGTCACCTTCCTGGTCGGCCAGCGAACTGCCTCCGATCCAGACCGTGTAGTCGGTCGCCTCCATGGTTCGGACGCTCGCCACGTTATAGAAAGACAGCTCGTTGAATCCCAGCGGGAAAGTGACCTGCTTCGATTCGCCGGGAGCCAGCGTCACGCGCTCAAATCCCTCCAGGCTGCGCACCGGCTGCTCAACGCTGGCGCCCAGATTGCGCACGTAGCACTGCACCACCTCGGTCGCCGTGCGGTTCCCTCTATTGGTCACGGTCGCGGTCGCTTCAACCAGAGCGGTGCTGCGATTCGCAACCGCCTGTGCAAGCGGAACGCTGGTTCTGGAGACCTTGACGTTGCTGTAGGAGAAGCTGGCATACGACAGGCCGAAGCCAAACGGGAAAAGCGCGCTGTTGGACACATCGATGTAGCGGGAGAAGAAGCGCGTGTCCCCGCCGGGCGGGTTCGATAGGTCGATGCCGGTGGCCGGCCGCCCGGTAGGGAACTGGTTGTAGAAGAGCGGCTCCTGCCCCACCGCGCGCGGAAAACTCATCGGCAGCTTGCCGCTCGGCGACACCTCCCCATAGAGAATGTTGGCGATGGCGTGGCCGGCCTCAACGCCCGGAAACCACACCTCCAAAATTGCGGACACGTGCTGCGCCGCCCAGTCCAGGACCAGCGGCCGGCCAGAAAACACCAGCAGCACAATCGGCTTGCCCGTGGCCGCCACAGCCTCCAGCAACTGCTCCTGGTTCCCCGGCAGATCCAGATACGCGCGGCTGCCTGCCTCGCCGCTCATGGCATTCGATTCACCCAGCGCAAGCACCGCCACATCCGCATCCTGCACAGCCTTCACAGCCTCGGCGAACCCGGCCTGCGAGGCGTCGTCGATCTCAGTTCCCTTTGCGTACAGCAGGGCGCCACCGGTCTTCTGCGCGCGCTCTAGAAGGGCCTGGCGAATGGGGATGATGTCCGGATCGCGGCCCGCGCCACCCCATGCCCCCACCATCTCCGCAGCCTCGTCGGCCAGCGGCCCGATGAGCGCAATCTTTTTGCGTTCAGGCGAGAGCGGCAGCAGCGCCGCGCCGGCGACGTTGTCATTCTTGAGCAGCACGATCGACTCTTCAGCTGCCTTGCGAACCAAAGGCCGGTGCTCCGGAACGGCTGCGGTGACCTCGACGCCCTGGGCGTAGGGATGCTCAAAAAGTCCAAGGGCAAACTTCACGCGGAGCACCCGGCGCACCGCTTCATCCACCACCGCCATCGGCACCTGGCCTGAGCGCACCAGCGCAGGCAACTGCGTGTCATAGAAGTGCGACATCATGTCCACATCCACCCCGGCTGTGATGGCCTTGCGCGTGGCTGCTGCGGGATCGAGCGCGATGCCGTGGTTGATCAACTCCATCACCGCGGTGTAGTCGCTGACCACGAATCCGTTGAAGCCCCACTCGCCGCGCAAAATCTTGTCCAGAAGATACGGATTGGCGGTCGACGGCACGCCATTCAGTGCGTTGAACGCGCTCATGATGGTCGCAGCGCCGGCCTCGACGGCAGCTTGGTAAGGAGGCAGATAGTCCTGGCGAAGAGTGATGTCCGACATGTCCGTTGTCGAGTACTCGCGACCCGCCTGCGCCGCTCCGTACGCGGCGAAGTGCTTCACTGAAGCAGCTACGTGGCCCGGCTTGGAAAGGTCGTCGCCCTGGTAGCCGCGAATATAGGCCCGTGCCATGGCTGTGCCCAGGTAGGCGTCTTCGCCGGCGCCCTCGGCTGTGCGGCCCCAGCGTGCATCGCGGCTGATATCCACCATGGGCGAGTAGAACCAGCGCACCCCGCCGGTGCTCGCTTCTTCAGCAGAAATCCGGCACAGGGCAGTCAGCAGTTGAGGGTCCCAGCTTGCGGCCAGGCCCAGGGGGATGGGGTAGATGGTGCGATAGCCGTGAATCACATCCGCTCCGAAGATGAGTGGAATGTGCAGCCGGCTCTTCTCCACGGCCAGGTGCTGATACATGTCGGTGCGCGCCGCTCCGATGGTGTTGAGCATGGACCCCATGCGGCCCGTCACGGCCAGTTGCCTTGCGTCAAGGTGATTGGCCGTCACCGGGTTGATGGCGACGATCACCCCCGCGTTGTCTGCCGGCTTTTCATCGGCGGTCTGCGCATCCGGAGCATCGCCGGTGTCGTTGTATTGAACGAGCTGGCCGAGTTTCTCTTCGAGAGTCATCTGCCGTAGCAGGCTCTCTACCCGGGCTTCAATCTTCGGGTCGGCGAGCTGCGTATTGGATGGATGCGTGGCCTGGGTAGGCTGCTGGGCCTGGTCGTGCGGCGCAAACGCGGCCAGGGCGAAGCCAAGCGCGGAAACGGAGAGGAGCGTGCGCAGGGGAGGATTCGTCCACAGATCTTGAGCGTGCTTCATTGTGAGGGCGCCAACTTTCGAAGTTTTCACAACAGGGTTCCTCCGAGGCATGATCTGCGGAACGGGATTCGATGGCTGGCCGGTGCGAACAGCCGGAAAGTGCGGACGGCAAAGGTCGAGCAAAAGTTGGGAATAGGTCCCTTCAGGGGAGACAGGGATGGTTTTTCAAACGTTGCGCAATCGTTTGCGCGCACGAGATTCTTGTATCACCTGGAAATCCAGTGAGTCAAATTGTGTCGAATCGCAAGAGGGGAAATGAGGATTGAATTGAAGGCCCCCGGAGATCGGCGTCATGCTACAGAGGCTCGACCAGACGACAGAAGAGAGGTGAGCTGGATTGTCTTGACAGCGCAAGGTTATGGTCACGACAATGATGCTGCGCAATCGATTGTGCCGGCGCTGTGTCCAACCTTGCTTCCACTCTTTGTTTATGAAGAAAATGTCGAACATTTCCGGTGTTTCCCTTATGCAGGCGATGCGCGCTGGGATCGTTGACTGCGCTTCGGCTCCTTCGTTCGCGGGGTGGAGTATAAGCCGGCGTCAGGCAATTAAATCGCTGGCTGCGGCAACGGGCTCTTTGATGGCGGCATCGATTGGCTGCGCCGGCGGGCAATCGACGACAGCGCCCGTCACCCCGACTGCGCCCTCCTTGCCGGTCGGAACTTTTTCACCCACCGCAGCGGACCTCACCTTCCTCGACGATCTGGAGCAGCAGGGCTGTCTCTACTTTTGGGAACAGGCCAGCCCGATCACCGGCCAGGTGCTGGACCACGCGGCCAACAATTCGAACGGCCAGATGGACACCGGCACAACCGAGGCCAGCATTGCGGCAACAGGCTTTGGGTTGACCGCGCTCTGCATCGCCGACCAGCGCGGCTATCTGACAAGCACGTATGGCTACGCGGCCAACGTGACGCACGCGCAGATTGTCGAGCGGGTGCAGACCACACTCAGCTTTCATTTGAACAGCATGCCGAGCGAAAACGGATTCTTCTACCACTTCAACGATGTCAACACCGGGCAGCCGCTCGCAGGCTCGGAGGTCTCATCGATCGATACCGCGTGGCTGATGTGCGGCGTACTGATGGCGCGCGCGTGGCTGAATGATCCGACAGTCACCTCACTGGCCACGCAACTCTATGAGCGAGTGAACTGGCCGTGGTTTCTGAATGGCGGAACGACCTTCAGCATGGCATGGTATCCGGCCTCGGATGCGAATCCCGGTTTCACGACCACGCGCTACGATACTTACTGCGAATTGATGGCGCTCTATCTGCTCGCAATCGGCTCGCCCACCCATCCGATTGCGCCGTCCTGCTGGAACACCATTGCGCGGCCGATTCTGCAATACGAAGGTTACAGCTACATCAGCAGCAATTACGATCCGCTGTTCACGCATCAGTGGTCGCACGCCTGGTTTGATTTCCGCAGCAAAAGCGACGCGTATGCCAACTACTTCAACAACTCCATCGCTGCAACGCAGGCGCATGAAACGTTTTGCCTGCTCGCCTATCCGCAATGGTATAACCAGGACTATTGGGGCATTACGTCCTCCGATTATGCAGGTGGCTACACCGCGTGGGGCGGCCCTCCCGCGCAGGGACCCATCGATGGAACAGTCGTTCCATGCGCCGCTGCGGGCTCGCTGCCCTTTCTGCCCAATGAGTGCCTTGCCATGCTGCAAGCCCTGCGTTCGGCCTGGGGAACTTCGGCGTGGGGGCGCTACGGTTTCGTGGATGCCTTTCATCCCTCGGCCAATTGGTATGACACCGATTGCCTGGGCATCGATCTGGGCATTTCTGTCTTGATGGCGGAGAATCTTCGCACCGGTTTTGTGTGGAACACTTTTATGAGCAATCCTGAACCGGGGAACGCGATGCAGTTGGTGGGATTGCACTAGACCAGCGGACAGCATTGAGGAAGTTGAGATGACCAAGAGCAGAATTTCGTTTCAAATGAATCGGCGCACATTGCTTGCGGCGATGGCTGTGGCGGCTGGATGCGCTCTGGCGCCCAGGGGCCTGGCCTTTGCGGATGAGCCCTGGAAGGCGAGCAAAGAGGACGAGGCATTCCTCGACGATCTGGAGCGGCAAGGCACGCTCTTCTTCTGGGAGCAAGGCAGCCCAAAGACAGGCCAGGTCCTCGATCGTGCGCGCAACGACCTCGCCGGTGGTCGCGATCCACGGCGCATGGCAAGTATCGCGGCGACTGGGTTTGGGCTGACCGCGCTGTGCATTGCCGATCGTCGCGGCTATCTGCCGCATGCGCAGATTGTGGAGCGGGTGAAGACGACACTGGAGTGGCACCTGAACAGCATGCCGGAGGTGCACGGCTTCTTCTATCACTTCACGGATATTGAGTCCGGAGAACGTGTCAAGGGCGTGGAGCTTTCTTCGATCGACACATCGCTGCTGCTGTGCGGAGTTCTGACGGCGGGAGCGTACTTCGAAGATGAAAAGATCCACTCGCTGGCGCAGCAGATTTATGAGCGCGTGAACTGGCCGTGGATGCTGAATGGTGGCAAGACCTTCTCGATGGGCTGGCATCCGGAATCAGGTTTTCTCGACTCGCGCTGGAATACCTTCTGCGAGTTGATGATGATTTACCTGCTCGCCATTGGGTCTCCCACCCATCCTGTTCCGGCCGAGCGCTGGGACAGCTTCAAGCGTCCGGTGATTCATTACAAGGGATACGACTACATCAGCGGCAACGACCCAATTTTCACTCATCAGTATTCGCAGGCCTGGTATGACTTTCGCGGCAAGCGGGATGCGTATGCGGATTACTTTGAGAATTCAGTCACGGCGACGCGCGCGCACAAGGCGTTTTGCCTCTCATACCCCAAGTGGTACAGCGAGGACTACTGGGGCGTCACTGCCTCAGATTACGAGCGAGGGTATACCGCATGGGGCGGACCGCCGGCCCAGGGGCCGCTGGATGGAACCGTGGTGCCTTCGGCGGCCGCCGGATCGCTGGCTTTTCTGCCTGCCGACTGCCTTTCCGTTCTGCGTGACCTGCGTGCCAAGTGGGGCAAGCGAGCATGGGGACGCTATGGCTTTGTCGACGCATTCCACCCCGCGGCCAATTGGTATGACTCCGATGTACTGGGAATCGACCAGGGGATTTCAGTGTTGATGGCTGAGAATCTTCGCTCGGGAATGGTGTGGAGCGCGTTCATGCGCAACCAGGCAAGCGTGGATGCGATCGAGCGCGCTGGATTCCATGGCAAGGGGCTCGATAAATGAGTGGAACCCAGAACGACTGCGCGCTTCGTCCGAACACCGCATTCAGATTTTTCGCACGTGCGGAAGCGGTCGCCGCTATGATGGGAGCATCCTTGTGACCAAAGCTCCGAGTAAGCCGATCACACTGAAGGAACTTGCGGCAACGCTGCAGCTCTCTCAGTCCACGGTCTCCCGCATTGTCAATGGCGCGGCGTCCGCGCATCGCATCGCCAAGGAGACGGAGGAGCGTGTTCTGCACGCTGCGGCGCTCTACAGCTATTCCGCAAACACCGTGGCCAGGAGCCTGCGCCAGAAGCGGACGTTCACCATTGGCGTGATTGTGCCGGAGATCAGCGAAGGCTACTCCACGGCGGTTCTCAGCGGAATTGAAGACGAGCTTCTCAAGGACGGCTACTTCTATTTCGTCGTGAGCCATCGCCATCGCGCCGACCTGCTGGAAGGGTATCCGCGCATGATGCTGGCCCGCTCCGTGGAAGGAATCATTGCCGTCGATACGCAGTTGGAAGAGGAGATACACGTCCCGGTTGTATCGGTTTCAGGGCATATTCGCAGGCCGGGAGTCATCAACATCGAACTGGACCACAGGATGGCCGCGCGGCTTGCGCTCTCGCATCTCAAGACTCTGGGACACAAACGGATCGCCATCATCAAGGGGCAGGAGTTCAGTTCCGATACCAACCAGCGCTGGGAAGCGATTCGAGAGGAAGCGAAGAGCCTTGAAATCGTTTTGGACCCGCAGCTTGTAGTGCAGTTGAAAGGGCCGGAGCCGGGGCCGGGACCAGGCACGGAAGTCACGCGCGAGCTGCTCCAGACCAAACAGCCCTTTACTGCGATCTTCGCCTTCAATGACGTTACGGCGATCGGCGCAATCCTCGCTCTTCGCGAAGCGGGTCTCCGCGTGCCGCGCGACATCTCCGTCCTTGGCTTCGACGACGTGCTGATTGCGCTCACCAACAATCCGCCGCTCACCACCATCCATCAGCCCTTGCGAGGGATGGGCCAGGCCGCGGCAAGCACGCTGCTCGGGCTCATCCGTGACGAGATTCCGCACCCGCATCCTCCGGTCATCACAGTCTTTCCAAAGCTTGTGGTGCGCAAGTCGACCAGCCAGGCGCCGGTACCGGTGGCTGGCGGCTGAATCGGGCTGCACGGCTTGCGCCTTGACTACCCCCCCCCAGGTCTTTGGCAAGCCACTTGTTTTCAATGGGTTGAAGCCAATGTCTACCGTAAAGTACTTATATTCAAGAACCTGGAAGGCAAATATGTGAAACTGCGGAACTTATGTGGACTCGCGCCTGAAGCGAAAGGGGCGGAACGCAACGCCGCGGCTGTGCACATCGCGCACAACCCTCCAAAGACCACACAAACCTCCGAAGACCATAGAAATGTCCAAGATCAAGGATAGCGGATTGACGGAGATAACCGGCAAACGGAGATTCTGTATAAGTCGCTGATACTAAAATAGATAGATTAAAATGCCAAAAAAGGGCTTGACAACTTTTTGGGGCTGCATTCGTTCGGGGACTTCTCCAACTACCTGCCAAAACGGAGCGCGCCTTCCGATTCCGGGAGGCGCGCTGACGTTTTACGGAGCTTTGAATCGCTGGTTAGAACTGTATTCGAGCCAGGAATTGGATCAGATCATCCTTCCAGATGGAGGCTACGGTGTGGGTGCCGTGGCCTCTTGTTGCGTCTGAGATAGGCAGCAGAATAAAGCGCGCGTTGGGCATGCGCTTGACCTGCTGCTCGGCGATGCCGAGTTCGGGCGGGTTGATGTAGTCGTCGGCGGAGTTGATCCAGAGGACGGGCGTTTTGATCTGGTCGAGATGCGGGCTGGGATCGTAATTGCGGCTGGCGTTGATGTAGAAGAGCATGTTGTTGGCGTCGGTTGCGGCCATGGTGCGGGCCAGATAGCGGTCGACATACTGTTCTGAGAGCTCGCGGGTGGGCGCCTGCTTCTGCATCTGGAGCGGGGCGGAGCCCATGACGAGCAGCATTTCATTGGCGGTGCGGAGGCCTTGCGTCGGCTGGGTTTTGTATTCTCCGTCTTGCCAGGCGGGGTCCTGCTTGATGGCTTCGATGGCCATGTAGCGCATCATGCGGTTGCGGCCGGCAATCGGGACGGGCAGGCAGGCGAAGGGCGCGAGCGCGTCCATGAAGCCGGGATAAGTTTCGCCCCAGACGAAGCTCTGCATGCAGCCCATGGAGGTGCCGAGGATGAGGCGGAGGTGGTCGATCTTCATCTCGTCGAGCATGAGGCGCTGACTGCGGACCATGTCGTCGTAGTCGTAGGCGGGGAAGCGCGCGTGCAGGCCGTCGGAGGGCTTGGAGCTTTGGCCGTGGCCGATGTCGTCGGGGAGGATGAGGAAATATTTGGCGGTGTCGAGGGGTTGGCCGGGGCCGAAGAGGACGTCGGAGAAGATGGGATTGAGGAGGGAATGGGCGTCGCCGCCGGTGCCGTGGAGCAGGAGGATGGCGTTGTCGACGTGGCCGGCCGCGTTGCGGTGGGGCGTGCCGAGGGTGAGGTAGTGGAGCTTGAGTTGGGGCAAGATTTCGCCGGTGCCGAAGCGGAAGTTGGGGAGATTCACTACGCCGTCGGCGGTGGGCCATTTGGCGGGTGTGGTTGCCTGCGCCGATGAGGTTGACGCGGGCATGGACATGGTCTGGCTGTGGGCGGTGAGGATGCAGCATAGGCAGAGCAGAGCGAGGGTGTAGTTACAGCGCATCTTCATGGGGATATGGACCTCATTCGCGAAAGCAAGTGCGGGCAGGTCTAGCGTCGACGCAGGCATGGGCCAGTGTCAAGTTGGATTTGGGAGGGGTGCTTTCAGGTTGCAACGATATAATCCGTCGCAGCGGAGCAAGATGACTAACTCCAGGCACGCTCTTGAATCGGCGATCGAAGGGCTCTATGCGACCTTTGCGCGATATCCGCGACCGGAGAGGATAGAGTACTCTCCCTGCGGCTGTACCAAGCCTGAAGAGGTCGCTCCTCTGCTTGCCGCGCCGCTCCGTGCGCTTCGATTCGCTGACTTGGGCAACTACTGCTTCAGCGCAATGACGACTCAGGGATCTGTGGACGATTTCCGCCATTTTCTTCCTGGCTTGTTTCAAGGCGCGGCAGAAGAGGAATTCGCATACAACATCGAGATTCTCTTTGGGAAGCTCAGCTACGCTAAATGGCTAGCGTGGCCGAAAGAGGAAATAGCAGGGGTCCGAGCCTACCTGAGCGCAATTTGGAAATTTGGAATCGATTCGTTCCCCATTGAACAGGGCTTGCCTGGCGTCTATGAGGTTGAGACTCTCCTCGCTTCCATAGCCGTGACAGGAGAGGTGTTGGACCCATACCTCAAGGCCTGAACTGAGACGAGGACACCTCAAGCAGACCGGAACCTAGTCCAGTTCGTGACCATGTACGGGGCTGATTTTTCCGACGGGAAGACTCTGAACTTTGCATTTTGGGAAAGAGCCCAGCCGGCAGCTGCCGAACTCCGAGAGTGGCTCTTGAGGCGGGACACGCTGGATCGCGTTTCTCGCTCTGCGCACTTGGTGCCGGTTGATGGATTCGAGCATTTATTTGAGCCGGCCGTCGCGATTCTCAGAGCCGAACAGCGGGCGGCCAGTCTTTTCCAATCCAAGGATGAGCCTGAAGGAAGCGAAGAGTAGGCGAAGCGGGTTTTGTCCTTTCGGGATTTGAAATTGATTCATGCTAGCAGCCGGGGCGGAGGGAATGTGGGAATCGCTGCGC
>Ga0302193_10002883_pt1 | contig 14054 bp, 8 predicted proteins | sample II_Bog_E3_3_FD_200228 | JGI IMG/M metagenome (GOLD analysis project Ga0302193, IMG submission 200228) | Peat permafrost microbial communities from Stordalen Mire near Abisko, Sweden - II_Bog_E3_3 | ecosystem: Environmental > Terrestrial > Soil > Wetlands > Peat | place: Sweden: Abisko, Stordalen...
ACCGGCTCCAGTTTCGGCTGCCTGTTGCGCCTCTTCTGGAGTAATTTTTCCTGCATTGGCCTCCATGAGCTTCTGGGCGATCTGGTCGGTAGTTAGGGCCTCAATGCGCACATTTTTACCGGCGCGGAGAGGGCCATTAATGAGCTGTGATCCATCAGCAACTGTTTGCGCGTCCTGAATCGCCCATTCTTGGCGCGTTTGGGGATTGGCACGCTGATTCATGTCGTGGACGCGGGAAGCGTTTGCGAGGTTTTGCGCGGCCTCGTTTGCTTCTGGCGAGCCCTCGCCCTTCTTGGCTATGGCATCCTGATATTCTGCCGTGGCTTCTTTTACTCGATTCGCTGAAGCGTCAATCACGTTGTCCCAACTCATCGCATGGGCAAGATTGGCTTGAGACTCTGGATACATTCCAGAAAGCGTTTTCTGGATGTCGGCCATATTTTGAGACCTGATCCTCTGGCTAGTGACAGGGTCGGTGCCAAGCGCCTTGTGGAACGCCTGTCCAAGACCCATGTAGGCAAGCCCGCTTCCAAGAATCTGGCCCATCTCGTGCGGATCGGCACTTTGAGCAACACCCATCGCAACAGCGAGGGGCAGCATCTGCACCCCGCTCTTGGCGTAGTCTTTGGCGTTGTTTCCTATCCAGTCCAGAACGGCTGGGTTCCCAGCGCCAAGGGCTTTGAGGGTCAGTCTTGTAAATGGCGCTGAGTCAGGGTTGATCGCGGCGGTCTTGAATGCTCCGGTGTTTCCTCCGGCGGCAACACCAACGCTATCACCAACGTCTTCCAAGGCCCTTGGAACGCGAGCGGCGATCTCGGCACCTCCAAATCCTTTCAGGAATGACAGGGCCTTGCTTCCAAGGTCTCCCGGGTTTTGTTCGGCCTCATATGCACCGGCAGCAGCCCCAATCCCAGCGAGGGGAAGGTGTCGGGCAAGCATTGGGCGGACTGGCTCTGGAATGTAAGACAACGCATTCTCGGTCGCTTGGTTGATCTTTTGTCCGAAGCGATCAACGGCTCCGCCAGCATTTCCAACGCCCTGCATCATCTTGCCGATGGGGCCAATTGGGTTTGCTGCTTTCGCAGCCATTGATGCCTTGATTGCCGCGTTAATTTCTTCAGAAGTTTTTCCAATCTGAAACAGTGACTTGATTCCTGATCCAGTGGCTCCAATTGCTCTTCCGCCAACATCAAACCAATTGCCCATCGGCAAGAAAGACCCAAGCATCTGAAGGTCTTTGTCTTCAGGGTGCTCGTTCTCACTTTGAACAACGTCCTGAATGGATTGCTGCGCAGCGTCGTTGGCCCGCTTGTCCTGAATAGCGCTCGCTTGCTCGTCAGTAATCTGGTTGGCAAATTCATGCTTGATCGATTCGCGGTCTGGCCCTGCGTAGCGAGCAATGGCGGCAAGAGCTGGCTTGTAGGTCGGGGATAAATAATCAACGGTTTGACCCCATGTGCTCGGATTGTTCGCGTCATAGGCCGCGTCGTGCTCATGGAGTCTTTCGCGGGCAAGATAGTTTTTGAATGAGTCGTCGTAGCTGTGTAGTCCAAGACCTTCTTGAGTTATGTCAGAAAGCAGGGTTCCGCCATCAGCCACCTGTCTCCTTGTCCTATTGAGGTCTCGGATGTTTTCGGGAATTGCCGAAACCACATCCTTGATGTCTTTTGGCACATTTGGATTAGGCGCGTCTTCTGGGTGCTCCTGAAAATATGGGTCATTCTGCGCATCCAAGGTTGACAAAGCTAAGTCCTTGCCGATTTTTCCGATCGCCTTGGCCGGGGTAAACAAGAACTGTCCGATAAAATTTCCAACATCCTGCGTGGATGGAAGTGCTCCAGAAAGTCCTCCATGTCGCATTTTTTCATACAATGTACGATGTTGTGCGTCGGATAGTGGAACCCAAGGAGTTGTTTCCTTAATTTTTTGGAGTTGATCTGGATCATCTTCCATGTCCAGCCACTTCTTGGTTTCGGTATCAAGAGGAGCCCCCTTGGACGCGATCAGCTTCTGATCGAAAGCGCTTGGCGCGGAAGCGTCCTTCGGCTGATCGGCGGTAGCTGAATCTTTTTGAAGTCCGTCGAAGAACGCGGCGGGGTCGCTCTTGGCGGTGGCCGGTGCCGTTGAGGGCTCTTTATCAAGCTCGCCAGATATGAGGGCATCGTACGAATTTCCCTGTTTTTCAGGAGACGAATCTCCGTTTTCTAGGGAGTCAAAGAATGCAGAAGGGTCATTGGTAATGGACGACATTTTACTCGTGATCGATGAGGGTGGTTGCGGCGGCGCCACCCCATCCCTGATCTTTACCCTGAATGTCATCCATGTTCACGACAAATCCCTTGGCTTTCTTTTTCTTTTCCACAAGGGCCTTGGCGGCACTGCCGATTTCTTCAAGTTGGGAATCCAACTTGGCGGCACCATCTACGTCTCCGCTGGCTTGCAGCGCATCGCGCTGGTCTTTCAATTTGATGGCCTGATCGCGCATGGTCGAAATCTGTCGATTAACGTCGGATTTGGTAACAGCGGGGATATATGGTTGAGGGAGGAATTTCTCGTCGGTAACGCCTTGAGCAATCAATCGATTTCGCGCCATGTGAACAGCCTGATTTGCTATGTCAACCTGAGCCTGATGATCGCCAGCGAGCACTTGTGCCATCTGGTCGCGCTGGGCCTGATTCAACTGATCGCCACCGACAAATTGCTTATTGAAAAGGGTCTCATATTTTTGCTTGAGAGTTTGCGCCTGAAGAACCGCATGGAGCTGGGAGTCGCTAACTCGGGAGCCAGACTCGGCCTTGGCGTACATATCCATAAGCCCAATATCACTGATACCTGAAGCCGTAGGATTTTCAGAAATAGCTTCGTAGTCCTTCATGAACTTTGGAAATGACTGGCGCATTCCGTTCTGTGAAGTGAAGACCTTAACGTCGTTGTTTGAGTTGAAGCCATTAAGCTCCTGATTCAGAATCGCCTGCGTACGCTGCGCTACACGATCTTTCGCCACCTCTTGCCGATCTTTGGCCTGATCGACCCGGGCGGCATGCTGTTCAACTACATCGGGAGACGGCCATTCGAGCGTAACCGTGCCATCAGGAGATTCTGTGTGAGCTGTAGCTGGCGCAACAATGCCCTTCTCATTGGCGTACTTGACAATCTTTTGATAGTCTTCTGGCGTTACGCGAGCAGGAACCCCAATAATCTTTTCAATGGCTGCATTCTCTTGAAATCCTCCGGGCATCTTATTGGGACTATCGAGGTAGTTTCCAATGGAAGAAAGCGCCCCTGTGAGCTTGGGGTCGGCAAGAGCGCCGGTTGGTTTGAGGGCCTGATCTGGAACGCGAAGAAGCGTTGGGCTTGGCCAAGCTACGGCAGAAGGGATTGCTCCAGCGAGAGACGCAGATTTACCCTCCGCTGGAATCGACGATGGAGGATTGTTGGCCAACGCGCTCAATGCCATCTGCCCGGTAGGCGAAGGAGCTGCGGCAATTGGCACAGCCGACGTGAGATTGGAAAACAGGTTGCTCGTCTTTGGTGTTGCATTCCCTTGACCCGTATTTGGTACAGAATCGATCGGTAGTTCAGAGTCATCAACCGGCTTTGAGCCATCCAGAGGCTGACTCAAATCATTGATGTGCTGCTGGTCGTCGTCGTTCGATGCTGGTTCAGGAGCTTGATCTTGAGACTGCTGATCGAGCGAGTATGCGGGCGGCAATTTGGAATTTCCCTTGTTTCCGCCGCGATTGGCTATCTCGCTTTCGATATTGAGGCCCTGCATGTCGAGTCGCTTATTTTCAATTCCCTGCTGCGTCATCCTGTCCTTTTCCTCCTGCTGCTTCCACATGTCGTCGCGCTTATTCTGTGCGTCACGGAGCTTCTGTTCCTGCCTGCTTTTGTAGGCAACCTGAATACCTTGAGCGATTGCTCCAGCACCTTGAGCAAGGCCCTGAGCGACGTATTCTGGATGAGAGCTTGGAATGCTCCACCCAGCCAACGGCTGAATGTCTAGCTTGCTCTGGTTGAATTGCAGTGGTGCCAAGTTGGCAAGCGGTTGCCCGCCGCCGCTGGCGACCTGAACCGGAAATCCAACTGAGTCGAGAGCTGCCATGAATTATTTTCCGCCAAAGGTAATCCCATTCATTGACGGCATTTGGAAGGCGGATCGAGCACCTTGCTGGGCTGCTGCCGTGGTGGCGGCTGGGTTGGATGCGGGCGCTCCGCTTCCAGCGGCGTTTGCGGGAGAAAAAGGAAGTCCTCCTGCGGCAAGGCCGAGGTTGGCGAGCGCTGCGGCTTTCTGCGCCGCTGGATCAAATTGCCCGCCAGCGGCTCCAATTGCAGAAGCATTCGCTGCGGCGGTCTGAAGGGATGTTTTCTGTGCGTCTGTGCTCTGTTGTTGTTGGTTTTCACCTTGTAGCTGCTCACGCGCGGCGGTATTGCCTTCGATACCGGCCTGCTGCGCGGCGGTTCTCTGGGCCTGGGCGATAGCTTGCTGCTGCTGCTGCCAAGCAAGCTGCTGGGCCTGTTGGGCCTGCTGCTGCTGCGATTGGATGAGCGACGCAATCGCCGTTGTGTCCGATTGCTGCGTTGGCGCTGGCTTTGATGCTGGAGCTGGCGCGGTTTGTGATGAGTACTCGGCTTGTCCGCCGCCTGATTGTAGTATTCCTCCCATATTTTTGTTTGGTTATGCCATCATAATGGCGGCTCCGGCAATGGTGCCTAATGCACCAAGCTCTGATCCGGTTGCCGCATTCTGACTGGACGCGTTGTTGGTTGCTGAATTTAAGAACGCCTGTTGGTAATTTTGCCAGTTCGCATTGTTGGCATTGTTGACCGAAGATGTATTTCCCATCACGCCGTTAATCCAGTCAGTGACACCCTGATTTTGCTGGCCCGCTCCTTGGAGAATGTTTTGGGTAAATGCGTTTCGTGAGGATGTGTTCGCTTGTTTTGCGCCCTGCTGCTGCTGGGCAATTGAGCCGGGGTCAATGCCGGTTACGGGAGCTTGGTTCTGTGAAAGATATGATCCCGCCGCCTGTTCTGCCTTTTGGCGCTGCGCGAGGCCCGCAGCGGTTGTTGCATCAAATAATCCGCTTTTTCCGATAACAGAATTTGGGTCAAGACCTGATCCAAAAAGCTGAGACATGAGTTGCGGCGTCATGGTTTTGAAATAATTTCCGCTCAAATCTGCATTGAGGTCTTTCGGTAACGCATCCCTCATTGCTGCGGCGTCCGGCGAGAATTGTTTTTCAAGCGCCTGCGAGTTTGCGATATTTACCGCAGAAGCTGTTTTTGCCTGATTTTCCTCTCCTTGAGCCCCCCACACATCGGGAGAAAAACCTTGCTGTGGAATACCTGCGGCGTCAGTAAGAAGCTGGCCTGATTGCCCTATCTGGCCCGCCCCAAGATTTCCTTGGGCCTGCGAAAGCGCTACCTCGTTCTGCACTCCCGGCGGCGATATATAGCTCGCTGGATTTACTTGGCTTGCCGTTGATCCTCCCATATTATAGCGTAAGGTAAAGCTCCCGATATACTTTCCTGAACCCCAGCTTCGCTAGGACGTTTTCAGGGAAGTTTGGACGATCACCAGAGAAGGGAATCCCAATATATCCAGCCTTTCCTGAAATCTGGCAGCTTGCCCGGAAATCGGAAGCGCATTGCAGCACGTCTGAAGGCTTTGTGAACATGGGATGGTAGGCGGGGAAGGCGATTGGGTTATCTACAAATTCTGTGTAGCCAAATAGTACACCATCTCGGCTTGTTGAAAAGAGATTTGTCTGACAATGAGGGACGATGTGGTGATCGAAGGTTTTTGCAAACTCCTGCATTTGGGTAAATTCAGGTGTGTTATTGGGTATGTGCCTCCACTGGACAGGACTTCTCATAGATAAATCCCCCACTTATTTTTTGGACACCATTCAGTATCCGCCCAATTTTTTGCAAGAAGGTAGCAGTCACACACTGTGCATTTTTCTGGATGAGAACAGTAGTAAGTGCAGGCGCGACAGGTGGAAATTCTTGCGTCAAAAACCTTCTTCGGCACAATCCCGCATCCCCCGCGAACCCATCGGGAAATGGCGCACAAAAATGTTACCACAGTCTTCTTTTTCATCGCGTAAATATGGTTGTATTCTGAATTGTTGGGTATTTACTGCCCTCGTTTATTGCTGCTGCGTTTCTGGCCACAGAGTTTCCGCACACAACGCATGGAAGGCATTCTCCGGGCGACTCGAACGGAACAGATGAATACAGAGGCACGACAAGATCGTTTCCGAATGGTGAAATCCATAGATTTACCAACGGAGGAATCGGCTGTGATGCTGTATTGATTGAGGGCATTAGCAGGGCGAGTTTGCGCGCGCAACCGACACTGCTTGTTGCGCAGCCAGCAGCGCTTTCTGGGATGCTTGATTATAGGCGTCAGTATAGGAAATGTAAGACAAATATGATGCAGTCGCAGTTGCCGTAATTGTTGCAGCAAATGTTGCGCACGTGCTTGTTGCTGTCTGTGAAGATTGGGCGGTAAATGATGTTTGAGCGGCTGGCTCGTTCCCGTCGTATGGACTTTGCGGGAGGTCGGGAAGCAACATGCTGTTTCCGTCCTCCTGAACAAGGCATGGCACGGTTTCTGGCTTTTGTGGCGACCCATGGCTTTTGTCGCTCCATGGATTGATGTACATCTTCACGGCATCCAGTCCCATTTCTCCACACCACTCAATCAAGAAAGAAAATCCACGATCGATGTTGGCGGCATATTTTGACTCACACGAAGCGACCCGAGAGTCCCGATTGACCGACTGCGTGACCAACTTTCTGTACTGGCTGCGGAGGATTCCATATTGAGAAATCTGATCCAGAAATGATGTTTTGTCGTACTGATAGTCATCCGTGATCGCCATCAGGCGCGTGTTGAGGATGGGAATGTATGCACCTTTGCACCCACGGTATGAAACCTGCACGTCCACCGTGGCGCTGACTTGGGAGCAATAAATTTCCCCGTAGTCCAGCTCCTTTGGATCGAATCCATCACCAAGAATGGACGTTTCCATCTGGCAGTAAATTCGGTTGTTTCGAGTAGTAGTTGATCCGTCAGGATTAATGCGGAGGTAGCTGTCGTATTGGGTTGGCAAAAAGTTTTCCCAGACAGAGTTGTACGACCCGTTATTGCATGGCGCATAGTCCACAGAAAAGTGGAACAGCCTGTGCTGGTTGTTGATAATGCCGGAAGCCCATTCAATCGGACGCGTTCCATTCCACACGCCGCACCACGCCGGTATGCGACCCTCGTTCCACTCGCTTGCCGGGGCGTAATCGAGCACCATTGTTTCGCTCGGAAGGTTTTCAAGATATGGGATCGAGAAGAGCAGGTAGTTCTCAAAAGATGCTCCGCAAATGCTCGTGACATCGGCAGGGGTCATTGCCTTGATGCGGTTCATCTCTGAGTCTTTGTATAGCACCTGAGACGAGAGGTAGGCTGCGGCTGCAACGTCTGCAGAGACCAGTCCACCAAGAGAATACCACCACAGCATGCCGGCTTGGAATGCAAGGCTTTTTCCCGCAATGCATCCCACTGTTGGGTAAAGAACGCTCTGGAAGTTTGACGTGGTTGCCCATTGCGTGCGATCCAGAATGCCGCTTTGAAGCATTTCCGTCTTTCGATCGGTAAAGACCATCATTGCCTCATTGTTGTTCTGCGAGACATACCCCTGCATCCCTGTAATCGGGCGCGGAAAGCTGAACGACCCCCTGCCGGCCCCGGTCTGCCACTCAGTCCATCCAAGAGGATCTGCCAAGTCAGATGCAATAACAATGTTCCCGCTGGCGACCCAGAGCCTGTTCCCTGAATACTCCATCCAGTATCCCACGGGCATTGTGGTAGCCACGGCCCCGCTCGTATTGCTTCCGTCCCAATAGACAGGCTGATTGATTCCATCCTGCACAACGATAATGTTGTAGCTGGGCGTGATCTGCGTGGAAGAATTTATGCCCGAGGAGGTTGTAGCGCTTTTTGTGGCCAGCTTGAAAACCACCTCTTGTTGAGTTGGATCGAGCTGAATGTCTTGAAGTCGAAACTTTTCCCAGTCCCTTGGCTGCTCTAGCGGGAATGGCGCAAAATAGATATTCCCATCAACAGCGAAAACCAGATAGTCCAGCTCAGATTGATTGGATGTCGTTCCGTCGTAATTGTAGATCGTCGCGGCATAGGAGATGGTCGCGCCGCTTGATGTTGAGGTTGTGGCCGAAACAGCCTGCTTATTGGCATTGAAAAACGCACCGCCCTGAAGGTTTCCCGGGGGAAGCGAGAGGCGCTGGGCTTGTCCGGGTCGCGTCTGGGCAAGTCCTCCTCGAACCGTCAGATTGACGCCAAAGCGAAACTGGTCTTCGGCCATTGTGAACGGACTCCGAAGGGAGTTCATTCCATGAACCCAATTACTCGTGATTTTTTCCGCTCTTCCTGACGATATGGATTCTGACTTCATCAAAATTTGTGGGTTGAAACCACGGGCTTTAGCCCGTCTTTGGTTGGGTTGTTTTTGGTTGTTGACATGTTCAAGAATTTTAGTTACGTTGTTTTGTATTGAAAGCAATCCGCACAATCAAGATTAAGATTGGAGAGTCCGACCACATAGACGGAATCTCTACCAACTACCTTGCTGCGGCCTGCTGGGTCTCCAAGCAGGTGTTCGCGTCTAAGGAGCTGAACTCCAATCGCCTTTCCCGCGCCTTCTACGCCGTTGTCCGTGAGAAGTTCAGGCTCCCGTCCCAGCTTGCGTGCTCCCTGTTCCGACAGGTGACGGCCAGCTACAAAGCACAGAAGGCGCTGGGGCGCTGGTCGCTGTGTGTTTACAAACGTCCGACGATTCCCCTGACCTACCGGCGCGATCTCTTGCAAAACAAGAAAGGCGTAACCATTTTGGGAAAGCCCGTCACGTTGCAGCATCCCGCGATCCCGGAAACCGGGTGGAAGGACTCCAAGGTTAAACGCATTGGTGAGGTGTGGTATCTGTGTCTCGCGCACGAGATCGAAATTCCTGATCTCAAAGCCGAAGGCTCCATTGTCGGTTGCGACTTCGGAATCAAGCGACTCATGGTCGCTACCAACTCGGCGAACAGCCGAACATTCTTTTTCAAGGGAGGTGTGGAAAACCACCGCCGTTCCTGTATCCGCCGCGAACGCGCGGCCATCCAGTCCGTTGGTACCAAAGGCTCTCGGCGTCTCTTGAGGCGCATGAGCGGGCATGAGGCAGCCGTAACGGTATCGATGCTCCATCGAGCATCCAAGCAACTGGTGGCCTACGCTGTCGAGAACGATGCAAGGACGATCTGCTTGGAAAACTTGGCGAACACAAGAGACAGTTCGTTGAGTAAAGGGAAGGAACTCCGTTCCAAGGTTCACCGCTGGCCCTACGCGCAAGGACAATTCTTTGTTGCGTACAAGGCCGCTGCGGTCGGTATCGAAACGGAGATTATCAACCCAAAGAACACATCTCGGGGATGCCCGAAGTGTGGATTCGTCTCGGCATCGAACCGGAAGGGCTTGCGCTTCTGCTGTCAGAAGTGCAGCCACAAGGACGATGCCGACCGCGTAGGATCGGAGAATATCCGTCTGCGGTCTGTGGTGGGTGCGCACTGCGCTACCAGCACGGGGAGTTTTGAAGCCCCCAAAAACATTGGAACTTCTGATCTCACTACTGGGATGTTCGATCACGGGCATTCTGGTTGTGGTGTAGGTTCCGGTTTAAATCCCCGTGCCTTTAGGCCGGGGATACTTTAATGTCTTACATCATAACAACGCCATAGCCGGGAGCCCAGAACTCGTCCACCTGCACTGCCGACATCGCGTGGCCATCCATGCTGGTCTGCAGGTTTTTCAAATACCCATCGGCACGAGCCCAATACTTTGCCGCCTGATCCGCGAAGTCTTTGTCTTCAAGATCGATGGCGTGGATGGCGCAAATCAAAGCTCTCGATTGTTCGAGCGGGAGGTAGTCGTAAACACTCGTGACCACCGGTGCCTTTGCGCGGTACATGATGCGAGCCCAAGCGCATGGTTTGCCAAGGCGAACGCGGCGGTACTTGGGATTGGTTTCGGAGGGGTGGTACTGACCAATCAGGCACATATCATTGCTGCGGCCATAATCGAAAGCGTAGAGGCTCACGTAGCCCTGCGTCACGGGCTTCTGGACGTGCTGCACGGCCTTCACGAGTGTTGGCGGCGTCACCGCATCCACAAAGAACGTGCTAGCTATTGTGTTTCCGGTCGTAACGTAGCTTAGAAGGCCCGTTGATCCGCCTGCCATTGCCTCGTCGTATGTTGCGTAGAGCGAGAATGAATTGGGGTCGATCCTGCGAACGTAATAGGTGGCTCCAGCAACCAAAGATGGATCAAGAATGTCTCCGGTATTCGGGCGCGGTATGATTGCCGTTCCCGTGGAATACGCAGAGCTTTCTGCGGCTATTGTGGTTGCTGCCTGCGCGGTGAATGTATTGACTACATTCATGCTGAGGAGTCCCGTTGGAATTGATGTGAGTGTAACGCCAGCAAGAGAAATGTTCCCACCGTTGAGCTGAAGTGTGTATGGCGTGTTGGCAGCAATCCCACCCGGAAGCGTACCGCCACTTGAAATCGAGAACTGAACAGGCTGTCCATTTTGCAGATACTGAACGCTATCCGGGGATATGAGATTCTGATACGGGCTAGCTACGGCCTGAAGGCGTGCCGCTATGTAGGATTGTCCTGTTCCGATTGCAGTTGACTGCACGATGCCGGTATTTACTGAAGCGGTTGCGCCCGACCCGGCGCCGCCCGTAAATGAGATGGTTGGATTGGTGTATCCCGACCCTGCGCTCGTAATTGTTAGTGCCGTTACCACTCCTGACGAAACTGTTGCTGTAATAGCAGCCCCTGACCCAGTTGGATCGCTGATTGCTACCACTGGCGCAGATGTGTAACCAGTTCCTCCCGTAAGAATACTTACGGAATAAATCTGACCTTCGGCCTGTTGGGATGTTGAGAAAAACTCAGCGGTAGTCGTTGTGAGCGGCCTGATATAAAACGGCGTAACGCCGCTGTCGATTGGAGGGGTTGTTGTTGGAAGAAGATAGTCGGTGCCAAAATAAATCTTCGCTCCGCTTGTGAGGCCCGAGAAATTTCCTCCCCAAACATTGCTTGGCGTAACGCCCAGTGGATACGTCACATCGACCGTGAATGATCCGCTTGCGGTGCTGGTTGTTTGAAGCGTAGAACCATCCGCATTGAGAACAGTGAATGTACCCGTGCTTGTATTGAGCGGAGTGGCCGCTATGTATGCAACTCCAGCCTGCATTGGAGACGGAAGCGTTCCTGTCGAAGAAAACTGAAGCGTGACCCCTGTGGATGGCTGAACAGAAACTGCCGGAGCCGACGCATATCCTGTTCCAAGAGCCACGGGGTACACGGCGGTAATTGATCCACCTATGACTTGGCATGTCGCAGTTGCTCCAGAACCACCTCCTCCAGAAATTGTAAGTAATGGAGGATAGAGGTATCCAGACCCACCATTATTTACAGTGTAATTACCAACAAACGATGTGGCAATAGATGCACTCGCGGTTGCTATGCTTCCATACCCTCCCCCTGTGAGTGTTATGGTTGGCGGTGAGGTGTATCCCGCCCCGCCGTCCGTGATGACAATGGACGTGACAACCAACGAGGTTACTATTGCGTATCCAGTAGCCGTCCTTACCGCCTGATTGCTGTTCTCCGGAGGAGTGTATGTGGGTGCTGAAAATGTGACGGTAGGAACGCTATTATAGCTTGTTCCCCCGAACGTCACATTCGTCCCAACCACCGATCCAGTTACAATAGGAACAATGCTTGCCCCAGACCCAACTGGTGCTGGAATATTTATGCCGGGTGCCGTGATTTGACTGGTTGATCCAACATTGGATGTTGCGGGGATAATTTTTACGATCGAGCTTTGTCCTGTTCCCGTGCTGGTTACGGTAATTGGATTTGTTCCCGCTGTGGCATCCACAACATTCGTGTGGAGCGTTATTATTCCTGATAAACCAGCGACCACATGAACATAATAGTTTTGCGCAGCAATCAGAGGTGCCGGTAGCTGGCCCGAATTATTATACACCTGCACCACGTCGCCCGTGGAATACAGAAATGCTGACGGCATTTGGAACTGAGTCTGCGGGGTTACCGGTGTCCTGATGTCAACATTGAATGGGGCTGTGTTCCCGCTCAGGTAGACAGGGTTTACGTTGTTCGTCGCATCGGAAATCGTCTCGAATACCTGAAGATCATTTGGGTCTAGCTGATTGGCAAAGTAGGTTGCCCCGGCAATCAGCGGGGTTGGTAGCTGTTGCGATGAAATTTCACTAAACACCACCTCGTTGGCAGGATTCACGACGAGGGGCGAGGTGGTTGGAGAGCCACCTGAAGTTTGAAGCGCAACCGATGTCACAACTTGGGACTCAATGGCGTCAACCATACTGATCGGGCCTGCTCCGGCAATGCTTTGAAGTTGAATTGGAAGCTCTCCCAACTCGGCGTACAGCGGGTCGGAATAAAGCTCCACCGTGGTAGAATTAACCGCGCCCACATAGTATTGATTTCCAGAAACCAAAGGTGACGGCAGGACTCCAGAAACCGGCGAGATCGTAATGGGCTGTCCAGAAGACAGGTAGTGAGCGGTCGAAGAAATGAAGTTTGTGAACGGCGAAATAGCAACCTGACGGGTATTCACGCGGTTTCCGTCTGGCGTTATCACCCCGTACTCAAAATCAGTCAGCGCGTGGATTGGGATAAGCAGCCCGTCAACTAGCGTTCCGTCGTCAAGCTGGCTGGTAATTGTTCGCCCGTTGCTGTCTGTGCCGACGAGTCGGATTACTTGGCCTGCATCGTTTGGGTTTTCAGCCACCGCGACCACCTCAGATGGCTGGCGAATGTCCATGTTGGTTGCAACAACACCTCGGTCATCCCACGCCCATGGAACCGTGCTGAATGCACCACCCTTATTCACGTGGTACTGGAACAGGCGATCTCGGAAGTAGGTCGGGCTTCCGTCGATATTGACCGCGAGCGGAACTTCAATTCCGCGAGGGAGAGTTAGTGTGTAACCGTCCCATCCGGTGCAGACATCAACTTCTTGATTGCCATGAAACCAATTACCGCTCTCAATGAGGGCGGCTATGGCTTGAGTCAGCTTTTTGAAAATCCTTTGCTGATCACTCGTGCCAAGGATTTCTGCGGCTTCGTCATATATTTCGCTGACGAACATTGGGAATTTTACTGACTGCCTGCTTGGGCAATGCTTTTCAGAAATTCATCATCACCATCGCCATCTCCTCCGGGGGAAGCGCCGGGAGCAGGCGGCTGTTGGCCGGGGGCTGGTGCGCCTTCCTGTTGCTGTTTCTGGCCCTCGACTTCCTGAGCGATTTGCTGGAATGCCTGAGCTAGGCCCTGAACAAGCTGAACAAGCTGGTCGAACTGGGCCTTGGGAAGTTGGATCATTACGTCGCCACTGCCGCCCTGAGCAGGAGGTTGCGATGCGTCTGGAGGCATGGAGGATGGATCAGGGGCTGCTGGAGGGGCGGACGGATCGAGTGGCATGGTATTTTTCCTTGGTTGGATGTTGTCTTACGTTAGCCTGCGTCCTTGACGGCTTCAAGACCTTTCTCGATCGCCTCGTCGTTGGAGTCCATCTCAGATGCTGGCTCTTCGCCGGCGTCTGCATCCCTTGATTTCTCGGGCTTGATAGAATGCACCTCGATTTCGCAGACGTAGTGAGTTTCCTCTTTGTCGCCGCGCGTGGTTTTCTCGTCACGCTCAAGGGTCTTGCGGTAATGGATGATTGCGGTGCCTTCTTTCGGGAGATCACGGAGAGATTCAACTTCAAAACGAAGCTCGGGGTAATACACCTTCGGCTTCTCTTCTTTTTCGGACTCCGATTGCGTTGCGCCCAAAATTCCTCCGAAGCGCTTTTCGTAATCCTCCCCGAGATCAATGAATCCTGCCGGAGTTTCTTCTTTTTCTTTTTGGAATGCCATAGTGGTAGGTGGTTGGCGAT
>Ga0302193_10002885_pt1 | contig 14051 bp, 5 predicted proteins | sample II_Bog_E3_3_FD_200228 | JGI IMG/M metagenome (GOLD analysis project Ga0302193, IMG submission 200228) | Peat permafrost microbial communities from Stordalen Mire near Abisko, Sweden - II_Bog_E3_3 | ecosystem: Environmental > Terrestrial > Soil > Wetlands > Peat | place: Sweden: Abisko, Stordalen...
AGGGCGACTCGAAAAAGCCGCCCAGGTAGGCCGTGAGGCCGAGAGAACGCGCACGCTCGAACATCGTGCGGGCGTTCGCGAGACCACCGACGCGCGCCGGCTTCACGCACACCATCGCGGCCGCGTGATAGTGAGCGATGTTGGTGAGATCACGCAGTCCCCGCACGCCCTCGTCCAAACTGAGCGGGACCGCCAGGCGCGCCGCGAGACGGGCGTGGTCCACGAGATTGCCCCGGGCGTAGGGCTGCTCCACGGCCGCGACGACCGCGACCCTCTCGATCATCGCAACCTGTTCGAGCACTTCTTCGTCGCGCGTCACCGAGCAGTTGAAATCGACGACGACCGGCACGCGCAGGGTGCGCAGACGCTCCCGCGCCACCACGGAGAGCGCCCCCGGCGCGCTCTTCGCGCGCACGCGGGCGACGCCCTCGTCGACGGTCCACTCGCTCTCTTCGTCAAGGAGCGAGACCGTGGACTGGACGCTCGCTACGTGGTGGCGCGGCCAGAGGTCACCGATGACCGACTGCGCCGTTCGTAGCTCCCAGTCAAGTACCGCCATCTCGATGAGCGCCGCCGCGAAGAGTGCCGCGGGCGACGTCGCGGCGAAGCCCGCGACGCGTGACCACGAGGGGGGCGCGCCCTCGCGCGTCACGACACCCACCACGCGCACGAGAAGCGTCTCGATCGCCGCGAGGACCTCACCGAGTCCGGGGTCACCGTTGAGGGCCGTCGGCTGAGGCGCAATCTCGCCGACGCCCGTGACGCCCTCGTGGTCAAGAACGAGGAAGAGTCGTGAGCGACCGTCGTGGCGCTGCCCACTCGCGGTGACGGCGTAGGACAAGGTGACGTCGTCTCGATAGAGCGCAACCTTCATCTTCGTTACATTACGGATGCTGGTACGGTGGTCGCCGCAGCCCGGATGGCGGAATTGGCAGACGCGGAGGCCTCAAAAGCCTTTACTCGAGAGGGTGTGTGGGTTCGAGTCCCACTCCGGGCACTGTTACCTTGGGTGACGTGGCGGACCGGTCTACCTTCGATTTCCGCGACGACGTCGTCGCCCTCTTCCCCGGCCAGGGTTCCCTCGGCGGCGGCGCGGGCGTCGCGTGGCGCGACTCGCCGCACTGGGACGTGGTGGAGATCGTCAGCGAGATTTCAGGCGTCGACGTCGCAACGTTGCTCCTGAGCGCGAGCGACGAGGACGTCGTTCGCACCGACCGCGCGCAGTTGGCGACCTTCGCCCTTTCGATACTCGGCTACCGCGAACTCCTGAGTCGAGGCGTGCGTCCGCGCTACCTCCTCGGTCACAGCCTCGGTGAGTTCAGCGCCCTGGTCGCCTCGGGACTGCTCTCCATCGAAGACGGCGCACGACTCATCGGCGTTCGTGGCGCCGCGATGGCGCGCGCCGCCGCCGCGACCGAGGGATCGATGGTCGCCTTGATGGGCGGTGACGAAGGCGCGCGTGCAGCGCTCGACGGACTCGACGGCGTGTGGGTGGCCAACATCAACGGCACTGGGCAGATCGTCGTCAGCGGGACGCGCGCGGGCCTGGACGACCTGCTCGCGCGCCACAAGGAGCTCGGGTGGCGTCGCGCGACGCCGCTTCCGGTCGGGGGTGCGTTCCACTCACCACTCATGGGGCCGGCCCAGGACGAACTCGACAAAGCACTCGCGAGCGTCGAGTGGGGCACGACCGACGCCGTGCTGATCTCGAACGTCGACGCGAAGGTCCACGTGTCGGCCGAGGAGTGGCGAGAGCTCTTGTCGCGACAGTTGACCTCACCCGTCCAGTTCTTCGAGGCCACGATGACCGTGCCCGAGTCGGTGACCACGACCATCGAAATGCCGCCGAGCGGCGTGCTCACCGGACTGACCAAGCGAATCCGCCCGTTCGAGCGCCAGTTCGCGCCCCCGACGTTGAGCGAACTCGAAGGAATCGAACTATGAGCCGACACGTCATCGTCACCGGCGCGAGTCGCGGCATCGGCGCGGCGATCGCGCAGTGGTTCATCGACCAGGGCGACCACGTCGTCGCACTCTCGCGTTCCGGTGACGCGCCGAGCGGGTGCGCCAAAGCGTTGCGCGTCGACGTCGCGGACTCCGTGGCCGTCAACGACGCCGTGAAGTCCGCGATCGCCGAGTTCGGTCCGGTCGAGGTCGCGGTGCTCAACGCGGGCGTCACCCGTGACGGACTGGCGATGCGGATGTCCGACGACCAGTGGCGCGAGGTCCTCTCGACGGACCTCGACGGCGCCTTTTACGGTGCGCGCGCGACAATGGCCTCGATGGTGCGCCAGCGCGCCGGTTCGATCATCTTCATCGGTTCGATCAGTCCCTTCGTGGGCGTTCCCGGCCAGGCGAACTACGCCGCCGCCAAGGCCGGCCTCGTCGGACTGGCCCGGGCGCTCGCCAAAGAGGTCGCCTCGCGCGGCATCACCGTGAACGTGGTCGCCCCGGGACTGATCGAAACCGACATGACCAATGACCTGGGCGCCGCCAAGGACGCGATGGCGGCCTTGATCCCCATGGACCGCATCGGCCAGCCGAGTGATATCGCAGGGGTTGTCGGCTTCCTCGCCAGTAGCGAGGCCCGCTACATCACCGGCGCCGTCCTCGCGGTTGACGGCGGCCTCGCCATGGGCCTGTGAGTGACCGTCACGGTGCCGCGCTTTAGTACGATGGAGCGACAGAAAAAAGGGGCAACTCCATGGACCGCAACGAAGCACTCAGCAAGTTCACCGACGCAGCCGTCGAAGTCTTAGCGGTCGACCCGTCGAAGGTGACCCTCGAGGCCTCCTTCAGCGACGACCTCGGCGCCGACAGCCTCGACCTGGTCGAACTGGTCATGGCCCTCGAAGAGGCGTTCGACATCGAAGTCGCCGAAGATGAACTGAAGGACATTCGCACGGTCGGCGAAGCCTTCGAACTGATCTACGCCAAGCTGTAGTGCGCGTCGCGGTAACCCCACAGGGGCCTATTCCGGGATACCGGGTGGCCGTCACGGGCTTCGGCGCGATTAGTTGCGCCGGTGTGGGTGTCGAGGCGCTATGGAGGGCCCTCTTGAAGGACACGGCGCCGGAGAGCAAGCGCATCGCGCCCTTTGACACCACGCACATTGGCGGACCCAAAGAACTCCGTCGATTCGACCCCTTCACGCTCTACGCGCTGATGGCGGCCGACGAGGCGTGGCGCCAGAGTGGTTTAGTGGGCCCGCTCCTCGACGCCGGGAGCATCGTGACAACGGGCATCGGTGGCCTCCAGACCGTGCTCGAACAGTTCCGAGTCTTGACCGAAAAAGGGCCGGCCCGCGTCTCGCCGTTCATGGTGCCGATGATGATGCCCAACGCCGCCACCGCCGCGGTCTCGATGCGCTTCGGGCTCGGCGGGCCGTGTGAGACGGTCACGACCGCGTGCGCGGCCGGCACGCACGCCATCGGCAACGCCGCGCGACTCGTCGCGAGCGGAAGAAGCACCGTCGCGGTTGCTGGCGGCGCCGAAGCGGTGATGGTCGAGATCGCCGAGGCCGGCTTTCGCAACATGACCGCGCTGAGCAACACCGAATTCTCGCGCCCCTTCGACGTCAACCGCGACGGGTTCGTCATGGGAGAGGGCGCCGGCATCTTGATTCTGGAAGAGTGGGATCACGCGATCTCACGCGGCGCCACTATCTACGCCGAAGTGCTGGGCGCCGCCTCGACCGCCGACGCGCACCACATCACCGCCCCGGACCCGTCCGGTCACGGCGCGATTCGCTGCATGGAGTTGGCGCTCGAAGACGCCGGCGTGTCGGCGAGCGAAGTGTCGCACATCAACGCCCACGGCACGTCGACACCGCTCAATGACCTCGCCGAGTCCGTCGCCGTTCGCAAGGTCTTCGGTGACCACGCTCCCCCGGTCACGTCGATCAAGGGTCACCTCGGTCATTCACTCGCCGCCGCGGGCGCCCTCGAAGGCGTGGCGTCGGTGATGACGCTGGTCAACCAGGTGATTCCTCCAACCGCCGGCACGACGAAGGTCGACCCGGACGTGGGCCTCGACGTGGTGATCGGACAGCCCCGAACAGCCGACGTCGAAGTGATCTTGTCGAACTCCTTCGGTTTCGGCGGCCACAACGGCAGCGTTGTCTTCCGACGCTTTCACGCCTAGAAGACAACGCGCCGCGGCTTCTTAATTCTTGGTTGGTGTGACCTTCACTGCGTTGGAGGACTTCGAGGGCACTTTCTGCAACGTGAAGTGCAGCGGCTCTGAGTGTCGACTCTTCAAGAACGACTCGACGACCAGGGCGCGAGCCTTCGCCAGTGCGCTCTGACCCTTGGCGTAGTAGGTCAAGGTGATCGACGTGCCCTTCACCAACTCGTGCGCGAGACGCGTGAGGTTGCGCTCGTCGCTCGAGTTGAGCCGCTTGGAGTTCTTCGCGAACGTCACCATCAAGGCTCCGGGCACGCTCTGGGGTGGGTTCACCGGGATGATGATCGGCGCGAGCGCCATCGTGACGGTCGTCGGATCCGATGAGGCCACGGCGTAGGTACCGTCCGCGGCTTTCGTGACGGTCACCGTGCAGGTACCGGCGTTGGGCGCGTTCAGAATCGAACCGGTGATCGTGCACTGCGCACCCCCGGCGTCAGTCACGACGTAGGTCACGGCACCCGTGCCCGACCCACCGCTCGACGTGAGCGTCAGCGGCGTGTTCTGCGTACCCGACGTGCTCGTCAAGGTCAGTGTCGCTTGGGTCTTCAGCGTTGTTCCTCCGCCACTGCCACCAGTACCGCCTGTGCCGCCGCCGCCTGTGCCGCCGCCTGTGCCGCCGCCTGTGCCACCGCCTGTGCCACCACCGCCTGTACCACCACCGCCTGTACCACCACCGCCTGTGCCACCACCGCCGCCAATTGGATTGGCTGTCACGTTGATAGAGAAGGTCCAGGTGCCGGTGTCACCGAAGGCGTCCGTGTCCGTACCCGAGACGGTGTACGTGTTCGCCGCCAGTGGAGCACCGACGACCGCGATCGCGCCCGAACCCGAGACTGAGACATTCGGATTGGTGCCGGTCACCGTGTAGACGATCGCAGTGCCGTCGTGGGTCACGGGCGCCAGTTGATTCGTGAAACCCGATGTCTGGTCGACGGTGATCGAGGCACTCGTCGGGGCGCTCTGGCTGATCGTGCTCGCCGTGACGACGAGGGTGAACGTCCAAGTGCCCGTGTCACCAAAGGCGTCGCCCAGTGTCCCGCTGATCGTGTACGACCCCACGTCGAGGTAGCCCGTCGTGGTGACTTGGCCCGTCGCGCTGACCGAAAGGTCGCTCGAATCACCGGCCGTCACCGTGTAGCCGACCGCTCCGTTATTGCCTGTGGCGCTGAGTTGCGCGCTGTAGCCCGAAGTGGCGTCAACGCCCGTCGAGTCCGAGGTGAGACCAATCTGTGAGATCGTGCCGGCAGCGACGGTCAGCGAGTAGCTCCACTGCCCGGCGTCACCACTGACGTCGGAGTCGGTGCCACTGAACGTGTGGACGCCGGCGCTGAGCATGCCGTTCGTGCTGACCGCGCCTGTCGGACTCACGGTGAGGTCGGTGGTATCGCCACCGGTCGCGATATAGGTCACCGCGCCGTTGTTGCCCGTCACGTTCAGTTGGTCGCTCGCCGTGGCCGAGTTGTTCACGGTCGTGTTCGATCCGGTGGGTACGACCTGGCTGATGAGGCTCGCCGTGATCTGGAGCGTGTAAGTCCAGGTACCGGTATCGCCCAGCGTGTCCGAATCGGTTCCCGAAACGGTGTAGCTGCCAATGGGGAGCGGCGTGCCGCTCGCACTGACCGCGCCCGAACTCGACACCGTCAGATGCGGATTCGTCACCACGGTGACGAAGGTCACGTGACTACCGTCGTGCGTCGTGCTCGCCAACTGGTCCGCGAACGTCGTCGATCCGTCGACCGTGAGGACGTCGCCGGTCGGGACGCCTTGGTCGATGGTGCTCGCCGAGACCTTCAGCGTGAAGGTCCAGGCGCCGGCGTCGCCAAAGGAGTCAGTGACCGTGCCACCGAACTCGTAACTGCCGACCGCGAGGTAGCCGTTGACCGTGACCACACCTGCGGCGCTGACCTTGAGGTCCGTGGTATCGCCGGCGTTGGCACTGAAGGTCTCAGTGCCGTTCGATCCCGACGTGCTCAACTGGCCCCGATAGGTCGAAGAACCGTCAACGGTGCTGGTGTCGGTCACGAGCCCGATCTGGGTGATCGCGCTCGGCGAGACACTGAGCGTGAAGGTCCAGGTTCCGGCGTCGCCGTTGACGTCGGAGTCGGTGCCGCTGAAGGTGTAGTTGCCGACCACGAGCATGCCCGAGGTGGTGACGACGCCCTGGGAGCTGATCAGAAGGTGTGTCGTGTCGCCGCCGGTGGCGGTGTAGCTGACCGTGCCGTTGTTGCCCGTGACGGCGAGTGGCGTCGTGTAGGCGCCGGAACCATCGACGGTCGTCGTGTCGCTCGTCGGTTTGGCCTGGGTAATCAAGCTGGCCGTGACGGTGAGCGTGTAGGTCCAGGTGCCGGCGTCGCCGAAACCATCGGCGTCGGTGCCCGAGACCGTGTAGTGGCCGACTCCGAGCGGTGAGCTCACGAGGGTGATCGCGCCGCCGGCCGAGACGTTGAGGCTCGGGTTCGACGAGGTCGTGGTGAAGACGACCGCGCTGGCGTCGTGGGTCGCCGGGGCCAATTGGTCGGTGAAGCCCACCGTCTGGTCGACGGTGATCGTGTCCCCGGTGGGAATCGCCTGAACGATCGGACTGGCCGTGACCGTCAACGTGTACTGCCACGTGCCGACGTCACCGAGCGTGTCGGTGACGGTGCCCGCGACGTTGTACTGGCCAACGCTGAGTGGGGCACCAACGGTGGTGATGGCACCCGAACTCGAAACCTTCAGGCCCGCGTTCGTGGTGACCGTAGTGAAGCTCACGGCACTGGCGTCGTGGGTCGCTGGCGCCAGTTGATCAGTGAACGACGACGAGTTGTCAACGGTCGTCGTACCCGTCAGGGGTGCGCTCTGGACTATCGCGCTGGCCGTGACCGTCAGGGTGAAGGTCCAGGTCCCCGTGTCGCCATCTGCGTCGGTGTCGGTCCCGCCGAAGGTGTAACTGCCGACCTTCAGGTAGCCACTGGTGGACACCGGTCCGCCCGTGGAGACCTTAAGACTGGTCGTGTTGCCCGTCGTGGCCACGAAGGTGACGCCGCCGCCATTACTGCCGGACGTGGTCAATTGGCCCGTGTACGCCGACGATCCATCAACCGTCGTGGTGTCCGTCGTGAGTCCGATCTGGCTGATCGTGCTCGGCGTGACGGTGAGCGTGAAGGTCCAGGTGCCCGCGTCACCCAATCCGTCGGACGTGGTACCCGAGACAGTGTAGGTGCCGACCTTGAGCGGGCCGCCCGTGACCGTGATCGCACCCGCGCTCGACACCGAGACGTTCGGGTTCGTCGTGGTCGTGAGGTACGTGACGGCACTGCCGTCGTGCGTGGTGGGAACGATCTCACCGGTGTAGCTGGACGAACTGTCGACCGTCACCGATGCACTGGTCGGCGAAGTCTGCAGAATCGCGCTGGGTGTGACCGTGAGGGTGTACGTCCACGTACCCGTATCACCCAAAGCGTCGGTGTCGGTACCCGACACGGTGTAGGTGGTCGCCGCCAACGAGACACCGTTGGTCGTGATGGCACCCGAGCTCGAAACGTTGAGCCCAGAACTCTTCACGACCGTCACGTAGGCGACCGCGGTGCTGTCGTGCGTCGCGAGTGCGAGTTGTCCCGTAAAGGTCGACGAACCATCCACCGACGTCGTGCCCGTCAGTGGCGTTGTCTGAAGAATTGTGCTCGGTGTGACGCTCAGCGTGAACGTCCACGTGCCCGCGTCACCGAGGGCGTCGGAGTCGGTGCCCGAGACGGTGTAGACACCGACCGCGAGCGGCGCCCCGACAACACTGATAGCGCCACTACTGGAGACACTGAGGTGCGCGTTGAGCACCGTAGCGACGTAGGACACGGCACTGGCGTCGTGGGTCGCCGGCGCGAGCTGACCCGTGAAGGCCGACGAACTATCCACCGTCGTCGTGCCCGTAAGGGGTGTCGTCTGAATGATCGCGCTGGCCGTGACCGTCAGTGTGAAGGTCCACGTACCCGTGTCGCCATCAGCGTCGGTGTCGGTTCCGCCGAAGGTGTAACTGCCGACCTTCAGGTAGCCACTGGTGGATACCAATCCGCTCGCGGAAACCTTAAGACTGGTGGTATTGCCGGTGGAGGCCACGAACGCGACCCCGCCGCCATTGCTACCGGACGTGGTCAATTGGCCGGTGTAGGCCGACGATCCGTCGACCGTCGTGGTGTCCGTCGTGAGTCCGATCTGGCTGATCGTGCTCGGCGTGACGTTGAGCGTGAACGTCCAGGTCCCCGCGTCGCCGAGGGTATCCGTATCCGTGCCCGATGCCGTGTAGGCCCCGACCTTGAGTGGGCCGCCCGTCACCGAGATCGCACCCGCGCTCGACACTGCGACGTTCGAGTTCGTCACGGTCGTCACGTAAGAGACAGCGCTGCCGTCGTGCGTGGTGGGAACGATCTGTCCGGTGTAGCCGGAAGAACTGTCGACCGCCGCCGAGGCACTCGTCGGCGACGTCTGAACGATCACGACGGGCGTGACCGTCAGTGCGAAGGTCCACGTACCCGTATCGCCCAAAGCGTCGGTGTCGGTTCCCGAGACCGTGTAGGTGTTCACGGCCAATGGCACAGCATTGGTGGTGATGGCGCCCGAGCTCGAGACGTTGAGACCAGTACTCTTCACGACCGTCACGTACGTGACAGCGGTGCTGTCGTGCGTCGTGGGCGCGAGTTGTCCCGTGAAGGCTGAGGAGTTGTCGACCGAGACCGTGGCGGTGGTTGGTGAAGTCTGCGTGATCGTGCTCGGCGTGACGGTGAGCGTGAACGTCCAAGTGCCGGTGTCGCTCAAAGTGTCAGAGTCAGTCCCCGAGACGGTGTACGCACCGACCTTGAGTGGCGCGCCGATGACCTTGATGGCCCCGCTCGCCGAAACGCTGATGTTGGCGTTGGTCGGTGACGCGACGTAGGACACCGCACTTCCGTCGTGCGTGGACGGTGCCAATTGGTCGGTGAAGGCCGACGAAGTGTCGACGCTCGTCGTTCCCGTCAACGGCGTCGTCTGAAGGATCGTGCTGGGCGTGACCGTCAGTGTGAACGTCCAGGTGCCCGTGTCGCCGTCGGCGTCGGTACTGGCCCCGCCGAAGGTGTACGTGCCGACCTTGAGGTAGCCGGCCGTCGAGACGAGACCCGCGGCGGTGACCTTGAGATCGGTCTCGTCGCCACTTGTTGGCGCGAACGTGACGCTGCCGCCGTTACTGCCGGATGTCGTGAGCTGTGTCGTCGTGGTCGAGGACGCGTCGACGGCCGACGTGGCACCGGTGATGCCGATCTGCGTGATCGTGCTCGGCGTGACGGTGAGCGTGAACGTCCAGGTGCCGGTATCTTTCAAGGTGTCGGAGTCGGTCCCCGAGACGGTGTAGGTGCCCACCCGAATCGGTCCGCCCGTCACGGTGACCGCGCCGGTCGATGAAACGCTTACGGAGGTGCTCGTCACGGTGGTGGCGTAGGTAATGGCGCTCGCGTCGTGGGTACCTGGCGCGAGTTGCGCCACGAGCGGCGTGGTACCAGAACTATCAACGGTGACGGACGCACTGGTGGGGGTCGTCTGGGTGATCGTGCTCGGCGTGACCGTCAGCGCGAAGGACCAGGTGCCCTTGTCGCCGTTACCGTCGACGTCGGTACCGTTCAAGTTGTACGTGCCGGCCGCGAGGTACCCACTGGTCTTTACAATCCCGCTGAAGCCGATCGAGAGGTCAGTCGTACTGCCGCCGGTCGCCGTGAAGTTCACGGCGCCGTTGTTACCCGTCACGTTCAACTGCTTGGTGTAGGCGCTCGAAAGGTCAACCGTGGTCGAGTCACTCGTCGGCGCGACCTGCGTGATCGACGAGGCGCCCAAAGCAATGGAGAGCGCCAGGGATGACGTGTTGACATAGTTGGTCGCGGTGACGGTGAAGTTGAATGGCGAATCCACCTGGAATCCCGGCAGCGGGGTTCCAGCAATCGTCGCCGTGCCGTCTTTGTTGTCCGTGAACGTAAGGCCCGGTGGCAGCGTGCCGGCCGAGATGCCCAGTGCCGGCGCCGGGAATCCCGTCGTCGTCACCTTGAAGCTGTAGGGAGTGCCGACCGTGGCCGCGGGTGGTGCGGCGTTGGAGACCGTCGGCGCGGTGCCCACGTTCACCGTGAGGGTCTGTTGCGCGTTCGGCGTGACGCCGTTCGCGGCGGTCACAACGATTGGGAAGGCGCCCACTTGCGTGGACGATCCCGAAATGGTCGCCGTGCCGTTGCCGTTGTCTTTGAAGCCGATCCCGGTCGGCAGGGTGCCGGTGTAAGTCAGGGCCGGCGTCGGCACGCCCGTCGTGGTCACGGCGACGCTGCCGGCGGTGCCCGAGGCGAAGTCGGCGGCGGCCGAAGACGTGATCGCGGGCGCGCTCGAGGTCGACACCGTGATCACCAAGTCCAGCGTCGCGGTACTGCCAGAGCTATTCTTCGCCGTGATCGTGACCGGATAGGTCCCGTTCGATCCAGCGGGCGGAGTACCGGTGATGGTCGCCGTGCCGTTCCCGTTGTCTTTGAAGGTCATCGTGCTCGGCAGCGCTCCGGTTTCGGCGATCGTCGGCGTTGGCGAACCGGTCGTCGTCACTGTGTACGTACTGGCAAAGCCCGTGTAGAACTGCGCGGCCGCCGCACTGGTGATGGTGGGAGCTTGGGCGTTGGTCAACGTGAATGACTGAGTCGTGGTCCCGGCGCTCGACGCGGCGGTGATGGTGATCGCGAACGTGCCACCCGTGCCAGCGGCCGCAGTCCCCGAGATGGTCGCCGTGCCGTTGCCGTTATCCAGGAACGCGATGCCGGTCGGCAGGCTGCCCGTGAATGAGAGCGCGGGCGACGGAGCGCCGGTCGTGTGAACCGTGAAGCTGAAGGGCGTACCCACGATCGACGTCGCGGCGTTCGCGCTGGTGATCGTCGGGGCCACCTTCTCATCGACGACGAGCGTGCCCTTGGCGGCAATCGTCGTCCAGGCCGAAAGAGTGCCGCCGTAGGCCTGACCGTAGGCGGCTCCGCCCACGGTCGATCCCAGCGGCGCGGTGAACGGCACGGTGATCGGAGCGGCGGACGTGTTGGTGATCGTTACGACGCCGTTGGTGTCGGTCGCCGTCACCGACTTCGCGCTCTGCGCGCTCGCCCACGCCGCCTGCTCACCGAGCACCGTCGCCTCGGTGGCGTCGTTCATTGGGGTCAGCGGCGTGGTCGTCCAGGCGTTGTACTGCGAGAGCATGGAGTTGATGAGACTCAGGATCGTGTACCCGGTTGCCGCCGGACCGATGAGGTCGGTCTGGTGGGCGTAGCCAACACGCGGGTTGTTGGCCAAGACGTGACTCAACATGATCGAGGACTCCGAGGCCAATATCGAGGTTTCGGTCGCCGGTGTGGTCAAACACGTCGTGGCGCCCGAGGCCGCACAGTGGCCGGTCTCGCTGGGATAGGTCGTGTTGCCGAGGCTCACACCGGGCGCGACGTAGAGCGTGTTGTACTCGTTGATCTCATCGGGCCAGTTCGAAGCGTTGTAGTAGATGTTGCTCGGGTAGCGCGGCGCTGATTCGGCCGTCGTGCCGCCGGAACTCAGCGCGTACTGCTGGGGCTGACGTGACGCGTCGGCGGCGAAGACGTTGACGCCGACGTTGTGGAGCGCGGCCGGCATGTTGGGGTTTTCGATTCCCGAGTGCTCGCCGGTGATGACGACGGCCGGGCTGTAGTTCGTGAGACCGTTGGCCGCGGCGAACTCTTGGTCCCAGGCGATCTCGGTGTCGATCGACGCGTCGGTCTGGCCGTTGGGGTCGTTCGCGGGGTCCCAGGCGGTGGTGCCATTCGCGCAGTCGATGCCGGGGTTCGTGGCCGTCGGGTCCGTCGTTGACGAATCTGGCGCGACGCCGGGCGTCACCGCACCAGTGTCGGTGAAGGTGTAGTTGGCGGTGGCCCCGGTCGGGTCCTCCGCGACGTGGCCGATGTACCCGTAGGTTGCACCGGTCGAAGTCTTGCGGTAGATGTTGTAGCCCCAGAAGCCCGTGCCACCGGTGTGGTTGGCCTCTTCTTGCCACAGCTTCGGACCGGCGCCGGCCGTGCCGGTGCCGTTGGTGGCGTCGGGCCACGTCAAGGTCGCCGAGTGGGTAGTGGAGAGCGTCACTGCCTTGGCGACTGACGGCTCGGACTCTCCGTACGCGGTGGCGGCCGTGATCTCGTAGTCGTAGGTTCCCGCGGCGAGCGTGCCGCCCGTCGCAGCCGTGGCGGAGGTGAAGGGCTGCTGTTGCCAGATGACGCAGCCGAGGAACTCGTGGCTCCAGGTGTGCGTGGTCCAGTTGAAGTCCTTCTGGTCCGCGAGTAACGCGTTGATGAGGCCTTGGTCGTTGGGAGACGTCGAGTCAACAACTTGGCCGGGCATCGTGTAAGTCGTACCGTTTTCAGTGATCGATCCCGTGCACTTCGCGTTCGATTCAGCGGCGGCCGTCGGCGCGGTACACGCACCGACGCCGTTGAACGCCATGTTCAACGTGATACCGGTCTGCGCTTCCCACGCCACGACGTAGGCGACGTCGGCCGCACTCATCTGCACGTCGGCCGGCTCATCGGCCGTATTGCCGGCGACCCCGGCCGGGCAGGTGAAGTCGATCGGGTCAGTGGCGGCGGGCGTGCATTGGTACTTCGAACTCCACTCGTTGTCCGCGATGAAGTTGTCATCGATGTCTTGTCCGAAGTAGTTCCGGTACAGGCCCACGTGTGTGCTCTGCGTCACCCAGTTGATGATCCCCGGTGACAGTAAGAGCCATTCAAGAGAGGTCGCGAGGTAGTCGAAATTCAACGTGAGCTCGGTGACGCCGGACTGCGCGTCGCCGTTGGGGTGCTGGTATACGCCCGCGAGCACGGTGCCGGTCGAACTCGTGAGCCACGGCGTGAACGGCGCACCGGTGTTGACCGTCGCGCCGTATCCGAGTGTGCCGACGTCGAAGGGAACCGGTCCCTTGAGCGCGGGCAGCGCGGCGAGTCCCGCCGCGTTCAGCGTGCCGGTCGTGCCGGCGATCGATCCCGATGACACTTCGGTCTCACCTAAGAGCGTCGAAGGGTATTCGTAGCCATCGACCTGACGAATCTGGAACTGCGATTCGAAAGCGTCGAGCGTCGTTAGCTGCCCCGCCGCGAAGGCGAAGGGTGAATCAGCGAACACGACACCGTCGAAATTCGCGGTGGTGCCACTCGACAACGTCGGCAACGTCATCGTCTCGGAACCGTACGCACCACTGGGAGTGACCAGCGTGTACGCGACACCCTCACTCGAAAGTGCGGACTGCCACGCGGCGGTCGTCGCACCACCAATGAGCAGCACGTTCAGGTTGAGCGTGGGAGGAGTAGCGGCTGAGGCCACGCTGGCGCCAAGTGGTGCCATGAGCGCTCCGCTCATCGCAATGACCGCAATTGCGATTCGGGTCGTCAGCGTCTTTGCCGTAGGCATGTGAACTCCTCGTTCGGAAGGGCCCTATCGGCCCGCACTGGACCGCATTTCCAATGAGAAAATTAGAGGCCCCGCGTACTTGAAACCACCCCAAGATTGCCCACTTTTACGGCTTCGCGACCCTCGCAAAATGTCGAGGAGCCCCCTGATTTATTTGCGAGAGCACCCTTGCCAAAGTCAGAAAGTGAGTGATATCCAATCGATTGAGACGATTCAACACGCCTTGCGTGATTTCGCAATTGGCGCGTCACACGACGAATGGATTTCGCCGAACGAGACGAACGATCCTGCATCCACTTCATCGCGCCGAAGTGTCTTCGCGAGTGGAACAGGTGTAGCGCTGACCACATTCACTACGGTATTTGTAGTGAATGTGGTCAGCGCTGACCCAGTCGAGCACTCCGAGAAGCGGCGCGCCCGTTAAT
>Ga0302193_10002901_pt1 | contig 14009 bp, 14 predicted proteins | sample II_Bog_E3_3_FD_200228 | JGI IMG/M metagenome (GOLD analysis project Ga0302193, IMG submission 200228) | Peat permafrost microbial communities from Stordalen Mire near Abisko, Sweden - II_Bog_E3_3 | ecosystem: Environmental > Terrestrial > Soil > Wetlands > Peat | place: Sweden: Abisko...
GCCCAGGCAGGGCTTTACACTTTCCATGCCATGGTGGCGGACAATTCTCCTGAGGGCAGGAAGCTGGGCGGTGCCCGCAATCTCGCAGGCAAGACCCTCCAGCGCGCCATCCGGGGACTCCAGACAGCCTTCCCGGAAGGGATGGCCCAGGCCATCCTGGACCAAGCTATCCAAAGCGCAGCCCGGACCTGCTCCTGCATGGTCGCTCAGAACATCGACAGGGAAGGGGAGCCAGAACTGGGCGGGCTGGACCAGACTCTCTACGTCCAGATTCTCCAGGCTCTCCAGATGGAAGCGTCCCTGCAGGGATAACCGAGCAGCTGGCCGCAATGCACAAAAAAACCGGGGCGTTGGGCGCCCCGGGGAAGTACAGCCCCTCTCTTCGACGAAGGAAAAGGCACTGAGCCTGTTCGGCTCAGAAGGACCAGTCGAGCTCACCTTTCGGCGCCGGGCCCTGGACGCCACGCCGCATCGCGTCCAGAACAGGGTGCATCTGGTCGAACCGCACCTGTTGGTCCGGGGTGAGGATCGCGCGCACCTCGTTGCGTATGGCCTTCAGGTTGAGGGCTTGCTGGAACTGCTTGCCCTCCATGTCCTGGTGCTGCACCTGGAGCTGATCCTGGGTCGTGGCGGGGTCGCTCATGGCAGCAGCGAATGCGAGCCGCGAGTTCCGGGCCGCGATGTGGAGGCTCTGGGTCGTCGCCCGGTGATTGAGGATGATGGCGCGGACCTGCTGCCGCTGGGAGGGCGTCAGGTTGAGTTGGTCAGCCAACCGCTCCATCACGCCACCCTGGCGGAAGCCCTGAGGTGCCTGGACGTACTGGCCCTGAGGGTTCGGGCCTGGGGGGCCTGGGCTTCGAGCGGGAAGACGGCGGCGGCGCCGGCGAGGAAGAGGATGGTACCGAGGGGAAGTCGCATGGATCGGTCCTTATGAATGGGTTGGTGCAGTGGCGGGCACAGGGGTCGGAGAACTTGCGGGAGCAGTCGGGTTCGAAGGAACAGGAGGGGGGACAGGCAGGCTCGAGGCCACCGCCTGTGATTCCCGGGTGAGGGTCACCCAGCCACTGGCCGGGGCGTGAACCTGGATCTTCTCCGCCACGATGCCCCACGGGGACAGGAGCTCGCCGGAACGCAGGAGGCTGATGGGGCCAGGTCCATCCAGATAGATGAGGTGGCCGAGAACACGGAAGGGCGCACCCATCGAGATCATTCGCTTCAGGGAGGCGCCATCGATTTCCTCAGGGAGGAGCGATCCCGGGACCAAGACCTGGACGAAGGGTGCGAAGGAAGCGGAGGGAGAGATCCGGAGGATCAATCGGGCGCCGTTGGTGTCCGAAATCCACTGGGAGGAGCGGGGGAACCCTTGGGTGTGGACGATCTGGCGCTCCCACCAGGTGGCGATCCTCTCCTGGCTGGCGGTCCATTCGGTCCGCGAAAGGCCATCATCCAAAAGAGGAAGGCCAGCCAGCACCTGGCTGAGGGGAATCGCATCCGGGATCGTTCCGCTGATTGGTTTGCGTCGGAAGGCCGCGGTTGAAGGTTCGGACAGCCCGGAATCCGGGTTGATGATCAAGCCGGCATTGGGCCGGCCTCCTGGCGCCCTTGGAGAAGACAGCCTCGGCGAAGAATGGATATGGTTCCCTGCATTGTTCAGGACGATCCCGACTTGGGGCTGTATCTGGGGCTGCTGTTGCAGGCCTTGGGGGCCTGAATCGACATATTCAGAGTTCGGGGGGTCCTGTGGGCCCCGGGCAGAGGCGACGGCACCAGGCTGACTCGTTCCGGATGCCGAACCGGTGCTTTCGCCCTGGGAAGGGAGGGAAATCTTGGCGCCGGCCGGGGCCAGGTAGAGCCTGTCCCCCACCACGATGGTGTTGTTCCTGAGGTTGTTCAGTTCCACCAGCTTGGAGATCGCGATGCCATAGCTGTTGGCGATCCCCGTGAGCGTGTCGCCTTCCTGGATGAGATGGTAGGGCCTCCCTTCCACGTCTGCCTTGGGGGCTGGGGCGAAAACGGGATCCGGGGCGGGCATTTGCGCCGACAGGCTGCAGATGCTCGTGACGAGCGCGAATGGGAGCAGGAATTTCAAAGGGGACTCCGAGAAGGTCAGCGCTGTTTTGCTGTTGCCCAAAATAGGGCGAGGGACTGCCGAAGGGTGTGCCAAGTCCAGGTCAGGATCACGGCAAGAGCCAGTGCGATTGTGGAAAACGGAATAAGGATGGTGAGAAGCAGGACGGGGGAGAGGTGGACCGAAGCCGTGTGCCGGAAGAAGGTCCCTGGGAACATGCAGGACATCATCACGGTGAGGATCATGGCGGCCGGAAGGATGACCAGCAGAGTGCTCCCAGTTGCAAGCCAGCCAAGCCCAATCCAGCGCCAGGTGCGAGGATCGCGGCCTTTCTGGATCCATTCGGCATGCACCAGGCAAACACTTTCCCAGAGCGCCGGGAGGCGCAATCCGAGGACGAAGATCAGGCTGAGGCCGCCGGTCAAAGTGGCCATCATCAGGTGCTTGCCAATGCTCCAGCTGTTTTTCTTGCTGGGATGGGAATTAATTTCGTCGCTCAAACGGATCTCTCCTTGTGCTGAAGGGGATGCGCAATAACGCAAGTTTATCATTGGGATATTGAGCCCTTTGCGCATGGACCATGAAAGGACCCGCAATGCCGAATGAAGTATTTCCGAAGCAGAAACGAATCAAGAGTGTCTCCCATAGCGACATCGCAAGGACGCTCAGGAGCGAGTTCCCTCGCGTCTTCGAGACCGAGAAGAGCGCAAAGCAGGTGGTTGACGCCGTTATTGCGCAGGCCAGGAAGATGCTGATTCAACATGGCCGGGTCTGTTTGCGCGGGATCGGAACGCTGCGTGTTTCGGTAGGCGGGAAGGATCCAGAGGCCACTCCCGAAGAGGGGAAGGTGGTGTACCGGAAGAGGATCAGCATCGTCACCTCCTGGCTGATGATGGATGTCCTGAATCCCGAAAACCCCAAGTACGTCTACAAGCCCAAGCGTCCTTTCATTCGGCGAGGTTCCCATGGCAAGTAAGAAAGGAAACGGCCCTTCCAACCGCGGAATGGGTGAGGCCATCGTGTTTCTGATCATGGTCGCGGCCGTCAGCCTGGAGATGCAGCTGGTCTTCCGAGGCTGGTGGTTCGTGTTCGACAAGTGGGCCAAGCGCAACCCGATCACGCCGGTCGTCGTCATCATCGGCCTGCTCATGGGCCCCGTCACCGGGTTCATGGCGCTGAAGTCCGCCGGGAAGCGCATGGGCGATGAGACGGACGAGATGGGCCGGGGGATGCGTCGGTGAGCCTGCGGTTCCGGCAGACTTTGCAGTTGAGCCCAACCACGCTCGAACGGGAAATTGTGCGGAATCTGGAGCCGTCCAATGCTCCGGGGCTCCGGCCCCGTCGGCAAAGAGCCCTCGGCGAAGGAGGGGGCATTGCCATGGTCGGCCTGGCAGGGAACGCCAGGCCTGAAGCCCTCCGGGCTCCTCTGGAAACGATCAAGAAGGAACGAGAAGCCAGGACTCCAGCCTGGCTGGAGGGCAAGTTCCGCCCGAGGAACCTCACCCCGGGCGGCCGCGATTTTCTGGAACGGCTCAATCCAAGCGTGGTGGCCAAGGAGGGGCCTGTGGGCCTCCTACTCCAGGAGCCATGGAATTCCTTGAGGGACCGGATGGACTACCTTCAGCGGAAATACCTCGCTCTAGACATGGTCCGGAAGGGTTTCGCGGTGGAGGTTGATGGCTGCTTCTGGCCCCACGATCTGCGGTTCGAAGCCCAGAAGGTTGAATCGGCCTCAAGGGTTCGGAGGCGGAACGGCCAGCAGGAGCCCCCCCTGAGCCACCAGGAATTGATGGTGTGGCTTGGGGCCTTCCGGGAAGCGTCCTGGGACCAGGTGCGCAGCCTGCACCCTCCCTTCCAGGAAGGGATCGATCTCCTGGTGGAGACGATGATCGAACGCGGGGCAGTTGAACGTCGGCGGGTCCAGTTTGGGCAGGGCACCCTGTCAACGGTGCGCCTTTCTGACCTGGGTCTGCGCCAGCTCAAAAGTCTTCAGGAAGGTCCTGCCCTGCTTCAACGGGGGTTTGGTCACCGGCCGACCGGGCCCGGATGGGGGGAATTCCATGAGCAGGCGGTCGGGGATGGGATCGGCTATTTCTGCCACGAATTGCAGGCAAGCCAGAGCGAAATAACCGGTATCACCCTGGATGCGGGCCTGCGGCGGGAGTATCTGGGTGCGCCGCATATTCCGGATTTTCGGGTGGAGTTCAAGAACGATCTGGGATCCGCCCATTGGGACATCGAAGTGATCGGGATCGGCCGGCGGTATCGGAACACGGGTGACCAGGCAGGCAAGACCGCCTCGGTCACCGTGCGTGGATTCGACCCAATGGGGCGGAGTGCGGCTTCAAGAGCCAAGGATGTGGGGGTTCGGCGATGATAGAACTGGATCGCAAAATCGTTGCGCGTGGGGCATCTGTTGGGTTCGGGATCACCGAACCCACCTTCCCGCTTAGCCATCTCTTCGACGGGGTGGACCTGCCGAAGCGGGTGGTCCTTTCTCTTCTTGCCCGGCACAACAACCAGGAGGATCTGCGAGATGTCTCCAAGCGGATCCTCCGGTATGGCAAGCAGGGGGCCTGTCCGGTTCCGGGGGAAATGGAGCGGGATCTGCCCTGCGATCCGATCGACCTGGTCATGGTCATCGCCGGGCTGATCTGGCCGGGCCTGGGGGCCTGGCGGGATGTCAAGCGAGGCGAGAATTCGCACTACCTGTTGTTGGATTTCTGGTGGGGAGAAGATGGGATACGGCCGGGTGCGGTCCTCCTTGTGGACGGGATCTTCCACTTCATTCACCTTGACCGGGATACCGAGAGCATCTTCGATTCCGGGTGGATGAAGTGGCAGAAGGCGAACTGGCAGGGGCCAGTCATCCACCACGCCATCCAGCTCCTGGGTCAGGATCCCGACAACAAACAGAGCCCGATCATTCGCAAGATCGTCAACCGCACCGGGCACCGGGGGGGGTGCGTTCTCTGGCCCTCAACCAGGGGGATGGACCTGCGGCCTTTCAGGGTGGATGTGGGTGGTCAGCACGCCATCATGCGGCCGGTCGGGGAAGGGTTCCGGGTGGGTTCGCTGCCCGGAATCCCCCTCCCCCTGCGCAATGAGATGGTTCGGATGGAGTCCTTCTGGCGGTGGTTGGAGGGGCTGGATATCCCCGAGGATATGAGGGCCACCCCCTCGCCCTTTACCTTCCTGAAACCCGAAATGAAGCAGAAGAGGCCATGGGGCAGCCGTGGGGAGGAGCAGGCCAAACGAAAGGCGCCAGAGCAAACGCCCCTGTTTGCTGAGGAAGAACTGCCCCAACCAGATGAAAACCCTTTGCTGGTAAGCGTTTTCGGGGAAGGAATCACCGCAAAGACAGATCCAGAGCGGATTGCCACGATGTTGCAGACCGCAAAGGAAGGACTGATGCGGGCTACCACCGCCATGAGCCCCGCAAAGATAGAGCACTGGCGGGCCGTGCTCAGGGAGGTCGAAGCCGGAATCAATAAATAGGCTCAGCCCCACCCAGGCAACCCCACGGTTGCCCCATAGAACGAGGGCCGGCGAGTAATCACCCAAACCACAAAGATGCGCAAAAACCCATCACCATACGGCGCACCACCCCACGCACTTTCCCACGCACCTTCCCACACACAAACCCAAGCACCTTCGCACGCACTTTCCCAACCACGCGCAAAAATGCGCAAATTTGTAAAGGTTCAACCATGGCGAAACAAACGAGTTCCATGCTCCAGGAAATGGCCAAAGCCCTGACTCCCAAGAAGGTCGACACGCGCAAATTCCGGCTCAAGAAGGCCATGCGGATGAATGCCGCCCAGGCCCTCCAATTTGCGCACGCGATCAACGTCACCGCTGCGGCCAGTGGCAAGGAGCCCACGTTCCTGGAGTTCATCCACTCGATGGCCGAGTATGGCTTCCCGGTGCCCACCACCCCGGAAGACAAGGAGGCAGCGGAAAGGACCCTGGGGAAGTATTTCTCCCAGGAAGGCCCGGCCATCACCTCCGAAACCCTGGCCTAGGCGCCAGGCACTGCAGGCAAGTGAATTAAGAAGTTCAGGAGCGATTTCATGGCCGAGCGCACCGTCGAAAAGAAGCCTTTCTATCCTGCAACCTGTCAGCCGACAGCAGATGAGGTTTCAGCTCATGCGACCCGCAGGAGGAAGTGGTTTCCGCACCATAACCAAATCTGGAAGAAGACCAAGGCCTACAAGCAGGCAAAGCGGTATCTGAGCAAGCCTAGCTACTTCGGCGGCGCGCTCCAGATCACTGCCATCTTCCTGGCCCTTGGCCTCGGATCGTGGTTCGGGTTCACGGACGTGCTCACTCAAGCGATGCGCAACGGCTTCACCAAGGCCGATGGCCAGGTCCTCAGCTCGGTCCCGACCTGGGGGGTGGTGGGCCTCCTCCTTCAAGGTGCCCTGTGCATTCTCGGGTTCATGGTCCTCAGCGAGAAGAAGAAGCGGAACTCCTGCCTTCTGGTCACCGAGCGATACGCCGAGTGGCTCAGGAAGAAGGAAGTCAGCCAGGAGGACCTGCAGGAGGTCCTGCTTCCTCATTACAAGGAGCAGTGCCCTTACGACCCCACGAACCCAGACATCAATATCGTGCTGGGGGAGTATTTCGACAACGAGGCCCACAAGTTCGGTCCGGTCGCGCACTGGTACACCCTGAAGATGAAGGGGATGAAGACCGGCGGGACCATCGTCTTCGGCGTCACCGGTTCCGGAAAGACGGTAAGCGTTCTCCGGCCCGTTATGCGCCAGAGCCTGGGATGGATGGCCCACGTGAGCCACGACCCGGAGAACAAGGGCCGGGAGAAAATGGCCGGGTTCATCCTCGACCCGAAAGGTTCACTGGCCTTCGAGACCAAGGCTGTTCTGTCCAGCGCCGGAATCGATCCCGTCCTTGACCCTCTCCAGGTCACCTCAGAGGGGCCGGCCAACGTGACGGGCCTCTACTACCTGATGCATGAGCAGAAGGCAGCCCGGGCCAAGGACGGGCATTTCATTTTCGATCCGGAGATCATCAAGCAGTACCGCGGACGATTGGACGACTACCTGGAGTTGGGCTTCGACGAACAGAAGGTGGACCGGGTCTGGTCGAAGTTCCAGGAATTCCAGGATGCCGCCAGTATGGTATCCCACGGGAAGCACAAGTCTGAGGAAGGTGATGGACCCCTGCGGAGGAACCAGTTCACCATGCTGCAGCCGAAGATCGGCGACCTGAATGGATTGCTCACCGGGGGCGGGGACCCCAAGGGGTATCCGACCCGGCGTGAACTCGCGGAGTTGGGAGTCTTCATCGAGCCCATCAACTGGAAGCGGAACCTCGACAAGATCACCTCCGCGATGGTGGATCCTCTGGGCAGTTCCCTGGACGATCTTCTGAGATGGATCTGGGTGGGCCGGAAGGACGAGTCTCCCGCCCGCGGGATCCTCGGGACCATCCACGCAGTGTCCGTTCATCCCATGATCCCCGGTTCGGCCTTTGCCATGCAGAACACGCTGGAGGCGTACGCGATCAGCCGGAACCAGATCAGACGGTATGCCCCGGCCAAACAGCGGCCCACCGGCGGGATCGACGAGTACCGGGACGCCTGGGCTGCGCGCGAGGTGCGGTTATGGGAATTCAAGGACAAGCAGGTGAAGATGGCTAAGCAGGCGGAAGCCTACGCGAAGATGTATGCCCTCATGCAGCGGTTCCTGGGGAACGATGCCCAGCGCAAGAATCAGGAAAAGGCGGAGGCCTACGGCACCCAGCTGAGCCGCGACCTCAATCTGCTCAGCCGGCCCCTGAATGGATTGCTTGGTGAAGCCTCGGTCGCCTGGGAATGGGCCCGGCCGCTCGTGACCCCCAGTTCTGACCTGCAGGCCACCATCGAGAGGATTCGGGGGAGCCTGGAACCCTGGATGGTCGAGAAATTCCGGGAAGGCAACTTCCAAGCGCTGACGGTGCCCCTGAGCGAGAAGCCTAAGCCCGAGCAGGTGGACGATGCGACGAGGAAGGCCCAAGGGGGGCGCTACGTGACCCCGGACCCGGTCGTCGTCCTGGCGACCAAGGCTGGTGAACTCCGAAAATCCGAGCAGGTGCTGGTGTGGATGATGGTCGAGGAAGCTGGGCCCGCCCTGAAAGCGGCAGCTGCCGAAACCGAGGACCTCAAGCAGGTCTGGGCGAAGATCCTGGAGGACAAGTTCAGCCGGGCAGCCACCACCCCGGGCGATTCCCGGGCCGTGGACTTCCTCCATGGTGCCCTTGAAGCCGTCCGGGTGAGCCACGGTGGGCCCGAGGACCTGGCCGGCGACCTGATGGCCACGGTTCTGGGCATGCCCACCATCCCAACGGCTGAAGGCCGCCTCCTGATGAAGAATCTCCTGAAGGCCTTCGGCGATAAGGGGGAGGAGTTTGGGATCCAGGCGGCCCATGGTGGGACCAATCCGAAGGGGGCGGATCTCTGGAACTTCATTCACCAATCCTCGGATGCTGTGGCCGATTCATGGCTCAAGAAGCCCCTGGGGGGAATCCTTGGGGTTGGGCGGTCCTATCTCCAGTCCCTGGGTTTCGATGAGGTTCAGCGCGATCACCTCATCAGCGACCTGAGCGGTGCCCTGAAGGCGATCGCTGACAACTGGATCCATGCCCACCTCGCATGCTTCGAAGAGGTGCTGGAAAAGGAAGCCTGGAGAGAGCGGCTGGCCAAGATCGGCAAGGAGGGGATGGGGGTATTCCAGGAAGCGGACAAGTATTCCCGGATGGGTGCCATGGTCGGCTATGTGGATAACCCACTCGCGACCAACCCGCGGGACCGCAAGCCCCAGGATCCCAACGTGGATTGGGGAAGCCTGATCTGGTCCTGGGAGATCGGTGGAAGGAGCGCCCGGGAGGCGCCGTTCTGGCGCGGGACCATGACCGGGGCGGACATGACGCCGCTCCATGCCGCCCAGTGGGATCCGGTCTGGAGCGCCATCATCTGGCGGCTCCTCGGGTATTCCCTCAACGCCGCGCCGACTGGCCTCCTGCCTTTGGCCGAACTGGCCCGGCGGGGCACCGAGCTCGGTGTCTATCACCAGGCTGCCCTGGAGGCCTTCAAGGCTGCTGTGGCGCCGAACATCGCCTGGAGGACTGAAGGCCCCTTCTGCTACAACCCCTTGTACGCTCCGGACCTGGCGCCGATCGTCGTAGCCGGCACCTTCAACCAGACGGTGTTCGCCGCGACCAGCGACGGCAAGGATTCCTCGGATGCCTTCTGGGAGAACGCGAGCTTCACGGTCGTTTTCAACCTGCTTCAGATCCTGCTGCTGGTGGATGGGTATGCCAGCTTCCCGAAGATCGATGCCCTGGTGACCAAGGAGGATACGCTCCGGGAATACCTGGAAATTCTGCGGGCCCGGGTGGCCAAGCGGGATGGATCGCCCGAGGAGATCGAGATCATGGTCAACATCATCCGCTGGGCGGATGGCGAGTGGCTCACGGAGGCCTCGGCGAAGAGCGAAACCAAGGACAACATCATCCGGTCGCTTTCGGTCGTGACGCAGCCTTTCAAGGAACCTCGCTTCGCGATCTGCTTCGCGCCGGCGGCGAAGGAGGATTGTTCCTTCCCTTCCTGGACCTGGGTGATGCGGGAAGGGAAGGTGGTCGTGGCCAATCTGCCCTGGGAGAAATATGAGAAGGTGGCGAAGGTGGTGCTGCCCCTGGCCAACAAGACGTTCCAGAAGGCGGTACAGATGCGGGACGGCATCGGCCCGGTGAATGAAGCGATCGTGAAAAACAACCGCGGGGAGATCGAAACCACCTGGCGCTATCTGGATGAGCTTCGGGAGGGTATCGCAGAGAGCGCGGCGGAGCGCCTGGTCCTGGGGATCTACCTGGGTCGGTTCCAGAATTCGCCGGAGATGAAGCGGATCGCCGGCGGGGATCACATCCTCAACCTCTGGCGCCGGACCATCGTTGAACAGAGCGGTCTCCAGAATCCGGTGAAGTGCCTGGGTGATGTCTTCCTTCGGCAGTCCAAGCTGGGGATGACCTCGGCCGAGGTGCTCTTGGGGTTCGTGGCCGGCGCCGTGGGGAAGGCCAGTCCCTATGCCGGGCAATACCTTCTGGTTCCGCGGACTGTCCAATCGGGGATTGAAGCGGGCCTGTTCGTGCGCCTCCTCGCAAAGGCGAAACTTGACGTGCCCAGTCTTAGCCAGAGGGCCCAGGATGGGAACCGCACCGCTGAGGCCCTCCTGGGGCTTTTCCAGCACCTAGAGGCCAAGGGGGCGGTCGGTGTTGCCTCGGCCCTCGGGTTCCAGGACCTCTATGAACTGCGCCAGGCGGCCCGGATGATCCCCGGGATCCTGGTGGACGAAATGTCGGAGGTCTTGAACCGGGGCACCATCATCCGGATCACCAGCCGACTGGACCAGCTGACCCATGATGAGCGCATGGGATCCGGCAGCGACAACTTCGACGCCGGCGCAGGCGATGCCCTCCGGCCCCGGATTCGGCTGCAGAAAGGTTACCGGGCGATGCGGGCCCTCGAGGCGCAGATAGCCCAGATGCCGAACACGGTTCGCCCGGTCCTTTACCTGGTGGATGAAGCTCATTTTTTCGTCGTGGGGAAAGAGGATGCGCAGTACGTGTCCGTGGCCCGTTCGGCGAACGCCCTGAACTTCTACTCGACCCAGTCCCCGAACTCCCTCATCGCCAAGATGGGGGAAGAGGTGACGAAGCAGTTCCTGGATTCGCTGCCGAACCGGGTGATTCTAAGGATGCCGGACAGCAAGACGGCTGAGGCCTGCGCGGAATACATGGGCGGGAAGACCTTCCGGCAGGTTTACGAGAAATCCATCTCCCAGTCGTTTGATGATGTGAGGATGGACCGGACCACCGGCGGCGGTCGGGGCAAGAGCGAAGGCGGCTCCGTGTCCGTCAACGTCAAGGAAGAGGAGAGGTGGGTGGTCGAGCTGCAGCAGATCGTCAATCTGCAGGCCATGGAGTGCTTCGCCATGGTCTGGGACGGGAAGAAGAACGACCAGGTCCGGCGCGTGTACACGAAGCCCGACTACCTCTTCTCCTCCCCGGAGGTCCGGAACTACCATCGGGCCGGCAGCAAGCGCTACGCAGATTTGCCGAAGACCTACCAGGATGGCGAGGACCTCTACGCCTTGACCGTCCCCCGCCTGCTCGAACTTGGGGTGATCGATGCCAGCCGATGAGGAAGTAATCCGAGCATCAAACACTGAGGGTGCTCCTCCGGAACTGAACCAGATCAAGAAGAACACCAGTGCGGTGATCGAGGACCATCGCCAGTTCAAGGAGACCCAGGCCCGCCTGGCCGATTCCGTAAAGCCGCCCAGCTTCGAGCACTGCCTCGAGGTGTCCTACTCCATGACCCCCCAACCTATTCCTGAGGAGGAGGTTCAGCGGGCAACGGAACAAGCGGTGGAGAGTTTTGTCCAGGAGAGGGACTCGGCCGGGGGCAGGGTGCTGGATCCGGATGCGGTGCCCCTGGAAGAGTCGTCAGAAGGTGAGATGGAACCGGTGGAGTATGAGCAGGAGCCGTCCGAGGACGTCGAGCCGGGGGATGCTCCGCCTCAGGCCTCCAGGCCTGTTGCCCACGTCGCAACCCTCCCCGGGCCAGACTTCTATGCGCTGGCCCAGGAGCTGGAGGAACGGCTCGCCAGGCGCTTGGAAGGTCGTCTCGGCGAGATGGGAGGAGCGATCGCTGGCCTTGGATTCCGAATCGATCGGATTGTCCTGAGGGCGGAAAAGCCGGGATTGGCCGAGCAATCGCCACGCGAAATGCCCCTCGCAACTCCAGTGCCGGTCCCAGCTGCGCCGGCGAAGCGGCAGAGCCTGGTGGAGCCAGCTGGGGATCCACCCCATAGTGAGGTCAAGACCCTCCAGGAGCGGAGGAAGGCGCGCCAGGCCCCCTCCGGAGGCACCCAGGGGCTTTCGGGGCAGGAGGATGGGGAAGTGCCCTCGGCTGGAACAGAGATGGCAAGCGGGCCGGCCTGGCGCCCATCGGCGCGGCTGGTGCGGCTAAGGATCTCCAGGAAGGCTTTGAAGCAGGCCGCGAGTTTGCTGCTCATACTCGGTGGTGTCGCGGCCTCAGGAACGATGGTGTTCTCGTTCCTCTCCGGGCGACCCAGGGCGTATTTTGGACACGAGTTGACGGAAAAGCAGGTCCAGGGGTTTGGGGCCTATGTTCGGACCGAGGAGGCTTTGCTGTCCCAGGAGTCCCGGCGCTGCGATCGGCTTGAGGAACTTGTCAAAGTGCTCCGAACCCAAAATCAATCGGTCCTGGGGGAAAAGCCCCCCGTGCCAACAATGATGAGACAGAAGTTTATGGAGTCTCTCCGCTACAGTGGGCATAGAAGGAAGCTGAATGAAGAAGGTCGTTCTAGGCAATGGAGAGGTAAACCTCACCCGCCCCAGGCGGAGGCTGTTCACCGCCGAATACAAGATGAAGATCCTGGCCGAGGCTGAGGCCTGCAAAGGCACCAGTCAGGTGGGCGCCATGCTGCGAAGAGAAGGCCTCTACCACTCCGCCCTCAGCGAGTGGCGCAAAGCCCAGGCCCAGGGCGGGCTGAATGCCCTCGCCCCCGTAAAGTCAGGCCCCAAGGCCAAGGAGCGGCACCCGCTGGAAGCGGAAAACGCCCAGCTCCGGAAGGAGAAAAAGGCCCTTGAGCGAAAGCTCAAGCGGGCGGAGTGGATTCTGGAGATCTCAAAAAAAGGTGCGGAACTGATGGAGAAGATGGCGCTGGGCCCTCAGTTCGAGAACGACGACAGCGAATAACGATTGCCCAGGAATTGGCGCCGGACATAGGCCCCCTGGCCGCATGCGAGGCCATGGGGGTATCGCGGGCGACCTTCTATCGCGAACAGAAGCCCAAAGGGCCTTCTGCGCCCCGCCCCACGCCCAAGCGCGCCCTTTCCGAAAGGGAAAGGCAAGCGGTGCTGGCCATGTGCCACACGGAGGAATTTGTAAATCGGCCGCCAGCCACGATCCACGCCACCCTGGCCGACCGTGGGATCTACCTCTGTTCGACCCGCACCATGTACCGCATCCTCGACGCGGCCCAGGAGGTCAAGGAACGCCGCAAGCAGGCCACCCATCCCGTGTACGTGAAGCCGGAGTTGTGCGCCCAGGCGCCCAACCAGGTCTGGAGCTGGGACATCACCGACCTGAAAGGCCCGGTGCGGGGGTCCAAATTCAAGCTCTACGTGACCATCGACCTGTTCAGCCGCCTGGTGGTGGGCTGGACCCTCCAGCACAAGGAAGACGAGCTTCTGGCCAGGGAATTTCACCGCGAGAACTTCATTCAGCACGGCATTCAGCCTGGTGAGCTGACCCTCCATTCCGATCGGGGGGCAGCCATGGTCTCCAACACCGTGCACAGGCTCCTCCTCGACCTGCAAGTCACCCGGAGCCACAGCCGCCCTCACGTTTCCGACGACAACCCGTACTCAGAATCCCAGTTCAAGACCCTGAAATACTCCCCCATGTTCCCAGAGCGATTCGGTTCCATCGAAGATGGCCGGAGCTTCTGCCGGCGCTACTTCCACTGGTACAACTTCACGCACCGTCACAGCGGCATCGGCATGATGACCCCAGCCAGCGTCCACGAGGGGCGCGCGGGGGCCATCTACGAGGCGAGGCAGGGCGTACTCGACCAGGCGTTCCAGGCCCACCCTGAGCGTTTCCCCAAAGGGCGGCCAAAGCCACCGGCGCTGCCGGGGCCAGCCTGGATCAACCGGCCTGAAATTCTAGAAAAGGAAAAGAGCGCATGATGATCAACCCCCGCTGCGGTGAGGTGTGGGAAACCCGCAGGGTTTTCCAAGGGGCTGTGGGCAAACGCAAAGCGTTTTCCATGGCCCCGGCGGCTCTCCGCAGCCGTTGGGACGGAGCCTGAACTCAGGCCGCCTTTTGTCTCAAAGTCGTTGACACGTTCCG